>Ga0209415_10004702_pt1 | contig 24914 bp, 23 predicted proteins | sample PeaSoiSIISIP2007_FD_187696 | JGI IMG/M metagenome (GOLD analysis project Ga0209415, IMG submission 187696) | Peat soil microbial communities from Weissenstadt, Germany - SII-SIP-2007 (SPAdes) (version 2) | ecosystem: Environmental > Terrestrial > Soil > Wetlands > Peat | place: Germany... | reverse complement strand
GCCGACCTGCTGCCGGTGCGCATCGGTGTCGGCAGCGCGGACACCTTCGCCGAAGGCTTTTATGCGACCGACATGGGGTTCTTCACCAAGGCCGGGCTCAACGTCGATTTCAACGTGTTCACCTCGGGAGCGCAGATCCTCACAGCCGCAGGCGGCAACGCGCTCGACGTCGGTATCTCGAACACGGGCAACCTGGCCAACGCGATCGCGCACGGTGCGCCGTTCACCATCATTGCCGGCGCCGGTCTGTACACGGCGGCACGCCCGACAGTTGCGCTGATGGTGCCGCTCAATTCGCCGCTGCGCTCGCCGCAGGACCTCGTCGGAAAAACGATTGCCGTCACGGCCTTGAAAGACCTCACCGAGGTCGGAACTCGCTCCTGGCTGCGCCGCAGCGGCGTCAATCCGGATGCGGTGAAGTTCATCGAATTGCCGATGGCGCAAATGCAGGCCGGACTCGACCGTGGGACCTTCGACGCCGGCATCATCGCGGAGCCCAACCTCTCGGGCGCTCGCACCACGCTACGCGTCTTCGCTAGCCCCTACGACGCCATCGGGCCTCAATTCCTGATCGCGAATTGGTTCTCGAGCACGGATTTCTTTAAGAAAAATCCAGACACCGTCAGGCGCGTGGTCGGGGCTGTCTACGAGACGGCACGCTGGGCAAATGCGAACCACTCGGCGTCCGGAAGAATTCTCGCCAAGTGGGCCAAAATGGATCCGGCCATCTTCGAGGGCATGACGCGCTGCGAATACGCGACGTCGCTCGACCCGAAGTATCTCGACCCGGTCCTCGACGCCATGTATAAATACGAAGCGATCGACCGGCACCTCACGGCCACCGATCTGATTACGAAGGTAAGCTGAGCTCCGGGACCTTCTCCCCACGCACCTGCGCGCGCGCCAAGTCGGCACCCGCGTTCATGGCCCGCAGTTTGCCCAGGGCGATTTTGGTCGGCAGGTGACGTAGCCCGCAATCCGGATTGACGACGATGCGTTCCGGATCGAGCACCGCGAGCGCGCGCTCGACGCGCGACGCCACTTGTTGCGGCGTTTCGACGACTTCGCTCTTTACGTCGATCACCCCCAAGCCCAGTTTGAACGAAGGATGATACTTCTTGAACAGCGCGAGGTCGTCGTATCCCTTGCGCGCAAACTCGAGCACGAGCTGATCGACCTGCGCGTCCATGATGGCGGGGAAGAGGAAGTCGTAGTGCCCTTCCCAGGCCGGCCGCGCATGGCGGTTACCGTAGCAAATGTGCAGCGCCCACTCGACGTCGACGCCTTCGACGATGAGGTTGACCGCCTTCACGACGAGCGGCACGCGTTCGGGATAGCCGGCCAGGAACGGCTCGTCGATTTGCAGCAGCGCGGCGCCGGCGGCGGCGAGTTCGCGGGCCTCCCGGTTGAGCAGCCGCGCGATGTCGAGCACGAGGTCTTCGGCATCGGGGTAGCCCTCGTTGCGGATGCGCTTGGCGAGCGAGAACGGTCCGGTGAACGAGAACTTGATCGGCCGGTCGGTCTGTTCGCGAGTAAACTGAAAATCGGCGGCCAGGCGCAATCCCGGCGCATCCTCGAGGTGCGGGAGCGGCGCGCGCACCGCGGCATCGTAGTAGTCGTAGTAGTGAACTTTTGCAAGGGTGGGCAGCACGATGCCGGGCATGCGTTCGAGGAAATAGTCGATGTCGTTGTCGCGGCGCAGTTCGCCGTCCGAGACGATGTCGATGCCGGCCCGTTCCTGATCCTTGAGCGCGGCCTTGATCGCGGTTTCGTAGATCTCGTTCAGCGACGTGCGGCTGATCCGCCCCTCGTAGAAGTCCGATTTCGCGCGCGCGAGCCATTCGGGCACCGAGTACGAACCGACCACCGTCGTCGGCAGCAGCGTCTGGATCACTCGCGCACCTCGGCGGTCATCGTCGTAATATTCGAACCGGCGCGGTACGCGAACTTGCGGAAGGTCACGTCGAACCCGCGGCGGCTGCCGAGCCCGGCCAGCACGTTGCCGTTCACCCAGTTCACGACCGAGCCTTCATACTTGCCCGGGCCCCGGAAGCCGCTCGCATACCCGTCGAGGTTGGTGACGAAGATGTCGTGGCATTCGAGCACGCCGTGCGGATGCAGCAGCGGTAGCGTGTCGACGAAACTTGCCGCAGCGCCGTTGCTGACGTGCATCCGCACGTCACCGTTGGCTTCCATCAGCGGCCGCAAAACCTCGCCGTTGATCCCCGGCGCAAGCTCGTATTCATCCAGCGGTGGCAGCGCAACATAGCGTTCCTCGAGGCCGATCGCCTCCCACACCGCCGCCCAAAAGCGCACGGCCGCCGGCGCGTCGGCAAACCGCCGCGGTTCGGTTTCGGCCAGCAGTTCCGGTCCGAGCCGCAGCAACCGGGCGATGAGATCCGGTAGTTCTTTGACGGTTGCACCGACGCTCGCCGCGATCGCCTCGGCGGGTCCAACGGCGAGAAACGCGCGCGTCTCGACTTGGAACAGGTGCCCGTCGATGCGCGCCATCTCGTCGGTCGGCAGGTTGTCGTAGACGTTGGAAATGTAGACGAAGAACGTCTTGTATTTCAGAAAGCCGAGCGAGCCCGAGGGCTTCGTCGCATCGAGGACGAGCGTGCTCGTGTGCTCGTCGTGGTGGCGCAACTGGGCCCGCGCGACGTCGAGCAAGTGTGGGGAATAGTCCCCCATGAGGTAATGCAGGCGCCGGTAGTAGTCGCGCCCCGCTTCGCGGTCCATGTCGACGAACGTGTCGAGCCAAACCCGGGCTTGGTTGCCGTTGCCGACGCCCAATTCGAGCACGTGCAGTTGATCGGGCAGGGCGCGCCGGTCCGCGAGCCCATCCCACACCGCGAACAGCCGCGCGATTTGATCGCGCGCGGCCGCGGTGTTGCGCGCATCGCTCTCGCCGCCCGGCAAGGCCTGCTCGTAGGGGCGGCCCGACACCGCTTCCCACAGTCCCAGCGCTTTCCAGTAGAGCGCGTTGAAGTTCCAGATCAGGCTCGTCGTCGTCCGGCCCCAGGGTTCGAGGTAGTGCCGGTCGGACTCGCTGCGGCGCGCCAGCGCACGGGCCATATCGGCGCGGACATCGTGGCCGTCGCTCGACGCGCGGCGGAGATCGACGCCGATCTCGAGCCGTTGTTCGATTGCCGAACCGTTAAGGATCGGCCGAATCTCGACCGCCTCGCGAAAGCAATTCTTGTACTGCACCCAATCGCAGACGATGCGCAGCTTCTCGAGGTCGAGCGACTCATCGCCGACCGCATGCAAGATCGATCCGAGAACGCTCTGCACGACGGCGCCGCCGCCTTTGCGCAGCCGGTCGGTGGGTCGCAGATCAACCAACACGTTCGTTCACCCGCGCGTGCGCCCGCCGGCCGAGTCCGGCGCCCTCGACGATCTCGGGAACGAGCTGCTCCGAACCGAACGCCATCACGTGTATGCCGGCGAGATCGGGAATAGCGCGCAGTTCCGTGATGATCTCGATGCAAATCGCGATGCTCTCGGGAAGCACGCGCTCGGGCGCCACGCCGCGCAAGCGTTGCTCGACCTCGGGCGAGATCGCGATCCCCGGGATCTGGTGCATTCGTTCGAGCGCGCGCAGCGAACGGATCGGCCCGACGCCGGCCAGCACCGCGCAACGCTGCGTGAGCCCGAGTTCCCGCGCGGCTCGCATCCATGCCGCGAAGCGCGGCACGTCGAAGACGTACTGCGTTTGCACGAAGTCAGCGCCTGCGGCCACTTTTTTTCCAAGCCGCTCGGCCCGAAAGGCGAGCGGCGGCGCAAACGGGTTCTCGACGCAACCGATGAGCCAGCTGGGCGGCGGCTTCAGCGTCTTCCCCGAGAGCAGCGTGCCTTGGTCGCGCATCGTGCGCGCGGTCCACACCAGCTGCACGGAATCGAGGTCGAAAACGCCGCGCGCGTCCGGGTGATCGCCGAACCGCTGGTGATCGCCGGTCAGTAGCAGCACGTTCGGAATGCCCAGCGCTGCGGCACCGAGCAGATCGGATTGCAAGGCGAGCCGGTTACGGTCGCGGCATTGCAATTGCATGACCGGTTCGACATCCTCAGCAAGCGCGAGCACGCAGCCGGCCATGCTCGAGAGCCGGACCATCGCGCCCTGATTGTCGGTCACGTTGGCGGCATCGACCCAATCGTGCAGCGCTCGCGCGCCGCGGCGAATCGCCTCGGGATCGGCGCCCCGCGGCGGGCTCAGTTCGGCGGTCACGGCGAAGCGGCGCTCGCGCAGCGCGCCGCGCAGCCGGCTGCCCGGGTTCAACGTGTCCCGATCGGCGGCGCGGCGGCGAACGACACGTCGGCGCTCCACAGCCCGGCGTCGCGGTGCTGCCAGTAGTTCACCCAGGAGCTTTGCCCCCACTCACGCTGATCGATCGGCCGCTGCAAACGCCGCAGATCGGCCGTACGACCGGCCCCGGCGGCCCGGTCGTAGGCGATGACCCACACGCACGCCAGCCCCGGATAGACTTCGCAGTCGCCGTTCGCCCCGACCCCGCCGCAGGGGCCGTTCCGCAGTTCCTTCGGACAACTCATCGGACACGCGTAGGCGGTGCTCGGAAGGGCGCATTGGGCGCACATCCGGCAGCCGAAGAGCCGGCCCTTGACGGTCTTCTCGAGGGCGGTGAACGCGCGGTAGGCCCAAGGCCGTGCCTCCAGCCACACGGCCAGCGCGTACCAAACGCGCTGCGGGCGCAGCAGGCGTTGCAAGATCAGCGCGAAGGGCAGCGAGATGCCCGGCGCCGTCGGCACGGGCCGATTCGCGCCGCGTCCAACCGCTTCGCTAGCGTGACCGACAGTCTCCACGTGAAGCCCTCGCGTCCGCTGTCCGTATTCTCGTCGTCTTGAGCGTGCTCATTCTGCGTCCCCAGGGATGCGCCGCAGCGTGCATTTGCGCCAGATACTACGACCTGCTATAATATGTACTTTCCTCTCGTTAGGTGGAGCGAAGATGGAAGCTTCGGATACCGAACGGCGGCTCGACGCCGTCTTGCGGGCCGACGCGCAGGAGGTGGCGCGGCGGACGCTGCGCTACAAATTCGGCCGGTTGAGCAACCGGCGGATTCTCGCTACCCTCCGGGCAGCGCTTCCGCCGGACCTGCAGGAGGAACTCGCCGACCGCGAGCTCCTCGACCGCTGGTTCGCGGAATATGCGACGGCGGTCGACCGGCTGCGCAGCGAACAGCACTACACTTCCCAAGCGTCCTGACCCCGCACAATCCTCGGCAACCCGGCGGCGCTTAATTGAACGCCTGAATTCCGGTTTGCGCCCGGCCGAGGATCAGGCCATGGATGTCGTGGGTTCCCTCGTAGGTATTCACGGCCTCGAGGTTCATCACGTGGCGGATCACGTGATACTCATCCGACACCCCGTTGCCGCCGTGCATGTCGCGCGCCACCCGCGCGATCGCCAGCGACTTCCCGCACGAGTTGCGCTTGAGCAGCGAGATCATCTCGGGTTGCTCGCGCCCGGCATCCATCAGCCGGCCCAGCCGCAGTGCAGCTTGGAGGCCGAGCGTGATCTCGGTCTGCATGTCCGCAAGCTTGATTTGGATCAGCTGCGTCGCGGCGAGCGGGCGGCCGAACTGCGTGCGCTCGAGCGTATACGTGCGCGCCGCATGCCAGCAGAACTCCGCCGCTCCCAGCGCGCCCCAGACGATGCCGTAGCGCGCACGGTTGAGGCACCCGAAGGGGCCGGCAAGGCCGCCGGCATTCGGTAAGCGGTTGGACTCGGGAACGAACACGTTGTCCATGCTGATCATTCCGGTACTCGAAGCACGCAGGCTGAACTTGCCCTCGATCTTCGGCGCGGTCAGGCCCGGCATGCCTTTCTCGAGAATGAAGCCGCGAATCTTACCGTCGTCATCCTTGGCCCAGACGATGAACACGTCGGCGATGGGAGAGTTGGTGATCCAGTTCTTCGCTCCGTTGAGGCGGTAGCCGCCGTCGACGTTGTGCGCGCGCGAGGTCATGCTGCCCGGATCGGAGCCGTGATCGGGTTCGGTCAGTCCGAAACAACCGACGATCTCGCCGGTCGCCAGCCGCGGTAAGAAGCGCTCGCGCTGCTCGTCGTTTCCGTAGGTGAAGATCGGAAACATGACCAGGCTCGACTGCACGCTCAAGGTCGAGCGATAGCCACTGTCGACGCGTTCGATCTCGCGCGCGATCAAGCCCGAGGCAACGTAACTCGTCCCGGCGCATCCGTAGCCGTGAATCGTCGAGCCGAGCAGCCCGAGCGCGCCCATCTCGTTCAGAATCGATCGGTCGAAGTTCTCCTTGCGATTGGCCTCCAGAATGCGCGGCATGAGCTTGGATTGCGCGTAATCGCGCGCCGTGTCGCGAATCAACCGCTCCTCGTCGGTGAGCAACTCATCCAAGAGAAGCGGGTCCTCCCAGCGAAACGTCTCGGTCGAAGAGATCGTGGCCATCCACGAGCCTTACCGCGGAGGATCGACGTGAACCTCGTCAATGACAACGTAATTTTGCTCGCCGGTGCGACCGGGCGCGTCGGCGGCGCGACGTTGGCGACGCTCGTCCGCGAAGGGGCTCGCGTCGCGGTCATATCGCGCGAGCACGAGCGAGCCACGGCGACGATCGCCGCGCTGCTCGAACCGCAAGAACGCGACCACACGCTGGCGATCGCGGCCGACTTGGCCGATCCGGAAGCCGCCGCGCAAGCGGTGCGCGCGTGCGTCGCCGCCTTCGGCCGCATCGACGCGCTGGTGAATCTCGCCGGCAGCGGCGCGGGTCGCAAGCCGCTGGCGGAATCCGCCCTCGGCGATCTGCGCTACACGCTCGGCACGTTCGTCGAGACCGCCTACAATCTGGCGTTGCCGGCACTGCGCGCGATGCTCGCGCAGCCGCCGCTCACCGGCGCCCGCTCGCGCGGGCGTATCGTGACCGTGACCGCCGGTTCGTCCAAGGCACCGGCGCCCGGCCGCGGAGCCTTTGCGACCGCCAAGGCCGGCGTTAATGCGATGATGCTGGCGATCGCGCGCGACTATAAGAGCGAGGGCATCGTTGCCAACGCGCTCGTTCTCGGCGGTGTCGCGTTCGCCGGCGCCGAGAAGATGCGGTCGCCGGAGGACTTTGCCGCTGCCGCGACGCCGCAAGAGGTCGCGGACGTGCTGACGTTCCTCGCCAGCGATCGCTCGAGCGGGATTAACGGCGCGCTTGTCGATCTCAATGCACGTGAGGTGGACTAAGCGATGAATCTCGTAAACGACGATGCGATTTTACTGGCCGGCTCGACGGGCCGGGTCGGGGCCGCGACACTCGTCACGCTGGTGCGCGAAGGCGCCCGCGTCGCCGTGCTATCCCGCGAGCGCGCCCGCGCGCAAGCCGTGATCGATCGGACGCTCGAGCCCAAGGACCGGCAACGTGCGCTCGCGATCGAGGGTGATCTGAACGTACCCGATCAAGCGGATGCTGCCGTGGCCGAGTGCGTGACGGCGTTCGGGCGCATCGACGCAGTCGTGAACCTCGCCGGCGCCGGTTGGCGCAAGAAGGCGATGACCGAAACGAGCCTGGACGAATTGCGCTCGATCCTGGCCGAGATCATCGAAACGGCGTATAACCTCTCCGCCGCCGCGCTGCGGGCGATGTTGACCCAACCCTATCGCGACGGCGCGCGTTCGCGCGGCCGCATCATCACTGTATCGGCTACGTCGGCAACCAATCCGAACCCCGGCTTCTCGGCGTACGCCGCCGGGAAAGGCGGCGTCAACTCGCTGATGCTGGCGACAGCGCGCGAGTACAAGGCCGACGGGATCGTGGCGAACTCGGTGCTGTTGGGCGGTGTGAACTTTCCCGGTTCGGAGAAATTCCGCTCGCCCGAGGACAACGCCAAGGCCGTATCGTCGCAGGAAGTCGCCGACGTGCTGACCTTCCTCGCAAGCGATCGCGCGACCGGCATCAACGGCGCGCTGCTCGAACTCAGCGCACGGGAAACGGACTGATTCGCTCGGCACCCGTATACACGTTGAAACGTGGCTTGCGTAAAAAGCCGGCCAGCGTTACCCCGAACTCTCGCGCCAAATCGACGGCGAGACTGCTGGGCGCGGAAACCGCGCACACAACCGCCATACCCGCGCAGATCGCCTTCTGCACGAGCTCGTAACTTGCCCGGCCGCTGAGGAGCAGGAGGTGTTCGTCGAGCGGCAGCTTTCCGTTCATCAGCGCCCAACCGATCAGTTTGTCGAGCGCGTTGTGCCGCCCCACGTCCTCGCGCACCGTCACCAGCTCACCCCGCGCGTCGAACAACGCGGCGGCGTGCAGTCCGCCGGTCGAGGCGAACACGCGCTGCGCGCTGACCAAGCGCTCCGGAAGCGCGGCGAGCGTGGCTGCGTCGACGCGCAGGGCAGAGCGAATCGGGCTCAAGCCGCGCGCGTGCAACGCCTCGATGTTCGCTTTGCCGCAGACGCCGCAGGCGCTGGTGGTCGTGAAGTGCCGTTCGAGCGCGTCGAGCGGCGGCAGCTCGCCGCCGCGCAGGTCGACGTTCACGATGTTGTAGCGCTGCTCTTCGGCCACCTCACCGTCGAGGCAGTACGTGATGCCGGCGAGATCGTCGAGCGCGGCGAGCACCCCCTCGTTGAACAGAAACCCGGCGGCGAGTTCGAAGTCGGCGCCCGGGGTGCGCATCGTGATCGCGACGGTGCGCGTTTGCATGCCCGCGCGCAGCCGAATCTCGAGCGGTTCCTCGGTCGCGACGCGGTCGTTGCGCTGGACTGACGTTCCCCCATCAAAGCTTACGATCTCCGTTTCGACGGTCGTGCCGGGTCGCGGGTCCTCGGAAATCATTCCGGCTGGCGCGAAGCTGCGCGCGGATCGTCGGCCGAGTTCTTGCCGGCCTCGATCAGCGTTTCGCGCAAAACGTAACCGCCGGCGAGCGTGAGGGCGCTGGCTAGCAGCGTCTTCGTGCGGCCGCCGAACGGCAAACGGCCGAGCACGGCCGGCACGAGAATCCCCGCGAGCTGCGTGTAGCGGCGCAGTTTCAGACCGCGTTCACCGGCGAACATCGGATCGCCGGCGCTCCCGGCTCGACGCCGGAAGCGCTCGAGCAAGATGAACTCCGCAACCGATGCAATGCGTTCGAGGTGCTCGAGCTTGTGCCGCGTGCGATCGGTTCCGCACAGCGCGAGCAAGGCCGCGTTGAGCGCGCACGCCCCCGCAAATCCGGAGCAGACCGAAATCGCCGGAATGAAGAGCTTGCCGCGGCCCCACAGCGGAATCGCCGTCGCGCTGAGCAGCACGCCGGTGTACCCTGCCATGAAGGCCCCGATGAATCCCAGCAGCACGTTCGTGAGCGCACGCGGCGCGAGCGAGGCAATCCATTTCGGTAGCACACCGTCGCGCGCGAGCTGGCCGGCTGCGGCCGCCGTCGCCGGCCCGCTGAACGCGAGGAGTCCCCACACGCCCATCGACATCACCGATTTGAACTTGACGATGCGCAGCATGTTGAGGAAGCGTGCGGGCCGCCCCAAGTGCGAGATGAGCACGATCGGACAGGCGGCCGCGAGGGCGAACGACACGTAGCGCGCGCTACGCGCCAAGTCGGCTTCGCGTTCCGGCCGGTCGCCGGCAATCATCACGAGCATGCCCGATCCGCCCATGATGCCGCCGAGGAAGAGATAGGTGATGACCCGTCCCTCCCAGTGCGGCTTCTTGAGCAGCGGCCGCTCGTAGTACGTCGCCGGCGCGTGCGCCGGCAAGCCGTCGCCGGGAGCTGCGCCGCGGTCCGATTCGCCCGGCTGCGGCGGGAGTTGCGCCGTGCTCAAGCGTGCCGCCGGAACACGGCCCATCCGGCCAGCGCGAGCGCGGCAGCGGTGATCGCCACCGCCGCGTAACCGGCGGGCTGCCGGGTCGACGGCAGCACCGGACGCTCCGGAAGGTTGTACGCCTCCGGCTTTTCGGTGAGCAAGAAAAACGCGTTGAGATCGCCGACGGTGTTGTTTTCGCCGACGCCGTAGAGGTATGACGATACGCCGCGGGACTGGAGCGCTTCAACGCGCGCTTTCGCGCGGGCGTGCAGTTCGTCGACATCGCCGAATTGGATCGACTCGGTCGGACACGCCTTCGCGCACGCCGGCACGAGACCGATCTTCTGGCGGTCGTAGCACAGCGTGCACTTCCCGGCGACGCCGCCGTGACGCTGCGTGGCATCGTCGTTCGTGCGGCCGTCCGAGACGAACCCGCGCGGCGCATCGTAGTCGGCCGGCACGATCAAGTCGATCACCCCGAAGGGACACGACGGCACGCAGTAGCCGCACCCATTGCAGATGTCGGGTTGGACGAACACGTCGTCGAACTCGTTGCGAATGATCGCGCCGGTGGGACAGGCTTCCATACAGCCGGCGTGGGTGCAGTGCTTGCACACGTCACTCATCATCAACCACTTGGTGTCTGCCGGCGGCGCGTCAGCGGGCGCCGGTTGTTCCACGAACGCGACGTGGCGCCACGTCGTTCCGCCGAGTTCGAGCGTGTTGTCGTAGGAATTGCCGGAGAACTCGTAGCCGTCGGCCGGGAGCTGATTCCACTGCTTGCAGGCGACCTCGCACGCCTTGCAGCCGATGCACAGCGTGGTGTCGGTGAAGAATCCGCTACCCACGGTCGGACCCGTGGGCGACGGATTCGCCGCGCACCGTGCGTTCGGCGGCGGGGACGTCGCGGTCGACCGCGCTCCGGCCGTAGGCGGCGCGGCGGCCCGGCCGGATGTTGCACGTCATCGTTTTCGCTTCGTGGATCGAGACGTTGGGATCCATCGCGAGCGGAACGAGCTGACCGGCGGAATCGCCGGTGGTGTGGCCGGTACTCCCGTAATTGTACGGCACGCCGATCTGATGCACGCGCCGTCCTTTGCCCAAACGGAGCGGGCGCATGCGTCCGCTGACGAGCGCGCGTGCTTCGATCTCGCCGACGCGCGTCGTCACCGTCGCCCAGCCGCCGTTCTTGATGCCCTTGAGCACCGCTAGCTCCGGGTCGATCTCGACGAACAGCTCCGGCTGCAGCTCGGCAAGCCACGGCACGTAGCGGGTCATGATGCCGGAATGTTCGGTGAGCCGGTAGGTCGTGAGGACGTAAGGGTAGTCGGCGTTTTCGGTGCCGTTGTAGGGGTTGTCATCGCGATCCCACTCGCGCAGCGCCGGACTGTTTTGCTGTCCGTACACGAGATTGCGCATGACCGATTCCAGCGGTTCGTAGTGCGCCGGGAAGGGCCCGTCCTTGAGCGTGCCGGCAGCGAAGATCTGAATGCGTCCGTCGGGCTGCATGATGAACGGATCGCTACCCGCGTGCGCATCGATGCCGGTCGCGCCGGGTTTCGCCGCCGTCTGCGGCGCTTTCGCGGCCGGGAAATCGGGGATGTCGGGGCCGGCCCACTTCTTGGCCTCCTCGTCCCAGTACATGTACTTCTTGCGTTCGCTCCAGGGCTTGCCGGCGGGATCGGCCGACGCGCGATTGTAGAGCATGCGGCGATTGGCCGGCCACGAGAATCCCCAACCGAGCGAGGTCCAGTCGTCCTTCGTGCGGTTGCGCGCGCGATTGGTTTCCTTGTCGGGAAACACGCCGGAGTAAATCCACGCGCCGCAGGCCGTGGAACCGTCGGCCTGCAGCTCGGCAAATCCGCCGACTTGCTCGCACGAGTAACCCGGCTTTCCGGGCTCGACCTTGTAACCGTTGATCTCTTGCAGCACCTTGACGGCCGACGGTTCGCCCTTCTTCCGCTCGTGCTCGTCGTCGTGCGGATAGTCCCAGGTGAGATCGAGAATGGGCCGATCCTTGACGTCGTCGGAATTGGCGTAGAGCGTCTTGAGGCGCATCCCAAGTTGGTAGATCAAATAGAGATCGGAGCGGCTGGCGCCGGCCGGTTCGACCGCCTTGTCGTGAAATTGCAGCATGCGGCTGGTGTTGACCATGGTGCCCTCTTTTTCGAGCACGGTCGCGCTGGGGAGAAAGAACGTCTCCGTCCCGATCGTCGCCGGATCGGCACCCTCGCGGCGCCAGAACGACGCGGTCTCCGTCTCGTAGGCGTCGACGACGACCATCCATTCCAGCCGCTCGAGCGCTGCACGCGCGAGCTCGGCGTTCTGACCCGATGACGCCGGGTTCATACCGATGACGAAGTAGCCTTTGACGTTCCCGTCCTTCATCGAGATCTGGGTCGGCAACACGGAATAGTCGCCCGAGATCTGCGGCAAGTAGTCGAAGCAGAAGTCGTTCTCAGGGGTCGCGGCGTCGCCGTAAAACGCCTTCAGCAACGACGTGATGTACTTTGGGGCGTTGGACCACCAGCCGGGCTTGGCCGCATTCTTGAGATACTCGGCAAAGGTCTGCTCGGCGCGCAGCGTGGACGGCATCGGCAAATACCCGGGCAGCAGATCGTAGAGCGTCGGGATGTCGGTCGCGCCTTGGATGTTCGCGTGGCCGCGCAATGCCATGATGCCGCCGCCCGGGCGGCCCATGTTGCCGAGCAGGCTCTGCAGAATTCCGGCGGTGCGGATGTACTGCACGCCGATCGTGTGCTGCGTCCAGCCGACCGCGTAGGCAAACGCGGTCGTGCGCTCGCGGCCGCTGTTGTCGGCCAGCAGGTTTGCGATCCGCTCCATCGTCGCGGCCGGCATCCCGCAGACGTCCTCGACCATTTGCGGCGTGTAGCGCGCGAAATGCCGGCGCAACAGGTTGAGCACGCAGCGCGGATGCGCCAGCGTCTCGTCACGCTTGGGAATCTTGACCGTTCCGGCGCCGTCGAAGCGCGGGACCTCTTCCATCTCGAACGTCCAGCTCGACGTATCGTACGTTCCGGACGCCGCGTTCCAGCCCGAAAACAGGCCGTCGAGGTCTTCCGTATCGGCAAAGCTGTCGCCGACGATGTACGACGCGTTGGTAAATGCAACGACGTACTCTTTGAAGTAGCGCTCGTTGGTAAGCACCCAGTTGATGAGCGCACCGAGAAAGACGATGTCGGTGCCGCTGCGGATCGGAGCGTAGAGATCCGCCACCGCCGACGTGCGCGTGTAACGCGGATCCACGTGAACGATCTTCGCACCGCGCTCCTTCGCCTCCATGACGAAGCGAAACGCGACCGGGTGGCATTCGGCAAAATTCGAACCTTCGATCAAAATGCAATCGCTATTGACCAGGTCCTGAACGAACGTCGTCGCGCCGCCGCGACCGAAAGAAGCACCCAGACCGGGCACCGTCGAGCTATGTCAAACGCGGGCCTGATTCTCGATCGAGACGACGCCGCACGACTTGAACAGCTTTTGCAGCAAGTAGTTCTCTTCGAGGCCGAACGTCGCGCCGCCGAGCGATGCGATGCCCAGCGTGTGGTTGCGGCGCTTGCCGTCGGGCCCCGTGCGCACGAACGTCTCCTCGCGCGCCGCCACAAATTTTTCCGCGATGCGGTCGAGCGCCCAATCCAGCTCGACGTCGACCCACTCGTTCGCGTACGGGGCCCGGTATTTGGGCGTCGTCCAGCGCTGCTCGTTGACGGTCAGGCCGAAGATCGCCGAACCCTTGGGGCAAAGGTGACCCGCGTTGACCGGGCTGTCCGGATTGCCTTCGACGTCGAGCAGTTTGCCTTCGTCGCTGACGTACGCCAGGGTACTGCAGCCGACCGCACAGTAGGGGCACAGGCTCACGACCGGTTTTGCGCCGCGCACGCGGCCCGCCAACTCACGCGTTCGTTTGGACTCGACGTTGGGGACGTTGCCGACGCGCTCGCCGAGCCGCAGCCCGGACATTGCCCGCGAGACGATCGTCGTAAGGTCGATAGTCGGCTTGACGGCCATGGCAATACCCCCGCAAAGAATCCGTTCGTTGGCGCTTGCACGGGGCAAAAGGAGGTCCCTGCACGAGAAAAACCGTAGACCGCGCGTTCGCCCTGGTCCATTATGGACGCTGGCAACTTACAACGCTTACCTTCTGTGGAGTGCACTCATGCCGACCGAACCGTCGGTTCACTCGCAGTCGACTTCACGGCCCAACGGCCGTGAGAGCGACGTAGCTTCTCCCTACAAGGGATTCGCTACTCGAGCGATCCGAATCGGACAAGATCCGGATAGCGCGACCGGGTCAACCATTGTCCCCATCTATCAAACCGCGACGTTCACGCAACAAGCCGTGGGCGTGCACAAGGGCTTCGATTACGGGCGCTCGGGAAATCCGACCCGCCTCGCGCTCGAACGTCAGCTCGCCAATCTCGAGAGCGCCCGTTTCGGCGTCTCCTTCGGCTCCGGCATGGCGGCCGCGCACGCGGTCACCTCGCTGCTTTCGCAGGGCGATCACATCGTCGCCACGCGCGACATCTACGGCGGCGTCCACCGGCTCTTGACCGCGATCATGCCGCGCTACGGGATCACGACGACGTTCGTCGACATGAACGATCTCGCGGCGGTGCGCGCCGCGGTGACGCCGGCGACGAAGCTGTTCTGGGTCGAAACGCCGACCAACCCGCTCTTAACCGTCATCGACATTGCCGCCATCGTCGCCATTCGGCAACCCGGTCAACTCGTCGCGGTCGACAACACGTTCTGCTCGCCGTTCCTGCAGCGGCCGATCGAACTCGGAGCCGACATCACTTGGCACTCAACGACGAAGTACATCGGCGGTCACAGCGACGTCGTCGGCGGGGTCGTCATCACCGACGATCCCGACATCCACGCGCGCATTTCGTTTCACCAAAACGCCGTCGGCGCGATCCCCGGACCGCAAGACGCCTACCTAACGCTGCGCGGCGCGAAGACGCTCGCGCTACGGATGCGCGAGCACGTGAAGAACGCGCAAATCGTAGCCGAGTGGCTCGATGGCCGCGACGATATCTCCGACGTCTACTACCCCGGCCTCAAAGCGCACCCGCAGTTCGAGCTCGCCCGGCGGCAGATGGACGGGCCGGGAGGAGTGCTCTCATTCCGGGCCCGCGGCGGCGCCGACCGGGCACTGGCGATCGCGCGCAGCACGAAGGTCTTCAACCTCGCGGCGTCGCTCGGCGCGGTTGAATCGCTGATCTGCATCCCGACCGCGATGACGCACGGCTCCATGCCGGTCGAACTGAAGATCGCGCTCGGCGTCACCGACGACCTGCTCCGCATCTCGGTCGGCATCGAGGACGTCGGGGACCTCATCGCGGACCTCGAGCAAGCGCTTACGCGCAGTCAGGTCTTTTCCGTAGCATAGGTGGATTCACGGAACGTGAATCCACCTAACCGTCGAAACGGTCGGTCTGACGGCGCCGCAGCTTCGCTCGAAGCGCGGCGTGCGTCGGGCACTCGAGCAGTTGCAGCTGCTCCTTCGTCGCGGTCGGATCGACCGCCACGCAGCCGCAACCGTACACGACGCTCTTAGGCCCGCGCGAGACCGTCTCGACGACCGACTCGGCGTCGACTCGGCGGCGCTTGAACTGCGTTTCCCCCATGATGTTCATATCCACTTAACGGCCAAAAGGCGCGCACCCTCCGCCCCGCACGATCTTTTGGCCATCCCTTAACCGGTAACGCGCAATCCAGCTGCCACCCCGTTGATCGAGAGCCGGATGGCGTTGGCGAGCGAGCCGTCGGTCTTCCCCCCGGCCCGATAGGCCTGCAGTAAGCGCACCTGCAAGAGCGACAGCGGGTCGACGTAGGGGTTGCGCAGGGCAATGCTGCGCGCCAGCGTCGGGTCGTCTTGCAGCAGACGTTCGCGCCCGAGGATTTCGAGCAGCATGGCGGACGAAGCGGCAAATTCGTCGCGGATGCGCGTCACGAAACGCTCCCGGACCGCTTCGTCCGCGACCAGGTCGCGTGCGTACAGCTCGAAAATCTCGAGATCGGCGATGGCGAGCGCGCGTTCGACGTTTCGCACGAGCGTGCCGAAGAACGGAAAGTCCCGCGCCATCACGCGTAAGGCCGCGCGAGCCTCGCGCTCGGCCGCGACCGCACTGCCGAAGCCGTACCAGCCGGGCAGCATCGCACGTGCCTGGGTCCAGCCGAACGACCACGGGATCGCCCGCAGATCCTCGATCGAACGCCGTTCGCCGCGGCGACCCGGGCGCGAGCTGATCTGCATCTCGCCGATCTCGTCGACCGGCGTGCAGGCCGCGAAAAAGTCGAGGAAGCCGGGCGCGCCGATCAGATCGGCGTACGCCCGCTGCGCGTTGGCGGCCATGCGGTCGAGCACGGCAAACCATTCCGGCGGAAAGTCCGCCGCGGCGCCCAAGCCGCCCAGAACCGACGTGACGGCGAGTTCGAGATTGCGCCGGGCGAGCGAGGGCAGACCGTATCGGTCGCTGATCACCTCGCCTTGCTCGGTGACCTTGTAACGGCCGTTGCACACCTGCGGCGGCTGCGCCGCGATCGCATCGCGCGCGTCGGCAACGCCGCGGCCGAGCGACCCGCCGCGGCCGTGAAAGAAACGCAGCGTTACCGCGTGCCGCAGCGCGACGTCGCGAATCGCGAGCTGCGCGCGGTAAATCGACCACGAGCTGGCCACGATTCCGGCGACCTTCGCGCTGTCGGAATACCCCAGCATCACTTCCCACACGTTGCCGCAGCCGCGAACCTGCGCGCGGAAGCCCGGACTCGAGAGCAACGCTTCGGCGATTGCCGGCCCGTTCGCAATCGATGTCGCGCTCTCGAGCAGCGGGACGATCTGCAACGGCCCCGCATCGAGAGCGCCGCACGCGCGCGCGAGCACCAGCAGCGCCAGCAGTTCGAAGGGTTCCTCGGCGTTGGCCAGGATCAACGATGCGACGGTCTGCGCTCCACGCCGCGCGCGCAGCGCCGCGACCGCCTCGAGCGAGACGATGATGTCGCTGCTTTCGGCGGAAAACGCCGGTGCGCGCGGGAGCAGCGGGCGCACGGTGGTCAGCTCGCGCTCGAGCCACACCGCGCGTTCCGCGGGCTCGCGCTGCGAGAGCAACGTCGTGCCCGGTTCGACCGCCGCGACGATCTCGTCGAGCGTGCGCACGACCTTGCCACTCTGTTGGCGCCACTCGAGCGCACAGAGGTGGAACCCGAACATCGCGACCGTGCGCCGCAAGCGCCGCAGGGGCCGCACGACGTCGTTCCCGCTGTGCGCGGTGACGCTGGCTTCCATGAGCGCCAGATCCGCGTCCAGATCCGCCGCCCTCGCGTAGCCACCGGCCGCATCGTCGCGCGCCAGGGTCAAGCGGCGATGGATGAAGGCAAGCTTGCGGCGGTACGGCTCGGCCTCTTGCCGCGGACCGATCGTGTAGCGCACGTCGACGAATTCGTCGTGGTCGCGTTCGACCGAAGCGATCAATTCCGGCGCCACCGCGCCGCGAACCGCATCCTGCGAGAAGCGTACCTGCAGCTCTTCGACCGCATGAATCGTTCGCTCGAACACGAACGCTCGCGCGCGTTCGTGCGCACCGAGCAATGCGTCGGGTGCGACGTTCGCGTTCCCGTCGCGATCCGACCCGATCCAGCTCCCGAAGCTCAAGAAGTTCGGGATCGCGGTATCGAGCCTCACTTCGAGCCGTTCGAACAAGAGCGTCGCTTCATCGAAGATGGCCTCGCGGAAGCGCGCCAGCAAATTCCGTACCTCATCGCCGGCCGTCGGCGCGGTGCGATAGAGTTCGTTGCTCTGCCACAAGAGCACGATCTGCGCGCGCAGCTCCGCATCGAGCGCTGCCGCTTCTTCCGCGGTCAGCACGCGCTCGTCGCTCTCGCGCAGCAGCGCGGCGATCGCCAAGAGCTTTTCGCTCGTCGTGCGGCGCCGTACTTCGGTCGGATGCGCGGTGAACACGAGGCGAATCTCGAGCTGCTCGAGCAGCGCCGCGGCCGCCGCGGGCAGCGTTTCGAGCGCGCCGCGCAGCGGCGCCTCGCCCGCGATCGCGCGTTCGCGCCGCCGCCGCTCGCGATGCAGCTCTTCGGCCAGGTTCACCATCTTGAAGTACAAACCGAAGGCCCGGATCACGTCGACCGCGTCGTCGAGGCTCAGCGCGTCGAGGATCGCGTCGATCTCGCCCTCGCCGACGCTGTGCGGATCGGCCCGGCGGCGGCGCGTCAGCGCGCGCAGTTGCTCGACGTAGTCATAGGTGCGCGGGCGCGCGCGTTCGCGCAGCACGTCACCGACGAGCCGGCCCAGAGTGGTGACGCGGGCCCGTAAAGGCGCGCTGGGATCGCGTTCGATGCGCACCGCTTCGAGCGCCCCTGCCGCCCGCCTTTGGCCGTTACGTTAAGCTAAACTCGGTGCCGGCGCGCGGCGAGTTCGGCTTCGGTGTCGATGTCGTCGAACGCGCGCGGGTCGTCGACCGCAACGATGCGCCGGCGCAACCCCGCCGCATCGCGGATCCGGTGCAGGCCGTCCCCGTCGCCGAGCGTCGCGATCGCGCGCCGCGCGGCCGGCCCGAACACGACCGGGTGCCCGAAGCGCCCGCCCGCTTGCGGCACGACGACGTCGGCATCCGCGTCGTAGGCGCCGGCGACCCGGGCGATCGCCGCCGCATCGCAGTCGGGCAAATCACCCAGCAGCACCGCGATCGGCTCGCCGGCTGCAACCGCTGCATCGGCGAGCGCGAGCGAGTGGTTCATCCCACGCTCGGGCTCGTTGTTGCGCACGATCCGGACGTGGTCCGCAGTTCCGGAGGCAGCCAACTCCTGCGCCACCGCATCCGATGCCACAACGACGGTGGGCCAGCCGGCCGCAGCGTCGACCACGCGCCGGATCAGCGAACGTCCGTCGATATGCTCGAGCAGTTTTTGCCGCCCCAGCCGCCGCGACGCGCCCGCCGCGAGCACGACGATCGTCAGGCGGGAACCATCACCTTGCTGCGGATCGGCCCGGTGCCGTAGCGCAGCGACGTGCCGGCGCCGCCGTGCCGTTCTTTGACGATCTCCGCAACGACGGCCAGCGCGATCTCTTCGGGCGAGCGCGCCCCGAGATCGAGGCCGATCGGCGCATGCAGGCGGGCCAGGTCGGCGTCGGTGAAGCCGCGTTCGCGCAACGCTTCAACGCGCCGCGCGGTCGTGCCGCGGCTGCCCATCGCACCGATGTAGCCGGCGCGGCTGCGCAGCGCCGCCGAGATGCCGGGCACGTCGAATTTCGGATCGTGCGCGAGCGAGACGATCGCCGTGCGCTCGTCGATCGGTGCGCTCTCCAGCACCTCATCCGGCCACGCGACGAGGACCTCGGCGCCGGGGAACCGCGCGGGCACGGCGAACGGCGCGCGCGGATCGACGATGGTTACCTTGAAACCGAGCGTTTTGGCATACGTGAGGAGGGGCCGTGCGACGTCGACGGCGCCGATCACGTACATGTGCGGCGGCGGACCGTAACGTAGCACGAACGTGCGCTCGTCGCACCGGTTGATCGCGTCGTCGTCGTGCAACACGCGCATCGCGAACGGGGGATCGATCGCCAGCGTGAGCGCGAACGGCTCGCCCCGCTCTTGCGCTTCGACGAACGCCTCGGAGGTGGCCCGATCGAGCTCGCGGGTCACGACGTGCAACGTGCCGCCGCAGGTCGGTCCGCCGTCGAGATCGTCGTCCGGCCCGAACGAATTGCGCCGCGGCGCGCCGCCGTCGAAGATCGCGTCCGCGACGTCGACCAGCGTCGACTCGACGCAGCCGCCGCTGATCGCCCCGGCCAAGTCGTGGTCGCTCGATACCGCAAACATGGCGCCGGTATCGCGCGGCGAGGGCCCGTCGGTATCGACCAGGGTCGCCAAGACCACGCGCTTGCCGTCCGCGAACCAGCCGCGGACGCGCTCACTGACTTCGTTCATCCTGTCCACTTCGATTATCCAGGGGGGTCCTCCGGTTGCGCTGGGACGAAGGAAAGCCCGGCAAAAACCGGGGAACGCCCCCAATGCCGATCCCAGTGCCCCCGGCCTAAGGTATGGCTACCGGCCCGGATCTCACCCTCACCCGCGCGCTGCTCGACGAGAAGTTCGGCCGGCTCCGGGTGCGCGACCGGACGCTGCTCCAATCGATCGTCGCCCTCGACGTTTTCGTCGGCCCGCAGTTGCTGGCGCTGCTGCTCGGTCTCTCGCCGGCCGCCGTCAACAACTCGCTTTCCAAACTCAAACGTACCGGACTGATCCGCGCGACGCCGGACGGCGACGTCGGGATCACCTATCAGGTGCTGCGCGACATCCTCCCCGCGAGTTGGCGTCACCCCGGGCCACTCGAAGCGCTGCGCATGGCCGCGTTGCTGATCGACCACAGCGATTGCTACGCGATCGCGCGGCGCGCCGAACTCTACGTGCTAGCCGGTCACCTGGTAGAGGCCGTCGGCGAGTTCGAGCGCGCCGGCATCGAGGCCCAGCACCGCGGCTACCTCAAAGACGCTGCTCGCCTGTTCGCGCGGGCAGCCAAGACCGCCAAGGCCGCGTTCAACGACCCCGCCTACGTGCGCGACCGGAGTTCCGACGAGGACGGGGTCGAACGCAGCGCAGCGCGTTGCCGGGCGCGCGCCAAGGTCATCCGGCTACGAATGCAGCGCGCATCAAGCACCGTCTAAGCTTCGCGCGGTGAAATGGCATGGATGAGCTCTCAGGAGGAAGCTGAGCCGGTTAAACGCGCCATCGAGGTCGCCGCCGCGCTGCACGCCCTCGGGCGCAACGCCGAAGCGCTCGACCACGCGCGGCGCGCGGTCGAGCTCGATCCGGCATCGACGCCGGCCCGCATCGCCGTGGCGTTCATCGAGGGAGCCCTCAGCGGCTACGATCACGCGCTCGAAGCGATCGACGCTGTGCTGGCCGGCGCGCCCGGCGACGTCACCGCGCTCGCGGCCCGCGCCTACGTCCTGCTGCGGCTCGAGCGTTTCGACGACGCGCTCGAGGCGGCCCAGCGCGGCCTGGCGCTGCGGCCGATGGTCGGAGCGTTGCTCGACTCGCTCGGCTGCGCATTACGCGGTCTGGGGCGCACCGAAGAAGCCCTCGCGGCATTCGACCGCGCGTATGCGCTCGGCCACGATCGCGCTACGACCCTCACGCTGAAGGCCAGCGGTCTGCTCGAGATCGGACGCTTGGACGAAGCCGAGCGGACCCTCGAAGCGGCGTTGGCGCTTGCGCCCGATCTGGCGACCGCCTGGAGCGCGCTGGCCGAGTTGCGAAGCTTCGCGCCCGGCGATCCGGCGCTCGCGACGATGGAAGGCTTTCTCGCAACGTCCCCCAACCTGCGCAGCGTCGAGGCGCGCACGCTCATGCACTTCGCGCTCGGCAAAGCCTACCGCAAAGCGGGCGACGTGCCGAACGCGTTCCGCCACCTCGCTTCCGGCAACGCGCTCAAGCGGCGCTCGATCGTTTACGACGTGGCGACGGACGAACAGTTCGCGCGTAACGCGATCGCCTTTTACACGCCCGAGCTGATGCGCCGGCTCGGCGGAACGGGCGATGCCTCGCGCGCACCGATCTTCGTCATCGGCATGCCGCGCTCGGGCACCTCGCTCGTCGAAGGGATCCTGGCGTCCCATCCGGCCGTGCACGGCGCGGGCGAGTTGACGCTCTTCGACCGCGCGGTCGCCGAAGTTGGGACCGGCGACCTGACCGCGCTCGGAGCGCGGTACATCGCGCTGGTCGACGCGATCGCGCCCCCGGCGCAGCGGGTGGTGGACAAACTGCCCAGCAACTTCCGCCACGTCGCGTTGCTGCATTTGGCGCTGCCGCGTGCGCGCATCATCCACTGCGTGCGCGATGCGCTCGACACGTGCTTCTCGTGCTTTGCGACGAACTTTACCGGACGCCAGGATTTTTCGTGGGACCTCGCCGAGACGGGCCGATACTATCGCGCATACGCGGCGCTGATGGAGCACTGGCGCGCCGTCCTGTCCCCCGGCATCATGCTCGACGTCAACTACGAAGACGTGGTCGCCGACCTCGAAGGGAGCGCCCGCCGCATGCTGGCGTTCTGCGATCTGCCCTGGGACGACGCGGTGCTGCGCTTCTACGAAACCTCGCGCCCGATCCGAACCGCGAGCTTCAAACAAGCCCGTCAGCCGGTCTACACCACAAGCGTCCACGCCGCCGACGCCTACCGCGAGGAGCTACGGCCCCTGATTGATGCGCTTGGCCCATTATCAGGATGAAAGAAAAGGCAACCGTCGTGCCCCATGTCATCCCGAGCTAGTCGAGGGACCGCCACCAAGGACGACGATTGCGGCTGTCCCCTTCGACAAACTCAGGGCAGGCTCTCGACAAGCTCGGGATGACAGCGTGCCACGATCATCTCTATTTCTCAGCGTCTTCTTCTCAGCGTCCTCAAATGGGTCGCGAGCCATGGTCTCACTTGATCACCTCATTGGCTTGGATCATTAGCGACTGCGGGACGGTGAGACCCAGCGCGTTGGCGGTCTTGAGGTTGATCGCAAAATCGTACTTGCTTGGCTCCTGAATGGGGAGATCGCCCGGCTTAGCGCCACGGAGAACGCGGTCAACATACGTTGCCGCTCTCCGATAAATGTCAAGAACATTGGGACCGTAGGCCATCAACCCACCACCCTTGACGTAAGAATCGTTATAGTAAGCCGCGGGTAGATGGTGCCGCGCGGCTATCTCAATGATAGCGTCACGGTGAACGTCGGCGACAAAGTTCGGCAGGATTACCAGTCCCGTGTTTCGCTTCGCTCCAAGGCGAGCGATACCAGGTATGTCATCAGCGCCTTGAAGGCGGAAGGTGATCGTTTCGATTCCGACTGATTTGGCCAAGGCCTGAACGTCGGGTTGGTTCGCTTCCAAGATGGATTGGTTCGCTCCCAAGTTCGCCGCGTTATAGAACAGGGCGATGCGCGTTAGGTGCGGCGCAATCTCCTTCAGTAATTGCATCCGCTTGGCGACCAGCGACAGGTCGGTGCCGTTGGCGAATCCGGTGATATTGCCGCCCGGTCGTGCCAGACTGGCGACGACGCCTGAACCAACCGGATCGGTAACCCGGACGAAAACAAGCGGTATCGACTGGGTTTGCTTTCCCAGCGCCAAAATTGCGGCCGTAGCAGCGACCAGGATCACGTCAGGCGCCGATTTGACGAGGTTCGCGGCTTGACTGGGGATTTGCCGATTATCCCCATTCGCATAGACAATCCGGAACCGGACATTTTGGCCTTCAGACCACCCGAGTATCCGAAGCTGTTGCTCGAAGCCGGCTCGCCAAAGCGCGGCAGCCTTGTCGTTTGCTCCGCCCGGCTCGAGCATGCCGACCGTATGCATCGCGCTCGCCGGCTGTGCGATTGCGGCGCGTGGAAAAGCGACAGCTAGACCGCCAAGCAGCGCGATCAGGTCGCTGCGTTTCACTATGACCGTGCGCCGGCGAAGCAGCTCAAACCGGCGGCGGCGAGTTCCGCGTCGCGCATGTTTGTTTTTCCGGTGACGCCGATGGCGCCCATGGTGGAGCCGTCCTGGCCGACGATCGGAATGCCGCCGGGCAATGCCGTGAACATCGGGTCGCCGTAGTACGAGATCTGCAAGTGCCGGCTGACGATCTCGGTCGCGAATTCTTCGGTCGAACGGTCCATGGCGCAGGCGGTGTGCGCTTTGCGTTGCGCGACCTTCATCCAGCGCGGCCGGCTGCCGTCCATGCGGTAGGCTGCGACGAGGTCGGTGTTCTCGTCGACGATGGCGACGGCGACGATGAATCCAGCGGCTTTGGTTGCGGCCACGATCTTTTCGATTGCGGCTTGGGCTTCGGCGATGGTGATCATCAGATTTTGAACGCCTCGAGGGTTTCGGGAGCGAAGAGCTCGGCCGGATCCAGTTTGCGTTTGGAGAGCCCCTGCTCGAAGGAGTAGCGGGTGAACGTTTCGAGCACGTGCTCGTTGCGGGCAAAACCGTAAGGCCAGTAGTCGTCGCCCATCAGCGCGCTGGCCGCTTCCTCGCCGGCCGATGCCCAGGGCAGCATCGCTTGCAAGGATGCGGTGTTGCGCAGGTCGGCGTACGTGTAACGTTGCGCTTCGACGAAGGCCTTGTACAGCGCGCTTGCGAGCCAGCGGTTCCGCTCGTAGACGTCGCGGCGCAGCACGACGGTGTGCATGATCGGGAAGATCTTCGTCTTGCGGAAATAGGCCGCTTCGACCGGAACGTAGTCTTCGAACAGGCGCTTGACGTGCGGCACCTTGCCGTAGCACGACGGTTTGCGGGCCGTGTAGAGCGCGTCGATCGCGCCATCGGCCAGCATTTGGGACAGCGTTTCGGCCGGACCGATCGGCGCAAGCTTGATGTTCGGCGGCAGGTCCAGCGCGATTTTTTCCGGGCGTCCGGGCTCCTCTTCGCCGCCGGTCAGATACTCGACCGAGTCGACCGGGACGCCGTATTCGTCGGCCAGGATGCCGCGAATCCAGGCCGGCGCGGTCATTTGATACTCGGGGTTGCCGACGCGTTTGCCGATCAAGTCCTTTGGTTCGCGGATGCCCTTCTTCGTGTTGACGTAAATGCACGAGTGGCGGAAGAAGCGCGACGGCCAGACCGGGATCGCGATGAACGGATCGTCCCTGAACTTGGAGACGCAATACGACGAGAACGACATCTCACACGCGTCGAACTCGCGATAGCGCAGCATGCGGAAGAACGTCTCTTCGACTTGCAGCGGGTGATAGATGAGGTCGACGCCGTCGACCTGCACCCGCCCGTCGCGCATCGCTCGCGTGCGGTCGTAGTCCCAGCACGCGAGTGAGAGGCTGAGTTTTGCCACGTCCTTACGCGGCGGCGCCCTTCCACGGCTGAACGTTCACGTGAATGCAGTCTTTCGCGCCGTTCCCGCCGACCGAGCGGATTGCGAGGTCGACCTCGTCGAGTCCGAACTGGTGCGTGAGCGCGTTCTCGACCGGGAACTTGTGCGACGCCAACTGCTGCATCGCAAGCTCGCAAGCGAGGTAGCTGTGGCCGCGGGCGCTCTTGATCGTGACGTACTTCAACGTCATCTCTTCCATCGGGAAATCCGGGAAGGTCTTGCTCTCGTTGCCTTGGACGACCA
>Ga0209415_10004701_pt1 | contig 24916 bp, 23 predicted proteins | sample PeaSoiSIISIP2007_FD_187696 | JGI IMG/M metagenome (GOLD analysis project Ga0209415, IMG submission 187696) | Peat soil microbial communities from Weissenstadt, Germany - SII-SIP-2007 (SPAdes) (version 2) | ecosystem: Environmental > Terrestrial > Soil > Wetlands > Peat | place: Germany... | reverse complement strand
AAGTGGCTTCTGGCTCTTACGCGAGCGCCGCCTGGGCCGCCGCTAAGCGTGCGATCGGAACCCGGTACGGGCTGCAACTCACGTAATCCAGTCCAAGTTCCGCGCAGAACGCGATACTGCTCGGCTCGCCGCCGTGCTCGCCGCAGATGCCGATCTTCAGATCGCCGCGGGTCATTCGGCCGCGCTCGACGCCCATGCGCATCAGCGTTCCGACGCCGGTGCGGTCGAGGACCTGGAACGGGTCGTCCTTGAGGACCTTGAGCTCGAGGTATTTCGGGATGAACGAGTTCTCCGCATCGTCACGACTGTAGCCGTAGGTCGTCTGCGTGAGATCGTTCGTGCCGAAGCTGAAGAACTGCGCATAGTTCGCGAGTTCGTCTGCCACGACGCATGCGCGCGGCAGCTCGATCATCGTCCCGATCTTGTACGGCACCGGGACGCCTTTCTCGGCGATCACCTCGTCGGCGACTTCCTTGGCCGCCTCGTAGGTTAGCTTCATCTCTTCCGGCGTCCCGACGCCCGGAATCATCACGTCCGGCTTCGCATCGACGCCGGCCTTGCGCAACTCGCACGCCGCTTCGAAAATCGCGCGGACTTGCATCGCGTAGATCTCCGGATACACGATCCCCAAGCGGCACACGCGCAAGCCGAGCATCGGGTTGGCTTCGTGCAGCGCGCGCACGCGCGAGAGCACGAACATCTTGTCCTTGTACGCTTGATCGTTCTCGCCGTTGCGCAGGCGCAATTCCGTCGTCTCGACGAGCAGTTGCTCGAACGACGGCAAGAACTCGTGCAGCGGCGGATCGAGCAGCCGGATCGTGACCGTGTAGCCGGCCATCGCCTTGAGGATCCCTTTGAAGTCGTCGCGTTGGAACTCGAGCAGCTTCGCGAGCGCGGTCGCGCGCGCTTCCGGCGTGTCGGCGATGATCATCTTCTGGACGATCGGGAGCCGGTTCGTCTCCATGAACATGTGCTCAGTGCGGCACAGACCGATCCCGGTCGCGCCGAGCGCACGCGCCTTCTGCGCGTCGTCGGGCGTATCGGCGTTCGCCCACACGCCGAGCTCTTTCACGTCGTCGGCCCAGCCCAGGAACGTCGCGAGCCATTCCGGTAACTCGGTCGGCGGCGGGATGAGCTTCAACTCGCCAAGGACGGCAATCCCGGTCGTCCCGTCGATCGTGATGATGTCGCCTTCGTTGAGCGGCTTGCCGGCGAGCATCGCCTTCTTCTCGCGGCGGCTCACGCGCAGCGCCTCGCAGCCCGAGACGCACGGTTTGCCCATCCCGCGCGCGACGACCGCGGCATGCGACGTCGCGCCGCCCTTCGACGTAAAGATGCCCTTCGCCGCGATCATCCCGTGAACGTCATCCGGAGCCGTCTCGGTGCGCACCAAGATCACGGCTTTGCCTTGCGCGGCCCATTCTTGCGCGGTATCGGGATCGAACACGGCTGCGCCGGTCGCCGCGCCGGGCGATGCGTTGAGGCCCTTCGCTGCGATTTCATACTTCTGATTCGGATCGATCTGCGAATGGAAGAGCTGATCGAGCGAATCGGCGCTGACGCGCTTGAGCGCTTCCTCGCGGGTGATCAGCTTCTCGCCGACCATGTCGACCGCGATCTTGACGGCGGCGGCCGCGCTGCGTTTGCCGCTGCGCGTTTGCAGCATGTAAAGCTTGCCGCGCTCGACCGTGAACTCGAGATCCTGCATGTCGCGGTAGTGCTTTTCGAGCTTGTTCGCGATCTCGACGAACTGCTTGTAGACCGTGGGCTGAATCTTGTCGAGGTCGGCGATCTTCTCGGGCGTGCGGATGCCGGCGACGACGTCCTCGCCCTGCGCGTTGCGCAGATACTCGCCGAAGAGCTTCTTCTCGCCGGTGTTCGGATCGCGCGTGAACGCGACGCCGGTCCCGGAGTCGTCGCCCATGTTTCCGAAGACCATCGAGCAGACGTTGACCGCCGTACCCCAGTCGTCGGGAATCTTGCTGAATTCACGGTAGTCGACGGCGCGCTTGGAGTACCATGAATCGAAGACGGCGCTGATCGCAAGATGCAGTTGCTCATCGACGCCTTGCGGGAATTCACGTTTGGCTTCGCGCGAGACGAGGCCCTTGAACTCGGCTACGACCGCGCGCCAGTCGGTGGCTTCCAGCTCGGGATCGCTCTGGACACCTTTGCGCTTCTTCGCATCATCGACGATGCGATCGAAGTGGTCTTTCTCTATGCCGAGCACGACGTGCGAGAACATCGCGATGAAACGGCGATATGCATCCCACGCGAAGCGGTCGTTCTTCGTCTCGACCGCGACCGCCGCGACCGTCTTGTCGTTGAGCCCGAGGTTGAGGATCGTATCCATCATGCCGGGCATAGAGACGCGCGCGCCGCTGCGGACCGAGACGAGCAACGGCTGCTTGTCGGCGCCGAAGCGCTTGCCGGTGCGCCGCTCGAGCTCGCGCATCGCAGCGTAGATCGCGGCGCGGAGTTCTTCGGCGATCACTCGCCCTTGCGCGTAGAAGCGCAGGCACTCTACGGTCGTGATCGTGAAGCCCGGCGGGACGGGGAGCCCCGCCTTGGTCATCTCGGCCAGGCCGGCGCCTTTGCCGCCGAGGAGCTCTTTCATGCTCCCATCGCCCTCATCGAAGAAGTACAGCGGCTTGCTTCCATGGGTCACCGCTACCGAGGGCGTGAGGGTGCTCAAAATGACGCTCCTTATCAGAGTATGAGAAGCTGCTTTCCTAATGCCGCTTGCTCGTTGCGGAAGATTCTTTCCAGATATACGCGATTCTTACCCTGAGTGCAGCGTCTTTTGACGTAGCAACCAAGCCTTTGACCTAGGTCACAGGGTGACTTCGGTCCCCGTCCCTTCGAGCGCGCGGGTGATCGCTTGCACGCCGGCTCCGGAGATCAACGCGCGTTTCGCGCCGTGTTGTAAGGCATCGAGCGCGCCGCGCATCTTCGGACGCATCCCGCCCGAGAGCGTCCCGTCGTCAAGCCAGGCCGTTGCCTGAGCCGCGGTAAGCCGGGCAACGGTCGAGTTCGGATCTGTTAAGTCTTTGCGAACTCCCTCAACGTCCGTTACGACGACATAGAACTGAGCCTGCAGCGCACCGGCGATCGCGCCGGCCGCAGTATCGGCGTTGACGTTGAGGCGTCCGGACGGATCGTCTTTGTCGAGCGCGAGCGGGGCGATGACCGGGAAAAAGCCGGCGTCGAGGATGGTCCGGATGACCTGGGGCTGGACCTCGACGATCTCGCCGACGGCGCCCAGGCGGCGGTCGATCTTCTTGGCCCACAAGAGCCGGCCGTCTTCGCCCGAAATGCCGACGGCCGTCGCGCCCAGCGCCCCGAGCGCACGGACCAGTTCCTTATTGACGGTCGCGCAGAGGACGTGCTCGACGATCTCGAGTGCCGCCAAACTGGTCACCCGCAGCCCATCGATCCGTTCTTCTTTGATCCCACGAGTGCGTAGCGCGGCGTCGATCTGGGGACCGCCGCCGTGGACCAGGACGACCCGCTGGCCGCCCTTGTGCAGCTCGACGCAGTCGGCCAGAACGGGGTCCGCCGCCAGGTCGGCCATGGCGTTTCCGCCGTACTTAACGACGATCTCTTGCATATTTATTCATTCTGCGTATAATTATACAACCATGCTGACCCTGACCCCGGCCCAGCGCCTGCGCGGCCGCAGTATCCTGACGATCCTCGATATGTCTCCCGCCGAGATCAGCGACCTTTTGCTCGTCGGCGAGCGCCTCAAGGGTGAGCGGCTGCGCGAGCAAGTCCCGCTCCTGCGGGGCCGCACGTTGGGCATGCTCTTCGAGAAGCCCAGCTTGCGCACGCGCATGTCGTTCGAAGTCGCGATGACGCAACTCGGCGGCAACGCGGTCATGCAGTATCAGGGCGAAGTCATGATGGGGACCCGCGAATCGCCTGAAGACGTCGCGCGAACGATGTCGCGCTACGTCGACGCGATCGCGATCCGCACGCACGCGCACGAGCCGCTGCAGCGCTTCGCGCACGCGGCGACCGTCCCGACGATCAACGCGCTCTCCGCCGTCGCCCACCCGTGCCAGGCGCTGGCGGATCTCCTTACCATTAAAGAGCGGTTCGGGACGCTCGAAGGGCTGCGGCTGTGTTTCGCGGGCGACGGGAAGAACAACGTCGCCGTCTCGCTCACGCAGGCCGCTGCGATGAGCGGGGTGTCGATCACCTTCGCTTCGCCGAACTCGCATCGGCCGACCGATGCGTTCATGGGCGAGCTCATGGAGCTCGGCAAACCGCATGGGATCACGGTCCGCTGCTTCGCGAGCCCGATCCGCGCCGTCCGCGACGTCGACATCGTCTACACCGACGCCTGGACGTCGATGGGCGACGAGGCGATGACCGAACGCAACGCGGCTGCGCTGCGCCCGTACCAAGTCGACGCGAAACTGATGAATGCCGCGGCTCCGCACGCGCTCTTCATGCATTGTCTGCCCGCGCACCGCGGGGAAGAAGTGACGGCCGAGGTCATCGACGGGACGCGCAGCGTCGTCTTCGATCAGGCCGAGAACCGGCTGCACATGGAAAAAGCGCTCCTTCTCGCGCTGCTCACCGATCTCAAAGGCTTCGTAGAGTAACATCATGCAGAAAAATGTCCGTCAGCGCGCGATTCTCTCCGTGATCGCGGCGCGTCCCATTCACTCGCAAGAAGAGCTGCAGCATCTCCTCGAGCAGCAAGGCTACGAGGTGACGCAAGCGACGATTTCGCGCGACATCAAGGAGCTTGGCCTGATGAAGGTCCCGCTCAAGAATGGGAACGCCCAGTCCGCGCAGTTCAAGTACGTCGAGCCGGGAGTCGGCGCGAGCCAAAACTACGCGAGCCGGCTGCACCGCTTCGTCGCGGAATTGGTCACGAGCATCAAGGGAAGCGTCAACGACATCGTCCTGCGCACGCCGCCCGGGAGCGCGATGATGCTCGCCTCCGCGATCGACTCGGCTGAATGGCCCGAGGTCCTGGGGACGATCGGCGGCGACGATACGGTCCTCGTCATCATCGACAAGTCCGAGAGCCTCGGCATGATCATGCAACGTTTTAAGGATATGCAAGTCAACTCATGAACTCGATTGTTCTAGCGTACAGCGGCGGACTCGACACCTCCGTCCTCCTCAAGAAGTACATCAACGCGGGAAAGCGCGTCATCGCGCTGACGCTCGATCTCGGCGAGAGCGACATGGTCGCGGGCGCCGGGGCCGGAGCTGCGCTTGCAGACGTCCGTCAGAAGGCGCTCGCGCTTGGGGCGGCCGACGCGGTCCTGGTCGATGCGCGCGAACGCTTCATCGAGGACTACGCATTGCGGGCGCTGCGCGCCAACGCACTCTACGAAGGCGTCTATCCGCTCTCGGCCGCGCTCTCGCGTCCGCTGATCGCCGATTTGCTCTGCGAAGTCGCCGAAGAGAAAGGCGCCGACGCCGTCGCGCACGGCTGCACCGGGAAGGGCAACGATCAAGTCCGCATCGAGATCGGCGTCAAGGCGCGCAACCCGAACCTCGCGTGCTTTTGTCCATTGCGCGACGAGCCGCTGTCGCGGCCCGATGCGATCGCGTACGCGCAGAAGAACGGCATTCCGATCGCGCAAACCGTCGACAAGCCTTATTCGGTCGACGCGAACCTGTGGGGACGGTCGATCGAAGCCGGCGTCCTCGAAGATCCTTGGAACGCGCCGCCTGAAGACGCGTACGCATGGACTGCCGCGCCGGCGAAACAGCCCGCGGAAGCCGATGAGATCGTCATCGACTTCGCCGACGGCATTCCGTCGATGGGGAATCTGCGCGGCGCCGCGCTCGTCAAAGAGCTCAACGTCGTCGCGGGCAAGCACGGCGTGGGCCGGATCGACTTGATCGAAGATCGCGTCGTCGGGCTCAAGTCGCGCGAAGTCTACGAGTGCCCCGGCTCGATCACGCTCATCAGCGCGAACAAGGCGCTCGAGCGGCTCGTCCTCACGCGCGACGAGCTGCGCATGAAGGCGCTCCTGGATCAACGCTACTCCGAGCTGATCTACGACGGGCTGTGGAGCTCGCCGCTGCGCGGCTCGCTCGACGCGTTCAACATGCACGTCGCGCAACGCATGACTGGGAGCATTCGCGTCCGCTTGCTGCGCGGCCATGCGACGGTCGTCGGCTCACGCTCGCCGTTCGGACTCTACGACGAGCATCTTGCGACCTACGGCGCGGGCGATGCGTTCAAGCACGATGCGGCCGAAGGCTTCATCGGCATTTGGGGACTCCCGATCGAAGTCAGCGCCAAGGTCCGCGCAAACGCGCTAGCCCCGCGATGACCCAATCCTTGCAGTGGGGCGGGCGCTTTGCACAGGCGCCCGACCCCGCGCTTCTTGCGTTCGGTTCGTCGCTGAACGAGGATCTGGTCCTCGCCCCGTTTGACGTGCTCTGTTCGCACGGGCATGTCGTCGCGCTCACCGAGGGCAAGCTGATCGATGCCGCCGTCGCCCAGGCACTGGACGGCGCGCTCGATGCGGTCATGCGCGAGATCGAGAGCGGCGAGTTTGGGGTCTTTGCGAGAACCGGGTTGTTCGAAGACGTCCACGGGGCGATCGACGCGCGGGTCCGGGCGCTCACGCCGCCCGGCGTCGGCGAGCTGCTGCACACGGGCCGCAGCCGCAACGACCAAGTCGCGACGACCTTGCTGCTCTACGCGCGGGATCGCGCCGCGCGCGGTAAGGCGCAGTCCGCTGCGATTGCGCGCGCGTTCCTCGAGCGCGCGAAAGCAGCCCTCGAGCGCAAGACGTTATTGGCCGCGACGACGCACTGGCAACCCGCGCAGCCGGTCCTTTTTGCTTTTTGGCTGCACGCCGCGGCGCAGCCATTTATCCGCGCGGCGGAGCGGTTCGAGCGCGTCCGCTCCGATGCATCGCGCTATTGTCCGCTCGGCTCGGCTGCGCTCGCGGGGAGTTCGCTCCCCCTCGCACGCGCCAAGGCCGCGACCTATCTCGGCTTCGCCGAGCCGTCGGCTAATGCGCTCGACACAGTCGGCGACCGCGACGTCGCGCTCGATTTGCTTTCCGCGGTGACGCGCGCCGTCATCGCGGCCTCGCGGCCGAGCGAAGAGTTCGTCATCTGGTCGACGCCGGCGTTCGGCTACGCGCGCTTGGGCGACGCGGCCGCGACCGGCTCGAGCCTCATGCCGCAAAAGCGCAACCCCGACCCGTTCGAGCTCGTCCGCGCGGCGGCGGCCGGCGCGATCGGGACGCTGACCGCCGGGCTCGGCACGACGGCCGGGATCGCGCTCTCATATCACCGCGACCTGCAAGAGACCAAGGCGCACGTCATCCGCGGGACCGAGACCGGCCTCGCGACCTTGGCGGCGTTCGAGCGCGCCTTGAGCTACTTAACCTTCGACGAGGCGCGCATGACCGCGAGCGCGGCGACCGGCTTTGCGACCGCGACCGACGTCGCCGACGCGCTGATCGCGCGCGGCGTCACCGCCCGCGCGGCGCACCGCATGGTCGGCGAGCAGGTGCTGGCGAGCGAAGCGCAGCGCTCAGAATTTTCCGCCGACGACCTTGCTTCTCTTAAGAAAGAGAGCGGGATCGCCGACCTGTCCGCACCCCTTGGGCCCCTTGCTGCGGTCGAAGGCAAGCAGACCCATGGTTCGACGCAGCCCAAGCTCCTCGCCGCAGCGATTACGCGCAGCGAGCGCGAATTGACGACTTTAACAACCTCATGACGATACGCACGCACCTCGTCGGCGCGGCGGGTTACGCCGCGGCCGACCTCATCGCTTACCTCGCGCGGCATCCGCACGCGGAGATCGTCACGCTCGAAAGTCAGAGCGCGACGGGCTCGCGCGTCTGCGATCAATTCCCGCTCCTTCCCAACGACCGGCGAACGTTCGAGGGCGACGGAACGGCGCTCGGCCGCGTGCAGAGCGGCGAGATCATCTTCCTGTGCGGCGAGCGCGAGACCGCGCGCGAGCTCGCGCCGAAATTTTTGGCGAAGGGCGCGCGCGTCATCGATCTCTCCGACGCGTTTCGCCTGCATCAAGACGCCGGCGACGCGGTCTACGGTTTTCCCGAACGCTATCGCGACGCGATCGCGAAGGCGAAGCTCGTCGCGAATCCCGGCTGCTATCCGACGTCGGCGCTGCTCGCGCTTCTGCCGTTCGCGCAGTTCAAAGGAAACATCGAACGGATCGTGATCGATGCGAAGAGCGGGATCACGGGCGCCGGACGCAGGCCTTCGCTCAACAAGATGTTCGCGGAGATCGAAGGCGACGTGCACGCGTACGGGATCGAGAGTCATCGGCACCAGCCCGAGATCGGACAGGAGCTGGCGGCGGTCGGGATCGTCTCGGGCTTCATCTTCTCGCCTCACGTCGTCCCGACGAGCCGCGGGATCCTCGCCGACTGTTACGTGATCGGGAAGACGCCGTTCGATCTTGCGACCTTGCAGGCGTCTTTCGAGCGCGCGTATGCGAGCAATCCGTTCGTCCACGTCCTCGACAAGGGGCGCGTCCCGAACTTGCCCGCGCTCGCGCACACGAACGACGCGCAGATCGCGCTCGCGGTTCGCGACGGGATCGCGCACGTCATGTGCGGGATCGACAATTTGGGGAAAGGCACGTCGGGAGTCGCCGTGCAGAACATGAACATCATGTGCGGTCTCGAGGAGGATCTGGGTCTTGGCGCTCGCACCACCGTCGTCTGACGAAGTCCGGCTGGTCGAAGTCCGCGGCGGGCTCGGCGCCGTCCCCGGCGTGAAGCTGGCCGGCGTCTCGGCCGGGATCAAGAAGCGCAAGTCCGATCTCGCCGTCATCGATCTCGGCGCGCCGCACATCTGCGCGTCGGTCATTACGACGAATGAAATCAAGGCGGCGCCGCTGCTCGTCAGCCAGCACCACATCGCCAAGGACGGCGACGGGATGCGCGCGATCGTCTGCAATTCGGGCTGCGCGAACGCGTGCACCGGCGAGCGCGGGCTCAACGACGCGCGCAACACGGCGCGGCATGCCGCTTCACGCTTGGGGATTCGGCCCTCGCAAGTCGTCGTCGCCTCGACCGGCGTCATCGGCGTCCCATTGTTGATGGATCGGATGTCGAAAGGGATCGATCTGGCGATCAGGCGCCTCGAGCAGGGGACCGAAGCGGCGTTCGCCGCAGCCGAAGCGATCATGACGACCGATCACGTCCCGAAACTCTCAGCCTACGCATTCTACGAGAAGGGCGAGCGCCGGCACATCGGCGGGATTGCCAAAGGCTCAGGGATGATCTGCCCGACGATGGCGACGATGCTCGCGTTCGTCGTGACCGACGCTTCGTGCACGCGCGCTTCGTTTCAAAAGGCGCTGCGCGACGCGGTTGAAGACACGTTCAACATGATCTCGGTCGACGGTGACATGTCGACCAACGACTCGGTCTATGCGTTTGCCCTCCCGGGGACGCACGAGACGTCGGATGGGCTGCGCGCCGCGCTGCACGCCGTGTGCCGTGACCTGGCGCTGGCGATGGTGCGCGACGGCGAGGGGGCGAACAAGATCCTCACGGTCGACGTCACCGGCGCCAAGGACGAGACGCAAGCGCGGACCATTGCAAAGGCGATCATCAACAGCAGCCTCGTGAAGACGGCGCTGTACGGTGAGGATCCGAACTGGGGCCGCATCATCGGTGCGGCCGGCGCCGCGCGCGCGGGGCTTGACGATAAGACGTGGTCGCTCTACATGGGCGATCAGTTGTGGGTCGAACGCGGTGCGATCGAATCGCTCTCCGAAGCGGAAGCGCACCGGATGCTCGAAGAACAGTCGGTCACCATTCGTCTCGACTTGGGCATCGGTCAGGCGCGCGCAACCGGTTGGGGCTGCGACCTTTCCAGTGAATACGTGCGGATCAACGCACACTATAGGACGTGACCATGGAAACATTAGCCGAGCACTTCTCGCATCCGCACCTGCTGCAAAACTACTCGCGCGCGCCGGTCAATTTCGTGCGCGGCGAGGGCATGGAGCTGATCGACGAAAACGGGAACCGCTATCTCGACTTCGTCGCGGGGATCGCGGTCGTGGCGCTCGGTCATTGTCATCCGGAGATCACGCGCGTGATCTCGCAGCAGGCCGCGACCCTCGTGCACTGCAGCAACCTCTACATGCACGAGCCGGCCGGGAAGCTCGCGAACAAACTCGCCGAGCTCTCCGGGTTCGATCGCGTCTTCTTCTGCAACTCGGGTGCGGAGGCAAACGAAGCGGCAATCAAGCTCGCGCGCAAGCATCAGCACCGCGCGGGTCACACGGACAAGAAAACGATCGTCTATTGCACGGACTCGTTCCACGGACGGACGTTGGGTGCGCTGGCCGCCACGGACAGCGCTAAGTATAAGGAAGGCTACGATCCGCTGCCCGAAGGCTTCAAAATCACGCCGTTCAACGACATCGTCCTGCTCGAAAAGGCGATTGACGAGGACACGGCCGCGTTCATCGTCGAGCCGATCCAAGGCGAGAGCGGCGTCAACATCGCCGACCGTGAGTTCTTACAAGCGGCACGGGTGCTGTGCGACAAGCACGGAGCGCTGCTAATCTTCGACGAGATTCAGTGCGGGCTCGGGCGCGTCGGGACCAACTTTGCGTTCGAAGCCTACGATGTGAAGCCGGACGCGTTTACTTTGGCAAAGTCGCTTGCCAACGGCTTGCCGATCGGCGCACTGCTCATGCGCGGCGCGTGCGCGAGCTCGCTCAAACCCGGCGACCACGGGACGACGTTCGGCGGCTCACCGGTCCCGTGCGCCGCGGCGCTGCGCCACTTGGAGTTGCGCGAGGAGCTCGACCTCAACGCGCACGTCCACCGGGTCGGCGCGCGCTTTATGGGCGCGCTGAAGTCGCTGGCCGAGGATTATCCCGAGTTCTTCGGCCAACCGCGCGGGATGGGGTTGATGCTTGGACTGCCAGTGAAGGCGCCGGAGCAGGCCCAAGCGTTCGTCGACTTGGCGCGTGACCGGTACTTGCTCATCAACGCCGCAGGGCATAACACGTTGCGTTTCATCCCGCCGCTCATCATCACCGAAGAGCACATCGCAGAAGGTTTCTCGCGGATAAGCAAAGGCGTCGCGCAGCTCGGACCGTAACGCCTCACGACGAGATCGCCTGGCCGTCGCTCACCTTCGAGCACGGCCGGCGCACCGAACGCGCGTTCCTGTTGCTGCACGGCTTGACGGCGAGCCCGAAGCAGTTCGCCGTCTTCGGGCAGATGCTCTTCGAGCGCGGGCACAACGTCGTGATCCCGCGCCTGCCGCATCACGGGTACCGCGATCGCATGACCAACGCGCTCGCGCAACTGACGAAGGACGAGCTCGCCGCGTGCGGACTCGAAGCCTTAAATGCGGCGCGCGATTTGGGAACGGAGGTGACCGTCGTCGGGTTCTCGACGGGCGGGACGGTCGCCGCGTGGTTGGCGCAAACGCAGGCGCTTCCGCACGTCATTTTGGTTGCGCCGTTCTTGGGCTCGCTTTGGATTCCGCGGCGGCTCACCGGCGCCGCGGTGCGGCTGGTGCTGGGGCTGCCCAACGCGTTTCTGTGGTGGGATCCGATCAAACGGGAACGCCTCATGCCCGAGCACGGCTACCCGCGCTATTCGCTGCACGCCGCCGCGCAGGTGATCGCGTTAGCGCATGACGTGCTGCAGGCGGAGGCACCGCCGGCAAGCGAACGCGTCACGGTCGTCGTCAATGCGAGCGAGACCACGGTCAGCAATGCCGCCATCGAGGACCTTCACCGCAAGTGGCGAGCGCGCTCGGGCAGGAGCGTCGAGCTGGTGAGGCTCACCGGCCTGCCGGCGTCCCACGACATCATCGAGCCCGAGCGGGCACTGAACCCGGTCGCGACCATCTATCCGAGGCTGCTCGAAATCGTTGAGGCCAAGTGTGACGCCCTGAAGGCGGACCCGCAGTAGGGGCTCCCGAACGGGCAAGGGGCAGGGGCGTAGGTCAAGAATTAGTGACGCCTATCACAGCGGGTCGGGTGGGGCCGCGTTGAGTCGTTTGAGGGTTCAGACTCATGTCGGTTCTGGTATTCCCCGAGAATCTTGGAAGCCGCGATGCTCCACCGAGCACGATCGTGGCGGTCGACGACGTCGCGACCAACCTGGAAGTGTACAGCCGCGTCCTCAAGCGGCTGCCGAACGTCCGCATCGTGTCATTTACGTCCTCGGCGGGCGGGCTCGATTGGTGCCGGCACAACGATTTCGACCTGCTCCTGCTCGACTTCCAAATGCCTCCGCCGAACGGGCTCGAGTTCACCCGGCGCTTGCGCAAGATGCCGGGCAAAGAGGACATCCCGATCCTCATGATCACGTCCACGCAAGAGCTGGAAATCCGCTACAAGGCGATCGAGCTCGGCGTCAGCGACTTCTTCCTCAAACCGATCGATCCGGTCGAATTCCTCGCGCGCGCCAAAAACTTGCTGCTCTTGCGTGCGCGCGGGCGCTATCTGCTCGATCAGACCGTATGGCTGAACATGGAGGTCCAACGCGCCACGGAGGCGATCGTCGGCCGCGAAGAGGAAACGATCGACCGGCTGACGCGCGCCACCGAGTACCGCGACGCGACGATCGGAAAGCACCTCATTCGGATGTCGAAATATGCCGGCCGGCTTGCCGTGGCGCTCGACCTATCCGAAGAAGAGCGGCGCCTCATCCATCTCTCTGCACCGTTGCACGATATCGGAAAGGTCGCTATCCCGGACAACATACTGCTCAAGCCCGGCCCGCTTACGGACGACGAGCGAAAAATCATCGAGCATCATCCACTCGACGGATACGCGATCCTGCGCAAGAGCAAGTCGAAGCTGCTCCAGCTCGGCGCGGAGATCACGCTCACGCATCACGAATGGTGGGATGGCTCAGGTTATCCGAGGAAACTCGCGGGCGAGGACATCCCGCTCTCCGGGCGGATCGTCGGCCTCTGCGATGTGTTCGATGCGCTGCTCTCGCAACGTCCGCACAAGGAGCCCTGGCCCTTCATCGAAACCGTGCAGTACATCGAGTCGCGAAGCGGGACTCAGTTCGATCCGGCCATCGTTTCGGCGTTCGGGAACATCGCATCCGACTTCATCGCCATCAAGAACGAGAATCCCGACGACGTTCGCGACGATACGATCAACTACTCAACTTCGGCTTCGGCTTCGTAAACTCGGGGGTCTATCGCAGGAAAGACCCGTCTATGAGCGTCTTGGGATCGAGGGGCTTATCAAGCGCTCCAACGAGCTGCATGCCTTGCAGCATCGTTTCGAGTCCGGCCATATTGATGTCGTTGCGCGACCAATATTTCGACTTGATCAAGCGCGGCAGTATGTCCTCAATCGTCCTGTCGTTCGAATTCCAGACCTTTGCGTATACTTGTTCGGCCTCGGCCGGATGCGCGTACATATAATCGACGGCCTCGCGTCGCGCCTGAACGAGCTTATGGACAACCTCCGGGTGGGATTTGAGAAAGTCCGGGGTCGTGACGCCGACGGACCACGTCAGGTTCGGTAGAAAATCGTTGACGCGAAAGAGCACGCGATACTTGTCGGCGTCCTTCAGCAGCAGCGGCTCTTCGACGGGCGCAGCATCGATCGCGCCTTGGTCGAGCGCAACGACACCGGCTCCGATTCCACCCGTCGGCAAGACCGTCACGTCGTTCGTCAATTTCTGCGATTGCAAAATCATTCGCAGGACCATTTCGGTCGTAGACTTCGGCTGCGTGAAGCCCACCTTTTTCCCTTTGAGGTCGGACATTTTCTTGATAGGCGAATCCTTGCGGACCAGCCAGGCAAGATCGCCCATGTTGTTCACGGCGCCGTAGACGATCTTCATGTCGACGCCGCTCTGGATAGCGGCGATCGCAGCCGGGACCGCCATCTCGGCGAAGGGCATTCCGCTGGCCATCATGTTGCGGACCGTAGTGCCGCCGCCCGTACTGCCGATGAAACCGTCGATGTCGAGGCCTTGCTTCTTTAAGAGGCCCTTCTCGAGCGCAATCGCCCAAGGCAGCGTCTCGACGATGATGCCGTATTGCGTGACGGAGACTCTATCGGCCGCATGAGCGGACAGAGGGATGAGGCAAAGTGCGAAGGCCACGAGTGCGGCAAATCGGTTCACTCTTCTTCGGTACCGAAGCGCACTTGAAGAAACCGGCACTTGCTCTTTGCCGTGATTGCGTCGTGCGGCTGATCGGAGGGGAAGAAAAAGCAACTGAGACCGCTAAACTCGCGGCCGTCGAACTGCGCCTCGCCGTCGAGCATGAAGCGAACGTCCGTCCGGCAACTCTTGCCGGCGGGCATTTTCGAGCCGGACTCCGCTTCGACGAACGAAATGTCCGGACCGACTTCGTTGAAAGACGCAAGCCGCCGGACCACCAGACCAGGCTCATCCTTGGTCGCGACCGGCCGATACGCCGACACTCGCATGCGGATTGGCCGATCGTAACGAGGTTCGGGATATTTCACCGGTGCACCGGTCATGTGCTCGACCGTCGCCTCAAATGCATCTTGTTCGCGTCCGTCGGGCCACCGGTACGTTCCCCCGATGAATGACCCCGTCGCGGCGAGTTGGGCGTGCGACTCCGCCTGCTCTTCGGGCGTTGGGTAATATATCTGCGATGGCCCGCTGAACTGCAGGGTGATGTGCAAGCAGCCGCTGCCTTCAACGCCAATCTGCGGTCCGTAGGCGACTGCTTCAGGAAAGTAGACGCATTCGCCGGGCTGGTAAACGACGTCGCCGAACTTCCCTGCGCCGTCGATGAAGTAGCGGATTTGCTCGAACGTGTGCCGGTGACGCGGCGAGAATGCCCCACTCGTCGTCAACCCGACCGCCACGCGCAGATTGAAACGGCGAGCCCTATCGCTGAAGCTCATATCGCGCAGTTTGATCCCTACGCGATTGCCGGTGTCCCGCCACGGGATGTCTTCGGCACAGATTGCGACCGGTGCATCTGCCTGAGCGCTGAAGATCGGCTGCGAAATCGCCATCGTCAACTCCTATGAAGTAACCGCTGACCACGTCTTCGAAAGACCGTTCGGATGCCCTCCGAGGAGTACCCATCATGCGGACACGATCGTTTCCCTATGCCGTTAACACCAACGATATGCACGCCGTCGACATGGCGCCGCCAAAGGGGATGCAGGCGGGAGCAGGCGGGGCCCTCCAAGCGCGGATGGTGTTCGGGTCCGACACGAGCATCATGCTCGCCGACCGCGAGACCGGGTACCACTCAAAACCTCATTACCATGACGCCGAACAAATGAACTACGTCGTTTCCGGATCGATCTGGTTCTTCATCGAAGACCAGGGCTATAGAGCAGTACAGGGCGACATCGTTCGGATTCCCCGGAACGCAATCCATTGGACTTGGGTGCGCGATCCGGGCGGCTGCACGCTCTTTGAATCCCATACGCCGCCCCTCATCGGCGACGATAAGATGGATAAAGGGGCCGTATCGCTCTTGGGACCACATGAAGACCGGGCCAACGTCAAGGCCGTGAAAAATCTTTGGGCGGCGGTGGATCGAATGGAAGAGATAGAAAACCGCGCGATCGCGGAAGCCGCTACGAACAGGGCGAAGCCATGATATCGCGGATCGCTTTCGCTATACTGCTGCTCGCCACGCTCTTGACGGCCGCGAACGGAACGGCTCAAACGCCGGACGTGATTCGCGTCGCGACGACGCCGGTCGACATCGGCGCGCAGCCGTTTTACGCACAGGAACTCGGCTTGTTCAAGAAAGCCGGGCTCGACGCGACGGTCAGCACCATTTCAAACGGCGCGGCCGTCTCTGCGGCGGTCATGGGCGGCACGTTCGACATCGCGCAGTCGAACGTCCCGACGCTGGCGACAGCGCACGAACGCGGCTTGCCGTTCGTCATCGTGGCGCCGGCCGGACTCTATTCGAGCAAGGCGCCGACGAGCATTTGCGGCGTCGCGAAGAACTCGACGATCAAGACCGCCAAGGATCTCAACGGCAAGACCTTCGGGGTTACGGGATTGCTGAACATCACGCAGGTCGCAGCCTCGGCGTGGCTCGACAAGAACGGAGCCGACGTGAGCTCGATCAAGTTCGTCGAGATCCCGTTCTCCGGAATGGCACCCGCGATCGTGGCAGGGCGCATCGATGCCGGAGTCCTGGTCGATCCCGATCTGCAAGAGGCGCTCGACTCGGGACAGGCGCGCGTCCTCGCCAAGTGCTATGACGCGGTTGCTCCGCAATTCTTGGTCGGCGCGTTCTTCAGCACCGCGGACTATGCCAAGGCGCACCCCGAGACGATCAAGAAGTTCGTGACGGTCATGGCGGAAGCGGCACGCTGGGCCAATTCGCACCAGCGCGAGTCGGCGCAGATCCTCGAGAAGTGGACGAAAGTCCACGCGACGCCGGAAATGGCACGCGTCGTGTACGCCGAGCGCTTGAACGTCGCACAAGTACAGCCGATCATCGACGCTTCAGCGCGCTACAAGGCACTCAAAGCGACGTTCCCGGCGACCGACTTGTTCGCACCCGGCGTCGTGGGGCGCTAGTCTGGCTCTCAGTACCCAAGTTTGGCTCATGATCGCGGAGATCGTCGCCGTCTCCGCTCTGTTCATGGGATGCTTCCGCGCGCGGGCGGCCTTGGGTCTCGTGCCGGTGTACACGGTGCTCGGCGCCGTTTTCTTCACCTGTAATTTCCTCACCGCAAGCTTGTACGTGCGCGTGGCTCCCGACGTGATCGTGAGCCCGGGGACCGTCGCGCTATTCCCGGCGATCCTTTTCGTCGTGCTCTTGGTCTACATCACGGAGGATGCGAACGAAGCTCGCAAGCTCATCTATGGCTTGCTTGTGACGAACGTCTTCGTGGTCGCGCTAAATTGGCTGACCGCGCTGCATCTGCGCCTCCCCGGTGCGATCAACGGTTACCATCTCTCGCCCGATCTTTTCGCGGCCGACCCGCGGGTCAGCACGGTCTCGGTGATCGCATTGTTCGCCGATACGATCCTGATCATTCTCCTCTATGAGCTGGTCAGCCACCACACCCGGTTTCTCTTCTGGCGGATCTATATCTCGATGTCGGCGACGCTGGCGTTCGATACGATCGTCTTTATCACCGGAGTCTACCTAAAGAGTCCGCAATATGCGACGATCTTGGCGTCGGCTATGGCCGGAAAGCTTCTAGCAGCCGTGCTGTACGCACTCTTGTTTACAGTCTACCTGCGGTATTTCGACGCCGGCGAGGTCATTGTGCCCAGGCAAGCGCGGGCGCTCGGCGCGATGTTTCGCACCCTGACTTACCGGCAGAAGTACGAGCTGTTGCAACAGACGAGCGCTCGCGATTCGCTCACCGGCGTCTACAATCGCGGCTTTTTCGACGAGATCCTCGCAACGCAGATTGCGACCGCGAGCCGAGCGCAAATCTCGTTGGCGCTGCTGATGGCCGACATCGATCATTTCAAGGAGGTCAACGATAACAAGGGTCACATGGAAGGCGATCGCGTCCTCGTCGCTGTCGCAGCGTGCTTGGCGTCGAGTTTTCGATCTTCAGACTACGTGTGCCGCTACGGCGGTGAAGAATTTACCATTGTCCTTCCGAACACCGACCGCGACAACGCCGCTGCCTTGGCCGAAAAGGCACGCGCAAAGATTGAGAGCCTCACGAACGTGACCGTCACGTTCGGCGTGGCCGTTTTCCCCACGGAGGCCAAAACCGGCCCGGAGCTTCTCGAACTCGTCGATCAGCGGCTCTACGAAGGCAAGAACAGCGGCCGCAACCGCATCATTTCTTAGAGCTCCTCAGTATTCCGGAAGGACCCTCCGATAGCGACTATGGGGGATCTCATCCAGATACCAAGGAGATATCACCCGAATGGCCTTCGGTATCCCGGCGATCGCGGGTCTAGCATCCGGCTTGTTGAGTCAGCTCTCAATCCGGAATGTGAACTCGAGTCCGCCGCAACCACCGGCGAATCCGTTCGACAATCCGAACGGACCGTTCGCCAACCTCAACCTCACGACAGCTCAGACAGCCCAGATCGACCAAATCCTCTCGAACGCACAAAGCCAAGGTCTGTCTGTCAGTCAAGTCAATAGCCAAATCAGTCAGGTGCTGAGCCCGGCACAGCAGCAGACATTCCAGAGCGATCTGCAGCAGTTGCAGTCTCATCACGGACACCATCACCACCATGGGGGCGGCTCTTCGAATTCGCAGAGCCTGCTCTCGCAGCTCGGTCTCAGCAGTGATCAGCAGAATCAGATCAATCAGCTCGTTCAAGGCTCCCAATCGAACGGAACCTCGCCGAGCGCTCTGCTAACCCAAATCGACAACGTCCTGAGCAGCAGCCAGCAGACACAGCTTGCGACCCTGCTCTCGACAGGCACCTACACGGCCGGGGGAGCTGCATCTACCGGAAACCAGCCGTACTTGCTCAACACGAGCGCGTAAGGCCGGCGAACCCGGAGATCCAAGAGCCCGCACTACATGCGGGCTCTTTCTTTTGCCGCAAAGATGTTTGCCGTCATCAAGCACCAAGCGACGAATCCGACTAGCCCTGCAAGTCTGAGCGCATCGGCTTTCTCTGCGACGATACCGATCGTTCCGAAAAGCACCGCCACTTGGAAACCGCCGAAAGACGACCATGACAGTCGGGCGTCGAGGAGCTCGCTCGGCTGCGTCTCGTCGTCTTCTCCGCGTACTACCGTCGCCAACAGCCGAATCCCAATATGGTGGAGATGGGCGATCACCATCTGTCCAAGCCAACCGACGAGAAGGGTGAATACGAAGACTGCACGGTATTCCAAATCAGCAACGACGGTCATGCCGCCGAAGCACGCCGCGACGACGAGCCAGATGCCCGCTGCGGCAACGAACGCTTGTGGCGGACGATGCGGATTCTGCGCGCTGCGGAGCATAAGCACGAGCTGCGCCACGTACAGTGCGGCCGCGATCATGAGAATGACGACGCCCGCAATTGCGAAGGCCGGAATGGCGAGTCCGAGAGCGATCGACTGGACGATGATCCCGATGACCGCTGCGCTTCCGGCGGCAATGTGCAGCGCCGCCAACCTCGCGGTGTTCCCGGTAATGACGCGAAGAGTTCGTGTCGAAACGCCTGCCGCGAGCAGCGAGAGCCAGCCGATCAGGCCGAGATTGGCATGAATCGGGATGAAGAATGCCGCCGCTAGCGGGGCTCGCGTGACGGCAAACGTCAAGGCCGTCCCCAGGCCTGCGGCGACCGTCAGAAAAATCAGCGTGATTCCAAGAGCCCGCGCGATCGCGCGCTCCATTCGTTCCGCGGGCGGCGGGAGGAACAGCGTGACAAACGCCAGGGCGAGGTAAGTCCCGAGACCGATCGCGAGGATCGCTCCGAAGATCGGAAGCGAGCGCGTGTCGTCGATGAAGAACGACACGATGAGTCCCGCCGCACCGATTCCGTAGACAGCAACGGCTCCTCGTGCGACAGGTTCAGCCCGCCATTGGTTGTCCGTGAACGCTGGGATGACGTGAAGCAAGATCGAGAGTGCGGTCAGAGTGAGCCAACCGAGTGCGACCAGATGCACCCATCCGATCAGCCGAAACGTCGTTCCGCGCTCGATGTCTCCGGCGATGAATACAAGGATTACCCAGGCGAGGCCGTGCGCAAGGTGGCCCGCCAGAAGCCCAAGTGGAGGGATCCAGTGCCGCCGCTTCAGCATCAAGGATACGGCTCTTCATCAAGTCCGCGAGCAGTCCCGGTAAACCTGAAGGCCGCTCAAAATTCTGACAGAAACCGGTCGAATGGCTGAAGGGGCGATCGTCTTCGTCATATTCGTCTCCGTAGCCGCTGCCGCGGTCACCCTGATGCTGCTCCTCGCCAACGCGGGGGCGCGCAAGCCGCTGCCTCAGTCGACCGTGACGGCGCGGGGTTACGCGGTGCGCCGCTGGTGGTTCGCTACCGTTCTCGTCGTCGCGGTGGCGGCATTCGCGGCTACCATCCCGCGGCTTCCCTATCCGCGCGCCGACGAGTTGCGGAGCAGCCCTCACTTCACCGTCGTGGCGCAGCAATATAGTTTCGTCCTCCCCGCAACCGTCCCGGTGAATACGGCAATCGTTTTCGACGTAACCTCGCGCGACGTCAATCACGGCTTCGGCATCTACGACCCGGCCGGGCACGTCGTCGGGCAAGTGCAGGCGATGCCGGACTACGTCAACCACTTGCCGATGAGATTTGAGCGCCCCGGCCACTACACCGTGCGCTGCTTGGAATTTTGCGGTGTTGCGCACGCGGCCATGCAGGGAGCGTTTGAAGTACGATGAGCGCGCAGCGCATCATGTGGCTCTATATCCTCACCGGGCTTGCAATCTTGGTACTCATGATGCTGCTCGGCATTACCATGCGCATGGAGCAGGCAGGCTGGCTTTCCTACGACGCCACGGCGTTTTACTCGCTTTTGACGCTGCACGGCGTCGGCATGTTGACCGCAGTCGCATTGGCCGGATTAGGTACGCTCTGGTACCTCGTCTCCCGCGAAACGGTGCTCGACGCGAGGATCGCGTATCTCGCCTACGCTTTTTTCATCGCCGGCGTCCTCTGCGTGATCGCCTCCGTCCTCGGTCACTTCGGCGCGCTGTGGACTATGCTTTATCCGCTTCCGTTCGTCGAAGCGTCATGGCCCGGCTGGGCGACCGGTACGTACCTGATCGGCAATCTACTCGTGATGATCGGATTCACGCTTTGGTGCGTGCAAATACTCGCTGCCTTGCTTCAACGGTACGGCATCAGCGGGATGCTGGGCGTCGAGTACATTTTTCGCGGCCGCACTTTTGAGGCAGCGGGACGTCGCCCGCCTCCGCCGCAGATGTTCGCCGCGTTAATCGTCTCGATCGACGGCTTCCTAGCCAGCATCGCCGGAATGGCGATCGTTATCGCGCTGATCGTGCGCTGGGCCGACGCGTCGGTAGAGCTGGATCCGCTGTGGGCCAAGAACCTGACCTACTTTTTCGGGCACTCGTTTGCGAATTTGACGATGTACATGGCCGTCGCGGGCGTCTACGTGGGCTTGCCGCTTTGCACGAAACGGGAGTACCACACGTCGCGTCCCTTGGTCATCGCGTGGTGGGGAACCCTCACCTTCGTCATCTTCGCCTACTTTCATCACCTATACATGGATTTCGTGCAGCCGCAAGGGGTCCAGTTCGTCGGCGAGATCGCGTCTTATCTCGCCGCCATCCCGGTCGTTGTCGTTACCGTGTACGGCGGCGTGCTGCTCGTGCATCGTTCCGGTATGCGCTGGTCGATGGGCGCAATGTTTCTCTATGCCGGGATGATCGGCTGGGTCGTCGGCGGCACGGGCGCGGTTCTCGACGCGACGATTCCCTTCAATTTCGATCTTCATAACACGCTGTGGGTTCCGGCGCACTTCCACACGTATCTGCTCGAAGGCGTGGTTGCGTTCACGCTCGGGTGGGCGTTCGTCAACTTGGAGCAGCGCAGCGGCGCGGTTTCACCCTCACTCATCCGGTGGGTGACCGGTACTTGCATTTTCGGGGGCGGCGCCCTGTTCTTGCTCTCCTTCTACCTAGCAGGCTCCTCGGGCGTTCCGCGACGCGTCGCGATAGAGCCGCCGCCGGGACCGGCGATAGCGGCCGTCGCTTCGATCGGTGCGATCGTCGTGTTGATCGGGCTGCTCATCTGTCTCGCGGAGGGCGTCAGGCTCGCGCGGCTGCCGCGCAAAGAGACGGCATGAACGGTCGCGCCATGATCGCCGGCGTAATAGGCGTACTCACGCTGCTCTTCGCGCTCGCCCCGCTCTATCGCGGCGAAGTCGAACTCCCAACGGCGGAGCATCATCTCTTGCACGCCGCGATCGTGACCGGCGCGGCCCTGTCCGGCGTACTCGCGTGGAATCCCGCCTTCGCACGAACTTCGCGCTTGGCGCCATTGTGGTTGTTGATCGCGATATGCGCGCCGATACTTGCGATGTTTCTCATGTGGCCCTCGGAGTACGCGTTCCTCGACCGCCATCCCGGCGGGCATGCAATCGAGCACCTCGGATTGGTCGGGCTCGGCTTCGTCACCGGATACTCGGGGCAACGCTACGCGGCCGGCATCGGCTGGGCTACGGGTGCGGCTCTGCTGATCATGTCGTTGCTCGCGCCGCTCGGATACGGCGTAAGTCCGCCCCCGGCGGCAATTGCCGCCCTTCCCACCGCCGCGCCTGCCGCCGAGGAACCCGCCTCACCGTCCGATGCTGGTCGCGGCGCCGCACTCTACAAGCAAAGCTGCGCGAGTTGCCACGGGACCAGCGGGGAAGGCGGCTTGGGGCCCAGTCTCAAGAACGAGCGCTCGCGCAAGGATATCGAACAGACGGCACGGTGGATAAGAAATCCGGCTCCGCCGATGCCGAAGCTCTTTCCCGCAACGCTCACGGAAAAAGATGTGCGCGAGGTGTCGGCTTTCGTTCAGAAGCTTTAGGGATGCACGCTTTCTAAGAACCAATCCGTCGGGATCTCGCGGCCGATCCCGCGCTCGCGCGCGCGCTCGTGCGCGAGCGAGCCGAGCGCAGCGAATTGCATCCCTAAACCGATCGTATTGACGAAGCACGTCATCCGGCCGGCCGGCGCAGCGGGGACTTTACCGGCGACGAGCTCGCCGAGATTCGGCTGCCGGGTCAGGTCGACGGCATTCGGTCGACGAGCGGCCCGTTTCTTCTTCATTTCTCCGGCCATTATTTCGGGCGGATCGTGCTCGAAGATCGGCTCCTCTCCGCGTCCGACGAAATAGTTGGCGGGGCGATCGATGCGCGCGTTGACGATGACTTGCGCGGACCGTTCGAGTATGCCGTCGCCCAATTCCAAATCCTTGAGTGACGTGACGTGCGCGTGCGGCGCAACCCAATCGGCTTGCACGACGGGCGTGACGCTGTTGGTCGCCATCCCGACGATGTCGGCTCCGTGCGCGCACGCCTGGGGATCGTCGACCGCCTTGACGTCGATCCCGAGTTCGCCGGCAAGTTGTTTGGCCAGCCGTTCGCGGTTGGCCGGTGTCGGACTGTAAATGCGCATCTCACGCAACGGGCGCACCTGCGCCATCGCCAGCGCCTGTCCGCTTGCCTGCCATCCGGCACCGAAGAGCGCGTAGACCGATGCATCGGGCGCGGCCATGTACTTTGCCGCAACGGCGTTGGTGCAGGCGACGCGGAGGCGCTGCATCACGCCGTCCGGCATGATCGCCAGCGGCTCGCCGGTCCGCATGCTGAACAGGAGCACCAGCCCGACCCACTTTCCGTCCCCAGCGACGGGCTGTTTGTCTTTCCGGATCCCCGCGGAGCCTTCCGACCAGCGAATGACGTCGGAATTCAGACGCAGCGCCGCGACTTCATATCGCGGCGTCATCCCATCCATCGTTTTGAAGATGTACCGGCCTCGCTCGTCCGACGGGCCGACTATTTCGGCGCGTGGCCGGCTCGCGGCGCGCCCTTCGCCCAGATCACGATACGTCTCTTCGAGGCGCGCTAGGCAATCGGCCATCGGCAGCAGTTCGGCAATTTCATCGTTGTTGAGCACTAGGGTCACGCGTGAACCTCACAGGCGATCCGCGAGATACCCCGCCAACTGATCGGCGCTAACGCGGTCCTGCCGCATCGAGTCGCGCTCGCGGACCGTCACCGCGCCGTCTTGGAGGGTGTCGTAATCGACGGTCACGCAATACGGCGTCCCGATCTCATCTTGGCGACGGTAGAGCTGGCCGATGTTCCCTTCATCGTACTGCGAACGGAAAAAGGGACGCAGCGCGTGCTCGATGATGTGGGCGCGCTCGACCAGCTCGGGCTTGTTACGCGCGAGCGAGAAGATCGCGACCTTGATCGGGGCGATGCGCGGATGTAAGCGCAGAACGACGCGTTCGGTCTCTTTCCCGTTGGGATCGACGCCCTTCTCCTTCTCGTACGCGTCGATCAGCATCGTCAACGTCGTGCGGTCCATCCCGGCTGAGCTTTCGATCAGGATCGGCGTGTACTTCGTCTTCGTCGCCTCGTCGTAGTAGGTGAGGTCCTTACCGGAGAGCTTCATGTGCGCATCGAGATCGTATGTCCCGCGATGCGCGATCGACTCGAGCTCGCCCCAGCCCCACGGAAAAAGATACTCGACGTCGGTCCCCGCCTTGGCGTAGTGCGGGCGTTCTTCGGGCTTCAGCTCATAAAAGCGCAAGCGCTCGGGCTTGATCCCGTAATCGGCGTACCACTGTCTGCGCGCGATGACCCACTCGTCGTAACACGTGAGATCGTTGCCGTCGTCCGGGACGAAATATTCGAGCTCCGCCTGCTCGAACTCGCGGATGCGAAAGATGAAATTCCCCGGCGTGATCTCGTTACGGAACGACTTCCCGATCTGCGCGATCCCGAACGGCGGCTTCTTGCGCGCCGTCTGATAGATGTTCTTGAAGTTGACGAAGATGCCCTGAGCGGTCTCCGGGCGCAAATAGGCCAGCGCGGCACTGTCCTCCATCGGGCCGACGTTCGTCTTCATCATGAGGTTGAAGTCGCGCGGCTCGGTGAAGGTGCCTCGCATCCCGCAGTCGGGGCATTGCTCGAGCGACGCGAGATGATCGGCACGGAAACGGTGCTTGCAGTTACGGCAGTCGATCAGCTTGTCGTGAAAAGCTGCGACGTGGCCCGAGGCGACCCAAGTCTCCGGATGCATGATGATCGAGGAGTCGAAAGCGACGACGTCGTCGCGAAGATCGACGACCTGCCGCCACCACGCGTCTTTGACGTTGCGCTTGAGCAGCGCGCCGAGCGGTCCGTAATCCCAAAAGCCGTTGATCCCGCCGTAGATCTCGCTCGAGGGGAAGATAAAGCCGCGGCGCTTTGCCAGCGCCGTGATCTCGTCCATCGTAACGTGGGTCGCTACCTCAGGTTCGATCATCGCCGTCCTCTCTTAGCGTCCGGGGTAGCGGCGTCCTCGCCA
>Ga0209415_10004700_pt1 | contig 24920 bp, 19 predicted proteins | sample PeaSoiSIISIP2007_FD_187696 | JGI IMG/M metagenome (GOLD analysis project Ga0209415, IMG submission 187696) | Peat soil microbial communities from Weissenstadt, Germany - SII-SIP-2007 (SPAdes) (version 2) | ecosystem: Environmental > Terrestrial > Soil > Wetlands > Peat | place: Germany... | reverse complement strand
GACCGCGCCCGCATGCGCGCCAACATCGCGGCGACTCGCGGGACGGTCTTCGCGGAGCGGGCCATGATGCTGCTGGCAGCGCAACTTGGCCGCGATGTTGCCCATAAGGTCCTCAAGGATGCGGCGCGCCAGAGCGCAGCGCAGGGCCGGCATCTGACAGAGGTGCTCGGCGAGATGCCGGAAGTTACCAAACATCTCGATCCCGCGACGCTGCGCGATCTTGAGGTGCCGGAAAAATACCTCGGCGTAGCCGATGAGTTTCGCAAGCAATTGCTGTATTCGGTGAACCGTCTGGAGCGACGCAATTCTGGCGGATAAAAAGTAGTGAAGATAAAAAGAGAAGATAAAAAGGAATTAGAACCATGCCGTTCATGACCGTCAACAACCTCCGCTTGTTCTACCGTCTGGAGGGCAAGCCTGGCCGCCCAGTGCTGGTTTTGTCGCACTCGCTGGGTTGTGACCACGGCATGTGGAACCAGCAGGCTCAGGACCTTCTTCCGCACTTTCAGGTCTTGCGCTACGACACGCGGGGTCACGGGGCGTCGGACGTCTCGAAAGGTGAGTACTCCATCGAAGAACTGGGCCGCGACCTGCTTGGCGTGACGGATGCTCTGGGGATCTCCAGATTTGCACTCTGCGGTCTTTCCCTCGGCGGCGCGATTGGACAGTGGTTGGCGGTTCACGCACCAGATCGGCTCACCGGCTTGGTGCTCGCCAATACTTCGCCACAGTTTGGACCCAGGACGAACTGGGAGACTCGGATTCGGGCCGTGCTCGACAATGGCATGGCCGGGATTGTCGACGTGGTGATGCAGAGGTTTTTCTCCGCCGAAACCTTAGCTCAATCCGATGCCTTGGTGAATACTGCTAAGTCGGTGTTGCTGGGAACCGATCCCACCGGCTATTTGGGATGTTGTGCGGCGCTACGCGATTTTGATTCTCGCAAGTGGTTGCAGGACATTCACGTCCCGACCTTGGTGATCACCGGGGACCGGGACGTCCCCACTCCGTGGGATGGCCACGGCGAGGTGCTGGCCCGTGACATTCCCGGCGCTCGAACCGTTCGTTTGCCGGCGGCCCACCTTTCAAATCTGGAGCGGCCGCGATCGTTCACCGCGGCGCTGCTGGAATTCCTGCAAGCTGCGCCGGATGCCTCCGCTGATCCCCTCGACGCCGGGTTGGAAGTGCGGCGCGCGGTGCTGGGAGATGCACATGTGGATCGTTCCATCGCGGCCACCACTGACTTTACGCGTGATTTTCAAGCCCTCATGACCCGCTATGCTTGGGGAACGATATGGACGCGGCCTGGTCTCGACCGGCGCACGCGGCGTCTGTTGACGCTGGCCACGATGGCCGCTCTCGGGCGATGGGAGGAATTCCGCCTGCACGTTCGCACCGGACTCACGCATGAACTGGAGCTGTGCGACCTGAAAGAAGTGCTTTTGCAAACCGCAATCTATGCTGGAGTACCCACCGCGAACAGCGGTTTCCACGCCGCAAGCGAGGAAATCGACAAGGCGGGGGCGAGCTAAGCCGATGAAGCATCGTCCGTCTCGAAGGCTCAGCTTGCTACTGGCGATGGTGGAAACCACTCTCGCTTGCTTGCTCTTCGCGGGTGAAACCGCCGCCCAGACCATCCGTGTCGACGGCGTCGTGCGCGACTCAACCGGCGCCGCTGTGGCTGGCGCGGAAGTCAAGCTTCAAGCTGGCCCCATCTTCGTTGTCCATATCACGGATTCCGCTGGAAATTTTGTCTTCGAGTCGGTGCCGCAGAGCAGTGGCACGATCTCGTTCCGGGCAAAAGGATTCGCCGGCGTTGAGAAGAACTGGAACGCGGAAGCTGGGGGATCGACTCACCTCGAAATCGTGCTTTCACCTGCTGCCGTGAGTGAACAGGTTGTCGTCACTGCAGCGCGCATCGAAACCCGGCTTAGCGATGTTGCGGGTAGCGCGGTTGCGCTTTCTTCTCAGGATTTAAGTTCCACTCCCGCCTTGCTGGTGGACGACAAGCTGCGACAGATACCCGGCTTCACGCTTTTTCGCCGCTCCGACAGCCGGACCGCCAACCCCACTTCGCAAGGAGTCTCCCTGAACGGCTTGGGGGCAAGCGGCGCCAGCCGTGCCCTGGTGCTGGAGGATGGAATCCCGATGAATGATCCTTTCGGCGGCTGGGTGTACTGGGGACGCATTCCCCAGCAGGAGCTGGCCAGCGTGGAAGTCATGCGGGGCGGGATCTCCAGTCTTTACGGCAGCAATGCTCTGGGGGGCGTGATCCAGTTCTTGTCTCGCAATGAAGGAGTCCCAGCTGTTTCTCTCGAGACTTCTTATGGCAGCGAGCAGACTCCGGATCTTTCCTTCTGGGCGGGAGAACGCACGGGGCCCTGGGATGCCGCGGTGGCAGTCGATCTGTTTCGCACCGATGGCTATATCGTTGTTCCCGCGTCCCAGCGTGGGAGCGTGGACACACCGGCGAATACGGAGCATGGCACCATCAACATTTTTCTGGGCGGTCATTTTGGCGAACACAGCCACGTTTTTGCCCGTGGCTCATACTTCAGCGAGGCGCGAAACAATGGAACCCGCGTTCAAACCAACGACACCCGGATGGCCCAAGGCGCTTTGGGTGCAGACACGCAAATGGGGTCAGGTGGGACGCTCTCGCTGCGCTTCTATGGCGATACGCAGGGGTACAACCAGACTTTTTCCTCAGTCGCTGTAACCCGGATGAGTGAGGCGCTGACCGATTCGCAGCATGTGCCGGCGCAGCAAATGGGTGGCAGTGCGCTGTGGTCGCGTCCGCTTGGGCATAGGCAAAGTTTGGCGGCGGGCGTGGACGCAGTCGAAGTCATGGGCTGGAGTGACGAGGGCCTCTTTTCTTCGACCTCCGGTGTGCATACCGCCAACACCATCGCCGGCGGGCGTCAGCGAACCATCGGTGTGTTCGGAGAGGACATTCTGCAGCTTACCCCGAAATGGATCGTCACCGTAGCCGCCCGCTTCGATGATTGGCGCAATTTCGACGCGCTATCGCTCCGCACTCCGATAACGCCTCCCGGTTCGACCACGGTTACGCCCTTCGCGGATCGCGCGGAGAATGCCTTCAGCCCGCGGCTTTCCGTCCTGCGCGCGGTCACCAACAACCTGTCGTTGACCGGCTCGATTTCCCGCGCCTTTCGCAGTCCGACGCTGAATGAGCTGTACCGGTCGTTCCGTTTGGGCAATACGGTCACGAATGCGAATTCCAATTTGAACGCGGAACGCCTTACCGGCGCAGAAGCCGGCGTCCACGCCTTCGCCTTTCAACGCAAACTGAATATGACGGGAAATGTCTTCTGGGATGACATCGTCGATCCAATTGCCAACGTTCCCATCAGCGCAACTCCCAGCTTGATTACGCAGCAGCGGGAAAACCTTGGCCGCACACGATCGCGCGGTGTGGATGTCGACGCCGCCTTCCGGTTGAGCGATACGATTGAGCTTTCGGGGGGCTACCAGTTCGTCGACGCCTCCGTGGTGCAGGCTACTGCCTATCAAACCCTGGTTGGATTGCTCATCCCGGAAGTGCCTCGTCATCAGTTCACCGTACAGGCCCGCTACTGGAATCCGGCGCGCTTCATGTTGAGCGTGCAGGGGAGATACGGTAGTTCCCAGTATGATGACGCGCCGAACACGCTGCTGCTTCCTCAGTACTTCACGCTGGATCTGCTGGCCTCACGTGCTCTGGGACACGGGGTTGAGGTCTTCGGAGCCTTCGAAAATCTGCTCAACCAGCGCTATGAAACCGCGCTCACGCCGGTGGCTACGCCCGTTCCCAGCCTTCTCCCCACGCTCGGGCCGCCGTTTGCGGCGCGCATCGGCGTCCGGCTGAATTTTCCGGCGCGGGACTGAAGTTGCAATCGGGTCGGTGCAATCGTATATTGCGGGGCGCGCTAAACAACTGTTTTTCGTAGAGACGTACTCGCTACTTCTCGGACATTCTGCACGGGACATACCAGGACACAGTCGAATGAAGCGAAGCGTAAGCTCAAGCCGAGTAAGGACCCCCCGTAGCGCGGCATTTCTTCTTTTCATCTTTTTTGTCTTGATGAGTGGCCTGACCGCGCAAGAAGCTCCCTCCACCGTGAATGTCCAGGTGGATGCGAGTCGAACGGAAGGCGTGCTCAAGCCAATCTGGAGCTTTGCTGGCTATGACGAACCAAACTACACCTACGCTCCCAACGGTAAGAAACTCTTGGGGGAACTGGCGGGGTTGAGTCCCGTCCCGATGCATATCCGGGCGCACAATTTATTCACCAGCGGGGACGGTTCGTATTCTTTGAAATGGGGCTCAACCAACGTCTATTCCGAGGATGCGAATGGCAAACCAGTCTACGACTGGACGATTATTGACCGCATCTTCGACACCTATCACGAATTAGGCATCAAGCCGCTGGTGGAACTCGGCTTCATGCCGGAGGCGCTCTCCACTACCCCCGAACCCTACCGGCACAATTTTCCTCAGGGATCGATCTTCACCGGCTGGGCCTATCCGCCGAAGGACTATCAAAAGTGGGCGGATCTCGTATTCCACTTTGTCCAGCATCTGCGCCAACGATATGGGGATGCCGAGACCAGAAGCTGGTTGTGGGAAGTCTGGAATGAACCCGATATTCCTTACTGGAAAGGCACGCGCGACGAATACTTCAAGCTGTATGACTACGCTGCCGACGCAGTCTTGCGGGCGCTGCCCGGTGCTCAGGTCGGCGGCCCCGATACCACCGGCCCCTTGCGCGAAAACTCGGCGGGGTTTCTACGAGCGTTCCTGGAGCATTGCGCCCACCAGCCCAATCACGCCACTGGCAAAACGGGAGCGCCATTGAACTTCGTCAGCTTCCATCCCAAGGGCGCGCCGGTGCTCGACAACGGACACGTTCGCATGGGCATCAGCCATCAACTGGCTGCGATCCAGAGTGGATTCAAGATCGTGGCTTCGTTTCCGGAGTGGCAGAAGACGCCGATTATCCTGGGTGAGTCTGACCCGGAGGGCTGCGCCGCCTGCTCCGCGCAGGATCACCCCGAAAACGCTTACCGCAACGGGCCGCTCTACGCGGTGTACACCGCCACGGTCCTCAAGCAGATCTACGCCCTCGCAGCCGAGGATCAGGTGAATGTGGAAGGCGCAGTGACCTGGGCATTTGAATTCGAGGGCCAGCCTTATTTTGCCGGCTTCCGGTCCCTGGCGACCAATGGGGTGGATAAGCCGGTGTTGAATGCTTTCCGCATGTTTGGGCTTCTCGATGGAGAGCGCCTTGCCGTAAGCAGCAGGGGCGCCATCCCGGCCGACGAAATTTTGCAAGCCGGAGTACGCGGCAGACCTGATATTGACGCTATGGCCACGCGTCGCGGCCAGGAGATGGAGATTTTGGTTTGGAACTATCACGATGACGATGTACCGGCGCCGGATGCCCCCGTGCACCTTGCCGTCTCCGGCATTCCGGCTGTCGCCAAGGTGGCTTCCGTGGAGCATTTTCGCATCGATGGCACGCACAGCAATGCCTACGCTGTGTGGAAGAGTATGGGCTCGCCCGAACATCCCTCCGCCGAGGAGCAGAAGCATCTGGAAGAGGCCGGTCAGTTGCAGCTATTGGATTCACCGCGATGGGTCGATGTTGAGAAGAGCCAGATTCACCTCGACTTCGCACTGCCCCGGCAGGGACTCTCGCTCATACGGATCGCTTGGTAGATCTGTGGGTCAGAGCTGGAGGCTACATCTATTCACCTAATTGTCATTCCGAGCGAAGCGAGGAATCTGCAGTTGCTTGAAGTCGGGAAAACGCAGATTCCTCGCGCCAAGGGCGCTCTCTCGGAATGACAATGTTGTTACGGATGGCGTCACAATAATATGCAAACCTCAATGGTCGCGGGCAAAATCAATATACCCACGCTGCACGTCGACCCGCGTGACTTTCACGCGGAACTTGTCCCCGAGGGCGACTCCTTGCTCCCCCTGAGCCAGCAGTCCCTCAACATGCGGCTGCAGCAAACGAACAAACGTGCCATGCGAATTGACGCCGCTGACGACAGCATCGAATGTCTGCCCGATGCGCTGGCTCATGGCAATCGCCGCCAGCCGTTTTGACATTTCCCGCTCAACTTTTTGCGCCGCGTCTTCCTTGAGCGTGCAGTTCTTAGCGATGGCCGCCAGCTCATCGTCGGAATAAGGAGCGGGTTGGCCGGCCAGCACAGCCTTGACCAGCCTTTGCGTGACCACGTCCGCGAAACGCCGGTTGGGAGCGGTGGAATGAGTGTAGTCCTGTACGGCGAGACCGAAGTGCCCCTGCTCCGGGTCTCCCGGACGTTCCAGAATGTACTCTCCTGACCCGATCAGCTTGATCACCGCCAGAGAAAGCGCCGCAAAGTACTCCGGATCGGCGGCTTTGCGCTTGAGCAGGAAGTCGTTGAGCGCCTTGGAGTCTGCTTGCGCCGGAAGCGTCTCACCATGGACAGCGGCGAGCTGCACGATGCGGTCCCAGTGCTCCGGAGTTTTCACGATGCGCCGCAACGACGAGACTTTCTCCAGCATGCGTGCGACCACGCCATTGGCGGCAATCATGAAGTCCTCAATCAACTCCGTGGCGTGATTCTTCTGCTCCTTAACAACATCCACCACCTGTTGATTGACGATGACAGGCTGCACCTCACTGCTCTCGAGATTCAGCGCGCCGTGCCGGTAGCGCTGATTCTTGAGCGCCTGTGCCGCCTCATCTTGCAGTTTGAGCTGTGCTTGCAAGTCGGCGGCGGACGCAACTTTGGGGGGCGGGGCGGCTGTGCCTTCCAGCCACGCTCCAACAGCGTTATAGGTGAGTTGCGCCCGGTTGCGGACCACAGCGCGATACAACGTGCTGGAATTCACGCAGCCATCGGCGCCGACGACGAACTCGGTTACCACACTCAGCTTGTCTCCATTCTCCAGCAGCGAGCTGGCGCCGGTAGAGAGTTCCTCCGGCAGCATGGGAAAAATCCGGACACCGGCATAAACCGTGGTGGTTTCTTTGGCGGCATGCTGATCGATCGGCGAACTTTTGCCGACGAAAGCATCCACGTCGGCGATCCCAATCAATACCTTGATGTCGCCATCGGGCAAGCGCTCGGCCACTTCGATCTGGTCGAGGTCGCGGGAGGTATCGTTATCGATGGACGACCAGAGCAGATTCCGCAGGTCGCGAACGTCCGCGCCCGGCGCCACTTGCGGCGGATGGGCCTTCAGGTCCGTCAATTGTCGTGGAACCTCTGGAGGAAAATCCGGTTCGAAGCCGTTCTCCAGCATGAATTGTTTCGCCATGGCTTGAAGATCAAGATGAGAAGCGCGATTGTCGTTCATGAACTCCTCAAAAGGGAAAAATACCTGGCTGTGAAAGGCTAACACGCTCCGGTAATTGTTGATGTGGTGCCGCCAGTTTCCTTCTGGCCGGCGCTTGACGGAACCCCATCGCATCATGATGATGGCTGACGAGCTTGAATGAGCGAGTGCGCGAGTGAGCGAAGGAGTGGGCATGATTCGTTTTCGTCACACAGTGCTATACGCGGCTGTGCTGGTCTGTGCCTGGCTGGTCGCCGTCCCTCCGGATTTACTTTCTCAGGACCTTACGAATCCTGCGATCGAACGCCGCATCAATGCGCTGCTGCAACAAATGACGCTCGAAGAGAAGGCGGGCCAGCTTGCGCAATATCCCTCCCCAACTCCCGCGAACCTGGCACTGGTAAAGCAAGGCCAGGTGGGCTCTCTGTTCAACGTCCTCGGCGCGGAGCAAGTGAATGCGGCGCAGCGCATTGCGGTGGAGCAGTCGCGTTTGAAAATCCCCCTCATTTTCGGATATGACGTCATCCATGGCTACCGCACCATTTTTCCTGTGCCCATTGCGAGTGCGGGCAGTTTTGATCCCCTGCTCATCGAGCAAGCGGAACGCGTCGCCGCCAAGGAAGCGACAGCTGCGGGTGTCAAATGGGCCTTCGCGCCCATGGTCGATATCGCGCGCGACCCGCGCTGGGGCCGCATGGTCGAAGGCGCCGGAGAGGACCCCTACCTCGGCTCGGTGATCGCCGCCGCCAAGGTCCACGGATTTCAGGGGCGCGATATTTCTGATCCTGACAGCCTGGTCGCCTGCGTGAAGCACTACGCCGCTTACGGTGCGGCCGAGGGTGGCCGCGACTACAACACGGTGGATATTTCCGATCAGCTATTGCGGGAAGTCTATCTTCCTCCCTTCCACGCTGCCATCAAGGCCGGTTCAGGCACGCTGATGTCTGGGTTTGAAGATTTGAATGGTGTCCCGGCCGCGGCCAACCGCTACCTGCTGACCGACATTCTGCGTCATGAATGGGGTTTCCAGGGCTTTGTGGTCAGCGACTACGGCGCCGTCACCGAACTTATGGCGCACGGCGTTGTCCAGGATAAAGACGAAGAAGAAGCCGCACGCAAGGCATTGACTGCTGGCGTGGACATGGACATGGCGGACGGAGCTTATGGCCGGGCTCTGGTCCCGCTGGTGAAATCCGGCAAGCTGCCTATGAGCGTGCTCGATGAAGCCGTGCGCCGCGTTCTGCGCATCAAGTTTCGCGCCGGGCTTTTCGACCATCCATACACCGACCCGAAGCGGGAACAAACTGACATCCTTACGCCAGAAAGCCGCCAAATAGCTCGCAAGTTGGCGCAGGAATCGTTGATATTGCTAAAGAATGATAGTGCCCTCCTGCCGCTCGACAAGAATACGAAAACCGTTGCCGTCATCGGCCCCCTGGCGAACGACCAAGCCGGCCAACTCGGTTCGTGGGCGGGCGCGGGACGAGCGCAAGACGCGGTCGCGCCACTGGCAGGCATCCGGGCCGCACTACCGAACGCGCAGGTGTTGTATGCCAAGGGAGTTGACATTCCGTCTTTCGAAAAGGGACTGGGCTCAGGAACGGTAGCGCCCGCGCCCGTAACTGCGATGGGGGCCGCGGGTACGAGCGCCGAAACGGGGCCTGCCAGCATCCCGGACGCGCTGCGGGCGGCGCAGAGTGCGGACGTGGTCATTGTGTTTCTGGGTGAGCTTGCCAACATGACGGGTGAAGCCAGTTCCCGGGCCAGTCTGGATTTGCCGGGCGAGCAGCAGAAGTTGCTGGAAGCCGTTATTGCCACGGGCAAGCAGGTCGTGCTGGTGCTTGAGAGTGGCCGCCCGCTCGATATCCGCTGGGCGAACGATCACGTTCCCGCCATCATGCAGGCATGGTTTACGGGCGTCGAGGCCGGTAATGCGATTGCGGATATCCTGTTCGGCGACGCTGCCCCCAGCGCCCGCCTGCCTATGAGTTGGCCGCGGTCCGTGGGACAGATTCCTATCTATTACAACCACAAAAGCACGGGACGGCCTACGTCTCCCGATCGCTGGCACACGGGATATTTAGACGAGAGCAAGGAGCCGTTGTTTCCCTTCGGTTACGGCCTCACGTACACCACTTTTGAGTACGGCGATCTGAAAGTGGAGACTCCAGAAGTCACGCCTGCCGGCACCCTGCGCGTGACTAGTGAGGTGCGAAACGCGGGCCAGCGGGCGGGCACCGAGGTGGTGCAACTTTACGTGCATGACCGGGTGGCGCCGACTTCGCGTCCGGTGCGAGAGCTAAAGGGCTTTTCGCGGGTTACGCTTGCGCCCGGAGAAAGCAAGACCGTCGAATTTACCGTCCAAGCCAACGATCTCGGCTCCTACGATCCGCAAATGCATTGGATTGTGCCCCCCGGAACCTATGATGTTTGGGTCGCCCCCAACGCGGTGGATGGCCTGGCGGGAACGTTTCAGGTTGCGCCCAAATAGCTCCAGACGATCCGGCGGGTTTCGGCAACCGAGCCAGCTTTATCTAGCGAGTCCTGCGTTTCTCAGCGGCCTTTCTCCGCGGACTCCGCGATTCTTAGTTTTGGTCTTGAGCTGGCTAGCTCACATCAAAGACCCGGAATCGCCGAGGGCGCAGGGAACTTCCGCAGAGCTCGCCGAGAGAACCACCAAGGGAACTGGGGCGCCTCGAATTGATACGGTCAAAAAAAGATTAGAACCGCCGCCGTGATATCCTAAGTGCAGTAGCTGCGTCTCGCCTCTTTTGGCCAATTTCTCCGCAGTTCTCTAGAGACTTCATGATTTCAGTCAGCAACGTGTCCATGCGCTACGGCGCTAAAGTTCTGTTCGAGGAGGTCTCCACCGCCTTCACACCGGGAAAGCGTTATGGCCTCACGGGCCCAAACGGCGCCGGCAAGTCTACCTTCCTGAATCTCCTGACCGGCGAGCTTGAACCCCAGAAGGGAACTGTGGTGCGTCCCCGGAAGTTCGGCGTGTTGAGCCAGGACCAGTTTGCCTTCGATCCGTATCGCGTGATTGATACCGTCGTCATGGGCAACAAGCGGCTATGGGCCGCCATGGAAGAGCGCGACCGAATCCATGCCCAGCCGGAAATTACCGATGAAGACGGAATGAAACTCGGCGAACTGGAAGGCGTTGTTGGCGAAGAGGACGGCTACACCGCTGAGACCGACGCTGCCATTCTGCTGCAGGGCCTGGATATTCCTGATGAACTGCACGAGCGAAAAATGGGCGAGCTGCCGGGCGGGCAGAAAGTCCGCGTGCTGCTGGCACAGGCGCTGTTTGGGCATCCCTTAGCGCTGTTGCTCGATGAACCCACGAACCACCTGGATTTGGACTCCATCCACTGGCTGCAAGGGTTCCTCAATGACTACGAAGGCGTGCTGATCGTCATCTCCCACGATCGCCACTTCCTCAATAGCGTTTGCACCCACATCGCGGACATCGACTACCAAACCATCATCACGTATACCGGCACCTACGATGACATGGTGGTGGCGAAAACCCAGATTCGCTCGCAGATCGAGGGCCAGAACGCGCAGCGGGAAAAGAAGATTGCCCAGCTCAACGAGTTCATCGCACGCTTCTCCGCCGGCACTCGCTCCAGCCAGGTGCAGTCCCGGCGCAAGGAAGTGGAGCGCCTGCAGGTGACGGAACTGGCGAAGTCGAACATCCAGCGTCCGTTTTTGAAGTTTGAGCAAAAGCGTCCCTCGGGAAAGCACATTCTCGAGCTGGAAGGCGTTGCCAAGTCTTACGGCGATGCTCAGATCATCCGAGGTTTCACCGCCAGCCTCACCCGGGGCGAGAAGATCGCTCTCATGGGTCGAAACGGCGCCGGCAAGACCACCTTGATCAATGCCCTGTTGGCGAACTCTCCCACGATTCCGGAGGCTGAGCTGCGCAAGACCAGCGGCTACGACGGGCCCTTTCTCACCGCCGGCAAAGTGATTTGGGGACATGAAGCGGCAGTCGGATACTTTGCCCAGGATCACAGATCGCTCATCGAACCCGGAATGACCGTATTCGAATGGCTGCATCAGTGGAATCCGGCGGCGGTGCAGGAAGAAATCCGCGGATTGCTGGGGCAAATGCTCTTTCCGCGCGACGACGCCAACAAGCGGACTGAGGTTCTTTCCGGCGGCGAAGCCGCTCGCCTGATTTTTTGCAAGCTGATGCTGCAAAAGCCCAATGTGCTGGTACTCGATGAGCCCACCAACCACCTGGACCTGGAAGCCATCAACGCCCTGAACATCGCCCTGCAGCGCTACTCGGGAACCGTACTTCTGGTCACCCACGATCATGACCTGATCGATGAAGTGGCTACCAGAATCTGGCACTTCGAGGCAGATCACAAAATTACCGTTTTTAAGGGCGCATACGAGGAGTACCAAGCTGTCTCGGTCTGAGGGGCGAGTGCCTCCAGCGTTCCCGTGGAAAAGATCTAACTCTGCACCGAATTGAGCTGGTCGGCTTTTCGCAGCTCCGGGAAGAGCCGCGCCCAAAGACCGATCACGACCAGAGTGCCCACTCCGCCCAGCACGACCGCGGGCACAGTCCCGAACCAAGCCGCGGTCAGGCCCGATTCAAATTGGCCAAACTCGTTGGAGGCGCCGATGAAGAGCATATCGACCGCGTTCACCCGGCCGCGCATTTCGTCCGGAGTCGCGAGCTGCACCAGCGTGCCGCGAACAATCACGCTGATCATGTCACAGGCGCCGACCAGCGACAGCGCCACCAGCGACAATACGAAGCTGCGTGAAATGCCGAACAGAATCGTGAATACGCCAAATCCCGCCACGCACCACAACATGGTGGCGCCCACGCGGTTTCTTAAAGGGCGGTGAGCCACCAGAACCGCCATGATGGCAGCGCCCACTCCCGGCGCGGTACGCAACAGGCCGAGGCCCCAGGGCCCGGTCTTGAGGATTTCCCGCGCGTAGATGGGAAGCAGCGCAACCGCTCCTCCCAGCAAGACGGCAAACATATCCAGCGAGATCGACCCTAGGATGATCTTCTGGCGCCAGATGTAGTGAAAGCCGGCCAGAACCGAGGTCAGACTGACTTCCTCTTGTGGCGCTGTTCGCTCGAGCGGCTTGATCCGCAACGCAGAGAGGAATGCGATGATCGACACCGCGGTCGCGGTCGCATACACGGCAGAAGGTCCATGAAAGGCCGCATAAATGACCCCTCCGAGCGCCGGACCTAAGATGGTCGCGGTCTGGAAGATGCTCGAGTGCCAGGCCACCGCATTCGGAAAGTGTTCCTCCAGCACTAGCTGTGGCAAGAGCGCCCGGCTTGCCGGGGCATTCAACGAACGAACCACCCCCAGCAAAACCAGGACGACGTAAATTAAGTGCACGGTTCGCGCTCCATGCCACGCGATGCCGAGCAACAGGGCCGAGCACAGCGCAAATCCCGCGTAGCACCAAAGCAGCACTTTGCGCCGGTCGAAGCGGTCTGCCAAATGCCCGGACAGGAGAAACAAAAGCATGCCGGGAAGAAACTGGGCAAGACCCACCAGGCCGAGGTCCAACGCCCGCTTGGTGATCTCGTACACCTGCCAGCCCACCGCGACCGACTGCATCTCCAGAGCCGCGACAATGAAGAATCGAGCCAACTCATAAACCGTGAAGTCGGGATAGGTGAAAGCAACTCGCCCGGCCAGCCTGGAGTTTGCGGAGTCGGCCATCGTTATCTACTGTGGCATAAAATCGCAAATCGCACGAGGCCCGCGTTCCGTAGCCACAGTAGACACGAGAGAGCCTTCGGGCATGCGAGAGTGTACGATTGTCGTGCCAATCATGACTTGCAACCCCGAGGAAAATCTAATGCCTCGTGCAGGCAGAAACTGAAACGTGTCCGATGAAACTCTCATAGCGCAGGAAGTTTTTTACTCTGGCGCCCTTCGGCGTATTTCCAGATTCATGCTCGTGCTGGCCATTGTCTTCAGCGCCGCCGCCTGGCTCCGTCTGGGATGGCGCATTTCCCTCGGGTTCGGCTGCGGGTGCGCCATCGCCTACCTGAATTTCTACTGGTTGAAACGCGTGGTCAGCGGGCTGGCGGACCGAGTCACCGAAGCCGGCCAACCGCGCTCGGGGAAGGGAGTTGTGGTGCGTTTCCTGCTGCGCTACTTTTTGATGGGGCTGGCGGCCTATGCTATATTCACTGTTTCGCGCGCCAGCCTCTATGGGCTTTTTGCAGGCCTGTTTTTGCCCGTGGCCGGGATCGCGTGCGAAGCCGCTTACGAGGTGTATGCGGCGCTGGTGCGGGGCCTTTAATTTCGGAAACGCCGAGAACTGAAGGCTGATCGCTTCTTTATGCCCGAACAACTCTGGTTTACAGCGATTTTGAACCACCTGCTGGCTGGCCCGGTCACGGAACTGCTGCGGGTGCTCCGTATCGAGCCGCACTCTCCGCAAACGCCGATTACCAACGGCGTGGCGATGGAGTTCCTGGTGTTCGCATTTCTGGTGGTGGTATTTGCCATAGTGCGGTCGCGCCTCTCCGTGGAACAGCCGGGTGCGCTGCAGCACACGTTCGAGGGTTTGTACGGCTTCGTCCAAGGGCAAAGTGAAGAGATGATCGGGCACGGCAGCGGAGAATTCACGCCCTTCCTGATGGTGCTGATGCTGTTCATCTTAACCTCCAACCTGCTGGGCGTGATTCCGGGATTTGAATCGCCAACCGCGCTGCCAGTCGTTCCTCTGGGATGTGCCGTCTGTGCTTTCGTCTATTACCAGACCCAGGGCTTCAAGCACCATGGAATCGCTTACCTGAAGCATTTCGCCGGACCCATGTGGTGGCTGGCTATTCTCATGGTGCCGATTGAGATCATCAGCCACTTGGCGCGGATGCTTTCGCTAACCATCCGCCTGTTCGCCAATATGTATGCCGGCGACATGGTCACGCTCGTCTTTTTCTCGCTTGTTCCGGTTGGGATTCCGGTGGTGTTCTTGTTCCTGCACATCGGCGTCTCGCTGCTTCAGGCATACATTTTCGTTCTGCTCACAACCGTGTATTTGGCGGGAGCGGTTGCCGAAGAGCACTAGGAAAGCCAGTCGGGGGCCTTCAGTCGTCAGGAACCGCCTGAAGTCAAACCTGACGACTGAAGACTTACGACTGTTGGCTGATGACCGTTCAGCGTGAGGGCGTCTGCACGAGGATGACGTCAACCACCTACTGGCGGTAATTCATACGAGGAGAGGAACACATGTACAAGAACCTGAGTTATTTCTTCATGGCGATGGCGATGCTCTGCTTCGTTGCGCCGGCCTTCGCCCAAGGCGGATCGGCGGCGTCAAGCAGTTGGGTCGCCGTCACGGCGGGATTCTCCATGGCGATTGCCTCGGCCGTCTGCGGTTTGGCTCAGGGCCGAGCCACGGCAGCCGCCACCGAGGCTTTGGCTCGCAACCCAGCTGCCCGCTCCGGCATTCAGTTCGCCCTGATTCTGGGTCTGGCGCTGATTGAGTCGCTGGCGCTCTACACCCTGGTCATCATCTTCGCCAAGGTGGTCTAGGAGAGATTCGGAAAGCCAAAAGCCTCTGCTCTTAAGGGCAGAGGCTTTTTACTTCAGATGCCGTCCATTAAACTTTTCGCTGGCCGTCCCACTCGCTAACTTTGGCATCACGATTGTGTTCCAGAGCGTCCACCATCACGCGGCGCAGACGATAGCGGCTTTCCAGGTCGATGTTCACAATTTCAAAGCCCACTTCATTCACCCGTGCGCGGCGCAGCAGGACTTGTCCGCGGATGTGGCGCACACCCACAGAAATATCGAGATTGGCTTCGGTGCCGACCCGCAGGTTGTCTTCTTTGACTCCCATTCCTCCACCCAGACTGACCTCGCGGATCGAAATAGAGGATTTGCCCCAGGAACTGCCGATGGTGGCCGAGAGCGTCCGGTCCAGAAGCACCCGCTCGTACCGCCGCTGGCGCACCCAGGGACAAGCAGGAGCGGCGTCCAGCGGCGCGATGGCCAGTTCCCCGGGCTCCAACCCGCTGTCCGAGAGCACCTGGCCGCCGTAGCGGGCGTCGATCTTGGCCAGGGCCTGAGCCGCCGCAATGCGCAGTTCGCGGTGGTTGGCCCATTTCCACACTTTCTTCGCTTCCAGAAGACCGCGTAATACCGGAACCGATTCCGGTTCACGCAGCCTGCCCAGCGACTCGACTGCCTTCAATTGCAGCAGCGGCGGGCGGCCTTGAGCTTCCCCGCTTGCGGCGATCACCAGCAACGGCGGGGCTGCCGAGCGGTCGCCACTCATGCCGATTTCGTCCAGAGCCTGCGGCAAAACCAGAGGATCGAGAATTTCCAGAAGTTCCAACAGCGTGCGGCCGCGATCGGGCGCCGCGCCGAATGCGATCTGGCGGACCACCATGTCGTGGTAGAAGCGGTTCCATTCACGCAAGCGCGTGGCCAGCAATTCCAGCAACGAAGGCACGTCCAGGCGGCTCATCAGCCCGATCACTGCGGCCGCCTGCCGCGGCTGTCCCATGCGCAGCTGTTCCCTGAGGTGCGCCAGACCCTCCGCGCCAAGCTCTTTCGCCAGCTCCACCATGCGGTCGCATTCTTCCCGGCGCATGCAGCGGAAAAACCGCTCGGCGATGTGATCGGCGGAAGCCTGGGTGGTGCGGCGCAGCACTTGAATCAGGTCGGAAGGGAACTGGGGCAAGCGCAGGGCTTCTTCAATAAACTCGGGCAGTCGATTCTCCACGCCAATGCGGGGCCGCAAATCGTTTGCCAGCGCGGGCCGCCGCGAACTGACTATCTCCATCACACCGCAGACCTCGCTCACCGCGCCGTAGTGCCGGTGAATATTCGCTTCCGAACTTAGGCGCACGAAAGCGGCGCCCAGCAGATTCTCCAGTTCGCCGTCCTGCTCAGCGGCCAGAGCCTCTCCGACTCTACGAATGGCCGCAGCCAATAAGTCGTTGCCGACCGCGCCGAACAGGTCCGCCAACTGGCCCAATCCGATGGCGGTCTTGCGGCGGGGATCATTTTCGTTGGCTCCCAGGCAGCTGAAGTAATTCCGCAGGACGGCATCCGCGGTGTCCTTGTCTCCGCGCTCCAGCATGGCTTCGACAAACTGCCGCACGTTGCGTGCCGGCACGCAAGGAGCCTCGCTCGAAAGCAGCACGCTTTTCTTGCCGGCCTCCGGCACTTCGGCCCAGAACATACGGTCCAAGATGTCGGCATGAGATTCCATCAGAATCCCGGCCTTGCTCATTTTGTCTTCCTGAATCCGCAAAATCTGGCGCAGCGTGTCCATCTGCCGGCTCATGTGCTCGAGCATCTGGTGCACGGCGTTGACTTTTACTTCGCCCTTCTGGAAACGCTCCATGGCGAAGCGGATGGCCATGTGCTCGGCCGCTTTCATGAGCAGCGGCGTGTCCGTTTCTCCGGGATTCACATTGGCCGCCAAACTGCTCAGAAGTTGCTGCAGATTCACTCGGGTGTTGGGATCGACGTGGCTGAGCTCCTGCTGCAATATCTCCGGTTTCGCATTGCTATCGCTGCCGACTTCGCCGAATCGGGTGAGCAGGCGGATGGCCTGCATGACTTCTTCTTCCTGCAGAGGCACGACCCCACCCGCCCAGGTTCCTTCGCCACTTCCGCCATTCGTGCCGGAACCTGCGACGTTCGGGACGCTGCCCAGCGGCGCGCCACCACCGCCGCCTCCCCCGCTGTGAGCCCCTTCCGCCGCCGCGATGAGTTGCAGCAGTTTCTGCGGATCGTTCAGCCAGTCTTTGAACTCGGGGCCGAGGGTCTGAGCCGCGATTTGCGCCGCAATCGAGATGTCACCGGTCGACGGATCGGTTGCAATGAACTTGACTTCGTTGATCCGAATCGGAGACTGCTTGCTCTCGCCAAACTGCGCTTTGATGATCCGGACAACGTCCTGGGCTTTGGACCCTCCGGCGGAAAAGGCTTGTACCAGATGGGAAAAATCATCTGGGTTGATGTGATTCGAAAATTGAATGCTGGCCAGCCCGGCCGCGGTCAGTAGCTGTGCGAAGCTGCGCTCCGCCTGTCCGGTCTCCAGCGGCAGGCCGTCCAGCAGCAGCCGGTTATCGGAGACGCCGAGCAGAAAGCTTCCCTCGGGACCTTTGGGCAAACCCGCCTGCAGCTCATCCCAGGTGATCTTGAACTGCCCTTGTGTCCGCTTATGGTCTGGGCCATAGAGGCGGACGTACTTCACCAGGATGTTCAGGCTGTGCACAAAGGCACGCGCAGAATCTAGCCTGCTTCCTTTATTGGTATCCGTCGTGAGAATATGTGACTCCCTGGTATTCCCTGGTTACCGCGTTAGCGTAATGCGAAACAGTAAGTTGGTGCACGTTACGGAGGTAATAACACCTTTTTCCGCATGGGGATAGCCCAGTTTCCCAAGGAACTCGGACCGGTGTGATTGGTCAGCCGCTGTTTGCAGCCAGTTGTGTCCTTTTAGCTTACAATGATCGCCCCGCGTTCCCAGGAGTCATTTGTGTCTCCCACTCTTACGTCTAGTTCGCAGAGCACTACCCAGAAACTCGGTCTTGCTTTCTGGATGGACCGCGTGCTCGAGGAGTGCGACCGCGCCAGCGTGGACTTTGCCCCCGACCCGGTCCACGATTTGCGCGTGGCTTTGCGCCGCTGCCGCTCCATGGCGGACGGTCTCCTGCCCATGGATTCGGATCCAGCGTGGAAGCAGATGAAGAAAGCAGGGAAGCGGCTCTTCGGCCGTCTGGGCGAACTGCGCGACGTCCAGGTGATAGAAGAATGGGTTCATCATTTCGATAGTCCTGGCGATCCGGTCACCAGCAAACTGCTGGAACATCTCGCGCTGCGGGAGACACAGCTCAAGCACGAGGCGGCCGTAGCGCTGCAGGAGTTTGACCGCAAGCAATGGCGCAAGTGGAGCGGGCTGCTACCACGCCGTGCCGCCAGGCTGCGCTTGGGGAGCCTCATCTTCCGGCATTTGGCGCTCGAGCGTTGGACGGAGGCTCACGAACTGCATCGTCGTGCCTTGCGCAACCGCTCGCAGGTGGCCCTTCACAGCCTGCGCATCGGACTCAAGCGCTTCCGCTATATCGTGGAAAACTTTCTGCCCGAGCAACACTTAGCCTGGTGCGATGATCTGAAAGAATTACAGGACTTGCTCGGTGAAGTCCACGATCTCGATGTCTTGTGGGCCACAGCGCAGCAGGTCGCCGCCTTTCCCGACGAGGAAGCCCGCTCCCGCTGGCACAGCAGAATTCGCGAAGAGCGCTCTCGAAGGGTGGAAAAGTATCGGGAGAGGATGCTCGGCAAGACGGCGCTATGGCAGGTATGGCGGGCGGGCTTGCCCCAGGGCGAGCAGGTCGAAGCCGCCGCCATGCAGCGCCTCAAATTCTGGGCTTCGTCCCTCGACCCCGACTTTCGGCACTCCAGTCACGTCACCCGGCTGGCGCTGCAACTCTATGACGGGCTCATCGGCATGGGCCGTATTCCGAAAGCCGCTGATCAGCGGCAAGTGTTGCGTCTGGCCGCGCTACTCCACGACGTAGGCTGCTCGAAGGACGAAAAGCGCCACCACAAGGCTACCTATCGCTTAATTGCCCGCCTGAAGCCGCCCCTGGGCATCGGAGCGCCCATCCTGCACCTGGCCGCGGCGGTGGCCCGATATCATCGGGGAGCGCTGCCGCGTGCCGGACAGAAGGCTTTGGGCGGCGTTCCCCGGAGCCAGCGGCAAGTCATCCTGACGCTGGCGGGGATTCTCCGTCTGGCCAACAGCTTTGACGCCGGCCGCGACGGTCGTATTCCGTGCCTGCAAGTCGGCCAGCGAAACGGGTTTCTGATCGTCGCCGCCCAAGGATACTCTGCCCGCGATCGCATGGCTGAGGGTATTGCGGCTGCGCGTCACCTGCTCGAAATCGTCTTCCGCCGCCCCGTAATGGTGAAGCCGCTGCGGCCTCCTTCATCCCGGCCCTTGCAAAGCAAAGGCTAAAAGCTAATTGCCAAAGGCTAATTGCCAAGCGCCAAGCCCTCGAACCTAGTAGCTACTCCGACACTTTCGCTAAACCCGCTCGCGGGCGTAGCTTGAACCCCATGACTCATGCCCAGTTAGTCCAGCAAGCCGTGCGCTGGCTGCGCTCCCACCGCTGTGGAGTGGTTCTCTCTGAACAGGCCTGCGCCAGCGGCGAGATGCCGGATGCCATCGGCTGGAAGCGCGCCTGCCACTCCGTGCTCGTCGAGTGCAAGCTCTCACGGGCCGATTTCCTGGCCGACCTCGACAAGCCCTTCCGCCGCAAGCCGGAACTCGGTCTGGGCTGCGAACGCTTCTTCCTCACCACCTCCGGCCTGCTGCGCCCGGAAGAATTACCTACGGGCTGGGGGCTGCTCGAATATCGCAAGCGGAAAGTGGAAGTGGTTCGGCCGTCCGCCAAGAACCTGCGCACCGCCAGCGGCTTTCGCTATGAGATGAATCTTCTGCTGGCGAGTTTGCGCCGGGTGGAAGTTCGCATCGAGCCCCAGTCCATCACCGAGTTCCTCAAGTGGAAGAATCGCATGGCGGAATACAACCGTGGAATGATGCCCGAAGGCATTCTGCCGGCGGAAGACGAGCTGAATGGTTTCTTGGATCCAGAATCATGAAGGCAATCGCCACAAAAGAAAAAACCGGGCTGGTTGGCCCGGTTTCTTGAGCGTCGAGTTGGGATGCGGTTACATCGGCAGCGCGGCGCGGGCTGACACTAAAAAAACGCGTTAGGCCCAATTGTGGCCAGACTTGCTGCATTTCCCCGTGCCAGCCAAAAATCAAGAAATGAAGAAGCGAGGAGACGAGGTTACTTGCCTTGGATAGTGCAACCACCGCGCCAATCCACGAGTGTATCCTGTACGCGACGTAATTCCTGTATCTTATTGAATATAATACAGATAGATTAGTATCAAATTTTTTGACCGAGGGGCGCTGGGAATTGCCCCGGAACCTAGGCAGAAAAGTTTTGCGCAGCTTGGCTGGGGAAATTGCGAAGTGCAACTGAACCATGAACCGCACCAACGCTACAGCTCGCGGCGGCCCTCCATGGCCTTCAACATGGTGATCTCATCGGCGTATTCGATGTCGCTGCCCACCGGGACGCCCATCGCAATGCGCGTTACCTTGAGCGCGGGCCGTCGCAACTGGCCGGACAGGTACACCGCGGTGGCTTCTCCTTCAACGGTTGGATTGGTGGCGATGATGACCTCATCCACCTGGCCATCCTCCACGCGCCGCAAGAGGTTCGATATGCGCAGTTGCTCTGGTCCCACGCCGTGCAGCGGCGAAATCAGTCCGTGCAGCACGTGGTATACGCCATTGAAATGCTTCGTCTTTTCGATCGCGGCGATGTTGGTGGGTTCTTCCACCACGCAAATCAGCCGCTGATTGCGCGTGGGGCTGGTGCAATAGACGCAGGGGTCGACGTCGGTGATGTTGTTACAAATCGAGCAGAGATGGAGATTGGCCTTTACGTCGCGCACGGCGGCGGCCAGCGCGTCGGCGTCTTCATCGCTCGAACGCAGGATGTAGAACGCCAGCCGCTGCGCGGTTTTGCTGCCAATTCCCGGCAGCTTTTTCAATTCATCGATGAGCCGGGTCATCGGCTCGGCAAATTTAGACATTGGAGAAATTTGGTAATTTTATAATCGGGTAATTTTGTAATTTGGAAGCCTGCAAGCTCGCCGCGGGTTTTAGAAATTACCAAATTACCCGATTACAAAATTACTAGATCCCTGGAATTCCCAGCCCGCCCAGCATGCCGCCCATGGTGGATTGCATCGCCTCATCCACTTTGCGGCCAGTTCCGTTGATCGCGGCGGTGATTAGATCCTGCAACATCTCGAGGTCGCCGGCCTTGGCGACTTCGGGATCAATCTTGATGCTCAGAACCTGCTTGCGGCCGTCCATTTTGACGGTGACACTGCCGCCGCCGGAAGAGCTTTCAACCACCGTCTCTTCCATTTTCTTTTGCAGCACTTCGTACTGCCGCTTGGCCTGCGACATCAGTTCTTGCAGGTTGAATCCGCCCATAAGGGTTGTCCTTGCAGCGCCAGGACAGCGGCGCAGCTCTAGATCACCGCTTCTCGCGGTAATCAATAATGGTTCTGATCTCCGCTCCGAACTTCTCCCGCATGCGGCGCACGATGGGATCCTGTTCGGCGCGGCTGCGTCCTCCGCCATTCGACACCGCGCGAGGCGCAGCCGTACTCTGCGCCGGCCTACCCGAAATCACTTTTAACCTCATGGCACGTCCCAACGCCCCGCTGGCCGCAGCCATGGCCAGGCGGCGTGCGTCCGCGCCCAGCGACATATCGATCACTGCGGCCGACGACGCGACTTTGATCACCAGCTCATTCCCTTCAACCTGCCATTCTCCGGCTTCCAGCATGGAGATCAGAATGCGATGCCCGGCATCGGCCAAGGCATTCAGCACCGCAGCCCGCAAATCGTCTCGCTCGGCGGGTTGATTCCGCGGAATCTCCGCTTCTGGCGAGGGTACAGCCTCTGGAGCGGCCTGAACCATTTCTGGAGATGGCTGCACCACGGTTGCCGGAGCCGCTGCGCCCATGACCACCGGCGCCGTTGACCCCGTCGCTACCAGCCGCAGGCCTGGGCTCGGAGTCGCCGCCGAAAGCTCGGGCTTCGATCCCCCCTTGCGCGCGGAATCCGCCGCAAACGGTGAAACCGGGCTGGGTCGTGCTGGCGGCGAGTCCGGCCGTCTTGGCTCCGGGGCTGCGGCTGTCTTGCCGACAGCGCGCGGAGCACCGCTGCTGGAGGCACCCGCCTCGCTCAGCAACTGCTCGATGGGCAGCAAACGCTGCGCGTGAGCCATCTTCAATAGTCCCAACTCCAAATGGAAGCGCTGCTCCTGACGATAGCCAAGTTCGCCATGGGTGCGTAGCATGATTTGCAAATGCCGCGCCAAATCTTCTTCGCTGAACCGTTCCGCCACTCGCGCCACGCGCTGCCGCTCGTCACTCGAAATCTGCAGCAGGGAAGAATCCGCTCCCGCCACTTTGGCCACCACCGCATTGCGCAGGAACCGAACCAGTTGACGGGCAAAATGGGTCGGATTCTGGCCCTCGCTGATCAGTTTATCCGCCAGCCGAAGTACGGTTTCGCTCGACCCCTGGGCCACGGCTTGCATCACGTCCTCAAGTACTCCCGAAGGCGCGGCGCCCACGAGTTGCCGCACCGCTTCGGCGGTGAGACGCCCGCCGCAGGAAGCAATCGCCTGGTCGAGAATCGACAAGGCGTCACGCATCGAGCCGTCGCCCGCCTCCGCCAGCAGCGCCAGCGCGTCTTCATCCGCCTCGATCTCTTCCCGCGCCGACAGGTCTTTCAACTGGCCGAGGATTTCCTCGAAGCGCACGGCGCGAAAGCTGAAATGCTGGCAACGGGATCGAATGGTCTGTGGAATATCCTCGGGCTGCGTGGTGGCCAGCATGAACACGACATGCTCGGGCGGTTCTTCGAGTGTCTTCAGCAAAGCATTGAAGGCCGCATCCGTAATCTGGTGGGCTTCATCAAGGATGTAGACCTTGAACCGGTCGCGTGCCGGGCGATAGCGCGCTGCTTCGCGCAGTTCCCGGATTTCATCGATGCCGCGATTGGTGGCGGCATCAATCTCGATGACATCCACGGAATTGCCCGCCCGAATCTCGGTGCAGGATTCGCATACCCCGCAAGGCTCGGCCACCGGCTTGTCCGACGACCGGCAGTTGAGCGCCATGGCCAGAATGCGCGCCACCGTCGTCTTGCCGATGCCCCGGTGCCCGCTAAAAATGTAGCCGTGCGCGGTGCGGCCCTGCTCGATGGCGTTCTTCAGAGTGCGGGTGACGTGCTCCTGCCCAATGACCTCGGAAAACTTCTGCGGGCGGTATTTGCGCGCCAGGACCTGGTAGCTCATGGTGGGAAGAACACTGATTATACGTGAGGAATCCTATACGTGAGGAATCCTATGCGTGAGGAATCACTCCGAGCGCGTGCGGAGGGCTGTGAACGAAGTGCTTGCGGCAAATGCCTTCGCGGGGTACCCTCTTGAGGGGCTGATGGCTGGCTCAACGGAGGGCCCAATGCAGCTAAGACTAAGTACACGAACTGTAGACGACGTCCTCATCGTAGATTGTGCCGGGCGCATCCTGTTTGGCGACGAGTCCATCAGTCTGCGCGAAACGGTGAAAGGGCTGATCCCGCAAAACGGACGCATCATTCTCAATCTCGCGCAGGTGAACTACATCGACAGCGGTGGGCTGGGAACCCTGGTGGCGCTGTACACCACGGCCCGCAACGCCGGCGGCACCATCAAGCTGGCGAGCCTTACCGAGCGCGTCGGCGATCTCCTGCAGGTCACCAAACTGCTCACCGTGTTCGAGGTATACGACAGCGAAAAGGAAGCCCTGGCGTCGTTCCGCACCGCGGCGTAGGTTGGTGTGGCGCGGGCGCCCTCGCCCGCGTCTTTCCCAGTTGCATGTCCCAACGGCCTGTAAAATCAGTCTCGCCGAAGAGCAATAGCTCGGCGCGCCTCAAGATCCTTGCCACGATCAGGAAAATTCCTCGTGGCCAGGTTTCGACCTACGGCGCCATTGCCCGCGCCGCCGGGTATCCTCGCGGCTCGCGCCTGGTGGCGCGGGTTCTGCGCGGTTCATTGGATCTGCCCTGGCAGCGCGTGCTGGGTGCGGGTGGCGAAATCAAACTCACCGGAGATTCCGCCTTCGAGCAGCGCTTCCGCCTGCAGTCCGAGGGGGTTGCGTTCCGGGGCCGGCGGGTGGACATGAAGCGGCACGAGTTCAAATTTCCCGCAAGCAGCGCCCGCGCCCGAAAGCTGGCAGGCGAAATCAACGCAAACGCAAAGGGCCAAAAGCTAAAAGCTAAAAGCTAACGGCCAACGGCTAAGTCTTAAACTGCTCGTCGATTTCCACCTGATAACCCGCAACCAGCCGATTGGTCTCATTCGCCATCCCCACCACAGCCATCAGCTCTTTGAACATTGCGTCGGTCATCCCTTTGTTCTTGGCCGATGCCGTGTGCGAAGCAATGCAGTATCCGCACTGATTGCTCACGCTCACCGCGACGTAGATCATTTCTTTCATCAACGGATCCAGCGCTCCCGGCGCCATGATTTGCTTAATGTCTTCCCAGGTGCGCTTCAGCGTGACCGGATCGTGGGCAATCGCCTTCCAAAAATTATTGATCCAGTCCGTCTTGCGAGTGGCCATAATGTCGTCGTAAACCGCCCGCACCTCCGGACTGGCGTCTTTGTATTCGATGAGACCAAGAGTAGCCATCTACGCTCCATTGAAAAAAACTTATCGCAGAGTGTGCAGAGAGAACCTGCCAGAGGGCGCAGTTTTTCTCCGCGATCTCAGCGGCTGTTCTTCGCAATCTCTGCGTTTTAAGCTTTTGGCAGTTCGCCGCTCAGCAGTTTTCCCAACTCCGCCGCCGGGCAGCGCACCCCGACGTAGAAGTGCCCAAACAGCGCGAATACCGCGCTCACTTCGTCAAAGCGCATTTCGTAAATCAGCTTTTTGAACACCAGCGGATCGGCGGCAAACAG
>Ga0209415_10004699_pt1 | contig 24924 bp, 25 predicted proteins | sample PeaSoiSIISIP2007_FD_187696 | JGI IMG/M metagenome (GOLD analysis project Ga0209415, IMG submission 187696) | Peat soil microbial communities from Weissenstadt, Germany - SII-SIP-2007 (SPAdes) (version 2) | ecosystem: Environmental > Terrestrial > Soil > Wetlands > Peat | place: Germany... | reverse complement strand
CCGAGATAGAAGTAGCAGTTTCCGGCTAGATCGGTGTTGGGATAGAACTTGATGTAATCGGAGAATTCCTGGATGGCGAGATCGTTCTTGTCGCCATTGTAATCGCGCAGCGCATTGTTGTAGAGGACATCGGGCGGCGGAGCCTGCGCCGCAGCCTGAGCCTGCGCTTGTTGCTGGGCCTGCTGCGCCGCCTGGCTTTGCTGGGACGACTGCATGTCCTCCAGTTGCTTGCTGACTTTAGCTAGACGAGCTTTGAGTTCGTCGAGTGTGTCGTTGAGCGATTGAATCTGGCCGGAGAGCTGGTCAACGTGGGTCGCCGAGTCCCCCTGCTGCTTTTGCAATGTGCCTTGCAGGGTGGTAATAGCAACAGTGACTTTGTTAATGGCGTCGGTATCCTGCTCGACCAGGTTTTTCATGACGCCCATGCGCTCGTCGAAGCTGCGCTGCATGGCGGTCATCTGCTCCTGCAGTTGCTGTACCTGGGTTTGCAGTTGAATCATCTCTTTGCTGGCGCCCCAAGCCGGGGTGATGGCCAGACAGAGGGCGGAGAGCAGGGCGAAAAGGGTGGTGCAACGTCGTAGTGTCATATGCAAGAGTTTCCTGAATCCATTCTAGACGGGTCGGCGGCGCTGTGGGCCGGGAAGATGGAACGTCAGGGGCGGAGGGTCGCTCCGCCCCTGAAAGCCAGAAACATCCCACTACTTTTGATAAACGAAGTGGCCACGGCGGTTCTGCTGCCAACAAGCTTCGTTGTCTTCCAGGCAGAAGGGTTTCTCCTTGCCATAGCTGATGGTTTTGATGCGGCTGGCGCTGACTCCGGCCGCTACCAGAGCGCTTTTCACCGACGAGGCTCGCTGGTCGCCCAGAGCCAGATTGTATTCGGTTGAGCCGCGGTCGTCGCAGTGTCCCTCAATCGTGAAATTGATGCCGGGATGTTGGCCGAGGAACTGTGCGTCGCCTTGCGTGGAAGCCTCCTGATCGGCGCGAATATTGGACTTGTCGTAGTCGAAATAGACGTCCTTTACATTCTGGCCGAACAGGTCTTCGTCAGTGGGCGATGGAGTGGCCACCGGCGGCGGGGGCGGCTGGGTGACGGTCAGGCGGGTAGTCGCCTCCTGAGTTCCGCCAGCGCCTTTGGCAACGAGGTGATACGTGGTGGAATCGGTCGGGCTGACCGACTGCGATCCACTGGCCTGAACGGCTCCGATGCCATCAATGGAAACGTCGGTGGCGTTGGAGGTTTGCCAGGTCAGAGTCGAGGACTGCCCCGTTTGGATCGTATCCGGACTGACGGAAATGGCAGCGGTTGGCGAGGCTGGTGGCGGCGGCGGTGGTGGGGGTGGCGGAGCTGCTTTTTTCGCGCATGCGCCGAGCATGAGAATAGCGGCCAGAGAGATAACGGTTGCGAGTACTTTCAAGGTTTGCGGTTTCATGTTCTTCCTCTTCACGTTTAGATCCTCCTGCGGACCGGAAAATCGATTTCAAAATGTGACGCAGCGCTTCATTTCCAACTCCAGTTCGGCTGCGTGTTACGTCCTGTAAAAGTTAATTGGTGGAGCTTGGTGCCATCGGCGAGCATCATCCAGATCTCTTCCTTCCCGGAACGGCTGGATTGAAAGACGATGTGGCGGCCGTCCGGCGCCCAGAAAGGAAAATCGTTGCGCCCTCCGTCGTGCGTGAGCTGAACCCACTGCTTGCTGGCGATATCCATCAGGTAAATATCAGAAGAACCGGGCTCACCGGGGCCATACTTGCGGATCCACGCCAGGGTGAGGAACTGCCCGTTCGGCGACCAGTTGGGGGAGACAGCATAGCCCTGGTCGGTCATCCGCTGTTGATTAGTGCCGTCGGCCTCCATGGTATAGACCTGAGGCAATCCAGTGCTGCCGCTGACGAAAGCGATCTGCGCGCCGGTCTTGCGATTCCACGCGGGAGAAACGTCAGGTCCCTTGCCGGTGGTCATGCGACGAAGGTTTCCGCCAGAGGCGTCGCAGACATAAATTTCGGAATCACCGCTGCGAGAGGACGAGAGCGCGAGGCGGGCGCCGTCGGGCGACCACGCAGGCGCGAGGTTGGTGCCGCCGAAGCGCGGGAAGCTGACCAGACGGTTGAGGTCGAGCGAGAACATGAGAATATCCCACCCAGCCTTGGTCATCGAACTGAAGGCGAGGCGGGAACCGTCGGGCGAGATGCGGGGCGAAAGCGAGATAGAGCCCTGGTGTGTGAGCTGATGCTGATTAGAGCCGTCGTAGTCCATCGCCCAGATTTCCTTGTGGCCGGAGCGATCACTCACAAAATAGATCTTGCTCTCGGCGATGCCGGGAATGCCGCCGCCCAGACGGAAGATGATTTCGTCGGCAAATTTGTGGGCGATGAGGCGGGCCGCGTCGTCAGTGGGAACGTCTGTGTATTGCTTGCCGAGAACCTGGGGCGAAGCAGTGTTCTTAACGTCGTAGAGCCAGCCCTGGACAGTGACTTTGCCGGCGGCGACGCCGAGATTGCCAAAGGCCAGCATGGCAGCGTTGGGCGGAGGTACGTTCCACAGGTTGAACGTGACTTCGGCAGGCTGTCCTGGCACCTGCAGTGGATAAAAGCTCTTGGAGACGAGCTCGACGACTCCGGAATTGTCCAGGTCGTTCCAGAACGTGTCGTTGAAAGTCTTGAGCAGAGCGGCGTTTTGGGGATCGGCGTTGGAGGGTTTGAAGTCGGGAACCGCGAGGCGGGCTTTTTCGACGCCGAGGCCGGAGCCGGTGCGCACCCAGTCCTGAGCGAAGGAACTGGAAACGAGCAGCGAGGAAAGCAGAATCAGGAAGCTCAAGGCGCTAAAAGTCCGTGCGCCGGATGAGGCAAGATTCGGGGCCTGTCTGTGTCTGTCGTCCATCCGTTTGGAGCCGTTACGCAAACTCGGGCAAAAGGATACTGTATACGACAATATCGCACTCCGATATGTTCTTATTGGCAAGCTACGATCGATCATAGTCGCAAACGTGGAACCTCAAGAATAATCAGGTGGATGCTCCTTAGCGTGTTTCGTATCCTGTACATCGTAATTTTCGGCCATTGCTTTATGGATGCCTTCACCCGCCTGTAAGAACACAAGTTTATTTCTTGCTGTAATCGAACCAATACTCTACTGAGATCTTGCTGCCGCTATAGTCTGGGGGCAGCGGGCCAAAAGTGTCGATCCTCTGCAGCGCGCGGACCGCCGATTGATCGAGCGAGGGCACGCCGCTGGGTTGCTCGATCTGTACGTTATAGGGATGACCATCGCGGGCAACGTCGAAGGTGATGTAGCAGCGTTCGGCGCCGGTGATGCTGCGGTCCACCTCGTACTTCAGCCAGTTTTCGGAGACTTTCTGTTGTATGACCTGAACGTACCAGGCGTACCTTGTGCCAAAATCGCCAGCGCCGCCGCTAACGCCGAAACCGCCTTTGGCGCCCCCGGCGGCGAAGCTGCCATAAGGTCCACTGACCGGGCCGCCTTCGCCGAAAGCGACCTGGTTAGTGTCCTGCTCGGGCGCAGGTTCGGGCTTTGCCTTAGTCGGCGTGGGAGGCTTCTTCGGCTTGATCTTGGAGTTCTTGCCCTGAATCTCGATGGCGTCGGGCTCCTTTTCTTCAATCTTGGGCTGAGACTTGGTGATGCCCTTGGATTCATTGGCCAATACGTTTTGGGTTTGTGCCGGAGTTGCTAGCAAGGGAACGGTGCTGACTAACGTGACGCCGATTGCGGAACCGCCGCCTCCGGAACCCCAGCCTTGTCCGCGCGATCCCGTAAATACGATGGAGTAGAGCAGAATAATGCCGGTAACCGCAACGTGAAAACCCGCGGACCAGCTGAGAGCGCGTCCCCAGTTATCGTGTTCGAAAAATATCTCAGCGTTTCGCGCCATTTTCTTCCAGGGGCTGAGTGACGATGCTGACGTTGGTGATGCCCGATTGCTTCACCGCGTCCATGACCATGGCAAACGCGCCGAACGGCACGTTCTCATCGGCTCGGACGAAGATGAACTGGTTGCGGGGATCGCGAATCTTTTGCCGCAGCTTGGCGGCAATCTGGTTAATGTTGATCGCATCGTTGCCCAGAAAGACACGCTGATCCTTGTTGATGGTGATGACGACCCGCTCCTCGGTAATCTCCTTGACGGTGCGGGTTTTGGGTACGCTGACTTCAATGCCCGATTGCAGAACGGGCGCGGTGACCATGAAGATGATCAGCAGCACGAGAACGACATCCACCAGCGGAGTGATGTTGATGTCGGCAAGAGCAGTCTGCGTGCGGCCGTTGGAGGAAGTGAACGCCATCAACGCCTCACTTCTGGCGCGGCCTGCGGCTGAGTGGTCTCGATGGCGTTAAGCACTTCGAGGCCAAAATCGTCGCCGCGAGCGGCGAAAGTGCGGATGGAGCTGCCGATCAGGTTGTAGGCGATGACGGCAGGGATGGCAGTAGCCAGCCCTGCGGCAGTAGTGATGAGAGCTTCGGATATGCCTGGAGCAACCGCGCGCAGCGTGGCGCCGCCGGCCGTGCCGAGGCCGTGGAAGGCGTCAATGATGCCCCAGACCGTGCCAAACAAGCCGATGAACGGAGTGACGGCCGCGGTGATGGCCAGCCAGGGGACGTTGCGCTCAAGGCGCGTGATCTCCTCCGAGGCTCCAATCTGCATGCCGCGCTGGACCGCGGTCAGGCTGCGCAGGGTGGCGCCGGTGGCGGCGAGTTGGCGCTTATATTCCTGGAATCCACCTTCGAAAACGCCCACCAGAGGGCTGGGACGGAACTGATCGGCAACCGTCGCAATATCCTGCAGGCGCTGTGCCTTGCGAAAGGCGCGCAAGAATCGTCCACTCTGCCTGCTGGCGCGACGGAGCAAGCCCCATTTAGTAAGAATGATGGCCCAGGAGATTAAACTGAACGCCAGCAAGGTGAGAAGGACGAACTTGGCGACTGGACCGCTGCTCGAAACGAGTTCGACAATTTCGCCGCCGACGAAAAGAGCAAAGTAGGGAAAGTGCATCGTAGTTTGGGATACCTTGTTGCGATTATAGATGATCGAAGAGCTGACTCCGGGGCACGTATCCTAACCGTCAACGTTCTTGCCGACCGAGCATCTTCCTTGACACAGGTAGCATTGACTCAGCTCGGGGTCTCCGGTGAATCACTTTCATGCTATGCTGCGCAAAACTTCTACATCGTCGACCGGATCGTCGACTGAGGACGGCCTGTGCTGGTTGAATTGCGGCTGGAGAACTACGCAGTGATCGACAACGCGGCGGTGGAGTTTGCCTCCGGCTTGAACCTGCTGACGGGAGAAACTGGCGCCGGCAAATCCATATTGATAGATGCACTGGCGCTGCTGCTTGGTGAAAAGGCGTCGAGTGAAGTAATTCGCACTGGTGCAGAGCGCGCGGTGGTGTCTGCGGTTTTCGCGTGCGAAGGCGGCGCCGGGGATGCGATCGAGAAAGTGCTGGAGCGCAACGGTCTGGACGAATCAGAAGACGGCTCCCTGATCGTGCGTCGTGAGATTGCCGCTGGAGGCAAAGCCCGAGTATTCGTAAACAATCAGCCTGCCACGGTCGCGGTGCTGCGGCAGCTGGCGCCGCATCTGGCAACGATCCATGCCCAGAATGAATCGATTTTGTCGTTTGACGCCCCGGCTCGGTTGGCACTGCTGGATGGATTCGCCGGAAGCCGGCTCGAGCAAGTTACGGCTGCACTCGAAGAATGGAAGGGAATCCGCGAACGCATCGACGATCTGGAACGCGGTGAACAGGACCGCTTGCGGTTAGTAGATCTGTGGATGTTTCAGAAGCGCGAAATCGAAGAGGCTAAGCTGCAAGCGGGCGAAGACGAGCAACTGGAAACCGAGAAGCGCGTCCTAGCCAACGCGGAGAAGATTTACAACGCCGCCATGCAGGCTTTCGATCTGCTCTATGAAGGCGACGGTTCCACGTCTGCGTCGATGCGGGCCGCGCAGAAGCAGATCGAAGAACTGGCCCGCTATGAGCCCAAGTTTCAAGAGGCACTGGCTGCGCTGGAGACAGCACGGATCAGCGTGGAAGATGTGGGAGCCACGGTAAGGGATTACGCCGGCGGAATCCATGCCTCGCCCGAGCACCTGGCGGAGGTGGAAGATCGGCTGGCGTTGCTGGATCGCCTGAAACGCAAATATGGTCCAGCGCTCGAGGACGTGATCGCCTTCGGAGCAGATGTGGCGCGCAAGCTCTCGGAGATCGAGAACAAAGACGAGATCCTGCGCCAGTTGCGCTGCGAGCTGGCAAAGGTCGGAGCGGAGTATTTGCGGGCGGCGCGGATGCTGTCGAAAACCCGGCAGGACGCTGCACGTAAGCTGGAAAAGCTAGTAGAGGCCGAGATGAATGATCTAGCCATGAAGTCGGCGTTCCGCATTCAGATGACGACCAGTGAAGAAGAAGGGAACTGGGCGGCGGCAGGAATCGATGAGGTCGTTTATATGATTGCGACGAATCCGGGCGAGCCCATGCGGCAGTTGGAGCACATTGCGTCGGGGGGCGAATTGTCGCGGGTGATGCTGGCATTGAAAGTGAGCGTGGAGTCGGGGCTCGATCCGACTCCTGGGAAGAAGCGTCAAGGTTCGGCCAACCAGCGCACCATGGTGTTCGACGAAATCGACGCCGGCATTGGCGGCCGTGCGGCCGAAGCGGTGGGCAGGAAGCTGAAAGCGCTGGCGCGAGCCAATCAAGTGCTATGCGTTACTCACCTGCCGCAGATCGCCACATTTGCCGATCAGCATTACGTAATTGAGAAGAAGGACCGCAACGGCCGGACGCGGACCACGATCCGCGCCGTCGTGGGCGAAGAGCGCACGGAGGAAGTGGCGCGCATGCTTAGTGGGGCCAAGCTGACCGATACTTCCCGCAAGCACGCGGAGCAAATGATTAAGGCGAACGGGTAAGTGCCAAAGGATGGTCGATCCTGCAGGCACTGGTTAAGAGAACTCTTGACGAAAGCCAGGTGGTTAGCTAACATTGGTTAGCTAACTTCGTGAGACCCATGGAGACCATCACAATCCACAAAGCGAAGACGCAACTCTCCCGGCTTATCGAGAAGGCCTGCCAGGGCGAGGAGATCGTCATCGCGCGCGGGAAGATGCCCCTGGTGCGGCTGGTTGCGATCGAAAGCACAGGTGGCAAACGCAAGCCTGGTGCGTGGAAGGGGAAGATCAAGATCGGGCCGGAGTTTTTTGAACCATTGCCTCCGGAAGAACTGGAAGGTTGGGAGTAAATCCCCTTGCGCTGCCTGCTTGATACACACACCTTGATCTGGTGGATGACGGCCGACTCACATCTTTCCAGGTCCGCCCGTACCCTGATCGAACAAGAGAGCACTATTTCGCTTGTGAGCGCGGTCTCTGCTTGGGAGATAGCCACCAAGGTTCGCTTGGGAAGGCTCCCTGCGGCGGTGGAACTGGTTCAGGATTTCGTCGATGACCTCAGGCGCCAACGAATGGAGATTCTGGCCGTGAGTGCCGAACACGGAATCCGTGCGGGCTTGCTCCCCGGTCCATATAAAGATCCTTTCGACCGCATGCTGATTGCCCAGGCCCTAGCCGAGAATATTCCGATTGTAAGCAACGATCGGGCGTTGGATGGATACGGCTTGCGTAGGTTGTGGTAGCGGAGCGCGTCGTGCGCTGGTCGACCCCGAATTCTTACCCTTCGCTGCTAATCCCCGCCGTTTCTGTGGCTTACGTTGACCAGAGGGGTACTTTCCGGTACTTTATTAGTATCGCCTTCACTGGGTTCGTGTACCCTGACCATACAGGTTCCAGGCACAGGTTTTGCATCCTAAGTAGTCTGGGGAAGATCACAAGAACGGGAGTTTGATGGTGCCAAATAGCCAGGGAAAGACGTTGCTTTTGCTGAAGCCGCGGGGGTTCTGTGCCGGTGTGGTGCGGGCCATCGACGTCGTTCGCATTGCACTGGAGGCGTTCGGTCCGCCGATTTACGTGCGCAAGGAAATCGTCCACAACAGCTTTGTGGTGGACGAGTTGCGCGGCAAGGGCGCGATCTTCGTCGACAGCGAAGACGAAGTCCCAAACGGCGAGCGCGTCATCTACAGTGCGCACGGGGTTTCGCCCGAAGTGCGGGAGCACAGCGCCCGGCGCGGGCTGCGCGTGATCGACGCCACCTGCCCGCTGGTCACAAAGGTGCATGTGGAGGCGGTGAAGTTTGCCAAGGAAGGCTATTCGCTGATCCTGATTGGCCACCACGATCACGACGAGGTAATTGGAACGCTGGGCGAAGCTCCTCTCGTGACGCAGGTAGTAGGGAATCCGGAGCAGGTGAAATCGCTGACGGTTCCCGATCCAGATCACGTGGCGTATCTGACGCAGACGACGCTCAGTCTGGACGAGACCAAAGACATTATTGCGGCGCTGAAGAAAAAGTTCCCGAACATCAAGGGGCCGGCAGCGCAGGATATTTGCTATGCGACGGAAAACCGGCAGGTAGCCGTGAAGGAAGTGGCCTCGGAATCTGATCTGTTGCTGGTCGTCGGCTCTGAAAACAGCTCAAATTCAAATCGTCTGGTTGAGGTGGCACGCAACCTGGGTACCAACGCGCATCTCATCGACAGCTACAAAGACATTGAGGCCACGTGGCTGCTGGACGTGAAAACCATCGCGCTCACAGCCGGCGCTTCGGCGCCAGAATGTCTGGTGGAGGAGACCATGAAGTTTCTCGCCACCAAAGGTTTCGACAACGTGCAGGAACTCGAAGTGATGCCGGAAAACGTCCGCTTCGGGCTGCCACCGGAGATTGTCGAGGCCATTGCCGCCGCTCCGGCCAGCGCCACCGCGGATTAACGGAGCCGCATTGATGGAGATGGATACAACTCCCCCCGAATCCAACATAGCTTCCGCACCGCAACTTCGTTTTGGCAAGATCGACGGGCTGGCCAGCCGTGTGGGCGCCGCCATGGACGCCGCTCGCAAGCTTCTTTTCTCCGCACAGCACGAGAGTGGCTATTGGTGCGGAGAACTGGAAGCCGACACCACGCTCGAGTCAGATTACATTCTGCTGCATACATTGCTGGGAACGGGTGATCCCGAGCGCTTCCAGAAGGCGGCCAACTGGATTATCCAGCATCAGAATGAGGACGGCGGCTGGAGCACTTACGTCACTGGGCCGTCGAATGTCAGCGCTTCTGTGAAGGCATATTTCGGTCTGAAGCTGGCGGGATACGAGGCGGATCATCCCGTGCTCGAGCGCGCCCGCAAGAAGATCCTGGAGCTCGGCGGAGTCACCGAGGTCAATACATTTACCAAGATCTATCTGTGCTTCTTCGGGCAATATGACTACGACGCGGTGCCGGCGATTCCACCCGAGATTGTGCTGTTTCCCAACTGGTTCTGGTTCAACATCTACGAAATTTCCTCATGGTCCCGGGCCATCCTTGTTCCGCTTTCCATTTGCTACGCCAAGAAGCCGTTCAAAAAGATTCCGCGCGAAATAGGCGTCGAAGAGCTGTTTGTCGGCGGCATGCAAAAGTCGCGCATGCACCTGCACTGGTCGAAAAAACTGGTGTCCTGGCGGAATTTCTTTCTTTGTCTCGATCGCATGACGCACTGGTTCGAGCGGGTGCACATCCGCCCCCTGCGGTCGGTCGCGTTGAAGAGCGCGGAGAAGTGGATGCTCGAGCGTTTCGAGATGAGCGATGGACTGGGCGGTATCTATCCCTCGATCATGAACTCCATCATTGCGATGCGTTGCCTGGGTTACTCAGTCGACGATCCGCAGGTGATCCGCGCGCTCGATGAATTTGAGAAGTTAGGCATCGAAGAAGGCGACACGTTCCGCATGCAGCCCTGCATGTCTCCGGTGTGGGATACGGCGTACGCCATGTTCGCGCTGGGCGAAGCGGGAGTGCCCGCGAATGATCCGCGGATGGTGAAGTGCGCGGACTGGATCCTGCAGAAGCAGGTGCGGAATCCCGGGGACTGGCAGATCAAGAACAAGAAGGGCAAACCCGGCGGCTGGTACTTCGAGTTCAACAACGAGTTCTATCCCGATGTCGATGACACTGCCATGGTTTGCCTGGCACTAAGCCGGGTGGAGCATCCCAATGGACGATACCAGCGGGAGTCGGTGCAACGGGCGATTGATTGGACCTTGTCGATGCAATGCAAGAACGGCGGCTGGGCGTCGTTTGATAAAGACAACGACCGCATGGTGTTTCAGTATGTGCCCTTCGCCGATCACAACGCCATGCTCGATCCGCCCACGGTGGATATTACTGGACGCATCCTCGAGATGATGGCGGCCTACGGCTATGACAAGAACCATCCCGCGGTGAAGCGTGCGATCCAGTTCCTCCGCGACGAGCAAGAACCAGATGGAAGCTGGTTCGGGCGCTGGGGCGTGAATTACATTTACGGTACGGCGCTGGTGCTGCGCGGGCTGGAAGCGATTGGCATGGACAACCACGAGCCTTGCATCCAGCAGGCGGCGGAGTGGCTGCGCATGATGCAGAACCCGGACGGTGGTTGGGGCGAGTCCTGCGGCTCGTACGACGATCCGGCGCGTCGGGGTGTGGGGCCGAGCACGCCTTCGCAAACCGCGTGGGCGATTCTTGGTTTGCTTGCGGTCGGCGATACTCGCAGCGATTCCGTGGCTCGCGGGATTGCCTGCCTGCTGTGCACGCAGAAAGAAGATGGGTCGTGGGATGAGCCTTATTACACGGGCACGGGTTTTCCGCGCGTGTTCTATCTGAAGTATCACCTCTACCGTCAGTACTTCCCGCTGCTTGCGCTGACGACGTATGCCAAGGTGATGGAGAAGGCAGAAAACTAGTTCTCAGTTCCCAGTTCTCAGTGTCGCTCCCCAAGCGTTGAGGCTCTGACTGAGAACCAAGAACTGAGAACTGAGAACAGCTCTGAAAGCTTTCGTCACAGGCGCGACCGGATTTCTAGGCTCCCACGTCGCTCGTGCTCTCGCGGAGCAGGGGGCCGACTTGCGGCTGCTGGTGCGCCCGACCAGTAATCTGAAGAATCTGGAAGGCCTGAAGGCCGAGACGGCAACGGGCGACCTGCGCGATTCGGTGTCCCTGGAAAAAGCGATAGGGGGCTGCGAGGTGGTCTTCCACGTGGCTGCCGACTATCGGCTATGGGTGCGGGATCCTAGTGAGATGTACCGCTCCAATGTGGAGGGAACGCGGGCGATTCTGGCCGCAGCGCGGAAGAACGGAGTGCGCAGCGTGGTGTACACGTCGAGCGTCGCCACTATGGGTTTCACGGGGAACGGGCATCCGGCGGACGAAGAGTCTCCGGTTTCGCTGGTCGACATGATTGGTCACTACAAACGCTCGAAGTTCATGGCCGAGCAGGTGGCAATGGAAGCCGGCCGCGGCGCGATGCGGGTCGTAACCGTGAATCCGACGACTCCCGTGGGCGAGCAGGACGTCAAGCCCACTCCGACAGGGCGGATTGTCGTTGACTTCCTCAAACGGAAGTTTCCCGCGTATGTGGAGACCGGATTGAATCTGGTGGATGTTCGGGAGTGCGCGCGGGGACACATTGCGGCCCTGGAAAAGGGCAAGAGCGCCGAGCGCTACATTCTGGGCGGAGAAAACCTGACGCTCAAGCAGATTCTCGACAAACTGGGCCTGATCGCGGGCTTGCCCTCGCCGAAAGTAAAGCTGCCCTACTTTGTCGCTTACGCAGCGGGCGCGGTGGATGAAACCGTGTCAGGCCGCCTGCTGGGTCGCGAGCCCCGCGTCACGGTGGATACGGTGCGCATGGGAAAGAAAAAGATGTGGGCCAGTTCCGACAAGGCCGCGCGGGAGTTGGGATGGAAGACCATCCCTCCGGATGGCGCCTTGCGCCGCGCGGTAGAGTGGTTCCGGGCCAACGGATATGCCTAAAGTCGCCATAGTAGCTGCGCTGGAGCGCGAAGTCAGCGGGCTGACCAGGAGTTGGAATCGCGTTGAGCAGCAGTATGACGGTCGCAAATTTGTTTTCTTTGAGCGCGATGAGATGGTCATCGTGTGCGGCGGAATCGGCGTGGAGGCAGCGCGTCGCGCAGCCGAGGCGGTCATCGCGTTGTACCGCCCCGCGCTACTGCAGTCGGTGGGGTTTGCCGGAGCGCTGGATGTGGGTCTGCGAGTAGGGGATACTTTCCTGCCAGCGTTTGTGATTGATGCCTGCGACGGCAGCCGAGTTGAAATCGATGACCCAGCCGGATTAGAACAGGGAAGACCAGGGCAGAGAAGAGGTTCGCTACTGACCTTCGCGGCGGTGGTGGGAGTGCAACAAAAAGCGAGCCTGGCGCGGGCCTACGGAGCACAGGCCGTGGATATGGAAGCGGCCGGGGTGGCGGCGGCAGCGCGTGCCCATGGAATTGGATTCAGTGCGATGAAGGTCATTTCCGATGATCTGAATTTTGAAATGCCGCAGATGGCCCGCTTCATCGACGCGAACGGCAGGTTCAAGACCGCGAGCTTTGCGGCTTTTGTAGCCCTGCGGCCGAACCTATGGAGGCGAACTGCCGTGTTAGCCAGCAACAGTCGCAAGGCAGCAAGAGTGTTGGTCGAGCATCTCGAGCGTTACCGGCAGGAGTTGAGCCGTGCGTCCGATTCGATCTCGCCGCCTCCAGTTGCGACGCAGACGGAGCCGCAGCCTGCGGCTGCCAGCAGTTTGCACGCCGGAGGTCGCCAATGAGAGTGCGCATGAAACCACGGCTGCTGCTTCTGGGTATCCTGTGTGCGGCAATGCCTCTGGCTGCGCAGTCGACCACCACCGACGTCTATGCGGAAAGCTATCGCCAGGGCTCGAGCCGTGTTGCGGAAGAGAGCTTTGAGGTCAAGCTCACACCGCAAGATCCGCTTTACCGGGAGCGCATCAAAGATTCGCGCGGAGTCGACCGGTATGTGTTCTCGATTGTTCCAAAGGGACCGGAAGGGGATACTAAGGTTACATCCTGGCAAGGAACCATGGCGGACCTGCAACACCCCATCTACGACAACGTTCTGCAGGTGTCGCCGAATCCGTCCGACGATCCGAAGAATGATGCGAAGAACGCTTTGTTCAGGCTGTGGCCCTCGACCTTCGCGGCCGTTCCGGTGGGCGCCAAGCGGATCATGAAAGTCGATAGTTTCTACGTTGTGTTGCAGGTGAAGGAGTATCACTTCACGCCGCCGGAATCGCCGTATCTGGATTCAATGACCGTCCAGGTGGAGTTCAGGAATACCGACCCCAGACAGACAGAGGACTCCGGGAAATAACGTCCGAGTGCTTGAATCGACACTCTGATACTGGGCCGGGTGTGAAGCGTATCCCGAGGGGAGTTCATCCAAAGGTAAGGATGGGAATTGCAGGACAAATCGCGATCGAAGACCGAAGCCAGTCGATTCCGGCGACCATGCTGGCGGCGGTTTACCGGGGAGTCAACGACGTCCGCCTAGAGACCGTTCCCGTGCCCCAGATCGGCGCAGGAGAACTGCTCGTGCGCGTGCACACCTGCGGAGTCTGTGGCACCGACCTGAAAAAGATTGCCTCCGGCTCCCATTCGGCGCCCCGCATCTTCGGCCACGAAACCGCTGGCGTTGTGGCAGCGGTTGGCGCGGGCGTGAGCAGGTTCGAGCCCGGGGACCGGGTCGTAGTTTTTCATCACATCCCCTGCCGCCAGTGCTATTACTGTCGGCACAAGACGTTCGCCCAGTGCCCGACCTACAAGAAAGTCGGATGCACCGCGGGATTCGAGCCTTCCGGCGGCGGCTTCGCGGAATACGTTCGCGTGATGGATTGGATCGTCGAGCAAGGAACGGTGAAGATCCCCAGCGAGGTCTCCTTTGAGCAGGCCTGCTTTGTAGAACCGGTGAACACCTGCATGAAGGGAATCGAAGCCCTGCGCCTGGAAGCAAGCGAAACGGTCTTGGCCATCGGGCAGGGCCCCATCGGCATCATACTAAGCGTCCTGGCACGGAGGGCAGGGGCCACGGTTATTACTTCCGATTTGTATCCCGAGAGGCTTAGAATAGCTAAAAGCCTTGGTTTCGAGCATACAATCGACGCATCCCAGCACGATGCGGTTCGGACTGTGCGGGAGCAGACCGAAGGCCGTGGCGCCGATGCTGTAATTTTGGCCGTGGGCAGCAATGGCTTGATTCGTCCCGCGATGGACGCGGCCCGCCCCGGCGGTCGGGTGTTATTGTTTGCGCAAACGCAACGCGGTGAGGCGGTTGTGGATCCGGCCGCGATTTGCGTCGATGAGAAGGCGCTGATCGGCTCGTATAGCGCCTCTGTGGATTTGCAGCAGGAGTCTGTTCGCTTTGTGATGAACCGCGAAATGGATTTGGAACGGCTGATTAGCCATCGGTTTCCGCTGCAGGAGAGTGCGCAAGCCTTGGAACTCGCGGCTCATCCCCAGCCGGCATCGATGAAGATCGTGATTCAGCCGGGTACCACCTGGAACCGTGAGCGCCGGGAAGGAAGCAAGCAGTGAATGGAAAAATGACAGCTGCCGTCCTGTACGGCAAAGAAGATCTGAAGATCGAAAGAGTGCCCATCCCTCGCGTGGAAAAAGGCGAGGTGCTGGTTAAGGTACAGGTCGCTCTCACCTGCGGCACCGATCTCAAGGTGTATCAGCGCGGCTACCATGCCCGCATGATTGTGCCTCCCGCCTTGTTCGGCCATGAACTGGCCGGTGTAATCGAGGAAGTCGGCGAGGGCGTGCACAGCTTTAAGAAGGGCATGCGGGTCGTGGCCCTGAATTCCGCCCCCTGCCAGATGTGCTTCTATTGCTCCAAGCACCAGGAAAATCTCTGCGAAGACCTGCTCTTCAACAATGGAGCCTATGCGGAATACATCCGCGTGCCGCGCCGCATTGTTGAGGCCAATATGCTGGTCATCCCGGCCAACGTGAGCTTCGAAGACGCGGCCATGACCGAGCCTCTGGCCTGTGTGCTGCGCGGCCTGCACGAAACCGGCGTCGAGATCGGCGATACGGTCACCATCATCGGCGGTGGCCCCATTGGATTGATGTTTGTGCAAGTGGCGCGAGCCATCGGTTGTAACGTGATCTCGGTGGTAAAACGCGACGAACAGGTAGTAGCCGCCAAGCACATGGGCGCGCATGAAATCGTGCAGACCACCAAGGTGCCAGACGTGGTGGAGGCGGTGCGCGCGCTCACTCCGCAGAAGCGCGGCTGCGATGTGGTCATCGAAGCCGTGGGCCGCCCCGAGGCTTGGGAGTGGACCGTGGAGATGGTCCGCAAAGGCGGCACCGTAAATTTCTTCGGCGGCTGTGCCAGTGGATCCAAGGTGCAACTCGATACCAACCGCTTGCACTATTCCGAGATCACGCTGAAAGCCACGTTCCATCACACGCCGGAGACGGTACGCCGCGCCTTTGGCCTGATCGCGGCCAAGAAAATTCGCCCCACCGACTACATTACCGGCGAGGCTCCTCTGTCGAGCTTGCAAAAGGTGCTGCGCCACATGCTGAACCGCGGCGGCGACATCAAAACGGCCATCATTCCCGGCCACTGATGATTTTGGGTGGCGCAGCGCTTTCAGCGCTGCGGTAGAAGCACTAATCTCAGCCGGCTTTTTGCCGCTGAGGCGGCCTGATCCATACTGAATGACTCCTGCAACCAGCACTGATTCCCGCATCGCAATCACCCCTGCTTCCGCGGGCTGGAGCCGTCTCCCCGCCGAATATGTGATCCCGAAGTCCGCACCTTCGCTAGACCAAGCCCAGGAATACTGCCGCCGTCTCGCCCGTACCCACTACGAGAATTTTTCCGTAGCCACCTGGTTTTTACCCAAGCACCTCCGTCAGGATTTCCTCAACGTCTACGCCTATTGCCGCATCTCCGACGATCTAGGCGACGAAGTCGGCGATCCCGCGGCAGCGCTCGCCCTGCTGGATGAATGGCAAAACGAACTAGACGCCTGCTACGAAGGCAGTCCTCGCCATCCGGTCTTTGTAGCCTTAGCCGAAACTGTTAAGAAGTTCGAAATTCCCAAGCACGAGTTTTCTGACCTCCTGATCGCCTTCCGCCAGGACCAGACCGTCACACGTTTCGAAACCTTCGACGACGTGCTCGCCTACTGCCGCTATTCGGCGAATCCGGTAGGGCATCTTGTCCTGTACCTGTGTGGCTATCACGATGCAGAGCGCCAGCAACTTTCCGATTACACCTGCACCGCGCTGCAGTTGGCAAACTTCTGGCAGGACGTCAGCGTCGATTACGCCAAGGGCCGGATCTATTTGCCTTTGGAAGATTTGCGGCGTCATTCGGTGACCGAGGAAGACATCCAGCATAGCCGCAACACGCCGTCGTTCTGCGAGATGATGAAATTTGAAGTGGAGCGGGCGCGCCTGTGGTTCGATCGCGGCGTGCCACTGGTAAGCAAGGTAGACAGAGAATTGGCGATCGACATCGAGCTCTTCAGCCGTGGCGGCCAGGAAATTCTGAACGCCATCGAGCGCCAGAGCTTTGCCGTGCTCGGCCACCGTCCGGTGATTTCGAAAACCCGCAAGCTGGCCCTGGTCGCGCGGGCGGCGCTGGGGAAGCTGCTATGAGTGCGGGAGCGCAACCAGTGTTCATTCCGTGGAGTCCCGCTCCGGCCCAGCTCACCATGGCGTATTCGGTGTGCCGTGGCATCACCCGCGCGAACGCGAAGAATTTCTATTACGCGTTTCTGGTTCTGCCCAAGCGCAAGCGGCAGGCTCTGTGTGCCGTCTATGCCTTCATGCGGCGCTGCGATGATATTGCCGACGATCCCAATCTCAGTCTCGAAGAACGCCGCTACAAACTCGATACCTGGCTCGACGCCTTGCACCGCGTGCAACAAGGTCAGCCCAGCGACGATCCAATTCTGTTGGCTCTAACCGACGCGCAACGGAGATACACGATCCCCGCGGGTCTGCTCGACGAGCTGGCGATGGGAACGGCGATGGACGTCGTCGATCCCGTTGCTGAGAGCCAGAATGCGCCAGCTGCGAATGCCTCGGTTCCAGGCCTCACCATCCAGTATCAAACGTTCGACGATCTGAAACTATATTGCTACCGAGTAGCGTCGGTGGTGGGCCTGGTCTGCATCCACGTCTTCGGATATCGCGATCCCTCCGCCGAGCCGCTGGCCGAGCAGTGCGGTCTCGCCTTCCAACTCACCAACATTATTCGCGATGTGAAGGAAGACGCCGCCATGGGCCGCGTATATTTGCCGGAAGAAGATCTCGCGAAGTTCGGCCTCTCGGCCGCGGAACTGCTTTCCACGCCGGACGCCGCGCGCTTCCGGCCTTTGCTGGCGCTCGAAGCTGACCGCGCCCGCGAGCTCTACCAGGCCGGCGAGCAATTGATTCCCTATATTTCCGAAGACAGTCAGCCCGCGCTGTGGGTGTTGGTCAACATCTACCGGCGGCTGCTCGAGAAAATCTCTGAGCGCCAGTACGACGTCTTCAACGGCAAGGTGGGCCTGACGGTCAGCGAAAAACTGCGCGTCCTTGGGCGAGGCTTCCTCCAGCGCCTGACGTGATTTTGTAAATTCCGAGAAGGACTGAAAAACAAGTTTGTCATTCCGAACCGGGCTGAAAGCCCGGTGAGGAACCTGCTGTTGCTCTTGAGCCACAACGACGCGCCCGCTGTTAAGCAGAGTCGACGAGTCCACAATCCCGCATGAGCCAGAATTCCACACAACCTACAGTAGCCGTAGCCGGCGGCGGCCTGGCCGGCCTAGCCGCAGCCTGCGCGCTGGCCGCCTCCGGCTTTCGCGTCACGCTGTTCGAGCGCCGCCCCTATGTGGGCGGACGCGCTTCCTCCTACGAGCATCCCGGCACCGGCGAAGTCGTCGACAACTGCCAGCACGTACTTTTCCGCGTCTGCACCAACCTGGTCCAGTTCTACCGCCGCATCGGAGTAGAAGATAAAATCCGCTGGTTCGACGAGATGACGTTCATCGAACCCGGCGGCCGCACCAGCGTGATGCGCGCCTCTCCGTTGCCCGCCCCACTGCACACCGCGCCGTCATTCCTCGGCTTTCCGTTTCTCTCTGCCAAAGACAAACTGGTGATTTCGCGTGCCATCGCCGGGTTAACCCTGACTGCACAACCAGACACCGGCCGCTCGTTTCTCGACTGGTGCAACCAGCACGGCCAAACCAAGAACGCGATTGAACGCTTCTGGAAGCCAATCCTGGTCAGCGCCCTCAGTGAAGATCTCGACCTGATCTCGATTTCCGCCGCGGCGCAAGTCGTGCGCGAGTCGATGAAGTCACCGTCCGCGCGCCACATGGGCGTCCCGAGCATTCCGCTGACCGACCTCTACAATCGGGCAGGAGACTACATTCGTGCCCACGGCGGCGAAATCCGCTTCCGCGGTTCGCTAGAAACGTTTTCCCCCGGCCCGTCGCAAGTGCGGATTCGGGTAGGAGAAGGGGAACAAGCATTCGACTATCTAGTCCTGGCGCTGCCCTTCGAGAGCCTCGACCGCGTGCTGCCGCAAAGCCCGGAAGCCGCGCCGCTGCGCGAACAACTTAGCCATTTCGAATCCGCTCCGATCACCGGCATTCATCTCTGGTTCGATCGCCAGATCACCGACCTCGACCACGCAGTCCTACTAGACCGCACTATCCAATGGATGTTTCACAAGTCGCGACTGCTGGCAACGCGAGGCGGGGCTAACACGGAATCATCGGGCAGCTACATCGAACTGGTCGTGAGCGCCTCGAAAGGACTCATCGACAAGTCCCGCAGCGAGATCGTTGACCTTGCCCTTAAAGAAGTCCGCGAGTTTTTTCCAGCGGCGCGCGCGGCGAATCTGGTGAAGTCAACCGTGATCAAGGAGGTGCGCGCCACCTACTCGCCACGTCCTGGAATTGACGCTTACCGTCCCCAGCAGGCGACAGCCTGGCCCCGCGTTTTCCTCGCCGGCGATTGGACCGCTACCGGCTGGCCCGCCACCATGGAAGGCGCTGTCCGCAGCGGATATCTGGCTGCCGAAGCCCTGACGCGTGCGGCTGGAATCAAGGATGCGAGATTTCTTGTGGCTGATCTCCCAGCCTCCGGCTTCATGCGCTTTTCCAAGTAGTGAGATCAGGTACCGAGATCAGGTACCGAGATTACGACCCGCTTGCCGGGCTCGCGTTGACTGTAGACCTCTTGAGGGTAGCCTTGGTCACAGAGCTGCGTGCCTGGGCGCACAGACAAGAACCCTCCCCGGATGGAAACATGCAGCCTGGGCGACTACGGCACCCGAGCCGTGACTCCCATGGAGGTATCCCATGCGCCCAAGACTGATTCTTATTCTGTTGTTGTTCCCCCTTATGTGCATCGCCCAGGACCAGAAAAGCTCGGGCGGCGTTTATCCGTATGCGGATCGCGATCGGCTGACGCGCATCCCCATCGAGGGAGCGAAGCTTTTTCAGCACAATTGCGCCGAGTGTCATGGAACTGATGGACGAGGCCATGGCCCAGGTTCGGTTGGGCTGAAGCATACGGTTCCGGACCTTACCCTAATCGCGCAAAGAAATGGCGGAAAGTTTCCGTACCAGCGCGTAAAAGAAATCATCGAAGGCAAACAAGCTGCACGGCTTGCCCACGGCGACCAGGAAATGCCGCTCTGGGGACCCATCTTCCATGAGATCGAAGCTGACCAAGACTGGGGAGAAGTCAGGCTGGACGCCGTCACCAGGCAGGTGGAGTCGATTCAGCGGAATAAATAGTATTGACTACCCGAGGTTGTCGTTTAAGAGGGATGACGTTCATTCGCGCGGAGCCGGGTCGCCCAGCAACTTCCATGCCCCACGATATTCGAAACGGCAGCCCGGTCGGGGCTCAGTTGTGGCCGATGCGCTCTGTGATCTTGGAGACAAATTTCGGCGTGTGGTTCTTCATCAACTGCTGAACACCGGGCCTGAACTCGCGCCACAAGTTCACCCCCGCGTCGTTGCCCACGGTCGAACCAAAATTGCTGAAGGGATCTGCAGGAGACCGCTTCCAGTAGGGACGCGAGGCCGTGTCCGCGGCCGCCGAAGTCAGCGCCCGCAAGAGATAGGAAGTATTCAGCCTGCCTTTTCCGGAACTATCCCGCGTGACAAAAATGCGCGATGCCGCATCCGTGGATCGGCCCATCAGGCTGCTGCTGCTCGAAGAGCGGTAACCCGATTGCTGCTTCTGCCACGTAGGACCCAGGTACTTGCCAAAAATCGTGTTGGACTCAATCGGGATCGACTCTTTCCGACTAAATGACGCCTTGTCGGAAGCGGCAAATCCGCCTTGGCGCATGACGCCCGCATAGCCGCCCATCGCGCCAAAATTCAAAGGCGAGCGTGCTCCCTCGATGAACCCGTTAAAGTTCTGTTTCTGAGTTGGAGCCTGCACCGAAGGAGCATCAGGAAGGAATGGGCGTACGTTCTGGCACACGGCCCCGCAAACCGCCAACAAGACGAAGGACACAGCCCCAACGGGTGCGATTCGCTTCACCATACCACGATCCTGCCAGCGTCAGGCTCCTACCGTCTGCCTGACGACTCGCCATAAGCCTACCTCGAAGCTAGCACTCCACAGGCCATAGTTCTGAGCAAGAACGCTCACTTGCAAGGCATGGGGTTAGTTGGGGAAAGAGGTCGCTCTGGTCGCGGCCCAGACCCCGCTTCCATGGCCGGTTTGCGGACCAGGGAGTGTAACCGACTTTTATGTAGGAGTTACGGGCGTAAGGGTAGCAGGTTACCCAAATTTGGCGATTGGTTTCGGACTTTAGGGAGGCAGAATTGCTTGATTTGGCAAGCGGCCCAGCTCGCCAGTCGCGAGGTAATGCAAATTGTTGAACCAGAGTGAGCAAAGTCTTTCATTCGGAACTAGGGGTCATTCGCGCAGGCCCGGCTTGCCGAGCAAGTCCCACGCCTCGCGATATTTCTCGAACTTTGGATGGCGGTCGTGCCTGGTTCCGAAGGGGTAGAGCGTGATGGTCAATCGGCCGCCCAAGGCACGCACTGGAATCAAGTACCAAACCTGTTGGCCGTGGGATCGCCAGCCGCTGAACACAGCCGCCAGGAAGTCGATTTGCTTCGGAGTGTAGGGCATGGGTTTGCCGCAGGTCCTCCAGGATGTCCGCACCGAGAATCCTTTTTGATGCACATATCCGCTTCCCCTGACCTGTACCCGCCAAATCCTTCGCTGGCCTCTGTCGAGGATTACGTCATAGCGCTCGTTATCGCCGATTGGTTTGGCGACTCCGAATCCGCGATTCGAGGCTTCGATCATGAACTGCATCTCGGATATATCCCCGCGATGCTTGCTGCTTTTTCTGCCGGCAAGTGCGGGGTGATTCTTGGCTGCCCTCGTCCGCTCCGTGCCGTGCTGCGAACCTTTCTTTCGGTTCGCGTCGCCCCGTCCCGATACTCTCCGCATTTCCCGGCACTCCGCTCCGGGCAAAAAAAATGGCGCAAGCCTGTCGGCCTGCGCCGTCTTTTTTTGCCCTCTATTATTAGAATATCAAGTTGAAGGGGGTAAACCCGCCACCTTCCACAACTCTATATTCCAATCCGAATGAACCACTTACAAAGAAATCATCAACTTGAGGGTCTTGACAAGAAAACGGAAAGGCGCAAGCCGGAAGACCTGCGCCATCTGTTCTTGCCCTCTATTATTAGAATATCAAGTTGAAGGGGGTGATTGTGTCATCTCCCGCGAGTTTATATTTACAGCCGAATGAATGCTTTACGTGGAAATGATCAACTTTAGGGTCTTGACAAGAAAGAAGGCGGAGGATGGAGTCATTCTGAGCGCGGCCGTTTTTCAGCGGAGCGAAGAGCCTGCCCTGACCGAAGTCGAAGGGACTCGCGCCCATCGCAACCGCAGCGGTTACGCCAGATTTGCGAACGTCAGGGGATACAATAAGGCCGACGGCATAGCCCATGAGTGAAGGCCCAAACAATGCCAGTTTCGAGCAGATCGTGGAGTGGGCCTACAGCACACTGCCCGAGAAGGTCAGAAATCTGCCAGATTTTCCCGGCATTCAGGTAGCTGATGAGCCACCCGAGGATATGTTCGCGAAGATGTCGAAGAGAAGGAATTGGCCTCGGGGCACTGAGCTGTTGGGGTGCTACAGCGGAGTGAGCAGGACCAAGCGCCAACACAACCTAGTGCAAACTGCTCCCGATCTGATATTTGTTTTTAGAGGTCCGATTCTACGGTGTTCAACGGGAAACCTGCCCGCCGAAGTGAAACAAGTCGTTTGGCATGAAGTTGCGCACTGGCTAGGTCACGATGAGGAGGAAGTGAAGGAACTGGGTCTTTCACTTAGATTCAAAGACATAGCGCCCCATGCTCTCGAAAGCGGAACGCCAGACGCAGTCTTACTACAGAGGCTCCCGGAGGCTGTTGAGAAGGAAGACGAAGAGAACCAAAAACTGCGCTGCATAAAGTGCTACTCCGAAGATGTCACCTGCCATGAGGGCGAAAAGCCATTGAGCTATGCTGGAGCGAACTCGTTCGATCCCACTACTGTTACTCTCCATGTGAGAAGCTGCACGTGCAATTCCTGCGGCTACGAATGGGACGATGAGGATACCGCGTAGGTACTTGTTGAGAACATGCGTTAACACTCATAAGCCTTGTGAGCGCAAACGCGATATTTCCTGATCTACACGTCGGTCGTTATTCCGTATCAACCGCCTGATTCCTGCACTGACAAGCACCATGCAGATCCAAAACAAGGTGGATTCAGCCGCTGCCGCAAAGAAGTTTCCCTGAAAATCAACGATGCAGCCCGGCAGAGTGTCGTGAAAGACAATCACTTGGGGGAAATGTGGGTAGGAGTAAACCCTGCCTTGTTGCGCAGGAAGTCCGAACAGAACGGCCAGCGTGAACACCTCGGCGAATAACACAATCGCAACGAGTGACCGCCATTTGACACCACCGGCCATGTTCCCAAGTATGCTCCCGCGTCATGCCTGTTGCAATCAGGCCTTAGCACTCATTGAGAACTGGCCTGGTGCCCGTTCTTTCGCGTTCTGTGCAAAGGTGCGGGAGCCAGAGCCTTCCTCCGCGGACGCGCCGGGTGGCCCATCCTTTCGCGTTCCTTGCGAAAGGGTGGGAGCCTCCGCGGATATCCGGGGCTTAATGTTGGTACTGAAACCGCCGCCTGCGAAGCATCTTCAGGATAGCTCCGCCAACGGCCGCTAAGCACTCCTAATCTTTCCGCGCGAGGAAAGCAGGTTCCTCACCGGGCCTTCAGCCCGATTCGGAATGACAAAGGGGTTGCTGGCGAACGCAGGTCACCCCGCCAGCAGCGCGACCCCCGCCGCCACAAGACTCGCGGCGATCCACCGCCGGCGATCTACTTTTTCATGCAAAAAGATCTTCGCGGCGACGGCGTTGCCGATGAACGTAAGGGAAGCGGCAGCGGGAGCTACCAGGCTTACGTCTCCCCAGGAGAGCGCGAACAGCAGGCTGAAGAAGGCCACCGCCATGGCCATGACCCCAAACAGAAAGTTGGGATTGCCCGCCGTCTGTCCGATCACGACAGCGAGTCCGGACCGGCGCCACAGCGCGCCGACATCCCCGACCTGCTTCATGGCGCGAGCCAGAAGCACATCGCCGATTACTGAGGCGAAGACGATGGCCAGGATTGCGCTCCAGGTGTAAATGGCTTTCATCGCGGGTCATCCCATGGGAGCGAGCATAAATCGATAGGGATGCGAGCCAAACGCGCGATTATTGTGTCGCAAAGAACCCTTCGGTCGCTTGCGCTCTCACAGGGCAGGCTGCGACACATCGCGCGGCTCGCCCAGATCCTTCGCTGCGCAAAGAACGCTTGCTCAGGATGACAATCAAGAATCATGATTCGACTCCACTGACCGCTACGGCGGCGCGCGCTTCGTCGGCTGGCTTCGTATGAGGATGCTTCGTAAGCTCCGGGCCGCCGGCCACGAATCCCACGCCTCCGGTGATCAGAGCGATTCCCAACCAGCGCAAGGGGCTAACATGCTCGTGCAGCAAGAATCTAGCGACCAGGGCAAGCAGCACATAGCCGAGCGAAGTGGCCGGCAGAACATAAGTGAGATCGGCCCAGGAAAGCGCAGTCATGTAGGTGGCAAAGAAGGCGAGCAGAAGCAGAATTCCGACCGCGACCCAGGGATTGAGCACGGCGTAGATGACGCCTTGCAGGTGGTTGAGAGAGATGCTGCCGGTCTGCTTCATTCCATGCGAGAGCATGGAGTCTCCAGCCGCGGCAAAGACCGTGACTCCGGCCAGCACAAGATACTTGCGAAAGGTCACTGGAAATTTAGGTGGTTAACTCTCAAGCTTTTTCGCCACAGAGCCACAGAGAAAGACAAGAGACAAAAACAGGCAAAGGTTTTCTCCGTGTCTCTGTGCCTCCGTGGTGAAAGCTTTCTCCTACGCCTTGGCGAGCTCGGCTGCGGCCTCTTCGCTGTGTTGCTTGACCATCTTGTTGCGCGCCGAACGCAGCTTCAGGAAGGTCTTAGCTTCCTTATAAAGGCGCTTGCGGTCGTTGCTGTCAAACGCAGCCTTCTTCAGGATGCGGAACACTGCCTTCGGCCGGAAATAGTACTCGTCGTAAAAACGATGTACGGCGGAAAGAATCTCATCGGCAGGCAGTCCGGGATACTCAATGTGCGCCAGTTGGTGCCCGCCTTCATCCACCATCTTGTTGTCGCCGACGATGAACCCGTTCTTCACCGCATAGTCATAAAGCTCGGTGCCCGGATAAGCGTGCGCCACGGAGACCTGAATGGTCTCGACATCCAGCTCTTTCGCGAACTTGATGGTGGTATTGATGCTCTCGCGAGTCTCGCCCGGCAAACCCATGATGAAGTCGCCGTGAATGACCAGCCCAAGCTTGTGACAGTCCTTGGTGAACTGCCGCGCCCGCTCGACGGTTGCACCCTTCTTGATGTTCTTCAGAATCTGCGGGTCGCCCGATTC
>Ga0209415_10004698_pt1 | contig 24930 bp, 14 predicted proteins | sample PeaSoiSIISIP2007_FD_187696 | JGI IMG/M metagenome (GOLD analysis project Ga0209415, IMG submission 187696) | Peat soil microbial communities from Weissenstadt, Germany - SII-SIP-2007 (SPAdes) (version 2) | ecosystem: Environmental > Terrestrial > Soil > Wetlands > Peat | place: Germany... | reverse complement strand
GGTTGGCCTCGTAGCCGGGAGGCGTGTAGACATACATGCGGCGGCGGTCCTGTTTCAGGGTGGGGGATGGGTACCAAACGGTATGAATGGTCCCGTGCGGGACGTCCTTGAAGTCCCATAGATCCGACTCGGGGCCGGAGATCATGAGGAGGTTGTCGATACGGGAGCCGTCGCGCTGGGTCTCACCGTTTCCCGGGTCGAGAGCTTTGACGCCGTCGACGAGATACCAGTAGCCCCACAACTGCGCGCCCAGCGGGCCCACGGTCACCGACCAGATTCCGTTGTCGTCCTTGGACATCTTGATATCGCGCGCTCCCTCCCAGCTTCCGTTCAAGGTAACCTCGTTCGCCTTGGGCGCCGACAAGCGGAACGTCACGGTTCGGTCGGCGTGGATTTCGGGGGAAACCGGACGGGGCGCTGCGGCGCCTCGCCCCGGGGCAGCCTGTTGAGGGTAGGCTGCGGGCAGCATCAGCATTGCCGCCGCAGTCATCGATAGAACGAATCGTTTCATGGTGTATACCTCGCTAGTTTTTGATGTTTTGATTCAGGAAATCGTAGGATTCCTAACGGAAAAGCAACTGCGTGAAGTCTCTCAGGTAGAGGCGCCAGTTGATCCAGTCATGTCCGCCTTCGGATTCGTGATACTCGTGGCGGATGTTGTGCGCCTTCAGCGTGTCCGAGAGGCGTTTGGGGCCGTCGCCCACGGTGCGGTCGTCCTTGCCGACGCCGATCCAGAAGAGCTTGACCTGTTTGTTGGTCTTCTCGGGATCGGCAAAGAAGGCGGCGTTGCGCTGCAGGAAATCGGAGTTCACGCCGGCGTTGACGCCTTCCTGGAGCCCCATGCTGAAGACGCCGATCCAGGCGAACTTGTCGAGATTGGAGGGCGCCGTGCGCAGCGTCTCCGCGCCACCCATGGAAAGCCCGGCGATGGCGCGATTCTCGCGGGTGGCCAGGACGCGGTAAGTGGACTCGACGTGAGGGATGATGCCGGTGAGCAGGTCGCTGACGAACGCGTCGTGCAGTTTGGAGATGGCGGCGATGCGCGCCGCGACCGCTTCCGGCGTGGCGGCGCCGCGGCCGCCTCCCATGGGATTGGACACGCCGGGCAGCGTGATGCTGCCATTGGGCATGACCACGATCATGGGCTTGATCTTTCCCGCCGCCAGCAGATTGTCCAGGATGAACCCTGCGCGGCCGATGGTGCTCCAGCCCGAATCTTCGTCGCCGCCGCCGTGTATGAGATAGAACACGGGATATTTCGCGCTGCCGCGTTCGTACCCCGGCGGGGTGTAGACGTGCATGCGGCGAGGTCCGCCCAGCGTCTTGGATTCGTACCAGACGGCGCGGACTTCGCCGTGGGGCACCGGCTGCACGTCCTCATAAGCAGCCTCCAGACCGGGCACCAGGAACATGCTGTCCAGGCTGGACACCCCCTGCTTGACCATCGGGTTCCTCGGATCGATGGTGCGCACGCCGTCCACGTTGAAGGAGTAGCTGTAGAAGTCCGGGATGAGCGGCCCGACGGTGAGGGACCAGATGCCGTCATCGTCCTTCTGCATCGGCCCGGCTGTGCCGCGGCCCTGCGTAACGAAATCGCCCGTCAGCGTCACCGCGCCGGCTTTGGGCGCATAGATCCGGAAGACCACGCGGTGGTCCGGCAGGACTTCCGTGGATTTCAGGTTGGGCCCGGCGCCGGGCGCCTGCGCGAAGGCCGCCGCGACGGATACCGTGGCAAGGATACAGCTTCGGAACATGCTTCCTCCTTATCGGAACAGCTTGGGTGCGAGATCGGCCAGCGAGTGCCGCCAGACCTTCCATTCGTGCACTCCGGGAAAGGCCGCGAACGTCACGTTGATCTTGTGGCTCTGAAAGTCTTCGAGCGCTTTCTTCTGAAAGGGCATGCGCGGGTCATCGGAGCCGCACGACATGTAGAACAGCTTGAGCTTCTTATTGGTCGCCGCCGGGTCCTTGTAAAAACCGGGTGAAACCTTCTCGATATCGAACTGGCCGTACCCGGTCGTGCCGCCCCCGCCTGTACCACCAAAGATGCCGGAGCTGAATTCGGCGATCCACGCGAATGTGTCCAGGCTGGCCAGTCCCACGTTGAGCGTGGTGCCGCCGCCGGCGGAAAGACCGGCGATCGCGCGGCTTTCGCGGTTCTCGATGGTGCGGTAGTGCCTGGCCACGAACGGGATGATCTCCTCGACGAGCTCGCGTTTGAGCAGCGGGTAGTTCGCTCCTCCTGCGCCGGTAGCGGGAACGGGCGGCGCGCCCGCGGCTGCCATCGCGCCGGGTGCGGGCGTACCGGGCACGTTGTTCGGCATCACGATCAGCATCGCCGCGGCCTTCTTCTGCGCGATCAGGTTGTCCAGGATCACGCCCGCGCGGCCGTCGCGGCTCCAGTCCTGCTCAGCGCCGCCGCCCCCGTGCCAGAGGTAGAGCACCGGGAAGCGCTTCGCGGGCTGGCTGTAGTAATCGGGCGGCACGTAGACGTACAGGCCGCGCTGGGTTTTGCCGACGCCGGACGCATAGGTGTGAATGTCGATCGAGCCGTGCGGCACCTCCTGCACCTGGTCAAATCGCGGCGGATCGCCCGGGACTTCCACCACGCTGGCATCGACCGACGCGCCAATCTTCGCCATTGGATTTGCCAGGTCGATGGTCTTCGCGTCATCAATGAGGAAGGAGTAGGTGTAGATCTCGGGCTCGACCGGACCGATCGTGACGCTCCACACACCGTCTTCGCCCTTGGTCATAAGATGCGATTGCGGGGCGCCTTCGCTGAATCGCAGGACGACCTCCGTGGCTTTGGGTGCGCTGATCCGGAAGGTGATGCGGTGATCGGGCAGCACCTCGGGAGAAACGATGCGGCGGGCGCCCGGCTGCGCCAAGGCCGCGGCCGCGAAAACAAGGGCCACTGCTACGGCCAACAGGAACGAACGTCTCAGATCGAACATGAGTCTCCTCAAGATCATTTCGGCCTCGCGGCAATACCGTCCGCCGATCGCGCCGGAGCGTGATTCCCGGCTTCCACCGGCAGCGCGAAGCTGTACAACGCCCCCGCAGACGAAACCGCGATGTACTGCCGTCCATCTACCGCGTAACTCATGGGCGACGATGCAATTTCGGCTCCCGCTCCGAAGTGCCACAATGGCTTACCGCTCCTCGCATCGAGCGCCAGAAAATTTCCTTCGCGCGATGCGACGAAGACCAAACCGCCAGCGGTGGCCAATACGCCCGCCGATAGCGAGTTTTGAGTCAACTGGAATTTCCATTGAACCTTCCCCGTTTCCGGATCAAAGGCCTCGACGCCCTGCACGTCACCCGGCCCGGCGCCAGGGAATCCGCCGCCGCTCCCGCGCCCCCAGAATTGGCGGCCGGCCTCATAGGGAGCCGGCCCGGAAGAATACCGCCCAGCACCGTCGTGATATGCGAAGTACATCCAGCCCGTCTGCGGGCTGTAGGATGGCGCCTGAAAATTGGACCCGCCGCCGAGGGCTGGAAAAACAGTGCTGCCCTCGGGGGTCGAGCGCCAGTCCGAAGTCGTGATGGGGCGGCCGGCGCTGTCCCAGTTGCTCACCCAACTGGTTCGTACGAAAGGAGCGGCGGAAAGGAACGCCCCGGTGATCCTGTCCAGAACGTAGAAGACGCCGTTGCGGTCGGCTTGCAGAAGGAGCTTGCGGCGCTCTCCCCTCCAGACACGATCGACGAGCAATACGTCCTCGGTGGCGTCCCAATCGTGCGTGTCGTTGGGAGTGAACTGGTAGTGCCACTTGCGCTGGCCCGTATCCGGATCGAGCGCGATGACCGAACAACTGAACAGGTTGTCGCCCTTACGCACATCGCCGTTTGTGTCCGGACCCGGATTGCCGACGGGCCAGTACAACGTATTCAGATCGGGGTCGTAAGTGCCGGTAAGCCATGTGGCCGCACTGCCGTGTTTCCAACTATCGCCTTCCCAAGTTCCGCTGCCAAACTCGCCGGGTCCCGGAATTGTGTACAGGCGCCAGAGACGCTTGCCGGTTCCCGCGTCGTAGGCGGCGATGAAGCCCCGGATGCCGTACTCACCGCCCGCCACACCGGTAATGATTTTGTCTTTGACCGCCAGCGGCGCGGAGGTAATGCTGTAACCCTCCATGGTGTTTGCCACCTGGGTCTCCCAGACGAGCGCGCCGCTGCGGGCATCCAGCGCTACCAGGGTTGCATCGAGCGTTCCGAAGTAGATCCGGTTTCCCAGGACCGCGACACCACGGTTCACCCGGTTGCTTTCATACGGGTTCACGACTTTTTGAGTTCGCTGATACTTCCAAATCTGGCGTCCCGTACGCGCATCCAACGCGAACACCTCTCCAGGCGGCCCGGTGGTGTACATCACTCCATCCGCGACGACAGGCACCGATTCCACAATACCGTCGCCGGGCATCGGCACGGTCCACTGAGCCTGAAGCCGGGCAACATTCGCCTGGTTGATTTGAGCCAGGGAAGAGAAGTGGCGCCCGCTGTAGTCGCCCCAATAAGTGAGCCAGTTCTGCGGTTCGGCCTCAGCTCCCCGGATGCGTTCGTAAGTCACACCGCCGGTGGAGCTCGGATTGGGCGGTTTGGACGGATCGAAGCCATGGAGAGTTTTCAAATACGCGACCAGGTCGAGAAGATCGTTGGCGGTGAGCCGCGACGCATAGTCATCGGGCATCAGTGACTTGGTCTCCAGCCGGATCTCCGCCAGATCAGACTTGTCCAGGAGGCGCAGTTTTCCGCTCAAATCGACCATCTGGAGTGAGAAGACGTCCTCATTGCGGCGGATTCCCCGATACTCCTTACCATCCAGCGTCCTCACCGTGATCGCAACTGCCCGAACCCCGGATCCTCGTCCTCCGCGGCCGCCCCGTCCGTTGCCGCGTCCTGGCCCCGGAGCGCCGCCCCTGCCTGCCCCCGCGCCCGGCTGGTTGGGATTGAGAATCGTGGCCCGGAGTTGCTCCGCGGGTAACGCGCCGGCGGCGGATAAATCAGGGCCGATCGGTGTTCCCAACCCGTTCACCTGATGGCAGTCCGTGCACTTTGCCTCGACTTCAAAAACGCGGCGCCCACGATCAGGGTTGCCGCTCACCATTTCCGTCAAACCCGGTGTGGCCAGACTGCGGATGTAGGAAACCACCTGCCAGATCTGATCGGTGCTGAACTGTCCGAAGGGCGGCATGGCCGTGCCTCGAATTCCGGCGCGGATATTCTGGAAAATCTCGCCGTCGGCATGTCCGTGCGCCAGAGCGCCGCCCAAGGCTGGAGCACGGTCGCTTCCGCGAGCTTCGCCTCCATGGCATCCCTGGCACGCCGCATCGTATATCTTGCGGCCGGCGTTGCTTGCCTCCGCATTGCCGGCGAAGGGATTCTTCTGCGCCTCGGGAACATCCTGCTGCGCCAACAGGTACGAGAAACAGCACAAGAGACCCGTGAGCAGCCGCGTGGAGCGGCATCCTGACGGTTCGCGCAACTTGATCGAAAGCCTCGTCACTAAAATAGCGTCCCTCAGTCCTGAATGCCGATTGAGCTTGGCACTTTTAGCGGCACATCACAAGCCTGCTACGGTAATCCGCGTCGCCCCCCGGGGATGTTCAGTGTTTTCATGCGCTTAAAGGATGGCGCCAATCAGGTAGCGCCGCGGTATGATACCTGCCAGGCAGGAATAGCGACCGGCAACCTACCAGGAATAGGCAGCCAAAACATGCGCCGGCCCCGGACTACGGTCGATGACCTCTGTGCCAATGACGATCTGGAGATTCTTCTTTTCCCACCGGGGTGGAACATGGCCGGTCAGTGACTCCATTTGACGTGCATCGGTCAGCAACCGTCCGGCGGCTTCGGTGCCGAACCCGTAGAGTCCCGCAACCACCACGACAATCTTTCCGGTACGGGGATTCAGGAAGCGCGAAATCAACGCGTAGTCCTGGGCGATAGACGGACGACCCTGTGCATCCTTCCTACCCAAGTCAATCTTCCAGTCGCTCTTGCCCGGATCCTGTTGGTCGGCAATCCAGTATGCCGTTCCGTCCTGGTGAAACCCGAAGCGCATGCCTTCCATCAGGCGAAGCGTCCAGGCATCGTTAAAGGCGCCGACGAGGACCACCGGGCCCTCCTGCAATTCGCCGAAACTTGCCAGCTCTTCGCGGCGAAGCTGGAAGGGCTGACCTTTGGACTGAATCAGACCGGTCAGTCGAGCGAGCGTGGCAACGTCATGCCATGCAATGCCGGAAGGACGGCTGATCAGTTGTTCAGGAGTCGCCAACGCGCCGGGGGGCAACGGCCCGCGAGCCACGCACAGGACCACGGGAGCGGACGGATTCAGAACGGGCGCCCAAAACTGGTCGAGCACATTCGACGGTCTTACCCATGGCCTGAACCAGGCCAGCGCCACCATCACGAGACCCACTGCGAGGATGCCAAAGGTCGGCAAGCCGAGCGGCAAGCTGAGCGGCAAGTCGAGCAACCGTGGTACAGAATGCCGGCGCAATCCGAGCCGCTTTGGCATGAGAGGGATCACGGCCGGCTCGCGGGGAACTTCGTTGGGAACAGGGGGCCCCGTCAAAAGATCCAGATGCTCATTGGACTTGGAGAAGCGAAACTCCGGGAGATACGAGCCGATGGGGAGGTCAATGCGAATCTCTGCCTCATGCCCCGATTCGTGATAGTACTGAGCGATTCGTTTTCGGATTTCACCCGCCGAAACCCGGACCACGGGATCCGTCGCAGGATCGTAATCGGGACTGCGGCCAAAGACCTCTATCCCCAAAGTCCGTTCCTTAAGATCGCTGGTTTGCCCCTGCAATGCACGTTCGACGACGTGGCGCAAAAGGTTCGGATAGCGCTTGCTGTTCCGAAATCCCGGGCTCTCCAGAATGCGTTCGAGTTGCTCGCGGATGGCGCGCTGATCCCCACCTGCCTCCGGGTGCATCAGTGTACCGTCCGACAGGGGACGATGGAAAATGGTCGAAGACACGGTCCCACCTCGCTGCGGCGATTATATAACATGGCAGCAGGAAAAAGGGGCCGCATATTCCCGAAGCGCTCCCTAACCCGGACGAACCGGGACCAAAGGAAACCGTGTCCTTGACGCGGAGGCGCAGAGCACGCGGAGGAAGACGCGGAGAGAAACCAAGAGAAAATCAAAACCTGAGATAACAGAGGAGGCGGAGAGCGCTGAGAAAGATCGTTCTCCGGGCTGCGGAAAGATCCTGCCAATTTCGGCGAGAATTTAACTCTGTAGGCATTCACTGTCGCGGCTCCGATCGGAGCCGGGCCCAGGGGACACCCCGTCAGCAAGCGGTCTTGCAATACGTTAGTGAACTTCTGAAACGGTGTACTAAGTCTGCAGAGTCTGGCGCTCGTCGCGGTCGGGATCGTTCTTGACCTAGCAGCGCGTATTGAAAATCATGGTCTCGCCGTCGGCCGCGGTGAATGCCGGCCAGTTGGGTAGCCCGCCGTGGTTCGGATTCCCGTTGCGGGCGAAATTGACGAAGGCATCGCTGACCTTCGCGGCAAGCTCGCGGGCTTCGGGTCCGCCTCCGGTCATGGTGGCGGCGGCATCCGTGTTGTAGAACGCGAAGGCGATGTCGCTGCAGTGGTAGGCGCGCGGCCGGCCGCCCAGTATGGGGGTCACCCACCCGAACCAGTACACGTACGCCGGCGCAGCATTCAGGGCGGCTTTGCGCCCGGCCTGGGCGACCAGGGCCGATCTCGGACTGAGGATGAACGCCAGAATCTCCACGGGCTTCACCGTCGGGTGCGCTTTTTTGTAAGCTTCGATGATGCGTCCGGCCTTATCGCCGTAGAAGCCGGCGACGCGCGTCTTGACCTCGTCGTCGCTCATGGATTCCAGCTTCTCGTCATAAGCGCTCACGCCCCATTCGTGGAAGGTGGAGCCGATCATCATGGGCACGTTTGCGGTGATGGCGGGCGCCCCCGGGTGGAAGGGATGGGTGGGCAGCACCTTGCCGTCGACCGTGGGGGACCACCCCGCCCGCGGCGCCATGATGTCCGACCGCAGGGGAGGCTTCGCGGGCGCGATTTTGCGCGGGGCCGCGAGTCCGGCTTCGACGATCCGTTGATAGGGCAGTTTCTGGAGCTGATCGATCTGCGAAGGACGAAGCCCGAGTTCCGCCAGCAGGGCCGCCGCCAGTTTGGCCGAATCCTCCGGCGTAGCCTGCAGCAGGCCCGAACCGCTTTGCACCACGGCCCGATGGAACAGGCCCTTGGCGGTCGGCATGGCCATCAGGGTACTGACTTTGGAGCCGCCGCCGGACTGGCCGAAGATGAGCACGTTGCCGGGATCGCCGCCGAAGTTGGAGATGTTGTCGCGGACCCATTCGAGAGCGGCCACCAGATCGAGCATGCCGGCGTTCGCCGAGCTCGCGAACTTCTGGCCATACTCGGCCAGGTTCAGGTAGCCCAACGGACCGAGGCGGTGATTGAGCGAGACCACCACCACGTCGCCGCGCCGGCTCAGGTTTTCGCCGTCGTACCCGGGCTGCTCCTGGCCCGACCCGGAGGTGAAGCCGCCGCCGTGGATCCACACCATCACGGGCCGTCTGCGGTGGTCGTTGGTCCCCGGAGTCCACAGGTTCACGCGCAGGCAGTCCTCGCCGGGAATGCCGTCGTCCCAGTGGAACATGAAGGCATTCTCGTCGTTGGCCCAACTGCCGCGAGGGCCCTGAGGGGACACCGGGCCGAAATACATGGAGCTGCGGACGCCGGCCCACGGAGCGGGTTTTGAGGGCGGGAGGAAGCGGGCGTTTCCTTCGGTGGTCGCCGCGTACGGGATCCCTTTGAACGTGTGGATTCCGTTCTTCGTGAAGCCACGGACTCTTCCAGCAGTGGTCTCGACGACCGCGTTGCCGTCCAAGGCGACGATCATGGGCCCGGTGGATGCCAGCGCGGAGTTGTTCTCCGAGGAGCAGCCGGTTTCGAGCAGGGCGTAGGCAGCCGTGCCTCCGGCCAGGGTAGCAGCACCCTTGAATAAGCTGCGCCGGTCAAAGCGCCTGGCATTTGGGTTATCCATAATGTTGTTTGGGTTGTCCATTTTGAGTTCTCCGGCCGTGTGAGTTCTCCGGCCGTGCGGGTTCAAAAGTAAATCTTGGCTCCGAGCTGAATGTTGCGCGGAGAGCGGACCGCGTTCAGCGCGCCGAACCCGAAACGGCCTCCGCCGCCGCCCAGGGCTGTCGGCAGGTTGGTGATCTGGCCCGCCGCGTTGAACGTGGGAGTATTGTTGAAGCCGGCGGCTTCGTAGTTATTGGAAACGGCGCCGCCCCACTGGGTATGGTTCCAGGCGTTGTACAGTTCCAGGCGCAACTGCAGGTAACGCTGTTCGTTGTGCCCCAACGGGTACTTCTTGAAGGCGGATATATTCCAGTTGTTGACTCCCGGACCGCGCATCGGACGAAGCGAGGAATCCATCCCGGTGCTCCCCACAGACGCCGGACCGAAGCAGGTCGTGTTGATGAACGCATACAGAGTCCGGGATCCCGGTGAGAGGTTAGGGTTGCACGTCAGCACCGGCCTGGGGGCCCAGTCGGCATTTCCCGTGATCTCCTGGTTGAGCGTGGTGCTGCCGACTCCCTGCACGTTGTAACTGCCAAGAGAAATCACGCTGTTGCCGCCCACGGCCACCGGCTCACCGGAGGAGAGGCTGGTGATCCCGGTGACCTGCCAGTTGTTCAGGATCCCGCGGCCGAGAGGATTGTCCAGAAACGTTCCCTTGCGCGCTCCAGCGGGCACGTCGTAGACATAGTTGACGACCAGTGTTTGCGTGCGGTCGAAAGTGAGCGGAGCATAGTCCGCCTTGCGGTGATCGAGCGGGTTGCCTATGAAGGAGTAGTCGGCGTCCGTTCCCAAGACCTTCGACCAGGTGTAGGCCACGCCGACCGTGAGGTTCTTGGCCGCGCGGCGGTTGGCCGAGACCTGTAGGGCATTATAGTTGGCGCTGGCTCCGAAGGTGGCGATGAAGCCGCCTCCCCCGAGGCCGGATTGCGCGACCGCCGCACCGCTGCCGGTGTAGCCCGCGTAGGGACGCAGGAAGTCGACCGGCAGCGCATTGTCTCCATTGAGCTTGCAGGTAGACAAAGTGGGGCACTTGGTCGGATCCTGGTTCTGCGCCAGCCATGCGGACCCGAAGGCCGGTTCGTTGAAGGGGGTTCGGGTCAGCTCATGGCGGTTCAGCATGCCCACGTAGCCCACATCCAACATGATTTGGCCGGGCAGTTGGCGCTGCACGCTGAGGTTGAAGTTGTAGACCGTGGGGATTTTGCCGTCGGGCGAGAGTCCGGCCACATTGAGCGGGAACAGGGTCCCGGCAGAGCTGGCGATCGTGCTCAGGTTGCCGTAGTAGATCTTGGGGGTGAGAAGCTCAGGAGGGTAGTTGATCTGGTTGAAGATCATGTTGCCCTGGAGCCTCTCGTAAAACACGCCGCCGCCCAGGCGCACCACCAGGTTGCCATTGGCCCCCAGGGGAGTCCACGCCAGGCCGAACCGCGGCCCGAACAGGACGCCTTGGCTGTCGACCATTCCCCGGCCGTTGGTGCTGGTGGCCGGGGTGACGATCCCGTTATAGACGTTGCCCGAATTCGGCACGATGGCGCCGATGAGGGCCGCCGGCCCGGTCTGTCCGGTTAACGGGTTCAGCGAGGATCGCACGCCGTTGACCAGGGCCGGCTGGTAGAGACTTACCTCCTGCTTCGGGTTAAAGGCTCCCGTCTGGAAACTGGAGATCTGATCGTGCTCTTCGTACCAAGGCTGGAGGATCGAGAACCGCATGCCGTAGTCCAGCGTCAGGTTGGACCGCACTTTCCAGTTATCCTGCGCATACCACTCGAAGGTGCGGTAATAGTAGTAGCCCTTGACGTACCCGTTGGACTGGTCGAATGTCTGGTAGTTTCCCAGCAGCATGTTGGAATAGTCCCAGCCGCTATCGCCCGGGTTCGAAGAGTCGGTGTTGAAATAGAGCCGGCCATTGTTAACTTCAGTGGCGGTCTGGCGCTTGGTGCTGCTCTCGAAATAGACTCCGGCCTTCATGGTGTGGGTGGCAAAAACCTTGGCGACGTTGTCCGTGATGTTCTGGGTGGGGTTCTCGTTGTCGTACGGCATTCCGCCAATGAAGACCGTGGGCGCGTTGGTCACCTCGCTTCCGAAGAACATGTTCGGGACCAGATTCGCCAGTTGGTCCGCATTCGGATAGAGCAAAGGCAAAGTGACGCCTGTATTGGCCCGCAGGTATCCGCTGTTGGATGCGGGCTCGTTGGGCAGCCAGTTGCGAGTGTTGCCGTAGTTGAACTCGTTGGTCAGCGTGGAAGTGATGATGGTGGTCAGGTTCCCGGAACCGGAGATGGTGCCGCTGAGCGCGTGAAACGCTCCTACGCCGATGGTATTGTTGACGTTCAGCCCGCCGGATTGCAGCAGGTCGCGGCTGTTCTGCAGCAATCGGAAAAAGAACTTCCATCGGTTGGAAATGTTGTAGTCGGTGCGGATGGTCCGGTCGTGCCGGCTGTCCGTGCCCGCGAACTGATACTGGTAATTGTAACCGGGGTCCACGCCTAGCCGGTTGGGCAGTGGGAAAACATTCATGAGCTGGAGGCCGTACTGGTTCCAGCGGTTCTGCGGAATCATGTTACCCGGGAAGGGCGTTCTGCCGTTGGCTGGATCGAGAATGGTAACCGGAATGTTGTTTTGCCTGGTTTGCGAGAAGTTGCCGGCGCGTTCCAGGGCGGTCGGGACGGTGAGCGAGACCAGGTTGTCGAACACGCGCGGCCGCTGAAACTCAAAGTTGGTGAAGAAGAACAACTTCTCCTTGCCGCTGTTGACCTTGTGGGGAATGTACACGGGCCCCCCGACATTGAAGCCAAAGGTGCTGTTGCGGTTCCGCGCGCGCGACAGGCCGTTATAGTTGTTCGTCCAGCTATTGGCGTTCAGCCATTCATTGCGGTAAAACTCGTAGCCGACGCCGTGGAAGTCGCGGGAGCCGCTCTTGGTCACCAGCGTGATGTTCGAGGCGCTGGCGCGGCCGAATTCGGCCTGCTGCCCGTTGGTCAGCACCTTGAACTCGGCAATGATGTCCGGGTTGAGCCGCCAGCCGCCGCCACTGTTGTTGCCGACGTCCTCGACCAGGGTGCCGTCCACAGCAATGGCGTTTTGGTCGGTGCGCAGGCCGTTGGCGTTCTGGGTATCGGCGTTGAAACCAGGGACCGTCGGCAGCAGGTCGGTGTAGAGCCGCGTGCTGGATCCCAGCTCGGTCATTTGCGAACCCGTGAGAACGCCCGAGCGTTCCGCGCTAACGGTCTGCAGCGCGACCGCGCTGGACTCCACGTTGATGGTTTCCCCCAAGGTCCCAATCTCCAACACAATAGGGGGAAGCCCGACACGATCCTGGGCGAACAGGGTGATATCCGATTTCACGTACTTCTTAAATCCGGACGCCTCGATGGCGACAGAATAGGTGCCGGGAATGACCGGTGTGAAGAAGAAGGTGCCTTCCGCGCTGGTCTGCAGTTCTCTGGCGACGGCGCCTTGTCCCTGGTTGAGCAGGGTTACTTTGGCATTGGGCACGACGGCGCCCTGGCTATCCTGGACGACGCCACTGATGGAGCCTGATGACTGTTGTCCAAAAAAGGGGACGACGCAGAGAATGAGGGCCACCGCCAGCCACGCGGCACGTATGTTTCCGACCAGTAGTTTCATCCTGAACCTCCAGATTTAGGGGGAACTAAGATCACATCCCCAGGGGACGGCCACCTCTTCACGTTTGGTCGTCACCCTTTCGCGCCGACAGGTACGGACGTCGGACGCTCGACTGAGAAAGCTTGTGGTGGAATCGAACAACCGTCAAGGCCATTACCGTAGCGAATGCCCTGTAGCGCAGCTTAGAGGCTGCGAATCAATGGCTTACGAAGCGTGGGCCAAGCGGTATGATACCTTCTCCCGAATCGCGGGCGCCATGGAGCTTTCGGCCCGAAACTCATTTTAGCTGGCAGAAGAGCCACGTGGACAAAAGGAAGGCCAAGCTGGACGCTGCCTGGCAAGTTCGCGCCGCCACCGTGATGCATCCCTGGGTCCGCACCTGAGGCGCAGCGACTAGGCCTGCTATCTGAAAAGCAGCGGCGCCATATCGGCCAGCGAATGGCGCCAGACCTTCCACTCATGCTCGCCCGGGTAGCGCTTGAAAACGATGTTGATCTTGCGGCTGCGCAACTCCTCCTCAACTTGGGTCATTGCCGGCATGCGCGGATCCTCCGTGCCGCAGGAGAAGAAGAGCAGGCGGAGCTTCTTGTTCGTGGCCACGGGGTCAGCCAAAAAGCCCGGGGAGATCTTTTCCAGGAGCGCCACCCCGGGGGGAGCGGCGTTCGCGGTGCCGCGAAACATTCCCGCGCTGAGCAAGCCCACTGACGCGAAGACATCGAGCCGCTTCAGCCCGACGTTCGCGGAGATCCCCGATCCCATGGACAGGCCGGCCAGGGCCCGGTTCTCGCGGCCGGGCAGCGTGCGATAGTGCTTCTCCACGAACGGAATCAGGTCGTCGACGATGTCCTTCTCATTGGCGTCGTATCCTTGAGCGCCCCCGCCCGAGCCCACGCCGGGAGGCGGAGCGGTGCGCGGACCGGCAAGGTCCAGGGAGGCCAGCTCGTTCCAGTAAGCGTTCGGCATCACCACGATCATCGGCTTGCTCTTTCCCTGCGCGATCAGATTGTCCATGATCACGTTGGCGATGCCCATGACGGGCCATGCTTCTTCGTCTCCTCCGCTGCCGTGAAGCAGGTACAGCACGGGGTACCTGGTGGTGCTCCCTTCGTAGCGCTCCCCTTCGTACCCGGGCGGGGTGTAAACGAACATGCGTCGCGGCGTCTTCATGGCCGTCGAAGGCAACCACATCGCCGACACGGTTCCATGCGGCACTTGCCGCGGCTGAAACACCGCCGACGCTTCGCTGAGCACCAGCAGCGTGTTCATGAATCCAATACCGTCGCGCGCTACGTTGTAGTTGCCCGGATCGAGCGTCCTGACTCCATCAACCGAAAAGGTGTACGCCCACACCTCGGGCTGGAGCGCGGTCTTCGTCGTAACGGACCAGAGGCCCGAACCGTCCTTGGTCATCGCCAGGCCGCGGCCGCCTTCCCAATTCCCTTGCACCTGCACCTCCGTGGCTTTGGGAGCGAGGAGGCGGAACGTGACCCGGCCGTCTGCGAGCACCTCCGGAGAGCGGACCTTCGCAGCCCGAGCCTGGCCGCCTCCGGTGCCCGGCGAAGTTGCGGGGGGTTCCTGTGCGAGCAGGGAAATGCAAAGAACGACCGGTCCTGCCATTGCATGAATCAGCTTCATGATGAATCTCCGTAACAAGGATCTCCTTTTTCGCATCCCGGCAACCATCGATTGTACAACCAACCGCAATAATTAGAGCCGTTTTTCTCATTTCATTCAACCCGGCTCCAGCCTGGGTTGTCTGCACAAATGGCTAGCGCTCGCGCAGGAAGATCCCCATTTCCCGCAGTTTCTTGAGGAGCGCGGGTTGGGGCTTCTGCTCGTGCCATTCGAGCGTGGTATCGGTGAGGCGCGTCACCCGGCCGCCGGCCGCGGAGATCACGCGGGTCGCGGTCTCGGCATCCGGGCAGTGGATCAGCATCGCCGGGACCATGGTGACCCGGCGGAACTGGCCGAACCAGCCCACGATCTCGCGCTCCACATTGGCGGGCAGATCTGCGCCGCAGTACTCGCGCAGGGTGTTCAGGACCTGCTGCGCCTTGAGACCCGAAGCCGCGGCCGCCAGGATGGATGGCTTGGTCACCTTGAACAGCGTGCCCACATGTCTGCCCAGGCGCTCCGAAAAGCGCGCGATTTCGGACTCCGCCTTGGCGGAAGGCGCCAGGAAAACCACGTCGCAGTTGGGCTGCAGCACGATGCGCCCCTGCGATTCCTGGCCGAGTTGAAAGTCGTCCGCCGCATCCAGCAGGTACTTCCCCGCATCGGTGAGCGCAAAACAGATCGCACCGTCGCCGTCGGCGCCGGCTTTCGCTCCGCCCAACGGCACGAGGCGCAGTTGCAGGAAGTCGGCCAGTTGCTCTTCCCACGCCTCATCCAGCTCGTCCGAGGAGGGTTGCGACACCGAGCGGCCGGCGACGACGACGGAACCGTACGGCTCGTCGCGATGAATCGTAGCGAAGGGGTTGTCGCGATCCCTGTGATATGCCAGGAAGTCGCGGAGGCGCACGAACACTCCCGCCTCAATTCCCTTGAACACGCGCCGGAGCGCGGACGCGACCTGTTCCACATGACGGCCGAGAGACATCCTTCCGGCGTTCGGCACCAACGAAACCGACTGGTATCCCACTGGGCTGGAGCGGTCCTTCAGTTGGCTGCGGAGACCGTCGAGGACGGCCTTGAGGCGCTCCTTGCCTCCCAGCCGCAGCCAGTCGGTCCCCAATTCTGTGATCTCCATGTGCATGGCGCGCTCCCGGCGGCCTTTCTGTTCCAGGAACTGGTGGTGCCGCAGAAAATCGAGTGCGATCGCGATCCGGTTCGCGGGGTTAAAGTGAAACGCCTTCTCGATCCATTCCGGCAAGGTTCCCACGCCCGCCTCGAGATTCCGTTGGTCGGCCTCGAAAATCGCCTCATCGTTGACGCGCAAACGGGGCGGCGCGACGGCGCAGGCGGAGAGGACGGCGGTCATGTCGTCCACCAGGAACGGTGAGTGAAAGGGGTGGGACACCGTGACCGGCTCGGGCGGACGCGGGATTTCGGTGCTCAGTTTGCGGGCGGCGGCGGGCCACAGGCCCAGCCCGGGCTCGAGCCCTTCCCCTAGAAGGCAAGGGTAGAAGAGCAGGTACCGGAATCCGGCCCGCATGGCGGCGCCCAGGACGTCGAGCCGCAGCTCGGGGCACATCCCCGGCAATTGTGCCAGGGGCACGGGTACCGCTCCCGGCACCAGCTTCTGAATGAGCGCCTGGGCCGCGTGGAGAACGGCTGCCGACGAGAAATACGGCGAGCTTCCGGCGGCCTGGTAGGGAGTCTCCCAGTGCGGATCTTCCGCCTCCAGAAATCCCTTCACCCAGGCGGCCGCACAAACGCGTGAGAACAGTCCCTGGACGGCGGCGTAATCGCGGTAGTAGTAGTATTGGTGGCCGACGCCGGAGAAGGCCGTGATTTCCGGCCCTTCGAAGTGTTCCGAGACGAAAACGTGAAAGGATTCCCGCGTGGGCACCCGGAAAATCCGGTTGCGGCCCATCGCCCGAATCACACGGACGAAGCTCTGGAAGCGGCGGTCCACCTGCGCGTTCTTGCCCTGCGGCCCGGCGATCATGATCCCGGATTCGAGCAGCGGCTCGCGCCACTGGTCCATTGCAGCGTTGGGGGCGGCCTGGCTCGGCGACACTTTCTCCACCAGGAACCGCCGCGCGCCGTACGGCAGCCGCCGGTAGTATTCCAGCACCTGCAGGAAGGCCTGCCAATCGATCTCCAGAATCTTCATGGGGAATGGAAGGCCAGCTCTTCTCCGTCCACGATGGAGTAGGCGTATCCCTGCTCGCAGAGGAACAACTGGCGCTTGAGCGCGAAGTCCTGCTCCACGGTGTCGCGGCTCACCACGGTGTAGAAATGCGCCTGGTTGCGGGCGGCTTTGGGGCGCAGAATCCGGCCGAGCCTCTGGGCCTCCTCCTGGCGGGAGCCGAACGTGCCGGAGACTTGGATGGCGAGCGAGGCTTCCGGCAGGTCCACGGCGAAATTGGCGACCTTCGAGACCGCCAGCACGCGGATGCGGCCCTCGCGGAAATCGGCGTACAGCTTGTCGCGCGTGTATTGCGGCGTGGCCCCCGTGATCACCGGCAGTCCGAGCGGCTCGGCCAGGGCCTTGAGCTGATCGAGATACATGCCGATGAGCAACGCGGGCTCATCCGGGTGGCGCGCCAGAATCTCGCGGACGGAGACGATTTTCAGCGGATTCTCGGAGGCGATGCGGAACTTGGCGCGGGCGTCGGCGACGGCGTAGGGCATACGCAGCTCTTCGGGCATGGGCAGCCGGACTTCGGTGCAATTGGCGGTGGCGATCCAGCCCTGGTTCTCCAGCACCTTCCACGGGACGTCGGCCTTCTTGGGGCCGATCAGCGCGAAGACATCGTCCTCGCGGCCATCTTCGCGCACCAGCGTGGCGGTCAAGCCCAGCCGCCGCCGCGCTTGCAATCCGGCGGTGATTCGGAAGATGGGGGCGGGCAGGAGGTGCACCTCGTCGTAAATGATGAGGCCCCAGTTGCGCCGGTCGAAGAGCGCCAGGTGGGGGAAGTCCGAATCGGTTCTGCCGCGCCAGGTCATGATCTGGTAAGTGGAGACGGTGACCGGCTGCACGTCCTTCACCAGCCCGCTGTATTCGCCCACCTGGTAGTCGAGCAAGGTGGTCTTGTCGAGCAGTTCGCGCATCCACTGGCGGACTGCGGTGACGCTGGTGGTGAGGATGAGGGTGGAGGATTGCAGGGCGGCCATGCAGGCCATCCCCACGATGGTTTTCCCCGCGCCGCACGGGAGCGCGATGACGCCCGAGCCGCCGCGATCGCTGCCGGAGGCATGAAACGCATCGGCGGCATCCTGCTGGTAGGGGCGCAATCCGAAAGACTCGCCGCCGAGGGTGGTGTCGCGCAGGGAGAAGCTGAGGGCCTCGCCGGTGGTATAGCCGGCCACATCTTCGGCGGGAAAGCCGATCTTCACCAACGCCTGCTTGATCTCCCCGCGGGCCGCCGGCGCCACGCGGAACTCGAGCGCGGAGAGCCGCTCCTGCAACAGCGGCGCGACGTGCTTGCTGCGCGACACCTCTTCGGCCAGCGGGGAATCGTTGGCCTGGAGGATGAGGCCGCGCTCGTCGCGCAGGAGCCGCATGCGTCCGTAGCGCGAAGCGAAGTCGCGAATCTCCACGGCCACGTGTGCGGGAACGGGATACTTGGAGAATTCCTGCAGGGCCGCGATGATTTCGGCGGCGCTCACACCCGCGGCGCAGGCGTTCCAGACGGAGAGCGGCGTCACCCGGTAGGTGTGGACGTGCTCGGGCGCTTTGACCAACTCGGCGAAGCGCACCAGTTGATCGCGGGCGTCGGTGTAGCGCGGGCTCGCGACCTCGACCAGGATGGTGTGATCGCCCTGCACGATGAGCGGATTGTCAGTGTGGTAGCCGGTCATTGTGTTAGTCGATCGGGGATCACGAAGCCGAGCTTCTTGATGGCCGAACGGAACGCACGGAGATTTTTCTTGGGCACCGCAACATGCTTCTTGCCTGCCAGATGGCAATACCTAGCGGTCTGGGTGTCGTGGGCGGCGAGCGCGGCGGCGGTCTCGTCCTGAAACTCGATGAGGAGCGCCTCCTCGGCGCCCACGACGGCGGCCGATCGGCGCGCCAGGTCCGCCAGCATGGCCGCGACGGTTTCCGGGATGGGGACGCTGGAATTGCTCTCCAGGAAACGCGTCACCTCGTCGAGCGCGCCGCCGGATTCCACATGAGTCAGGATTCGCGCGGTATCGAGCACCCAGACGAACTCACTCTTGGGCGTGGCGAACAGTTCCAGGAGGTGGCGGTCGGCGGCGGAGGGCTGGCCGCCGTCCAACAGCGCGACCTCGCGGTTGGCAAGAACGCGAAAGGGTCTGGCGGCCTGCGTGGCCCTCGGCTGGTAGGCGTCTGTGAGTTCCAGGCAATACGCCCCGAGAGGGTTCAGCCGGACATAGAGCAGGCCGTCGTAGCGCCCGATGAAGTCGAGCCCATCACCGCTGTTCCAGGACTGGTGCTGTTCCGGCCATAGGTCGTGCGGGTAGGTGTAGGCGATGTCCACGAGGCCGAGCGTGGCCATGGATTCCATCAGGAAGGCGCGCAAGTACAGGCGGCTAATCTCCAAACTGCCGCCATACAACCGGCCGTAGTGAGCGTCACCGAGGTAGAGTGAGTCGGTGGCTTCGGTCACATCGAATCCATTGCCCGAAGCCCAAACATGGCGCGCCGCCTGGTCGAAGGCGATCCATTGGTTGACCGGCCAGCCCTCCATCGATTCGACGATGGCCTCCCGCCGTTCCACGGGAAAGGTCATAAAGCGCTGGCCCTTTCCGGATTGCCCGTGGATATGGTTGATGCGGTTGAACTCGTCCAACTCGTCGTCGCCGATGAACTCGCCGACTCCTTTGGCGAACGCGGCCGGATCGGCCGTACCGAGCAGCTTCTGCCCTTCGTCCGTCAGCACCAGCTTCCCGGCCTTGGCCTTGGCCCAGCCGCACTGCTGAACCAGCGCACCCCAGGCGTGGGCCCGGACGGGTCCGGCGTGTTGGGTCCATTGGCCGGCCTCTTCCGCGGGCGGTTCCAGCGAAAAATCGGGGACTACCAGGACCTCGTTGATGCGCCGGACTGCCTGATCTGTCGGCCGGTTGCTCTTCTCCGTGACCTTGAGCTTGCCCGCCTGCACCAGTTTCAGTACAGACCGCAGCTCGGGAAAGACGACGGCTTCGCCTTCGTAGACTTGAAGGGGGCGGCTTTCCCCTTTGCGCCAGTTCCCCGGGAGAAGGTACTCGGCAGGGAGGGCGTCGGTCACGGCGATGGCCGCCGCCGGGGGCGGTTCCAAGACTCCGCGAAGCGCTTGCGCAACCGCTGGGGAAACCCGCCCGTAGCCAGTGCCCACGAAGATCAGGAGCGGCGAACTGTCGGTGGACGGGTAACCACGGGGGCCGAGGGCCGGCCACTGAACCCCATGTTTCGCCTCGAACTGGTGGGCATCCAACGGTCCATCGCTGTACGCCATCTCGGCGACCAGTTTCTTTTCGACATCGGAAAGCAGATCCACGATTTGGCGGGGGTTGCTTAGGAGCAACCGCTCCAGCGCGTCGATCACGTCCAGCTTACGCATGCTGGCCGTGGGGGCGCCGACCTTGCGCGCCAGCGCGTTGAGCACGTCGGCGTTGAGGCCGGAGAGAAGCTCGGTGGTTTCGCTCGTCGCCATGGGTATGAAGATATATGTTCACACAGGGCGGCGGGTTGCGCTATAGCGCGGTGCCGGGGCGCTCGACCGATCAAGCCGAAAACAAGGGGTGGCTGGCATAGGCGTGAAAACAAATGCCGCCTGGCCAAGATTCAGTATCGTGGCCAGGGTTGGTTCGTCGCTGGCTACTTCACCGCTAGCCGCCATGCCGTCCTTTGAGGCGGCGTTCTCAAAGAACGGGTTGGCGATTTTGCGTCCAAGTGGATTCGCCCGTCTGGTGGGCGTAGCGATTTGTATATACTTTCCGCTACGCTGGCAATAGTGGTCATTTCGGGGTTTGACTGGATTGTCTATTCGCTAACGAGGCAAGCGCTAATTTTCGTAAATTATTGAAAATAAAATGGCGGAGAGAGAGGGATTCGAACCATTAAGCCCCCTGCCCTCTCTGCAAGTTGCAGATTTCACGTTGCCGACAGCCCCAAGAATGCCACGGTTGCCAGGGCTGCTTGTCCGATGTCGCCCGACGAAACGGCACAGAGAATCCTGCTAGCTTCAGCAGCCCCTTTCGATGCGCGCTCTCCAAATTGACCTTGGGCGTCGGCGTCGAGCATGACACGCCGTCGGCGGATCACATGAATCAGGCTCTCGACAGGGTGCGGAAGGAGGCCGATTTTACCGGGGCGTTTTCGTGTGTTTCCCATGGCCACCGGGTGTAGCGGCTTCCAGATTTGGCGGCGCTGTACGAAGTTCCCACGAAAGCACTGAATCAGGCCGTAAGGCGCAATCTGGAACGGTTTCCAGAGGACTTCGCTTTCCAGCTTTCGAAGGACGATCTGGAAAATTGGAGGTCACAGGTTGTGACCTCCAAGCCGTCTGCCAAAATGGCACTCCGACGGCCGCCCTACGTTTTTACTCAGGAAGGCGTAGCGATGTTGTCGGCGGTGTTGCACAGTGACCGCACCGTGCGGATGAGCATTGTCATCATTCGCGCCTTCATTCGGATGCGCGAGTTAATGGCAGCCCACAAGGACATCGCCGCCCGCATCGAAAGAGGAACGCGGCCATCACCGAACGGCTTCGGTGATCGAGGTTCTGGTCGATGATATCGATCGTCTGGGCCGCAAGGTCGAGCAAATCAAATCGCCGCCCTCACCCTACGGCCGTCGCCGGATCGGCTACATCATCGACGATGACTGACAGCCCTGCCTTGGTGACGCTGTAGTGATCCATGCTGCGGTCGAGAGATTCCGTTTGGAACCGCCGGCACTTCGACGGACAGCCCGACGATTCCTCATGGACCACTTCGCTATGCATTCAGCATCAAGAGCCGGTTGACTCTGGCTCGATACGCGCTCGGTGGTTTCGCTTCCGCCCCGGCTGATCGAGAAACATCTGTTCGCGTCAGGTGCAGATTCTCTCTGCGATCTCCTTCACGGATTTGGCGCTCACGTTGGCCGCATCGGCGTGCCGCCGCCAGCGTGACGCTGCCGCCCGGACCATCGCCAGAATCTCCGGTGCGCGTTTCAATCCGTGCTTCTTGCCAAGCGCCTGGAGATGTTCGACGCCGGGATTCTTGCCTTCGCCCATTACCATCGTGCTCTGTTCCCCGGCGGGACCGTAGGAGAAAGTAAGGTCATATGCGGGCGCGAAGATCCAGGCGTTCTCATCGTTCAACAGGAACGAGAAATTCTTTGCGTGATCGTCGCGGTTGTGGGCGAGCGCGTTAAAACAGGCCAGGGCATACGCTCTTTCCACCTCAAGGATGTTTTTCGTCAGCACCATGACGACGCGCAGAATCGTGTCGTAATCGAGGCTTGGGTGGCGGTGATCGGCATGGATGAGGCCGGAAAGGCTGTGCATATGGACGCGCCTGTCACCCTGCCGGTCAAAGCGCTTCGTGCCGAAATAACCCCGCTTCTTTGTGTGGAAGAGATGCGTCTCCGGCATGTCCACGCCTGCATCCCTGGCCATCCGGCTGTAGGCATATTCAATCGGGCCGATGTCGCGGGCGTCCTGCGATGATGGAAACTTGATCATCCAGTGTTGGAAGCCCCGTTTCAGCTTCCGCTGGCCGTGAATGATCTTGGTTTTGTCAGCATTGACCTGCGCCACGATCTTGGGGCGCGCGCCTCCGGACGAGCCGTTGAGGCGCAGTAGTTCCTCAAAAACGTCTTCGCTCTCCCCCGAGAGCATGATCGCGGATTCCTCGGCAAGCCTGTCGAGCGCCAGCGGCGTTTCGTCATTGGAAACCTGGCTGCGATCCGGCTCATAGCTCAGCGCCCCCATGCCGTTCTCACCGACATATGCCAAACGGTCGAGCGCGTTCAACTCGCCGCGGCGGAGACCGTGTTTCTCAACGGTACGGTCGAGGAGCAGGCGCCCCCACCCGTCAGGCAAGCTGTCGTTGAACACCCCGTAAAGGCCGTCGAAAATCGTCTCGGCGGGCGTGAATACTCCTGCCCTGAGCGGCAGTTTGATCGGTGAGATCTCGACGCCGGAGGCGATGAAGGCCGCATCATATTCGAACAGAATCTGACGACCTCTCAGGGCGAGGCGTCCGACCTTGCGCCGCGCCCCAGCATCCAGATAAACGGTCAGCAATTCGGTGGGGGTGTAGGTCACCGGATACGGCCCTTCTTTCGGGATTTCGGCCGGGACAGAATCTCATCAAGCGACTTCGTCGCAAAGCCGCGCCCGTCATCCGCACACACCTTGTCAAAATCCGCGAGACAATCAAGAACCAGAGCGATCTTGAGCACAGAATCCAGCGCGATCAATCCGGTGCTTTCGAAGCGCTTCAGGGAACTCCAACTGACGCCCGATCGCCTCGCCAGTCCTTCCTGGGTCAGGTTCATGGCAAGCCGCCTGGCCTTGAAACGGGCCGCGAGTTCCTGTTGTACATCCTGGGGGATCTTCATTTCAATAGGCATTATTTTGTCCAATTGTCGGTTATCTCCTACTATATGGACAATATATTATCTATTCGTTAACCAGGCAAGCGCTCACTTGCGCTGGTCGGCGCTGTGAAGGGAACCGAGGGACTTCGCGATGACCGGCGGGCGAACAGCTACCGGTCGGACACGGTGCCCTCGGGCGTCACGTGACGCGTCAATCCGATATCACAGTTCGCCGGGCTGAATATCAAGACGCGCCAACTGAAGGCGGCGGCCCAGATCGAGTCGACGAGCGTTTTCCCATAAGCTGCCTTCCCATTCTGACGCCTTATCGATTACGTTTCGCCGATGTGGAGTGCTTCAGCTTGGCCGCCGCGCTTCCCACAGATACCGCCGCCAGACGCTGCGCTCGATCCTCAAGGTCGAGAAAGAGCGTGGACAGGGACACGCCGAGGGTCGTCGCCACCCTGGCGATGTTCTGGAAGCTCAGATTGCTCTCGCCGCGCTCGATGGTGCCCATGAAGGTCCGGTGGACGCCACATTTGTCGGCGAAACTTTCCTGCGAGTAGCCACGCTCGGTTCGCAGTTCTCTGATTCGTTGTCCCAAAGCCCGGAGGAGCAGATTTGGAGATGCCTCGTCCACGTCAACGAGTGTTCGAGGTTTGACGCCCTTACGTCTACATTGTTTACATATACCGTATTTGCATAGGCACTGTTTACGTAGTATGCTGGATCGACCCGAACGCAGATTCTCTCGGGAATCGGAAAGGAGGCCCGCAAATGAACGCTCCGAAAGCCCCTAACGGTGGTGGCGGCGGCGGCGGGGGTGGTGGCCGGCCCCAATCTCGCCGCTAATAGACAACCAACCTGAAATGAGCCCGGCATCCTGTGCGGTGCCGGCTCCCCTCCTCCCGCATGCCATACTCCCTTGAGACTCTTGCCGCCCTGGCAACTATTCTAGGCACCGTGATCAGCGTCCTTGCCCTGCTGCAATCCCGCGCCTGGCTCGTTTTGACCAGCCTCTTCTTCGTCGGTCTCGCGATCACTGCCGGCTTCTACGCTCGGCGCGAGCGCCGCGCTCGTGATGCCGCGTCGACGGTGATCGAAGGTTACAGCATCGATTCCCTCAACATCGCAAATCTGAGGCGCCGTTTGGATCGGGACCTCGTCGTTCAGGAGGCGGATCATACGGCGCGTCTCGAAGGCGAGGATCTGAAAATTACATGGAAATATTCGGGATATTGCCGGGCCGACCGCGCTTCAGCATTCGATTTCAGCATCGATTCAGCGGCCGGCACTTCATTCCAGGAGCTGGACTGCGTGGCTTATGACCTAGGGCATGATCCTGACATGGTTCGCGAAATCCGCCCGCTCCTCGTCGGCCCGGAGGGCATTTCCAAGAAGATTTCGGTGCCGCTTCTGGAACCACTCAAGGCTCACCAATCGTTTGGTGTGCTTCTCAAGTGCACTCTGCCGGGATGTGTAACAGCCGGTACCGGCTACTACACATCAACACTGTCCTTTGCTCAAGATCGCGTGAGGCGTTGCACGGTTCGCTTGATCTTTGTCGGTCCGGCGCCGAGTTGGATGCGGGTCTATGACTGTTCCCATCACCGAGCACCGGTTCTCCTGAAAAGCCTGGCGCCCTCGCTTCAGGAACCGGACCTCTGCGAATACATCGATGTCGTCGAAGACGCTCGGGGCCAATCGGCGCGCGTGTATCTGTTCTGGCGGGCCTCCATCTAGCCTTGTCCGGCCGGCGTCTCGCCGATGCCTTAGGCCACGGCGCTCACCATTCCAGACGGATCTCGCGCCGCCTTCGCGCCATCAACCTGGCAGCGGCACGGCGTTCGTCGGAGCCGCGCTCACTGCGCCAACTCGCGAGACCCGGATTGTAGCCCATACGGGACAATTGGCTGAGTTTCACATAACCCCTGCTCGCTTGCCCGCTGTGCCAGCGGTTGGCGACCATCCAGTAAGCTGCGCAAATCAGCAGCCGATCCATGTGAAACGGCTTCGGAATCTTGACGTCCACGGCGTTAGGGCCGGCGTCTTCCGATTCGGCGGGGCTTGTATTC
>Ga0209415_10004697_pt1 | contig 24933 bp, 22 predicted proteins | sample PeaSoiSIISIP2007_FD_187696 | JGI IMG/M metagenome (GOLD analysis project Ga0209415, IMG submission 187696) | Peat soil microbial communities from Weissenstadt, Germany - SII-SIP-2007 (SPAdes) (version 2) | ecosystem: Environmental > Terrestrial > Soil > Wetlands > Peat | place: Germany... | reverse complement strand
ATGCGACGGCGCAGCTCCACGACGCTGACGTCGGCCGCCATCACGTCCTCTCCGTCGAGGCTGACCCGCCCGGTCATGGTGGCCCCCGGGATCAGGTCGTTCATCCGGTTGAAGCAGCGCAGAAAGGTGCTCTTGCCGCTCCCGGACGGACCGATGAGCGCAAGGATCGACCGCTCCGGTACCTGGAGCGAGACGTCGCGGACCGCGGCCCGCCCACCATATCGAACGCTCACGTCCTGGGCGTCGATCTTGACCGGCACGGCGTCGTCGCCCGTCCTTGCGGCCGGCGCAGCCTGGGTGGTCACCTCCACGCGCGGGATGACCCGCTCGGACGGTGCCGTGGTCGCGAGCATGTCGCCTCCCTGGGTCATGCGGCGGTCAGCCGCCTGGTGAGGATCCGGCCGAACAGCCGTGCTCCCAGGTTGAAGATGAGGACCATGGCGAGCAGGATGGCCGACGCGCCATCCGCGATCTGCTTCACGTACTGCCCGATCCCCTCCGAGTTGATGTTCCAGATGTACACGGACAGCGTCGTTGCCGGGCGGAACGGACTCCACGGAGACCGGGGGTCCGCGATATTGAGGTTCGCGAAGTTGTAGCCGGTCGGTGTCGACAGCCCGGCCGTGAAGAGCAGTGCGGCCGCCTCGCCGAACACTCGCCCCGCCGTCAGGATGACGCCCGTGACGATGCCGGGGATCGCGAGCGGCACGACGACGTGCCGGATGGTCTGCCACTTGGTCGCCCCGAGCGCGAGGCTCCCGGCCCGCTCGTCCGCCGGCACGGCTCTGAGGGCCTGCTCCGCGAGGCGGGACATCAGCGGCAGGTTGAAGATCGTCAGCGCCAGCGCGCCACCGAGGGCGGTGAAGCCCCAGTGTGCGACGTCCACGAACGCGATCAGCCCGAACAGGCCCACCACGATCGACGGGACCGAGCTGATGGCCTCTTCGGCAAAGCGAATCGCGTTGGTGACGCGGCCTTCGCTGGCGTACTCCGACATGTAGATGCCGGCCAGGATGCCGAGCGGCACCGAGATCAGCATGGTCAGCACCAGCATGTAGACGGAGTTCCAGAGCAGCGGCCCGACGCCTCCCAGCGACGTGCTGCTGGGGTTGCCGAAGATGAACGACGGGGAGATGACGCCCGCCGACGTGATCGCGAAGTGCAGGATGATTGCCCCGAGGATCACCAGCACGAACGCGCCCGCGGCCCAAAGGAGGCCGGTCGCGATCCGATCGACCAGGACCGCCCGCCGCGAGCTGGCCGCGCCGCGCAGGGACGGTCTGGGAAGGGACGAAGTCGTCACTGGAACCTCCGCCGACCGTTGAGCGCGCGGACGAGGACCACGAACGTGATCGATATCACCAGCAGGATCAGGCTCATCGTCCAGAGCGCGTCGTTCCACGGCTCGCCGAAGACCGTGTTGCCCATGTCCAGCGTGATCTGGCTGGTGAGCGTCGTCATCGGCTGCGCGATGCTCGTCGGCACTACCGGGCGGTTGCCGATCACCATCTGCACCGCCAGCGCCTCGCCGGCCGCGCGGGTCATCCCGAGGACGATCGCCGTCAACGTCCCGGCAAGGCCGGCAGGTATAAGGATGTGGCGGATGGTCTGCCACCGGGTCGTTCCCAGCGCGAGCGAGGCGGTGCGCTGATCTTGTGGCACCGCGCGAAACGCGTCGAACGTCACCGTCGTGATGGTGGGAAGGATCATGAGCGACAGCACCAGCGACCCCGCAAGCCAGCTGAACCCGACGGTGAACCCGGCGCCGGAGAGATTCTCGCGAAGCCACGGCACCAGGACGGTGAGTCCGAGCCAGCCCCAGACCACGCTGGGGATGCCGACGAAGATCTCGAGTGCCGGTTGCACGATGTTCCGGGCCCACGCGGGTGCGACCTCGGACAGGAACAGTGCGAGGCCGACCGACAGGGGAGCGGAAATGAGGACGGCGAGCGCCGTGACGCCGACCGTTCCCGCGACGAACGGGAGCATGCCGAAGGTGACGGCTCCGGCGGTGCTGTCGGGCTGCCAGGTGGCCGACAGCAGCGAGCCCGGCGCGACATGGGCCGAAACGAAGAGCTGGACCCCCTGCCAGGTGATGAAGCCCAGCATCACGACCACGATCGCGATCATCGAGAGCGCCGCGATGAAGACGACTCGACGCGGGACGTCGAGCCGCTCGCGGAACGTGGTGGCGGGACGCAGGCCGGTGATGCTGCTGGTCGTCAGGGGGGCCATCTCATGCCGTGAATGGCAATGCGGGGCGATCCGCCCCGCATTGCCACTGGAGTGCCGCTACTGGGTGACGGGAGCGTAGAAGAGCGACGGGATCAGCTGCTGCTGGACCGCGGGGCTCAGCATGTAGGCGAGGAAGGCCGCGGCGAGTCCGCTCGGCTGTCCCTTCGTGTACATGTGGCCCTGCGCCGACAGTTTGTAGATACCGCTCGCCATGTTCGCGACGGTCGCGTCGATGCCGTCGAGCTGCAGTCCGGTGAGCCCGGACTTGTTCTGCTGATAGTAGGCGAACCCGATCACGCTGGTGCTGCCGGGTGTCTGCTCGACCGCCGTCGTCACCGCCCCGTTCGAGTCCTCCGTCAGCGCCTTCCCGGCGGCCTCGGCAGCGCCGCCGAGGACGATCTGCTTGAAGGTCGCACGCGTGCCCGACGACGCCGGGCGAAGGATCAGCACGATCGGCAGGTTCGGGCCGCCGACGGCATTCCAGTTGGTGATCTTGCCGGTCCAGATCGCCGTCGCCTGGGCGGTCGTGAGGTTCGAGACGCCGGTCACGTCGGGGTTGTCGACCATGATCCAGCCCTGCTTGGCGATGATGTGGTCGACGAGCTGCGACGCCTGGTCTGCCGGCAGCTTGGACGCGGCCGTGACGTCGGAGTCGCCGATGTCTGCGCCGCCGCCTGCGACCTGCGTGAGGCCCGTGCCGGAACCGCCCCCCTCGACGTTGATCGTCGAGTTGGTGCAGGACTTCTCATACTGTTGGGCGGCCGCCTGGATGAGCGGCTGGAGCGCGGTCGAACCGACCGTCGTGATGCTGCCGCTGACGCACTGGACGGCCGCTGCCGCACCGCTGGCGGCGGGCATCACGGACGCTGCGGGAGCCGCGGCAGAGGCGGCGGGCGCCTGCGTGGCAGAGGATGAGCAGGCGCCGAAGGCGAGCGCGGCAACCACCGCGACTGCTCCCCAGCGGGCTCGAGACTGACTGAGCACGAGTGCCTCCTCGAAATCCGACTCCTGCCCGGCGCGGCAGCCAGGCTGACTGCCGCAGGTCTCCCCGACACGAGCGGGCAGAGTCCTCCTTGTAGGATTCCCACTCTGGCGGCTGCCCATCAACGCGCCGTGGGTCTCGTGTTAGCCGTCGGTAAAATCTGCGAGGATGTGCCCGGGAGGTGCGCATGTCGCAGATGCTGGACGTCCGAGGCCGGTGAGCGCGGGCGCAACCCGCGGCGCGAGCGCGCCAGGCCGGAGACGGCGAGCCGGGGCGCCGGAGTGACCGGGACCCCGGGCGAGCACCGTCGGCTGCGACAGGCGACGCGCGTGGCCGCGGTCGCGATCGGCAGCACGAGCGTTCACTTCACGGCCGCGTCGGTGACGGAGCGCGGGATCCGGATCCTGGCGGATGAGAGCACCCTTCTCGAGCTCGGCTCGGCAGTGGACGCACACGGACACGTGCTGCCTGACCGGCTCGGCCAGCTGGCCACGACGTTGCGCCGCTACGCGGAGACGGCGGATTTCCTGGGGGCGCGGGCGATCACCGTGGTGGGAACGGAGCCGCTCCGCCGTGCGACGAACGTCGATGCCGTCGCGGACGCGGTTCGAACGGCCACGTCGAGCCCCCTCCAGGTGCTCGGCCACGACGAAGAGGCGCTGCTCTCGCTGTACGCCGTGCTCGGTGGGCGGCGCCCGGCGGTCGAGACGCTCGTCGTCGATATCGGCGGCGGGTCGTCGGAGTACGTGCTGGCCGGGCCGGGCCGCGCTCCGCTGGTGGACGTCGTCCCGACCGGGGCCGCGCGCCTCACGGCGGCCCTGGTCGATCACGATCCTCCCACCGCCAACGAGTTCGACATGCTGCGCGAGGCCGCGAGGCGCGCGGTCGGGAGCGCCGTCGCCGCGTCCCCGGGGAGGGCGATCATGGTCGGCGGAACCGCGACCAACCTGCTTCGGCTCGTATGCGGCACGTCGAGCTGGCGCTCCCTGACGCGCCGTCGCCTGGAGGCGGCGATCGGCATACTCGAGGCAACGCCGCTGGCGGCGCTCACCGACGGGTACCCCATTCGCCCGCAGCGGGCGCGGATCCTGCCCGGCGGCGCGGTCCTCGCCGAGGCGTTCCTCGAGCACTACGCGCTGACCTCGGCCACGGTCTCGCGGGCGAGCATCCGCGAAGGGATCCTCATGGCGGTGGCCCGGGCGGGCGAGGCGTGGCGGGACCGGTTGGCGGAGCTCGTGGACGGCGACTAGCGTCGCGCTACCATGCGCCCGTGACACGCACCGTCCTGGTCGTCGACGACGAGGCCATCCTGCGCGAGACGCTCCAGTACAACCTCGCCCGCGATGGGTATCGCGTCGTCACCGCCGCGGACGGTCGCGAGGCCCTGGCCCGCTTCGCGCAAGAGCGTCCGGACCTGGTCGTCCTGGATGTGCTGCTGCCGGAACTGTCCGGGCTCGACGTGTGCCGGATCATCCGGCGCGAGTCGGACGTGCCGATCCTGATGCTGACGGCGAAGGATTCGGAGATCGACAAGGTCGTGGGGCTCGAGCTCGGCGCGGACGACTACCTGACGAAGCCGTTCGGGCTACGCGAGCTGCTGGCCCGGGTGCGTGCACTGCTGCGCCGGACGGAGAGCCACGTGCTGGAGGAGGAGGACCGCAGGGCAGCGGCACTGGCCGACTCGTCGGCGACCGTGTCCCTACCTTCGGCCAACGGTTCGCATTCATCGGCTGCCGGACGGGCCCCGGCCGCAGGGTCGGCCCCGGCCGCAAGCCCCTCATTCACCCTGGCCGCAGGGTCGGGCCCGGCCGCAGAGTCGGCCTCGGCCCCAGCTGCAGGATCGGCCTCGGCTGAAAGCCCTGCCTTGGCCCCCGTCTCCGCCGCCCTCGCGGGCCTCGCGCCTGCCCTGGGCGCCCCGCCGGCCGCGGGCCCTGTGTTCGCCCCAGGGTTGGACTCGTCCGCGGTGCCCGAGGGCGCCGAAGGCTCCGCGTCGGCTCTCGGATCGGCCGGGGATCGACCACCCGCGGAGGAGCGTCTCGACAACGTCGCCGTGGACCACGCCGGCCACCGGCTGCTCCGCGACGGCGCGGAGTTGCCCGTGACCGCCCGGGCGTTCGAGTTGCTGGTGTTCCTGATGCGGCACCCGGGGCAGGTCTTCACGCGCGAGCAGCTGCTCGACCGCGTCTGGGGCTACGAGTACGCAGGCGAGACGCGGACCGTGGACGTTCACGTGCACCAGCTGCGGAGCCTCGTCGAGCGCGATTCTGCCGAGCCGCGCTTCCTGCACACGGTGCGAGGCGTGGGCTACGTGTTCCGGCGGCCGATTGGGCCGGCGGCCGAGCCGGTGAGCGCGCCGCAGCCAGCGAGCGCGCCGCAGGTAGGTGGCGCGCCGCGACCGTGAGCGCCGAGGGCATCGCGGTCGCGGTCCTCGTCGCGGTGGTGGCGGTGGTTGCCGCGTTCGCGATCGGACGCGAGCTGGCACTCCGCAGGATCCGGGAGATGGCAGGCGGGCGTCCGGACGAGCCGCCCGCGTCCGCTGTGCGCAGCCTGCTCGAGCGAACCGAGCAGGCCGCCCGCCGCGCCCGCCAGGAAGCCGAGGACCTGGTGTACCTGACGGGGCTGGTCGGCGCGGGGATCGTGCGCCTCGACGACGAGCTGGTGGTGACTTCGGCGAACCGCGCGGCCGACCTGTACCTCGAGGTGGCGCAGGGCTCGCTGGTCGGCACGCGGCTGCCCCACCGGCCGGCGGGGCGGCCGGCGGGAGACGCAGATCATGCCGCGGTCGGGCTGGGCGACGTGCGGCTCGACGCGATCGTGCGGACCGCGTGGCGCAACGGGAGCGCCGCCGACGAGGTGGCGCTGGGCGGGCCCGACGGCCGGGCGCTGTCGGTCCGGGCACGGCGCTCACCGGGCGGCGGCGTGTGGGTCGTGATCGACGACCTGTCCGAGCTGCGGCGGCTGCAGCGCATCCGGACCGAGTTCGTTGACAACCTGTCGCACGAGTTGCGGACGCCCCTCACGACCGTCCGCCTGTTGACCGAGACGCTCGCGCGCGACCTGGAGGAGATCGAGGTGCCGCCGCGGGTCGTGGACATCGTGCAGAAGATCGACGTCGAGACCGGGCACCTGGTCCAGATGGCCACCGAGCTGCTGGACCTGGCGAAGATCGAGCAGGGACAGGGCCAGCCGCTCTATATCGATGATGTCGACCTGGGGCCGATCGTGACGAGCACGCTCGACCGCCTGCGGCTCTTCGCCCAGCGCCAGGGCGTGCGGCTTCGGTCCGAGATCGACCCGGACGTTCCGCCGGTGCTCGGCGACGCGGAACGTCTCGGGCAGCTGCTGATCAACCTCGTCCACAACGCGATCAAGTTCTCGCCGTCGGGCGGCGCCGTGGTCGTACGCGCCCGCGGGGAGCCGGCGGCGGACACGCCCGGCCTCGTCACGCTGGAGGTCGAGGATCGCGGCGTCGGCATTCCGGCCGAGGACCTGCCCCGGGTGTTCGAGCGCTTCTACAAGGTGGACAAGGCCCGGGTCCGCGGAGCGGGGGGGACCGGGCTCGGCCTGTCGATCGTCCGGCACATCGCGGAGGATCACGGCGGCCGTGTCTCCGTCGACAGCACCGAGGGTGCCGGCTCGACGTTCCGGGTGGTGCTGCCGGCAGCCCCGCCCGTTCCCTCGAGTACGCATCCCTGACGATTGCGCGCCCGCCGGCGCGGGACGTAGCGTGCGTTGGCGCGCCAGGAACGTCGCACTGCTGAGGCCCCGGCTGGTTTCGGGCCAACGACAGCCGGGGTCTCGGCACGTCCGTCAGATTTCCTCGGGTGCCTCCGCCGGCACGGCGAAGGCGAACACGGCGCCGTCGTCGCACGGCTCGACCCAGATGTCGCCACCCATCGCGTTCAGAAGACCGCGGGCGACATTCAGGCCGAGCCCGGTTCCCCCGCGGGGCCCGGGAGCGAACCTGTCGAAGAGCCGCGCCTCCACCGCCGGCTCGATGCCCGGGCCATGATCGCGGATGACGACCACGAGCCGGTCGCGATGCGCGATGGCGTGGCTGCCGGCCGCGGTGCCGCTCGCCGGCATCGCACGGATCACCAGCTCGACAGGTGTGCCGCCCCCGTGCTTCACCGCGTTGTCGAGCAGCGCCCAGACGACCTGGTCCACCCAGTCGCGGTCCGCCAGCGCCAGCCAGCCGCCCGCGTCGTCCTCGAGGGAGAAGGAGATCTCGTCGTGCGCCAGGCTCTCCCATGCCCGCCGCACGAGCGGAGCCAGCGCGACCACTTCCTCGCGCGGCCGCAGCGTCCCCGCCTCCAGCCTCGAAACAGTCAGCAGCTGGCCAACCAGCCGCGACAGGCGGTCCGCCTGCTCGACGATGATCCGCAGCGCCGGATCCCGGTCGCGGTCGGCCAGGCGCTCGGCGAACGCCCGGATGCTGGTGAGCGGCGTCTGAAGGTTGTGGCTGACGCCCCGGAGAAACTCGCTCTTGAGTTCCGACAGGGACCGGGTTTCCTGGTACAGCTCCGTGTTGCGGACTGCTGCCGCCAGCTGCCGCCCGTACAACTCCAGCAGGTCCGCGTCAGCCGCGCTCCAGTCCTGCATGGGCGGAACCACGGCAGTCAGCCACCCAACGTCGTCGTCCTCGAGCCGCAGCGGAGCCACGACGGTGAACGCCTCGCCGGGCACCCGCTCGTCCTGCGTGGGGACGGCGGCAGGTTCCGCGCCGGCGAGCACGATCTGGACGGAGCGAAACCCGAACGCACGCGCGGCGGCGCGCTCCGCGTCGGCCACGAGCGCGCTGGGGCCCTCTCGTTGCGAGAGACCGGCAAGCGCCTCGAGCACCTGGTGGAGCGACCGGTTGCGCTCGTCGAGGGCGGCGGCGAGTCGATTGTGACTGTTCGCCAGGCGGCCGAGCTCGTCGTCGGCCGGTGCCACGAGCCGCGCGGACAGGTCGCCCGCCTGGAGCCGGTCGAGGGTGACCGTCAGCTCCCGCAGCGGCTGGATGAGCGCGCGCGCCAGCGCGAAGCTCAGGAAGACTGCCCAGATGACGGCGACAACGAGTGCGACGGCAAGCACGACGCCGACGTCTGCCGGACCGGCCTGCGGTTGCACGAGGGCGAGGTACCCCGCCTGTCCGCCGGCAGCGCCCACGAGCGGCACGACCGCCACCAGCAGCGACCCTGCCCGCGTGGTCGATCCTCCGGGTCCCGGTGCCAGGCCGGAGGGCAGCGCCGCGATCGCCTCGGGTCCGGAGCCGGCGACCGCGCGGCCGTCGATGCCGAAGATGGTGACGCTCCCGCCGGTCAAGGCTGCGAGCCGGGTCGCCGCCGTGACGTCCGGAAGGGTGCCCTGCGGCGACTCCGCGGCGGCGAGACGCGCAAGGTTGAGGAGCGAGGACTGCTGCTGCTCGGCAGTGGACGCGGTCACTCGCACGATCGCCACGACCCCGAACAGGACGACGGGGAGGAGCGCGACCGTCGCGAGGGCCAGAAACAGGCGCGACCGGAGCGGCAGCCTGCTCATCCGCCGAGCATATCAGCGGCGTGAGCGGGTCAGGACCGGGTTCCGCCGCCTGGCGCGGGTGCCTCAGGCGCCAGGGGTTCAGGCGCCAGGCGCAGGTTGGCTCAAGCGCCAGGCGCGGGTGGCACGGGCTCATCCACGCGTCGCAGCCGATAGCCTGCCCCCCGCACGGTCTCCAGGTACGTCGGGTGGTCCGGATCGGTCTCGAGCTTCTGTCGGAGCCGGCGCATGGTCACCCACACGTACGAGGGATCCGGCACCTCCACCTCCGACCACCCACGCGCGAGCAGCGTCTCCGTGGAGACCACCCGCCCGATGTTCGCCGCGAGCGCGTAGAGCAGCCGCGACTCGGTCGGCGTCAGCGACACCACGCGCCCGTCCACCAGGGCACGCCGCCGCTGCAGCTCCAGCACCAGCGACGGCCCGAGCGGCAGCGCGCCCGCCGGGACGTTGTCGCCCACCCGCCTGAGCACTCGGTGGATCCTCGCGCGCAGCTCGGGGTAGTGAAACGGCTTCGTGACGTAGTCCTCCGCCACCTCTTCCAGGGCGCTCGCCTTCGAATCGCCGCTGTCGATGGCCGATAGGACGATGACCGGCAGGTCCGCCCGCTCCTTCACCCGATGTGCCAGCGTGAGCCCGTCGATCCGCGGCATCATCAGATCCACGATGAGCAGGTCGGGCCAGGCCCGCTCCAGGCTGCGCAGCGCTTCCACGCCGTCGCGCGCGGTTGCGACCTCGAACCCGTCGTCCCGCAGCTGCTCGGCCACGAGCGCCAGCAGGTTCGGGTCGTCGTCGACGAGAAGGATTCGCTGCCGCACACCGGCCATCAGGGGCAGAGCCTAGCAGCGTCGCACTCCAAACGGCGCACGTCGGCGAGGACGCAGGCGGCTCGTGTGGCTTACGATCCGGACTGGCTCAGGATGACGGACGAGGTGCTCACATGGCCTACGATCCCACGTTCTTCTCGCCCGGAGGACGGATGGCGGACGCCGACATGCGGTCCGAGGAGGTCGAGCTCGTCGGACCGCACCTTCGCCTGGGTGGTCGCGTGGCCGTTGGCCGGTTCACCCGGCTCTCCGACCTGATCAATCACAGCCGCGGCTACGTACTGCTGCGCGACGCGCGCCTGCTTCGCCGCAACGGCGAGCCCACGAACCTCGTGGTGGACGAGCTGATGGTGAACCAGGACGAGATCACGTTCATCGGCCAGGTGCCCGGCGCGGAGCGGTCGGCCCCGGTCGAGACGTCACCCCTGTCCAGCTTCGACCGTCCGACCCTCGAGCGGGAGCCGCGGCGCTTCGTCATCTTCACCCCGGGCCACAGCCTCACCGGGACCGTGCACGTTTACCGGGAGATGACGCTCCCCACGTTCGTCGACACGACGGATCCGCGATTCGTGACGATGACGAACGTGACGGCCCGCTCGCTGGCGGACCGACGCGTGATCAGCCATTTCGACCTCCTGCTGGTCAACCGGACGCAGATGACCGCGGCGGCCGAGGCGAGCAAGGCGCGGGCCGTCAGCGACTAGCTGACGCTGATCAGGCGCCAGGCTCCGCGCCCGGAGGAGGCGCCGGTTCGGGTGTGGGTGCGGGCTCCGGAACGGCGGCGGCTCGCCGGCGCCGAACCCGCCGCTTCGTCGCCTTCGCGTCGGGCAGCGGATACCAGTCGCAGGGGCACAGGCCCCTCGGGCAGCCTTCGTGTGGGAGTCGGTGCGTACGCAGCTCGGCCGCGATGCGGAAGGCGTGCCCGTCGTCGCGGTCGCATATCTCGCAGCAGCCGGCCGCGACCAGCTCGACGCGTCCCCCGAAACCGACGGCCGAGCGGAGGGCGGCGGCCGACCACTCGCGGTGCAGCGCAAGGAGCTCTTCTGGCGGCGGGACGGGCGAACCGGCTGCCAGGTGCAGGGCCGCCGCCTGCTCGCGCCTGACTCGCGCCACTTCTTCCCAGCGCTTCTCCCGCCGCGCCGCCCGGACGGCATGATCGGCGGCGGCGAGGTAGAGGTCGCGTGACGCTTCGACGGCGGCCGCCGACGGCGGCGCCGCGGCCACCCGGCTGATCCGGGCGCTAGGTGCCGAGACGCCCCTCGCCAGCGCCAGCCACCGGCGGCGCGCGCTCCTCCAGTTGCGCTCGTTGGTTTCGCGTTGTCGCTCGGCTTCGAAGACCGCGAGGGCCTCTTCGGTCAGGAGCACACGCCGGCCGTCGACTCGCCGGACGACGATCCGGCGCCTGCACCGCGGGCACAGCCGGCCGCGCTCTGGTGCCGGGTCCAGCAGCACGGCACAGTACGGGCAGGCAGCGGGTGCAGGGGGCGTGGGCTCGGGCGAGGCCGCAGGGGGTTCGGCCGGCGCGACGCTACCCGCCCCGGGCAGCGCCTGATCATCTCCGCGGGGCCAGCTGTCCGTTCCGGTGTCTGGTCTGCCGCCTCCGATGAGGCGTCTCAGGAAGCCGATGGCCGTTTCCCCGAGCTGCACTCGCCGCTTTCAGGGTACTCCGCAGGTCGGCCGCCGCGCCCGACACTGTGGTGCAGGTACCGGCTACGTGGCGCGAAGCGCCCGCTCCGCGAGCCTCAAGGGCAGCGCGCCGCTCCCGGCGATGGTGTCGTGAAACTCGCGCAGCGAGGACACGGGCACGTCCTCCGCGGCAACGTCCGGGAAGCCATGCGCGTCGAGCCAGGCGCGCCGAATGCGCAGGATCTCCAGGCAGCCTGTCAGGTAGGCGGACGCCTGCGTCGGCCACGTGCAGTAGCGCCCGACCTCGGCCCGGGCCGTCGGCTCCGGCAGGCCCGCCTTCGTGCCCATGAAGTCCACGGCCTCCTCGAACGTCATCTCACCGAGGTGGAGGCTGGTGTCGACAACGATCCGCGCCGCCCGGAACAGCGAAGCCTTCAGTTGGAACAGCTCCTGGATCGGGTCCGTGAAGAAGCCCCGCTCACGCATCATGCGCTCCGCGTAGAGCGCCCAGCCCTCGGTGAAGTAGGGGGTTCCGAAGACCCTTCGCACGGCGCTGCGGTTCCGCTTGCGCATCACGAGGTGCCAGTGGTGGCCGGGGTACGTCTCGTGGACGGAAACCGAGGGGATGTCGCCCCAGCTGTTCCCCTCGAGCCGCTGCTGGATCTCCGGCTCCGGCGTGCCGTCCGGGGCGAACGGAACGAAGAAATGCCCCGTCCACGAGTCCGAGAACGCAGGCGGCGAGTTGTACGAGGCCACGCCCAGGACCGGCCGCTGGAACACCGGCGACGGCTCGACCAGGCAGCGTTCGCCGGGCGGCAGCGTGACGAGCCCGCGCTCTGCGAGGAAGCTGCGGGCGCGCGCCGTCCAGTCGGCGTACCCCTGCCGCATCGCCTCCTCCGTCGCCGGGTGATCCCGTGCGGCCTCGCCGAGCACTGCCGGCCAGTCGTCGGTCCCCCGCGCGCGTCGGGCCAGCTCCGCCATCTCGCCGGCGAGTCGGTCGTACTCGACCCGACCGCGCTCGCGCAGGCCGCGCGCGTCAGTGTCAAGCAGCTCCTTCTCGCGCAGGAGCCGTGTGTAGCGCTCCTCGCCCAGTTGCCAGGTTCCCGTCGCGGCGCCTGCCAGGCGCTCCAGGTGCGCCGCCCAGTCGTCCATCGCGCGCGCGCCGTTGGCTCCCTGCGCCGCAACGCGCTCGCGGTCCGCTCCGGGCGCGACGTCGAGCGCGAGCAGCTCTCTGAGGTACCGGGCCCCGCCTCGTGCCGCCCCGGCCCCGCGCTGCAGGATCAGCGGGTGGGCCAGTGACGGGTCCAGGTTTGCGATGCCCTCGCGGACCACGCGCGGGATCTCGCGCAGGCGCGCCACGGCCGAGCCCACGAGATCGGCCTCCGGGCGCAGCCGGTGCAGGAACAGCGTGAAGATGCCGTCGAGGGCCACGTTCGTGTACGTCGCCGGGTCGCGGCGCCAGTTCTGCCAGTCGGCGAGGATCAGGCGGCCCTGCAGGACCGAGCGCACCAGGTCGCGGTCCACCTGTTCGTCGAGCGTGAGTCCGTCGTCGGCGATGGCGTCGAAGCGGGCCATCCATCGGGCCGCCTCGGCGTCCCGCGTCGCAAACGACCCGGCCGACAGGTCGTCGACGCGATCGTCGTACTCGGTGAGCCCGAGCTGGCTTGCGCGCACCGGCGACTGTGCGAACTCGCGCGCGAGGAACTCGGCCGCGATGGACTGGAAGGTCATCTCCTGCTCCTCTGTTGGGCGCCGAGCGCCCTGCGGCCTCGCTTCGCTCACGGCGCGGCCGGGTCCACATGCCGACAGCGCGGCGCGACGGGGCATCGGCCGCAGGCGGGGTTGCGCGCCGTGCAGGTCCGGCGCCCGTGCGTGATCAGGTTCACGTGCGCCTCGTAGATCCGCCCCGGCGGGAACACGTCGAGGGCGACGTCGTGGGCACGATCCGCGGGCGTGCCAGCGGGCACGATGCCGATCCGGGTCATCACGCGGTGCACGTGCGTGTCCACGGGCATGAGCGGCTGCCCGAAGCAGAACAGCAGCACGACGGACGCCGTCTTGGGCCCCACCCCGTCGAGCCGGACCAGCCAGTCGCGGGCCGCGTGCGGATCCATCCCGCCGAGGAAGTCCAGCGCGAAGTCCCCGCGCTCCTCGCGGACCCGGCGCAGGGCGGCCTGGATGCGGGGCGCCTTCTGCCGTGCCAGCCCGCCCGAGGCGATCGCCGCTGCCACGTCGCCGACCGGCGCGGACGCCACCGACTCCCAGCCCGGGAAGCGCGACGCGAGCTCGTCGAAGGCGCGCTCCGCGTTGAGGTCGCTGGTGTGCTGCGACAGGATGGTCAGGACCAGCTCGTCGGTCGGGGGGCGGCGCGGCGCCCAGTCGGGCAGGCCGTAGAGTCCCTGCAGGCTCGCCAGCACGAACTCGACCAGGCCCGGGCGCTCGCGCTCCAGCGACCCGGCGGCGGACAGCGTCACCCGACGAAACCGGCCGAACTCGTTGCGCGGCGGCCACGCGCGGTCAGCGCGGCGCCCAGCGAGACCAGCCGTGCCACGCGCTCGGCCGCGCGCTCGACCGGCGCCGCCCCGGCGGCCATCGCCGCCTCCAGCCCCCTGTGATCCTCGCAGGCCGAGACGACGACGGCGTCGAGGTAAGCGAACGCGGCGACTCCCTCGAGCTCGATGCCGCCACCGATCACCACGCATGGCCGACCGGCCTCCCTGGCGCGGCGCGCGACCCCGTGCGCCGTCTTGCCGAAGGCCGTCTGCGCGTCGACGCGACCCTCGCCGGTGATCACCAGCTCGCAGGCCGCGAGGCGCTCGGGGAACCCGACGAGCTCCATCACCTCCCCGATCCCGGGGCGGACGGAGAACGCGGCCACGTGGCCGGCGATGGCCAGGAGCCCGGCGACCGTGCCGCCCGCGGCTCCCGAACCGGGTGCAGCCGCGATCTCGCGGCCGGTGGCCGTCGCGAGCGCGTCCGCGTAGTGGGCAAGCGCGGCGTCCAGCCGGCGGACCTGCGCGGGCGAAGCCCCCTTCTGCGGGCCGTACACGGCCGCGGCCCCGTCGGGTCCGCAGAGCGGGTTGGTGACATCGGACGCCACGACCAGGCGCACGCCCCGCAGGAGCGGCGAAAGGCCGGCGAAGTCGACCCGAGCCAGCCTGGCGAGTGCGTCCCCGCCCGGCGGGAGGTCGCGGCCGGCGGCATCGAGGAACCGCGCGCCGAGGGCGGCGAGGAGGCCCGAGCCGCCGTCGGTGGTGGCGCTCCCGCCGACGCCGAGGATGATGTCCTGCACGCCCTCTCCGATCGCGGCCGCGAGCGTGAGCCCCGTCCCGAACGTGCTCGCTGCGCCCGGATCGCGCTCCTGCGCGGCGACGCGCCAGAGCCCGGACGCGTCCGCCAGCTCCACCACCGCGCGGTCGCCTGAGCGCAGGAATCGCCCGTCGACGGGTCGCCCGAGCGGATCCTGCGACGCGGCAGGCACCTGCTGCCAGGAGGAATCGGCCGTCCGCAGCGCATCGAGCAGGCCGGCGCCACCGTCGGAGACGGGGCAGCGGTCGACGGTGTCGTCCGGGCGCGCGCGAGCCCACCCCCGCGCAATCGCGTCGGCGACCTCGACGCTCGTCAGCGAGCCCTTGTACGAATCCGGGGCCGCGAGCACGCGGAGCGGCATGCCCACGGCGACCTCTCGGGCCGCGCGCTTCGTCTCGGGCATCACGGCCTGCCGCCCCTGGCCCTCACGATCGGCCGACCTCGGCCGTCACGACCCGGCGGCCCTGCGCCGCTCCAGGTACTCCGGGATGCGGATCATGGGCGGCCGTTCCTCGTCGGCGAGCTCGATCACCTCGAGCGACAGACGTGTGGGCGACGAACGGGGCAGCTTCATCGTCGAGCCCAGCTCGGCGAAGAGGTGCGCACGGTGCCGCTCCTCGAGGCGTTTCATGATCGCCTGGAGGATCACGAAGCTCATGCGGCTGAGCCCTTCGAGCTCCTGGTTGCGGTGGACACGCCGTTCGAGATCGACCTGCCCGAGCCCTTCGAGGCCGACCCGCTCGATCGCGTCGATCAGGTGGCCGATCTCGACCGCGTAGCCGGTGAAGAAGGGAACCGCCTCCAGCAGGCTGCGCCTCCCCGCGTACTCTCCCGCGAGGGGCTGGATCATCCCCGACAGCTCGGGGAAGAAGAGGTTGATCAGCGGACGCGCGACGAGCTCCGTGACGCGCCCCCCTCCGCCTTCGCGCAGCACCCCGCCCTCGACGATGGGCCGCTGGTAGTACCCCTTGACGTAGGCGATGCGGGCTTCGGTGAGCAGGGGGCCCAGGGTCCCGTACGCCATGCGGGGCTCCCAGTCCTGCACGTCCGTGTCGCACCAGACGATGAGGTCGCCGCTGGTCTCGTACAGGCTCTTCCACAGCGCCTCGCCCTTGCCCCGGTAGGAGCCGTAGCGGGGGAGCACGTCCGCGTGCTGCACCACGCGCGCGCCCTCCGCCGCGGCGATCGTCTGCGTGCCGTCCTCCGACGCCGAATCGATCACGAGGAGTTCGTCGACCAGCGGCACGCGCTCCATCAGCTCCGCGCGGGCGCTCCGCACGATGGGCCCGACCGTCGCCGCCTCGTTGAGCGTGGGCAGGACCAGGCTGATCGTGACGCCCTGTCGTTCCTTCAGGGCCACCAGCCGGGCCAGGTCGGCGAACTCCCGGTGGTGGAAGTTCGACTCGGCGAACCAGCGGTCGACGCGGACCGCGACGCTGCGCTCCTCCTCGACGGCGCGGTCGATCGCCTCCAGCGTCTCCGTGTGCCGTGCCGCCTGCTCGAACGCCGCGTGCGTGGGCGCCTCCTTCGTCTTCACCACGATGACGGTCGTCCGCGCCTTCTGGGCGATGTGCTCCGGGAGGGCGCCGAACAGCCCGCCAGCGGCGGAAGCCGGACCGGACGGGGCGGGCGCATGCGACCCGATGCCGGGTGTGGCGCCCGGCACCGATGCACCGAGCACGAGCAGGTCGGCGCTCTCGGCCTCGCGGAGGATCGCGTTGCGGACGTTGAGCGCCTCCCGGATGATCGGCACTGAGCGGCCGCGGGCCTGCCGGCGGATGAACGCCTGCAGGGCGCGCTCCGCCTGTGCGCGGACCTCGTCACCCACGCCGGGCGGCAACACGTGCATCACCTCGACCTCGGCGTCCATGCGCCGCCCGAGCGCGTCGGCGAAGCGCAGCGCGAGATCGGCATGCGGCCCGCCCCGGACCGGGACGAGGATGCGGCGCACCGCGTCCACGCCGCGTTGCTTGACGACCGCGATGTCGCACGGCGCGTCGTGCACGACCGCGTCGATCGTCGGCGAGAACGTGGCGTTCGTGCCGCGGCGCCCGCCCGGCGTACCGCTCCACCCGAACACGATCAGGTCGGCGTCTTCTTCGGCGGCGGTCTCCAGGATCCCCTCCGCCGCCCGGCGGCCGATGCGGACGAGCGTCCGCAGCTCGACCCCTTCGGGCACGAAGTCCATCACTCGCTGGAGCAGGCGCCGGGCGTGCCGGGCTCGCGTCGCCCCCTCGGACAGCGGCTCGCCTTCCGGGATCTCCACGATCCCGAGCACCACCAGGCACCCGCTGCGGTCCATCACGGAGGCGCCGATTCGGACGAGGTCCGCCGCCGTCCGTGGGTTGGCCAGCGGGATCAGGATCCTCTCGGGCAGGTGGGCGCTCACGCCGGCCGCTCCGGTCGCGTGTCGGCGTCCTGCCGAGGCGCGACTGCCGCGTCGGCCTCCTGCCAGCGTGCGACCAGGTAGGGCTTTGCCAGCTCGAAGGCCCGGGCCTGGCGTTCGACGACCGCCTCCGACTGCTCTCCCGTCAGGTCGTGCACCTCAAGCAGGAGGCTCGCGACGCGGGCGAAATAGAGCGGCACCAGCGCGGCGACGAGCCGCTCCACGGGCAGCACCCGCCGGCGTGCGGCAACGCACACGTCGTACACCACGTGCGCCCAGGCCATATCCGGGAAGCTGAACATCCCGACCTGGAGCGCGCGGGGAGCGTCCGCCCGCGCGGCGCTCTGGGCGGCGGAACCCGCGTCTGCGGCCAGCTCATAGACCAGCGCCGCGGTTTCTGGCGCCAGCATCCGGTCCCACTGCTCGCCCTGCCCGAGGCGGCCGCGATGGAATTCCTCGAGCAGCCGGAGCACGTCCACCTCGAGTGGCGGCGGCTCCACGATCCGCTCGAAGCCGTACGCGGGCACGTCGCGCGACCCGCGGACGGGGAGCCAGCGATCGGCATGCCGCTCGGTGAGCTCGAGGATGGTGCTCAGGACCTGGCTGAACATGGGTCCGAGGTCGGCGCCCGGGTCCTTGGGATCGTGCACCTTCGCCCCGAGCCGCGCCTGGCACACCGCGAAGCCGCCGGCGATCGCGGTCGTCGTCATCCAGATGTCGATCCCGAACCGGCTGACCTCCGACGTCCAGTCCTCGCGTTGCAGGTAGTGATCGACCAGGTCACCGCTCACGCCGAAATCGCCGCCGATCGGCTGGCGGATGCGAAGCCCGTACAGCGCCCTGGTCAGCGGGTACGTGACGGTGTTGGTGATGGTGCCGTCGTTCCGGTGGCGCGCGTAGAGCGGCGCCACGAAGTCGAAACCGCCCTTCAGGATGGGCCCGGCGAGGAGCTCGATCCACTCGGGCAGGATCGAGCGCAGGTCGGAGTCGACGACCACCAGCGCCTGCACCCGGAGCGCGCGCGCGACCTGGAAGACGGTCCGGAGCGCGGCCCCCTTGCCTCCCACGCCGTCCACTTCCGGGTAGGTGAGGCTGATCCGTTCGAGGCGGTTGCGGGGGCGCACCAGCAGGATCCGCTCGACGTAGTCCGGCGGCTCGGTCTCGACGACGACCCGTTGCGTCCCGTCGGGCGAGCCCGCGTCGGCGTTGACCAGCACGGGACGCAGGTCCGGGAAGTACTGGACGAGGCCGGCCTGGGCGGCGCGGGTCACGTGGCCGATCGTGGCCGCATTCCGAAAGCTCGGGATGCCGACCATGATGTCAGCCCGTCCGACACGCTCGACAGCGTCGCGCAGGGCTGGCGGGAGGGGCGACGACATCGTCTCCACTCTACCCGACGGCGCCAGCCGGCGGCCTGGGGAGCGCCCGCGGCCCGGGGAGCGCCCGCGGCCCGGGAGTGTCGGCGGCCCGGGAGCGCCCGGTCAGCGTTCCAGGCGGGGCGCTACCGCGACGCGACGCGGAGGCTCTTCGAACGTGACGGCGCCCGGCGGCCCGACGTCGATCGCATCCCCTGCCGCGATCTCGCGAGCCAGGATGTGCAGCGCGCCGTCCGACGGCGGGAAACCCGCCGCCGAGAGCGTCTCCGCGCGACCCTCGACCGCCGGTGCACCCTCCGGTACCCGCAGGCGGATGGGCACGTGGAGGGCATCGCGGATCGCCGCGGCGAGGCGCACGATCTCGTCGCCGTCGCCAGCGACGAGCGCCGCCCACGGCCGGTCGCCTGCAAAGCGCGGCTCTTCCAGGGGCACGATCGCGAGGCCCCAGCGGTGGGCAGGCCCGGCCGCCGACGTCCCGGCGCCTGCCCCGCGCACCATCACCTCCCCGGAGCGCACGTGTCCCGCGAACCGGTCGGCCGTCAGCTCCTGGAAGGCCCAGCTGCGGAACTCGTACAGCCGATCGCCGGCCAGGAAGGTTCCGTCGTCCGCGAGGCGGGCCCACCAGGCCATCACCGCGTCGGGGGAGGCGTGCGGGTCGAGTGCGAGTCCTGCCCGGCGCAGGCGGCGCCGCGCGCCGGCGGGAGACAGCCGTTCCTGGTCGAGGTCGAGTGCCTCCAGGTCCCCGGACTCGCCGGAGTCACCGACGCCGCCGAACTCGTCAGACTCGTTGTCCAGCGATGCCTCCCGCGGGGCGCGAACCGCTCGCGCGGCGACGTCCGCCGGTACCTGGCCTCCCACGTCGTCGCCCAGGTCGGCGAACTCGTCCTCGTCCGCGGCCTCGGAGTGCGACTGGCTGTCCTCGTCGTCTGCGTGGGTGTCGCGCGGAGGCTGGTAACTGCGCCACGGCCGAAGGAGACGGAAGCCGTGTCGCGCCCCCAGGCGGTGCGATCCCACGTTGCCCTCGCCTGTGGCGTAGCGGACCGTCGTGGCCCCCTGCTCGCGTGCCCACACAAGGCACGCGCCGTGCAGCAGCCGGGCCACGCCGCGGTTGCGGGCGCCCGGGTCGACCCGCAGCCCCTCGAGCCAGGCCTCGCCGGGCGCGAGCATCGCGACCCGTCCGATGCCGATCGGCCGGCCGGCCGACAGCGGCCTGCCGAACAGGTCGAGCTCGTGCGGCGCGTCCGGCGTCGCCACCAGCAGAACGCCGTCCGGAGCCTCGAGCCAGGATCGCCAGACCGCCGGGATGTAGTCCCAGCCCTCCCAGGTCGCCCGCGTGAAGTCGAGCACCGCGCGGGTATCCCCCGGCCGCGCCCGCCGGACGCGAATCGGCAACTCGGGGAGCGACTCCCGATCGGGGAGCGACTCCCGCTCGGGGAGCGACCCGCGTTCGGCCCCAGTCACCGCTTCGCCGGTCCGGCGAGCCAGACGATCCAGTCCTCCGCCTCGCCGCCCGGCCGGTATCGGCCGTTCGACGCCTTCAGGACCACGCCGTCGAAGCCGGAGGCGCGCCAGGTCCGCATCCAGGGATCCGCGGGCGGCCGTGCGTACGGAGAGACCCGCACGAGCTCACCAACCTCGACAACCGAGTCGAGGATTCGTTTGCGCTCGAGGAGCGGCACGTCGAACAGCGCGCGTCCGTCAACACGCAGCAGGTCCACGGCCACAAACGCCACCGGTCGCACCTCCCCGTCCTCGATCGGCGCCGCAACGTCCGGGTCCATGCGCGGGCCCATCACGATGTTGCCGCTCCGTCGCCCGATCGGGAGCACCGACACGGTTGTTCCGGGCCGGGTGGCCTGGTCGGTCAGGAATCCGTCGATGACGGCGTCGTCCGCGTGCACGGCAGAGCGAAGGGCGGCCGTGACTGTCGGCTCCTCGTCGGTGATGTCATCGCCGTACGAGTCCAGGATCGCGCACCACGTGCCGCCGTCCGGGCCCCGCCGGTCCGCGTCGACGTGCACGAGCACGTGTGCACCCTGCCAGTGCGGCTCGATGATGGGGTTGCTCACGGACCGCGCCCGTCGGCCCGGCCGGGCGACCTGGGGGCGCCAGGAGAGCGGGTCGAGCGGGGTCGTGTCGACGGCGGCCACGCCGGAGATGCTACCCCGGGTCGGCCGCCGACGGGCCCCGTTGATCTGCGTATCCCAGGGGATGCGCCCGCAGCCAGGTCCACGCCGAGCCGATCATCTCGGGGAGGCTTCCCCGCCGCGGGGTCCAGCCCAGCAGTTCCCGGGCTCGGGCATTCGACGCGACGAGCGCCGAAGGATCGCCCGCCCGCCGCGGACCGAGCGTATGCGGGATGGCTCGCCCGACCACCGCTTCTGCGGCGCGGACGACCTCGAGGACCGTGAAGCCGGATCCCGAGCCCAGGTTGCAGACGGTCAGCCCCCCAGGCGTCGAGGCGCCAGCCGGCGTGCCCGTGCCTGTCCGAGCGTAGGACGCGCCCGTTGCATCGCTGCCGCGCCCCGTCAGCTCCAGCGCGGACAGGTGTGCGTCGGCGAGGTCCTCCACGTGGATGTAGTCCCGCACGCAGGTCCCGTCGGGCGTCGGATAGTCCGTGCCGAACACGGTCAGCGATACGCGCCCCTGGGCCGCCAGGAGGACGTTGGGGATCAGGTGCGTCTCCGGGAGATGCTGCTCGCCGTTTCTCTCGGACGCGCCGGCGACGTTGAAGTAGCGCAGCGCCACCCCGCGCAACCCATACGCCTCGCCATACCAGCGCATGGCGCCCTCGAAGGTTCGTTTCGTCTCTCCGTACGGGTTGATCGGGGCGAGCGGCGCGTCCTCGGCGATCGGCACGGACTCCGGCGCGCCGTAGGTGGCGGCCGTCGACGAGAACACCAGTCGCCGGACCCCGGTGGCGACCATCGCGTCCAGGAGCCCGATGCCGCCGGCGACGTTCTCCGCGTAGTACAGCGCGGGCTCGGCAACGGACTGCCCCACCAGCGACCGCGCCGCGCAGTGCAGCACGGCCTCGATGCCCTCGTCCCGAAGCAGCCTCTCGAGCGCGTCGCGGTCCAGGAGCGTCCCGCGTACGAACCGCACGCCCGGGATCACCGCGTCACGATGGCCGGTGACGAGCGAGTCGAGCACCACCGCGTGGTGGCCGGCCCGCACCAGGCGCTCGACCGACACGCTTCCGACGTACCCGGCCCCGCCGGTGACCAGCACCCTCATCGCCGGCCGAGCATACGGCGCAGCAGGCCTGGCTTCGGCGCAGGCTGCGGCACGCGCTCGTTCTCGCGGTCGGTGCGAGTCGCGGCTGCGACCCCGCTCGGCTGCTCACCGGGCTGCACGAACGCGGGCCGCTCGACCGGCTCGCCTCTGGTCGCGAACACCTCCGACAGTCGCGCTTCCATCCGCAGCGCGGCCGCGTCTTCGGGGTCGATTGCCAGTGCCCGGACCGCGAGCCGGTACGCGCCGCGCTCGTCGCCGTGTTCGAGCGCGCACCGTGCCAGACCGACGACCGCGACCGCGTTCTGCGGATCGACCTCCGCCAGCCCGCGGTAGATCGCCTCGGCCGTGTCCACGAGCCCCACCGCGAGGTCGCGCTCGGCCTCCAGCAGCCGCTCGATCACGTCCGGTCGGTCCCGGGGTCCGGCGATGCCCAGGGTACGTCGGCCTGTTCCAGCAGCTCCGGCAGCCACCCCCGCGCGTCCACGATCGACTGCCGATACGTGTTCCGGGCGGGGTCCGCGACCGCGGACTCGAGCAGCCGGGACAGGAGGGCCCCGACGATCGGGCCCGGCTGCAGGCCCAGTTCGCGCTGCAGGTCGTGGCCGTCGACCGCGAGGTCGGAGACAGACGTCGCGAATCCGCGTCTCTGCTGCTCGGCGATGCGCCGCCGCAGTTCCAGCAGGTGCCCCTGGTCCGCCCGCTGTCCGCTCCCCAGGTTGTCTGCCTCCCGCAGCACGAGCAGATCGTCGATTGCGTCCGGCCCGACCCGCTGCACGAGCCTCCGAACGGCCGCGTCGCTCCACGAGGGCTCGTAGTTGAACATGTGGTGGCGGACGAGGTGGGCGACGGCGTCGATCTCGTCGCGCGGCGTGGCCATCGGGCGGAGGACGTCCTGCGCGATCTGGGCGCCGACCAGCTCGTGACCGAGGAAGTGCCCCTCGCTCAGGGTGCGGGGTTTCCCGGCGTCGTGGAACAGCGCGGCCAGCACGAGCATCTCGCGCCCGCTCGCGAGCCGCCTGGCGGCGTCGACGGTGGCCAACGTGTGCTCCCAGCAGTCCATCGGGGGAACCTTGTTCTGCGCCACGCCCCGCTGTTCGGCCAGCTCCGGGATGGAGGCGGACAGAATGCCCGTATCGGCCATGATGCGCAGGCCGCGGGACGGTTCGGGGGAGCGCAGCAGCTTGCGCAGTTCGCCGCCGATTCGTTCGCGGGAGACGTGGCGCACGAGATCGGCCGTCGCGCACATCGCGTCGAGCGTCCGCCCCTCGATCTCGAACCCCAGCTGCGCGGCCAGGCGTGCGGCGCGAACCAGCCGCAGCGCGTCCTCGTCGAACCGCCGGAGTGGGTCGCCGACGGCCCGCAGCACGCCGCAGCGCAGGTCGTCGACGCCGCCGAACTCGTCGACGAGCGCTGCCTCCGCCGTCGACGGTGCGGCACCCTCGGTCGCCTGGCCCGGCCTGGGGCGTCCCCAGGCGAGCGCGTTGACGGTGAAGTCGCGGCGCGACAGGTCGTCCACCAGGTCGTCGCCGAAGGTCACGTGGTCCGGACGGCGGTGATCTCCGTACCGGTGGTCCCGCCGGAACGTCGTCACTTCGACGAACCGGCCCTTGCCGTCCGGGATGAGCACCGTCCCGAAGCGGTTCTCGTAGCGGCTCCCGGGGAACAGCGACAGGATCCGGGCGGGCCGCGCGTCGGTGGCTACGTCCCAGTCGGTCGGCCTGCCCGACAGGAACGCATCACGCAGTGATCCCCCCACGACGTACGCGGCGTGCCCCGCGGCCGCAAGCTGTTCGAGCAGCGCGCGGATCGACGCCGGGACCATGGCTGCGATCACGTCCGCGTCGGTCCGGCGGGTACCCGCCGGGGCGCCGCTGGCGGCCGGAACAGACGAGCGGGGGGCAGGCTCGGGCATCGCCACCCTCCTCAGTCGTGGCCGAGGAACAGGTACGAGCGCCAGCCCGAGTTGCGTGGATCGACCAGGTACGGGATGAACAGCGAGTACAGGTCGCTGCGGGGCTCGGTCGGCGGCCGCACCAGGCGCATGCGGGCCTCGTCCGGCAGGCGCCCGCCCTTGCGGTGGTTGCACGTCCGGCAGGCCGTCACGAGGTTGTCCCAGGTGTGCTGACCACCGCGGTGCCTCGGGACGACGTGGTCGACGGTCAGGTCGCTGCCGTGGTGTCCGCAGTACTGGCAGGTGTGCCCGTCGCGGGCGAGGATCTCGCGGCGCGACAGCTTGACTCTCGGGCGGGGCCGGCGGATGCGGTGCTGCAGCCGGATCACGCTCGGAGCCCGGAACGTGGTCCGTGGCGTGCGGATCTCGAGGTGGTCGTACTCGAGGATCTCGGCCTTCTCGCCGAAGAGCAGCCGGAACGCACGCCGCACGTCGCACACGTTGAGCGGCTCGTAGTCCGCGTTCAGGACAAGGACGTCGCTATCCATGCAGAGTCATGCATGATCACCTTGGTCCGCATCGTAGCAGGAGCCGCCCTGGGCGGCCCGTGGCCCCGTCCGAGCGTCCGGCAGCACCCGGACCCCGTCGCCCGGCCGCACGGTCCCCTCGGCCAGCACGCGCGCGTACAGTCGACTGTCCAGCGGATGCGCAAGGATTGAAATCCGGCCGATGCGACCGTCGGCGAACGCCCCCCGGATCGTGTCGCATGGGCTTGCCGGCCGGGTAATCTCGAGCACGACCGTCCCACCAACCGCCAACCGGTCTCCCGGTGTCAGCGTCGATAGCTCCAGCCCTTCGAGCGTCAGGTTCTCGCCGACGGACCCGGGCGCGATGGGGTGGCCGTCCGCACGAACGCGCCGGATCGCCTCCATCGAGTACAGGCAGACGGCGCGAAACGGGCCGCCGTGCACGTTTCGGTCGTTGTGGTCGTCGCCCTCGAGCCCGAGCGTGCTCACGCGCGCCGAGTCGACGGGCAGCTTGGGGACGCCGCCTGGGGAGACGCTGACCTGGACGACGCGTGCGTCGGACACTCCGCGATGATAGGGGGCTCGGCAGGTCGTCAACCACCCGGTTCGATCGAGACCCGGGGGACGACGGAAGCCGCGGTCAGCGCGCACATGCCGGTCAACAGGAGCGACAGCGCCGACGCCCCGGTCGCCGGCACGCCTCCGTCGCATCCCGCCGATCCACCCTGGGTCGACCAGCAGATCGCCGTGGTGTCGACGATGGGGAGGAACCATGCGGCGGCAGCCAGGCCCACCACCGTGACGACCCCGGCCACGATCCGGGCGGCATCCAGCCCTCGGCGTGTTGCTCGCACGTCCCGCGCCAGCGACCTGATCCCGGCGCCGGCCAGACCCACGGGAAGCAGCCAGACGGCCGCGAAGGCGCCGACTGCCAGTGCGGCTAGGCCTTGCGGCCCACGTTCCGGCCGGACAGGTCAGGCTGCATTTCGGTCATCGTCGCACGCTCCCATCTGCTGA
>Ga0209415_10004695_pt1 | contig 24935 bp, 18 predicted proteins | sample PeaSoiSIISIP2007_FD_187696 | JGI IMG/M metagenome (GOLD analysis project Ga0209415, IMG submission 187696) | Peat soil microbial communities from Weissenstadt, Germany - SII-SIP-2007 (SPAdes) (version 2) | ecosystem: Environmental > Terrestrial > Soil > Wetlands > Peat | place: Germany... | reverse complement strand
CGTCCCGCCCGTGAACTTGCTGTTGTTGAACGTCAGGAACAGGCAACTCCGGTTGTCGAAATCTTCCACACCATCGACCCGAACCGGAAAAGGCCGGCGTCTGAATCGGGCTAGAGTTAAGAAAATCGAAGCCTGGTAACCTAACTCGCCCCAGTTGCTGAAACGGCGGGCACGCAGCGTAGCGACGTCTGCCGAGAAACCCATACTCAACAGATTAATGAAATGGATCACTCCTGTGCGGTGCCGCAGTCGCATCACATCGCAAGCCCGGCTCCGGTGAGCCAGCAGAGATTCGATTCCATACTCCACGCCCTGATGGCTGAAGTCGCGCAAAAAAGAATTGCCCGTGCCGAGCGGCAAGAAGCCCAAGGTCGGCCGATCTCCGGCGAGCGCCTGCGGGAAGAGGCCGTTCACGATTTCATAAGAAGTTCCGTCGCCGCCGACCGCAATAAAGTTGCGCACGCCACGCTCGTAGGCCGTTCGTGCAATCTCCGTCGCCTCACCCGGGGCGCGAGTGGACGCAACCTCGACCTCAATGCCGCCGCCCTGCAGGCGCGCCAGCGCCGGACCCAGCAGTTTGCGGCTCTTACCGCCTCCCGCCGCCGGATTCACAATCGCAAGATAGTTTTGCCCCAAAGTTCCCGATCCATTTTCACAGCATGCGAAGGCATCTACGCTGCGGAAGGTTCGCGCAGCGAATCAGCGTTTCAGCGGCCGGTCACAATCCCACCATTGCTTCCCGCTTCGCCGATTTTCCGATTTCCTCGGCCAGCGACTGCCGCTTGATCTTCATCGAGGCAGTCCGGGGAAAATCTTTCTCCCAGACTAAGTATCCGCCCACGCGCTTGAAATCAGGCAGCCGCCGATTTCGCTCCGTGATTTCCGCCAGCAGCTTGCTGTCGAATTTCTGATTCTGCTCCAGCCGCAGCACCAGGACCAGCGTTTCGCGCCCCAATTCCTTTTGTGGCCACACGTAGTTCGCCGCGAAAACGGCGTATTCTTTCACTGCCAGCCCGTCAAACACCGTTTCAATATCTTCCGGGTATATATTCTTTCCGCCCTCGGTCACGATCATGTTCTTCTTGCGCCCAAAGAGCTGCAGATGACCGCTACCGTCAAACCGTCCCAGATCGCCCGTCAGTAGCCAGCCATCGACGATCGTCTCCAGGGTCAACTCCGGATCGTCGAGATAATGCGACATCACCGTCTTGCTGCGGACGGCCACTTCGCCCACCCCATCGCCATCCGGATTCAAAATGCGCAGTTCGACTCCCGGCAGCGGCTTGCCCACCGTATCGGCGCGAAACGGTTTCAGGTCGTTGAGCGTGAGCGCCGTGCCCGCTTCGGTGAGCCCATAACCGTTCACCACCGGAATTCCGAGATCGTAAAAAAACTGCATGGTCGGAGGCTCCATGAACGCCCCGCCCGTAATCAAAGCCAGCACCTCGCCGCCAAACCCGCGGTGCACGTTCGAAAGCAGCATGCGGCTGAGTTTCACCCTAGGCCGGCGGCGGGTCAACATCCGGTTGGTCGCAATCATCGCATTCAAGTACGCCCGCTTCCACGACGGCAGTTCGTCGAACTTCGCGCGCAGGCCACGCTCCAGATTTTTCACGATCATCGGCACCAGCGACACATAGGTAATGCGGTAGCGTACAAATGCGTCGCGCACGAACTCAGGCCGCAGCGTGCGCAGATGCACCACGCAGGCTCCGCACACGAATGGACCGATGAAGCCCACCATGAAATCAATCGCATGATTGGTAGGCAGAATACTCAGGTACCGCACTCCCGGCCAGAAGGGATACCACGCGGTCAGCGCGCGGCACTGTTCCAGATAGTTTTCGTGAGTGAGCACGCAGCCCTTGGGCCGGCCGCCCGTGCCCGAGGAATAGACTATGCAGGCCACGTCGTCGTTCTGCCGCATGACGAAATCAGGAGCGCCTTTGCGCTTGAAATCCTCCCAGCGGAACGCGCCTGCCAACTCCACTCCCAGCGGGGCCTCGGTCACGAGAACGATCTTGGTCGCAATCTTCTGAAACTCTTCCGACTGCATGATCGCGCGCCACAAGTGATACTCGACGATCAGCACCTTGGCCTTGGAGTGCGCGAGCAGTTGCAGGTGTTCGGCCGCCGTCAACTTGTAGTCGAGCGGCACCAGGACGCCGCCGCAGTAAAAGATCGCGTACGCCGAGATCAGCCACTTCGACTGATTCGTCATGATGATAGCCGCGCGGTCACCGGCATCGTAATCGGCGTCCTCAAGAGCGCGCGCCAGCGGCAGCGCAATCTCTTTGAAATCCGAATATGTCAGGCGCACTTTCTCGCGATCGCGGTCGGCCTCGATCAGGCAAATCTCAGACGAAAAGCGGTCGAGTGCGTCGCGCAGCGCCGCGCCCAGACACGTGTATTGGGTGAGATCGAGCATAAAAAATTGCTGATTACCGATTGTAGATGGCTGATTGAACACCGGAGACGTCGTCGGCCGCGACGTGCCTTGACAATCAACAATCAGAAATCAGCAATCAACAATGAGAGACCCTTGCCTATAAGCGGGCCTGTATCTTGCCCGCCAGGGTGCGAAAGTCGGTTACGCCCTGCAGTTCGTAATCCGGCAACTCCACTCGAAAGTGGTTTTCCAGCTTCGTGAGCAAATCGAGCGTCTGCAGACTGTCGATCCCGAGCGCCTTGAAAAAGTCGGCGTCGGGCGAAAGTTTCTCTCGCGGCACTTTGAAGTGCGCCGCGGCCAGTGTGAGGATCTCGTCGAGCGTTTTTTCGGCAGTTTCCATAGGCAGTTATTCTATTCCAGTTTGCGCTACGGCAGATAAGGCTGCACGTCGGTGCTCTCAACAAACTTCTTCAATCCGGCTTGTACGGCAGGCCGGGAAAATAGATCGCAGAAAATATCGATCTCTTGGCGCAATTCGTCGAGTGGAACGCGTTTGATGAACTGCTTGGCCGCGACCGCCGTCTGACGGTCGAACTTTCCAATCTGCGCGGCTGTGGCTCGGGCCGCGCGTAACGCCTCGCCTTCCGATACCACCTGGCTCACCAGTCCGATCTGCTGCGCCTTGGTGGCATTAAAGCTGCGTCCGGTCAGCAGCAGGTCGCGCACCACCGCGTTGCCCAAATCGCGCTTCAGGCGTGGGATTCCGCCGAATCCGGGAATCAGTCCTAGTCTAAGTTCCGGAAAACAAAAACGCGCCATCTTATCGGCAATGATCAAGTCGCAGGCCAGCGCCAGCTCAAAGCCTCCGCCAAACGTCACGCCATGCACGGCGGCAATCGTGGTCAGCGGTGCGGCATCGATCTGATTCAAAACCCGGTGAATACGCTCCAGGAAATCGCGTACGCCCCGCGCGGCCTGCGCTTTTTCCATCGCCTGCGATCGTTCGTAAAGCTCGCGCAGATCAGCACCAGCGCAGAACCCGGGCTTCAACTCGCTATAGATGATGAGGGCATGCGCTTCTTTTTCCAGGTCGTCAAGCGAGGCTGCGAATCGTTCCAATTCATTCAGCGATAGCGAGCCCAGTTCATTGCAGGGATCTCGGTGGAGCGCCAACTCAATCACGCCACTCTGAACCTGCCACGACAGCGCTTGCCCTTTGAATCGCTTCTCGCCCAAAATCCGTCTCTTTCCTCAAAAGCTCTAGACTGCCTGCTTCACCTGATACATCTGCTCGATCTCGCTTTTCATGCGCACAGAAATCACGTCGCGCCTCAACTTGCCCATCGCGGTGAGCATACCGCTCTCGACGGAGAACGGCTCCGGTCGCAACCGAAATGCGCGCACCTGTTTATAGTGCGGAAGCCCCGCGTTGACGGCATCGAGCGCCGATTGTACCTGGTCACCCGCAAGGTTCCCCGTAACAATTGCTGAAAGATAACCGCGGCCATTCCCGACGACCACGACTTGCTGCGCACCCGGCAAATGTCGCGCGATTTCTTCTTCGATCGTTTCCGGCGCAATTTTGTGGCCCGAGCCGAGAACGATCAGATTCTTGATCCGCCCCACGATCCGCCAGTTTCCCGAAGCATCCATCTCGCCCTGGTCGCCGCTGTGGAACCATCCGTCGCGCAGCGCGTCGGCGGTCTGTTGCGGACGGTTCCAGTACCCCGGAAAAACATTTGGCCCTCTGACCACGATCTCCTCGTTGTCGCCGAGTCGCATCTCAACGCCGGGAATCGCCGGCCCCACCCGGCCGGGCACAAAGCTGCGCGGATCGTCCATGGTGCAGATCCCCGTCGTCTCCGTCAGTCCGTACACCTGCAGCACCGGAATGCCGAGCATGCTGAAATAATCCTGAGTCTCGGGAGCCAGCGGAGCTGAGCCACAAATCAGCGCTCTCAAATTCTCACCCGCCATTTTCTTGCGGATCGCGGGAAACACGACAGTGCTGGCCATCCACAACCAGAGGCCATCTCCGGCTCGCGAGTTTTTCGATTTCTGCCGAACCCACGCGGCTTTGGCGTGAGCGTAAATCGCCTCGACGACTCCACCTCTTTTCGCGATCTGCTCGTCCACTCCGCGCCGCATGCGTTCGAGCAACTGCGGCACATTCAGAAAATAGTGCGGCGCCGTCGCCGGCATGTCGCTGGGAATTTTCGTCAAGTCCGTATTCAACGTCACTAGGCTTCCGCGCAACAGGAAAGTCAGCATGGCGATCCACGATGCGCAAAAGCTGAATGGCAGGTAATGGAATATTCGATCCCGCCCCGAGCGGCCTCCCATGAGCAGGTCCAGTCGCGCCGACGTGCACCCCAGCATGAATCCTACGTTCGCCGCGGTCAGCACCACGCCCTTGGCTTCGCCGGAAGTCCCCGAAGTGTAAATGATCGTGACCGGGTCTGCATCCTGCACCTGCGGCCGGTCCAGGGTGATTCCATCGATGCCCGCAAAGATTTCGTCAAACAGAAAATGCGGCGGCGCTTCTGGCCCGTCCCCCCGCCAGTTCTGCTGGATTCCATCCCGCAGAATCGCGTCGCCACAGCAGATCAGCGACGGCGTGCTGTCTTTGATCATCGCCGCCAATTCAGCCGGCGCCTGACGCGAGTACAGCGGAACCACAATCAATCCCTCGACCATGGCCGCCAGGTCCATCGCCATCCAGCGCATACTGTTCGTCGCCAGCAGGCCGCAGCGGTCGCCCTTCTTCAGGCCCTTCGCCGCCAGAAATGTCCGCGCCCTGCGGATCAACTCAAGAAACTCGCCACCGGTCACTCCTGTGACTTGGCCGTCGCGAATCTCCTGCAGCACCGCATTCTCCGCCGCCGCCTTGAGTTGCGAAAATATTTCTCCGACAAATGGCATGGGTTCTCGTACCGGAAACGCGGCAGAATCAGCTGTACGCCGCAACCAACTGATGCAAAGAGTCGCTCATGGGCGGCAAGTAATCTTCCCAACTCCAGTCGCCCGCGCGCGTCGGGAATGCAGGATAGCGCCGTTGGACTTCCTCCTCGAACAGGACGCCCATTCGCGCCATCACTTTCAGATTCTTCACCACCGTGCGCGCAATTCCGTCGGCAATGCGCTCGCGCTGCGTCGCTAGCGTCTCCAGCGCCGCCAGCAACTTGTGCTCGAGATCGGGATCATCCACGTTCATCAGCAATTCGGGATGTCCTCGCTCCCGCATCAGATTGCGAATCCGCTCGTCCATCGTGATCCCCGCTGAAGGCACCAGCGCCGGCATGGAGGTCACGATGCCGTGATAGCGCGACGAAGCCATCATGTGGCACGCACGCAGAATGCTCACCAGTTCGTACATGTTGTACTGATCCGAACTCAGAACTGGCACCCCGCCCAGTTTTTCTGAGATGCGGCTGGCCGGGCGCGCATCCAGCCGCTCGGTCGCGGCCAGTACCACGAATACCTTCCGCTGCTTGCGGAACGAATCCACCGCGTTGGCAATGGAAGTCAGATAATGCTGATACGCGCGTTCGGCCGCCGGGCCCGCGTTGTGAAAATAAGGCCCGCGATAGTGGCTGCTCTTGTAGGCGCCAGTCAAACTGTGCAACGCAGCCTTGGCTACCGACGCCTTCACCGGCCACTCAAACGGATTGATCGGACAAACCACCAGCACTGGAGTCTGCCCGTCCCAGCCCACCTGCCGCAGCACACTCTGCCCGTATTCAGCCGGCTGCGGTTCAAACGTCCACGCCGTGTCCGTGCCCAGTTCCGTCGGCACGCCCAGTTCGCGCAACACCGTGCGCGACTCTTCATTGCGCGTGATGACCAAGGAATGCTTGCAGTAGCGGCCACACATCTTCGCAACCAAAGGATCCATGTGGCCGGCTTCCGCCCCGTATCCGACGGAAAGTTTATTTTCCACCGCGGCAATGCCGAGTGAGCCAATCATCATCGTAGTCAGCGCATTGGCAAACTTGCTTTTGAACATCGATCCTTCACACGCCACCACGCCATGATGCTTTGGAACCTCGTCCGACAGGAAAGGCGGAAAAATATCCGGCAGATGCACCTGCTTGGTGTCTTCGAAATATCCTTTCGAGAATTCGAAGTTCTGGCTCATCACGCTGAACTCGACCCGCTCCGCGCCCAGGATGTGCCGGATCTGCCGCAGCATTTCGTCGACTCGCACGTCGGAACCCATGTTGCGCGTGCCGTTGTAGCCCGCAAAGAGCAGCTTCAGTTTTTCTCCCGGCTGCCAGGGACGGCTGCCTCCCAGCATCCATCGGGCTTTGGCCCGCTCGATGTTACTGCTGACCCACGCTTCTAATACGAAGTCCATCATGCGGCAGTCCCTCCTGCGGCAGCGGGCCACGGCTTGTACTTGTACTCAAAATGGTTCTCGCGGCTGAACTTGAGCAGGGGAAAGCTGTACTGTGAAAACGGAACCGGCTTCCGCTTCAACTCGGAAGTCACCCGCGTGTTATCGAATACCGTATTCCACACCAGATACGGCATGAATACTTTCAGCAGCGAAGCGCCCTTGCCCATCGCTCCCTTGCGATTCGAAAGGAAGTTGACCGAACCGGCAAACGGCTTCTCGGCAAACGGAAGAAACACAGGCCCGCGCTTCTGTTGCGCCGCGGCCAGCGCAGTCGTCAGCTCGCGGAACGTCTGCGATCCCGTCCCCGAAGACAGATGGTACGTGTCGAACTGCGGCTGATCTTTCTGGTGCAAGGTCGCAATCGCATCCGCGACAAAGTCCACATTCACAATGTCGATCTTGTCGGTGGGGCGAAACGGCAGCACTGGCAAGCCCGCCAGAAACACGAACGCCTTCACCATGTCGAATTGCGTCGTCTCTGCATGCCGGCTGTCGCCCAGCACAATGCTTGGCCGGAAGACCGTCTTCGGCGTATCTGGAAGCAGCATTCGCGTCATGTGCTCGCAGAATTTTTTTGTTCGAGCGTAAGGATCATAGTCCGACCGGTCCCACTCGATCGACCGATCCTCCGTAACCACTTCATTGCTGCGCTTGCCAGCGACCGCAACCGTGCTAACTTCGCTGAAGCGCCGCAGGCCGTGATAGTGCTCCGCATTCCGCGCCAGAGTCAGAACTTCGAGCGTGCCTCGCAGGTTCACGTTCAGGCAGCTCTTCTCTGATTTGCGGTTCAGCGACGCCGCGCAGTGAATCACCGAATCGGTGGTGTGTACCAGCCGGTCATACTCGTCGCGGCCCAGGCCAAAACCTGGAGCGGTCAGATCTCCACAAAAAATCCGCACCTTGGTTTGCAGGTACTCGTAAAAGCGCGGAAACTCCAGATGCAGTTGCAGCGCCCGCCACAACCGCAACTGCACTTCCTGCGGATCGCGAGCCCGCACCAGCACGTTCAAAGATGCGCCGTGGCCTTCCAGCAGATTCGCGGCAACATGCGCGCCGATGTATCCGGTCGACCCGGTCAGGAATATCGCCACGTGGCTCCGTCGGTCCCAGTCTTCACGGCATCTCCGTTCGCGGGCGCAAGTTGAAAGCTGCGAGGCGGCCGCGCTTCCAGCGGCCTGCCCTCAATCAAAGGATACGTCCAGCGGCGCAGCGCCGGGATGTGAATATTGATCCAGTACTCCCACCAATCCAGCGAGCACGTGTCGTACCCGAAAATACTCTGCTCCTCCGGCACCAGCGCGTAGGAAAGCTTCTCAATATTCTCTGCTGCGAAATCATGCTCGTTCAAAAGGATAAAAGGCTCGAACAACTCAATCAGTTTTTCCAGGCGCTCCAGGCTGCGCTCCGTCTTTACCAGCGGCGCTTTTTTCAGCGGCAGCGGCGACATGATGCGCTGAATCGACTTCACGATCGCCTTCTGCGCCGGCGCCGACATGCGGTTGTACCGCGTCTTCGAAACTGGAATCGCATCGAACCGCAGCCGCAGCCACGATTCCAGCCCTTCCTGCGCCCGGTAATGCTTGCGATGCGCAAGCGACGTCAACTCGATCGACCGCCCCATGTCGCAGGGATTGGTCACCGAGGTCGCCAGCTGATACATCGCGTCATGCCTGCGTTCCATGATCGCGGCGGCAATCAGCGTCATGCCGCTGCACACCGCGTCCACCGGGATAATGTCGAGCCGCTTGCTCTCGTTCGTGGGCAACTGACGGAAATACGTTCCCAGCAGATACGACAGCGATGCCGAAGTATTGATGCCTTCATTCCATCCGAGAAACGGCTTGGCCACCGAAGTCTCCACAATCGCCGGACGCACCACCGCAATCGGCAGCCCCGCGCCATGTTTCGCAATCAGCGACTCGGCCAGGCTCTTGGTCAGCGTATACGTATTCGGCCAGCCCAACTCCTTGGCGCGCCGCGTCCCCGCTTCGGTCAAGTACGTTTTCAGCCAGCGTACCCGGTTCTTGCGGATCTGATTCTCCAGCGCCGCACCCTGCAAATTTTTCGCCGCATGTTCCTTCGACTGTGCCTGCATGCGCAAGCCCGAGGTAACTTCATCGCTCTCAGCCTGCGTCTCTGCCTGCTTCACCAATTCCTGCAGCGAGCGCCATTCCTGTTCGGCGTCGTACTCCGCCAACCCGCGCGGATTGTAGTTCGGAGTGAGCTTTTCGCCGACCCGCCCATCCTGCTCTCCAGCCACATAGCATGTAGAAAGATGCAGAAGCCCGGCATGATCCGCCGCTCGGACAAACTCAAGAATGTTGACGGCCGCATCGGTGTTCGTGGTTAGCGCATCGCGCAGGTCAGGATTGAAGTCAGTCAGGCCCGAGCTGTTGATAATCAGATCCAGATTCTTCTGCAGACGGCGCGCGGTCTCGGCGTCCAAGCCAAGCCCCGGTCGCGTGACGTCCCCTTCGACCACTTCGATCTTCTCGCGCAGAAAATCGAGCAACCGGTCCCCGTGCCGCTCAAACAGCGGATCGAACACCGGCGAGTCTTCCACCATCTTCTCGAATCGCCGCTCTGCCGGATTCGATTTCTGCCGCCGGATCAGCAAGTAAATCCGTTTCACGTCCGGCAAATCCAGCAGCGTATTCGCCAGCCAGACTTTGCCGATGAATCCCGTGACCCCGATCAGCATGACCTGCTTTCCCGCGAAAGCTCTGCGAACCGAAAATCCCTGAGCCTGCTTCTGTCCCTCAAAATGCACGACAGGCCGCGTGGGCGCGCCCGGCCGCCGCTCCGCGGGAATCACCGCCGCCCGCAGTCCTTCCACCGAGATGTCCAGCTGCCGTGCCAGAGTTTTCGGGGCACGGCGCCCATCCGGATTCTCTTCGCGAAACTTTGCAAACGCTCCGCGCGGCCGGATCACCGGCTCCAGCAACCGCCCGGTCGCCGTGCCGTCGCGAAATTCCAGGCGGTTGGCCACGATCCGCTTCACTCCCAAGTGCTGCGCCAGCGGCCGCATCACGTGCTCCAACCCTTGGCTGACCAGCACGACCTCCGCGCCGGCCTGCACCAACTCCTGCACCTTGCCCACGCCTCGCTCTTTCAGGCGCGGCTTCAACTTGTAAAGAAAGAATTCTTCGCCGAGCAGATCCAGCCGGTCGCGAGTCACTCCGCGCAGCACAGCATGCACCACCCGCGTGGCAAACTTCCGGTTCGTGGAATAAAGAAACGGGCGCAGCAGCGCCATCAGGAAGATCAACCCGCGCCGCCGAAAGCGTTCCGCGAATGTCTGGGCATTCCACGTAAAGAACGCCACCGGCTCGACCACGGTCAGGTCGAGCAGGCTCCCCTCAACCCGCCAGTAGACGGTGGGGGGCGTACTAGAATTGTGGTTTGTCGGCTCCAAATTTGCTGTTCGTCCCCCTACGGGGCTCCCGTACGAATAGTCAGACGAAACTTCTATTGTAAACAACTTAGGGGTACGGGCGAAGCAAATCCCATGCCTTCCGGGCATCTCGCTCCAAAGAAATGCTTATGTGGGGACAGCCGCCCTCGGCTGTCCATCGAGCGCAGCTCGATCGGTCCAGGCGGCCGGCCCTACGATCCCGCCGCTCGTTCCCGCCCCACGATCAAGGCAATCGTACCGCTGACCGCCAGAGTCGCCGCAATCGCCAGCAATCCACCGCGAAACCCGCCATTCAGCTTGAGGAAGAATCCGATAATGTCCGGTCCGTAATACCCTCCGAGATTCGCCAGCGAATTGATGACTGCAATCCCCGCCGCCGCCGAAAGGCCGGCCATCCGCGAGGTCGCCATCGCCCAGAACGGCCCCACCATCGACTCCGAGCACGCCAACCCCAGGCCGATGCAAGCCACCACAACAGCTGTCGATCTGCCATACCCAGCCGCCGCCAGCGCAACCGCTGCACAAAAGGCAGGAATCGCCGTGTGCCAGCGCCGCTCTCCCGTGCGATCCGAGTGCATTCCCACCAGCACCATCGCAATCGCCGCTCCAACGAACGGCAGAACCGCGATCAGGCTCGTCTCCCAATAGCCCAGCCCTGACAGTGACTGAATCACGCTGGGCAACCACAAGGTGAGCCCGTACATCGTGGTCGAAACGCCGAAATACACCAGCGAGAGTCCCCAGATTCTGGGAGCGATCAGAACCTTCCAGAAAGTGCCAGGCCCGCCACCGGACTCCACCTGCTGCTCTTGTGCGAGTTTCTCGAGCAGCCAGGACCGCTCGTCACCCTGCAGCCAGGCGGCTTCCTGGGGCCGATCCGACAGAATCCAAAACACGGTCGCTCCCAGAAGAATCGCCGGCAAACCTTCCATCAGGAACATCCATTGCCAGCCGGAAAGCCCCTTTCCACTGAGCCCGAGCAGAGCGCCGGAAAGCGGGCTGCCGATAATGCCAGCGACTGGATTCGCCATCATGAACCAGGCCACGGCGCGGGCTCTGGCGCGCGCCGGGAACCAGCGCTTCATATAAAGGACCATGCCAGGGAAAAACCCGGCTTCCGCTGCCCCTAACAAAATGCGCAAGCCGTAGAAACTGTTGGGCCCGCGCACAAAGATCATCAAGCAGGAGATCACGCCCCAAGTCATCATCAGGCCGGAGATCCACCGCCTCACTCCGAATTTTTCCAGCACCAGGTTGCTGGGGAGTTGAAAGAAGAAGTAGCCGGCAAAGAACATTCCTCCAGCGCGCCCGATCACCCGGTCGGAGAGACCAAGCTGCCCTCGCATCTGCAACACAGCGAAGCCCATATTGATGCGATCCAGGTAGGCGACAACATAGAGAAGGAACAGAAACGGCATCAGCCGCCACATCAGCCGGGAAACTACTGCGGATTCGAGGCGGTCGGGAGCGGGTTCCAAGAGTAGTTTCCGGTTTTCGAGTATAAGCCTGCGGTGCAGTGCGAGGATTCTACGCCAACCCGAGCTTCCGCCGAATCTCGGCCACGATCCGCTCGGGCGTCGCCGCGATTTCCACGGCCACCGCTTCGTCCGGCTCTTCCAGGTCGGCGAACTGGCTGGCCAGAATCTGTTCACCGGCGAAGTGCCCCTGCCGCGCCCGCAGCCGCTCGGCGATCTGGTCGGCAGTTCCTTTCAGGTACACGAACCGCACTTCTTTCCGCACTGCCGGCCCCACTGCGAGTTCCCGCCGGTAGCTGCGTTTCAAGGCCGAGCACGCCAGCACCACATTGCGTTTCTCAGCAATCCACTGCGTGATCGCCCCCCGCAGGCGTTCCAGCCACGGTTGCCGGTCGTCGTCGTTGAGCGCGATGCCGCGTCGAATTTTTTCCACATTCGCCGGCGGATGAAAGTCGTCCGCGTCAGCAAATTCCCAACCAGATTGCTCGGCCAGCAACCGCCCCACAGTCGTCTTCCCCGCGCCGACGACTCCCATCACAATCACGATCATGGTCGAGGATTGTAGTCTGCCTACTTCTTGGAGTATGTCTTCTGTTCGCCGGTCCGCCCGTTGGTCACGGTGAAGGTGCCGTTCGTTTCCGCTGCGACCTTAATGTATTTCCCTTCGCAATTCTCTTTCACGTTGGCAATGCGCTCGTCCGCCACGTTGTGATCGCGGTCTGATTCAGCGGCGTAGTGCAGTTGCCACAAATCTTCCAGCCCCGGAGAATCATGCACGATCTGCCACGCCGCCGGGCTCGCTCCCTTGCGCGGCCCATTGTCGATCACGGCCACCCGCGGATGCAGCGCCCACACCAGCGCCTTCGGATTCGAAAGATCCGCCCCGTGATGCGTCACCAGAAAAAGATTGACCGTGCCCAGCAAATTATTCGGGCAGACAATCTCCAGTTCCTTCTTCTTCGTCAAATCCCCGAGATCGAGAAAACGAAAGTGCCCGTAGGTGATCAGAACGCCCACGGAACGGGCATTCTCGGTGGTGTCCACCGCAGCGGCAGGCTCGGCGCCGCAGTACGAATTGGCTTCCCCCGCTCCCGGCAAAGCATGCGTAATGTGATCTCCGGCGGCTGCCAGCACGCGCACATCGATGCCCTCGATCGGAAGTCTCCATCCCGGCTTGACGACGACGTGCGTGTGGCCGGCGATCGCCTTTTCGTAGGCCGCATAGTCGGTGCGCGTCACTTCGGAATCTTCCAGATTCGGCCCGTGGTCCAGGAACGTCCCCACCTTAATGCCGTCGACCAGTTGCGGCACGCCGCCAACGTGATCGCGATGGTAGTGCGTAATCAGGACGTAGTCGATCTGCGTGATGCCGGCTTGGTGAGCCGCCGCCTCAATCCGGTCCGCGTCGCGCCCCTCATATCCCGGCCAGCCGGCATCGATGAGCAGCGACTGCCCCGACGGAGTGACCACCAAAGTTGCCTGCCCACCTTCCACGTCGACGAAATAAATCTGCAGCGCCTTGGGGCTGGGAGCAGCGGCGGCGCTGGGCGCACTCGCGCCAAGAGCACACAAGCAGACACTGAGAACAGCAGTCAGAACAGGACGCATCGCTCGGCACCTGATTTCTGGGTTGTTGCCGAAGATTATGCCACGCGGCAGGGGAGCGCGGCAGCCTTGTTTTTCTCAGCCCGGCAGTCCCCGCCACAACTCATGTGGCGACAGCCGCCTTCGGCTGTCCCGCCCGAGCCTGCCCTGAGCGAAGTCGAAGGGCGAAGCCCGGCGGACTTCCTAATCTCTTGCCGCCACTGATTCTTGCCGCTAATGACCACGGCTCCCCCGAATAACCCGCGTTCATCGTAAAATGCTGCGAGGCCGCAATTTGAATCTCACCGAAGATCCGCACCGCCGGCTCAACCCCCTGACCAACGAATGGGTGCTGGTTTCGCCCCACCGCGCCACGCGGCCCTGGCAAGGCGAAGTCGCCCAACTGCAGACCGCGAACGAGCCCGCCTACGATCCAAGTTGCTATCTCTGCCCCGGCAACACCCGCGCCGGAGGGATTCAAAATCCTGGGTACGCCTCAACCTTCGTTTTCGAGAACGACTTCGCCGCCCTGAGAGCGGGCACGCCGCGCGAAAGTGTCGATGTTAACTGTGAGGGTCTGATCGTCGCTCAGAGCGAACCGGGCATCTGCCGCGTGATCTGCTTTTCTCCGCGTCACGATCTCACACTGGCCACCATGGACGTTGGCGCCATCGAACTCGTCGTCCGCGCCTGGATGGAACAGTTTCGCGAACTTGGTGAAATGCCCGACATCAACCACGTCCAGATCTTCGAAAACCGCGGCGCCATGATGGGCGCCAGCAATCCGCATCCTCATTGCCAGATCTGGGCGACCGCGTCGATTCCGGAGGCGCCGTCGAAGGAGTTGACCACGCAGGAGAAATATCACATCGCGAGCGACCGCTGCCTGCTCTGCGATTACATTACATTGGAGCGTCGGCTGCGGGTCCGCGTGGTCGCGGAGAACGCGCGCTTTGTGGCGCTCGTGCCTTTCTGGGCGGTCTGGCCATTCGAAATTCTGCTCTGCAGCCGCCAGCACATCGGCAGCATGAACGAATTCTCCGATGACGATGCTCCGCAATTGAGCGCAATCCTGAAGCAGGTGACTTCCACCTACGACAAAGTTTTCGGCACGCCCTTCCCTTACTCGATGGGCTTCCACCAGTCGCCGACGGATGGTCTGGATCATCCGGAGTGGCACTTCCACGCGCACTTCTATCCGCCGCTGCTGCGCTCGGCAACCATCCGCAAGTTCATGGTCGGCTTCGAAATGCTGGGCACGCCGCAACGCGACATCACTCCTGAAATCGCGGCCGAACGCCTGCGCGAGGTCGCCGGCAGGTAGCTCAAGAACCGTTACGCGGAAACCTTAGGCGGGAAACTCCCAACCTTCTTCTTTCATCTTGTGGTTGGTCCAATGCTGGAGTTGCTCGAACAGGGCAGGTTCGATCACGGCAAAGCGGATGCCGACGCGCCCTTCGTCACCCACCCACATCAGGCGGGCCTTGGCTTGAAACTGAACGTCAGTGCCGGGCAGGACAAAGCTCACATCCAGCAATCCGGCGAAGCGCAGCGGTTCTTTCAGCCCGTCCAGGCCCATGCCGCCCGTGCTCAGGTTCACGCCCTGCACATGAATTTCTTCGCCCTGAGAGCTCTTGATAGTCACCGGAATCTCGACGCGAGTGCGGAAAAATTTCTGCTGCTCGCTGCTGATAAAGCTTAACGACGCTGTGCTGTCTCCGGGAGCGAAATTGATGTTGTATTCCTTCAGCTTGCGGCTCAGGGTGCGGCGGGAAATGCCGAGCTGCTCGGCCGCCAGCGTGCGCTGACCGCCGGTGCGCTCCAGCGCTTTGATGATCATCTGCTCTTCCATGCTGTCGAGATTGCTGACCGGCATGGATGCGGTCTGACGGAGCGCGGAAGGCTCTCCCGTAAGCGCGGCGTTCAGCCGGGAGAAATCAATGTCGGAGCCGGAGGATTCCATCGCCATCTTCGCGACCAGGTTGCGTAGTTCGCGTATGTTGCCCGGCCAGGGATGCGAGAGCAGCGCGGAAATCGCCTGCGACGAAAAATTCTTGCTGGGCGCTTTCAACCGCAGGAAATGTTCCGCCAGCGCCACGATGTCTTCCGGGCGCTCGCGCAGCGGAGGCACGCGGAGATGGAATTGGCCGAGCCGGTGAAACAGATCCTGCCGGAAGCGTCCCGCATTAACTGCCGTTTCAAGATCCTGGTTGGTGGCGGCAACAATGCGGACATCAACTTTGATCTTGCGGTGGCCGCCCAGACGGTAGAAAGGCTGGCCATCGAGCACGCGCAGCAGTTTGACCTGAGTCTGCAGCTGCAGTTCGCCAATTTCGTCCAGGAACAGCGTGCCCCTTTCGGCCATCTCGAAAAGACCGGGCTTGGAAGCGTCGGCGCCGCTGAATGCGCCTTTTTCGTAGCCAAAGAGTTCGCTTTCCACCAGGTTCTCGGGAAGCGCAGCGCAGTTGATGTCGACCCACGGACGGCCTCGGCGATTCGAAGACTCGTGAATTGTGCGGGCGATCAGTTCCTTGCCGGTGCCCGTCTCGCCCGTGATCAGAACCGTCTCCGTATGGCCCGCAACTCGATCCACCAGGGTCATGAACTGGTGCATCACGGGGCTCGCAAGAATGAACAGCGTGTCATCGATCTTGCGGGAAATCACGCCCGGCGCGGCTGCGGCCCGGGCAGGCGCTACGCCGTTCCCGGCAGGAACAGCCGTATTGGATTCCGCGATCGGCACGACCACTGCGATCAGCGCCACCGGAGTAGAGCTGAGAATCGTAGCCGAGAACTGCACCGGAAAACTGGCGCCCGTCTTCGGTCGAGCGAACAACCGGCACTGATATCCTCCCGGCGAGCCAGTCGCCGAAAGAATTTCCTTCCGCAACAACGAAGAGGGATCGCCATTGGTGTTTTCGCTCTGGCCAAACAACACGGAAAAATCGCGCCCCACGAGTTCCTGCGACGAATAGCCCAACAGCCGGGTGAACGCCGCGTTACACGCGCTAAAACCTCCCTCCAGATCAGCGGAGAAAACGGCCATCGTCGTTGAACCGGGCGCGGTGTTCTCACCGCCGCCAGTTGAGGAGCTGCCTAACATATCCGGATTGTCCGAACTGCGGCGCGAAGTCGGCATATGGCGTTTGGGATGATGGTGCCACAGCCAAGGCGGTTCAACCGAGAAGCGTATTCCACCGGCGGTAACGAAAGTAACCGGGCTTCTTTCTCCCCAGAAGACTCGAACGGCACCGAATGGTTACTTCGGTAAGCTTTAGCAGACCCAATAGATGCAATACGATTCGGGCAGGCTCGAACCGGGAGAGATGTCTTCCACGAGGGCCGAGCGCGGGCTTTTGTGAGCCCGCGCAGTAAATTCTTGTGTCTTCCCCCAGAAGATGACGAGTCTGTCATCGGCAATGCGTGCTTCGAGGCCGTAAAAGGCCGCGGTGGTTTGCAGATGAAGACAGAGGCGGACGGATTATCGCTGCAGACGAAGGCATTCGTCGGCATCACCGTGCTGATTGGCATGGTGGTGCTGGGCTCTGCCCTGTTGCACTGGCAGTCGCATGATCTGACGCGCTTCCTCTGTTACCTCTCGGTCGCCGTGCTGGCGTCGGGCCTGAAAGTGCAACTACCCGGCATCGACGGCACCATGTCGGTGAATTTCCTTTTCATCCTCCTCGGCGTGCTGGAACTGAGCCTTCCCGAAACCCTGATCATCGGCTGTGCGGCGAGCCTGGTGCAGAGCATGTGGCAGTTGCGCGGGCGGCTCGATCCCGTCAAAGTACTGTTCAACGTAGTCGGCATGATGGCCAATGCCAGCGCGCTCACTTACCTCACCTATCACTGGCTGGCTGCCAGGTCCGGATCGAACAAGCCGATTCTGCTGATGGTCGCCGCGCTGGTGTTCTTCTTCGCCAACACCCTGCCCATCTCGGTGGTCATTGCGTTGACCGAAGGCAAGTCGAGCCGCAAAGTCTGGTCCGAATGCTACTTCTGGTCATTCCCCTACTACCTCGTCGGCGCGGCCGCCGTCGGACTTGTCGGAATCGTGAACCGCACCGCAGGATGGGAAACATCCCTCCTGGTCCTGCCTCTGATTTATTGGGTGTATCGCTCGTATCGCCTGTATCTGGGCCGCCTGGAAGCTGAAAAAGAGCGCGTTGAGGTCGAGAAGCGCCACGTCGAACAGATCGCGTCGCTGAACATGCGGACCATCGAAGCGCTCGCCCTCGCCATCGAGGCCAAAGATCACACCACGCATACCCATCTGCAGCGCGTACGAACCTATGCCGTCGCCGTCGCCAGAGAATTGAATCTGACAGAGGGTGAGGTCGAGGCGCTGCGCGCGGCGGCCTTGCTGCATGACATCGGCAAACTCGCGGTGCCGGAACAGATCATCAACAAGCCGGGCAAGCTCACCAAGGAAGAGTTCGAGAAGATGAAGGTGCATCCCCTGGTGGGTGCGGAAATTCTCGACCGGGTCGCGTTTCCCTATCCAGTCGCGCCGATTGTGCGCTCCCACCACGAGCGCTGGGACGGCACCGGATATCCAGAGGGATTAAGCGGACAGCAGATTCCGATCGGAGCGCGCATTCTCGCAACCGTCGATTGTTTGGACGCGCTCGCCTCCCATCGCCAATACCGCCCGGCGCTGCCCCTGGGCGAGGCCATGGCGAAGGTCAAAGAGAAGGCCGGAACCTGGTTCGATCCCCAGGTCGTCGAAATTCTTGAGAGCCAGTACGTAGAGTTGGAGCGCATGGCGCAGATGTCAGAGGACACCAACAATCTCCAGGGGCTCTCCAAAGAGGTACGGGTGGAGCGAGGGCTGGCGCCCGCAACCGGATTCGAGCGGACCGAAACCGTGCACGGTTCAGCCGACAGCGCGGACTTCCTAACCTCGATTGCATCGGCCCGCCAGGAAGCCCAGACGATGTTCGAACTCAGCCAGGACCTGGGCGTCTCTTTGAGTTTGAGTGAAACCCTGTCCGTACTCTCGATGCGGCTGCGTCGCATGATTCCTTACGATTCAATTGCCGTGTTCGTCGACCGCAACGGCTGGCTGTTGCCCGAACTGGTGAGCGGCGAGAATTTCCGCATGCTGTCGTCACTGAAAATCAAAGTCGGCGAAGGCTTATGCGGATGGGTGGCGGAAAACTGTAAGCCCATCGTGAACGGCAATCCTCAGGTGGAAGCCGGGTATGTCGTTGACCCCGGCAAGCATACAACGCTGCAATCGGCGCTGGTCGTGCCGCTCGAAGGCCTGAATGGCGTAGTTGGCGTGCTGGCCATGTACCAGTCGAATCGCGATGCCTTCACTCCTGATCATTTGCGAATTTTACTGGCCGTGGCCTCCAAGGTCGCGTTATCGGTGGAGAACGCGCTGAAGTATCAGCAGGCCGAAAGTTCGGCCACGACCGACTATCTGACGGGCCTGCCGAACGCGCGCTCGTTGTTTGTGCATCTGGCGCAGGAAGTAGCGCGCTGCCGGCGCATGAAAACGTCGCTGGCCGTGCTGGTGTGCGACATCGACGGCTTCAAGGCGATCAACGATTCCTTCGGCCACCTCGAAGGCGACAAACTGCTGCGCGAGTTCACTACCCGCCTGAAAGACGTGTGCCGCGGCTACGACTACGTGGCCCGCATGGGCGGAGACGAATTCGTCATCACCGCTCCGGGATTGACTCCGGCGGGCGCAAAGGAAAAGGCTGACCGTTTGAATCAAGCGGCCATCGAATCGGGCCGGCATGTCTGCGGGCGCGACGTGATCACGTTAAGCGTGGGAACCGCATTCTGCCCGGACGATGCGACCGATGTGGAACGCCTTCTGGCCGAAGCCGATCGCCGCATGTATCTCATGAAGCAACTTCATCACGCCGAAGCCGCCACCCACGAATCCGTCACCAAAACCCGCGGAGCCACCGCGAAATAAAGGAGACCTTGGACCATGCTGGGGCGGAAAATTGCGCGGCATGGACTCGCCATCGTCGCTACGGTTCTGTTGGGCGGACTGCTCTCGGCCACGCTGGTGCGGCTGGCTCCTGGCTTTGACGTGGATGAGGCGCAACTCGACCCTCATCTGAATTCGGCGAGCGTTCAGGCCTTGCATCAGGCGCGGCTCGACCAGCACAACATCTTCCGTTTCTATTTTCATTCCTTGCAACGTGCGGCCCATGGCGACCTCGGAACCTCCATTTCGCTGGGCCAGCCCGTGAGCGCACTGTTGCGCGAACGGACTCCGCTGACGCTGCGACTGGTAGGCATTGGTCTGCTGCTGAGTTGGGCCGTGGCCATGGCGTTGGCGCTCAGCGCGGCCTGGCTGCGAGCATCGGCCTATGACGCGCTAACGACCGTGATCAGCGGAACTTTTCTTTGTATTCCCGCCGCTGTTCTCGCGCTGCTGTCCGTGCTGTGGAACGTCCCGGGAGCGCTGGCCATCGCGCTGATCGTGTTTCCGCGGGTGTATCGCTACGCTCGCAACTTGCTGGCGAAGGCATATTCCCTGCCTCACATCATTACTGCGCGCGCCAAGGGCCTAAGCGAACTGCGAATTCTTTTCTGGCATGTCGTTCCGGTCGCTGGGCCGCAACTGCTGGCGGTTGCCGGAGTTTCGGTGAGCCTCGCGGTAGGAGCCGCGATCCCGGTGGAAGCGCTTTGCGGATTGGCGGGAGTTGGGCAGCTCGCATGGCAGGCGGCCTTAGCGCGCGATCTGCCGCTGCTTATGAATCTAACCATCCTGGTGACGCTGGTAACCTTGCTGGCAAATTCAGGGGCAGATGTAATCGGACATATGCTTCGAGGTCAGGAAGCATGAAGCTCTGGCGCAACAATCTCTGGCGTGGCCTGGCGTGCGCGGTTTTGCTGCTCGTGATCGGCGTCTCGCTGTCGGCAAATTGGCTGGCTCCGGCGGGCTATACAAAGCAGTATCGCGAGGCCGCCGACGCGCCTCCGTCGCGGCAGCACTGGCTGGGCACCGATGAGATTGGCCGCGACCGCTTCGCGCGCGTGCTCTACGGAACGCGGATTTCGCTGCTGCTGGCGCCGGCCGCCGCTTTGCTTTCGACTCTGATGGCCGCGCTGGTGGGCGGGCTCGCCGGATATCTTGGCGGCGCCTGGGCACGGGCTGCGATGGCGGTGACGGATTTGTTTCTGTCGTTGCCGTGGCTGTTTTTACTGATCACGGTTCGCGCGGTGATGCCTTTGAACGTATCGCCGTTGGTCTCAGTGTTAGTGACGTTCTTGATGTTGGGCCTGTTGGGTTGGACGAGTGCGGCGCGCGTGTTGTGCTCGACCGCGGGCTCGTTGCGCGATTCGGATTTTGTACGGCAGGCCCGAGCCTCCGGCATTCGCGGCGTTCGGTTGTTCTGGATTCACGTGCTGCCGAATCTGAAGCCGGTGCTCTATGCCCAGTTCTGGATTTCGATTCCGGCGTTCATTTTGAGCGAAGCGAATCTTGGAATCCTCGGCCTGGGTGTGGCCGAGCCGATGCCTTCCTGGGGAAGCCTGTTGAAGGAACTGGAAGGCCTGGTATCGGTCGGCGAAGAACCCTGGAAGTTCGTTCCCCTGATTTTGCTGGTGGTAGTGGTGACATCGTTTCAACTGGTGCTTTCAAAGCAAGAGGAGGTCGCCGCATGACCGATCCAAGCATGACCGGTCTGTATATGAGCGATCTCCAGAGAAGGTTGGCAGGAATGGCGACGGCAGTAACGTACAGAAAAGCAATCTTGGCCGCGGCGCTCGTATTGATGACCGCGGCGTCCTTGGGAATTTTCTCGCCCTCAGCGGCCGCGCAGGGCGAGCTGAGATTCTGTCTGCGCTCGGAACCGAAGACGTTCGACCCGCTCAAAGTGGAGGACGACGCGTCGGTGGCGATCCGCTATCTGACCGGTGGCGTACTCGTGCGCCTGAACCGCCAGACGCAAGCCTTGGAGCCGGAACTGGCGCAGTCGTGGAAAGTATCGAAGGACGGCAAGCAGATCACCTTCACTCTCCGCGGCGGAGTTTCCTTCTCCGACGGCACGCCGTTCTCGGCCGAAGACGTGGCCTACACGGTGCAACAGTTGATGGATCCCGCTCTGCATTCCCCCACCGGAGACGCATTCCGCTCCGGCCCGGGCAACGTGGAAACCAAGATCATCTCCCCCACGCAGATTTCAATTACATTTCCCGCGCCCGTAGCCGGACTCGACCGCGCCTTCGATCAAGTTGCAATCCTTTCGGCGCACTCCGCCAAAAAAGAAATGGCGGTGCTGGGACCGTTCATGGTGGCCGATTACAAGCCCGGAGCAACCGTGCTTCTCAAGCGAAATCCGAATTACTGGAAGACCGACGCGCAAGGCCGGAAGTTGCCCTATCTGGATTCGATCCGCCTCGATATTCAGCCCAACCGCGACGTCGAAATGCTGCGCTTCAAGCGCGCTGAAATCGATCTGATTAACTCGCTCGACAGCGAGTACTTCGACAAACTGGCCGCAAGTTCTCCGCAACTCGTGCACGATGCCGGACCGTCGCTCGACAGTGAGCAGATGTGGTTCAACCAGGTGGCCAAGTCTCCCTTGCCCGCGTTCAAGAAAAACTGGTTCCGCTCGGCCACTTTCCGGCGGGCAATCTCCCAGGCGATCCATCGCGACGACCTGGCCCGCGTCGTTTTTCGCGGACATGCGACAGCCGCAATCGGCCCCGTGTCTCCCGCCAACAAATTCTGGTTCAACGCCAGGCTGAAGGCGGAAACCTATTCTCCGGACGCGGCGTTGAAAACCCTGCAGGGCGAGGGCTTCCGTCTGCAAAACGGGACATTAAAAGACAAAGATGGAAATGCGGTCGTGTTCTCCATCATCACCAACGCCGGCAACAAATATCGCGAGCGCATGGCCGCCATGATTCAGGAAGACCTGCAGAAGATCGGCATTCAGGTCAACGTGGTCACGCTCGACTTCCCTTCCCTGATCGAGCGCATGACGCAGAGCTTCGATTACGAGGCAATCCTGCTAGGCCTCACCAACGTCGGACTCGATCCCAGCGAGCAGATGAATGTCTGGCTGAGCTCGTCGGAGAATCACCAGTGGAACCCCTCGGAGAAAACTCCGGAAACCGCGTGGGAAGCGGAGATTGACCGGCTGATGCGGACACAGGCTTCCTCCGCTGACGCCAAGAAGCGCAAAGAAAGTTTCGACCGCGTGCAGGAGATTGCCGTCGAACAGGCTCCATTTATTTTTCTCGTGAATCGCAATGCCCTGTCGGCGGTCGCAGCCACCGTACAGGGCGCGAGCCCGGTAATTCTCGTTCCGCAGACCTACTGGAACGCGGAACGGCTTTCGGTAAAGTAGGTCCAATTCTTTGCCACGGATTTGCATGGATTCACACAGATCGACGAATTGAAAATCTTGAACCACGAAGGGCACGAAGGTCCACGAAGGATGGCGGGAAGCTCTCAACACCAATCTCTCCTATCAGCGCATGTTTCCGTGCGCTACGGGGAGAAGCCTGCCGTGTTGCGCGACGTGGAATTCGAAATCCAGCGCGGCGAAGTGCTCGGCCTCGTGGGACAAAGCGGATCGGGCAAGAGCACCCTGGCCATGGCGATTCTCGGCCTGCTCGATCGCAAGCGCTCCAAGGCGGACGGCGCAATCGAATTCGACGGCTGTGATCTGCTCAAACTTCGCGAACACGACTTACGCTCGCTGCGCGGGAAAAAAATTGCGCTCGTCCTCCAGAGTCCGCTGTCGTCGCTGAACCCGGTTCTGAAGATCCGCACTCAATTAAAAGAAGCCTGGCGGGCACATGCCTCCGGACCAGCTGCCGACTGCGATCGCGACATCCGCGCCGCGCTGGAGAGCGTGAGTCTGCTCTCGACGGACGAATTTCTGCAGAAATACCCGTCTCACATGAGCGTCGGCCAGGCCCAGCGCGTGCTGATTGCCATGGCCGTGATGCACCGGCCCGCGCTGCTGATTGCCGACGAGGCCACCAGCGCCCTCGACGTGATTACGCAGTCGGAAATCCTGGCGCTGTTTCGCCAGCTGAACCGCACCTTCGGAATGGCGATTCTCTACATCTCGCACGATCTCGCATCCGTGGCCGGAATCTGCGACCGCATCGCGATTCTGCACCAAGGCCAGATCGTCGAGACCGGAACCACCGAGCAAGTCTTGACCCGCCCTCGCCACGAATACACCCAGCGCCTGATGGCCGCGATGCCGAAAATGCCGCAACCGCAGCGGCTTGCCGCAGGCAAAGCCGCTTCCCTCTAGAAGCTCAACTCTCTGGGGACTTCTAATCTCAAGCCCGCATTCTTCTAATCGTCCACGCGCTTCCATGTGGGGATGGTGTGGACCGCGCCCCGCGAGTCGACGACGTGAATCGGATGCATCTCGTAGTGGTGTGGCCGGTCTTGCTCCGGCGCCACGGGCGCAAAAATAGGGCTGAGCATCAACCACAGGAGCGGCACCCAAATCGGCGACAGCAGAATCAGCAAACCTAAACGCAAGTAGTGTTCGTTGTGGTTGGGAGGTTCCAGGCGATGCCAGCCCGCGTGGTTTCTCGCCATGCTGCAAAAAAGCTGGTGGTACTCTGAACCCGTGTGGCGACGCCACTGCCGGTGCGTCACAGGCGGGCTACAGACCGGGGGCCACAGCAGCGGCTCTAGGTTCTTTCGCCGCCGGCGCATCTTGACCCGGTGCACTTCCATGGCCTTGCCACAACTGCCACAGACGACCGCCTTCTCGCTGGTAACGATGTGCTCGCCGCAGGGACACTGAAAAAGGAATCTTCTCTCTCGACTTCGCTCGACACCGACGGCCGATGTCATTTCCGCCTCCACCAAGCTCCCGTCGGCCAAAGCATACGCCGCTTCTAACCCAACCGCGGGATAATTGCGTGAACTCATCCCTCCCAATGTGGGACAGACCAATGTGGGACAAACTGTCCCACGCCCCTCGCTGAGGACAGAGTGGCCCACTTGCCCCCTCCGCGGGCCCGATGATCCCCAATGAAACCAATCACTTACGCACACCCGATTGGCCTGCCCCGTGCAACAGAGGCAGTGGGTACGAAGCTCGTTCTTTCCCCCATTCTAGAAAGCAGGGTGAGACTTTATGGAGTACACGAAGAAATCACCGAAACAGAAGCAGCGCGGCGAACGGCACAGTGCCGCCTGGGGTAAACGCTTGAGCCTGGTGCTCTTGCTGGCTACGGGAATGGCGTTCGGCCAGCGCGTGAGCAACCCCATGGGCAGCGAAGGAAACGGACGTTTCTCCTCGCGCATCGCTCCCGAACTCTCCAGCCTTCTGGCGAAAGCCCATCAGGGCGCCGCAAAGAGCGAGACGGTAAGGGTCATTGTGCAATACAAGCAGGTGCCCACGGCGGTCCATTACTCCGCCATGCACAACCGGGGCGGCCTGCTGCATGCCAAGCTGCACATGATTAAAGGCGCGGCGTTCACGATTCCGGTCAGCGCCCTGCCGCTGTTGGAAGCCGATCCCGAAATCGCGTCGGTCACCATCGATCATCCCATGAACGTTTTGGATGAGACGACCGATACCGCGACCGGCGTGCCCTCCGCCTGGAGCGCCGGCTACAACGGCGCGGGCGTTACCGTCGCTGTGATCGATAGCGGCATCAACGACAGCCATCCCGATCTGCAGGATGCCAACGGAAACTCGCGCGTCCTCT
>Ga0209415_10004694_pt1 | contig 24935 bp, 24 predicted proteins | sample PeaSoiSIISIP2007_FD_187696 | JGI IMG/M metagenome (GOLD analysis project Ga0209415, IMG submission 187696) | Peat soil microbial communities from Weissenstadt, Germany - SII-SIP-2007 (SPAdes) (version 2) | ecosystem: Environmental > Terrestrial > Soil > Wetlands > Peat | place: Germany... | reverse complement strand
CGGTGGCGGTGGCGGTGGCGGAGCCTGGGCGGGCGCCGGTGGCGGTGGAGCCGAAATGAATCCGGGTGGCGGCGGCGGAGCCTGGGCGGGCGCCGGTGGCGGTGGCGGTGGCGGTGGCGGTGGCGGTGGCGGTGGCGGAGCCTGGGCGGGCGCCGGTGGCGGTGGTGGCGGAGCAGCAGCCGGCGTGGCGACGGCTGGCTGGGTTGATCCGTTTGCGCTCTCGCTCGAGTCGGCGATAACGGCGAGGCGCGTGCCGACCTCGACGGTGTCCCCTTCGGGAACGAGGATCTCTTGGAGGATCCCCGACAGCGGCGACGGCACCTCTGTGTCGACCTTGTCCGTGGACACCTCGTAGAGCGGCTCGTCTCTCACCACGGTGTCCCCGACCGCCTTCATCCAGCGTGTGATCGTGCCTTCCGTCACGGTCTCACCCATCTGCGGCATCGTCACATCAGCCAACGTGGAGTCCCCTTCCGGTCAAGGCCAGCACGGTCTCTCCGAACACCTCGGAGAAGGAGGGGTGCGGCTGGATGAAATGGGCGACCTCGGTCGGCGTCGCCTCCCAGTTGACCGCCAGGTAGCCGGCGCCGAGCTGTTCGGTGACCCAGGGACCCGCCATGTGCACCCCGAGCAACGGCCCTGCGCTCCCGTCGGGCTCTCGCCGCGCCACCAGCTTGACCAGTCCCTCGGTGTCACCGACGATCCGCGCGCGGCTGTTGCCGCCGAACGGGTCCTTCTTGGTGACCACGTCAATGCCCCGCTCGAGCGCTTGCGCCTCGGTGAGACCGGCGAAGGCCACTTCTGGGTGGCAGTAGATGGCCCAGGGCACCCGGTCATAGTCCACCGGCACGACCGTCTCTCCGAGCATGCCCTTGATCGCGGCAATCGCCTCGGCGAACCCGACGTGGGCCAGCTGCGGCGTCCCCGCGACCACGTCGCCCACTGCCCAGACGTCGGCGGCCTGCGTCCGCTGGTAGGGGTCGGCCACGACGAACCCCGCCTCGTTGAGGACCACGCCGGTTCCTTCCCCGAGCAGTCCCTCCGTGCGGGGGCGGCGTCCGACCGACACCACCACCGTGGAGACCTCGATGCTGCGTCCATCGGCGAGCGCCAGCTGGGTTCCCTTGCCGTCTCTGTTCGGGGTGTGGCCTTGGACCTGGGCACCGGTGATGATCTCGATGCCGCGTTTCTTGAATGAGCGGTTGACGACGGCTGCGATGTCGCGATCACATCCCGCCAGGATCGTGTCGAGCGCCTCGATCAGGGTCACCCGGGCGCCCAGGTCGGCGAGGAGCGAGGCGAACTCGCAGCCGATCGCCCCCGCCCCGATGATCGCCACGGCCGGCGGCAGGTGGTCGAGCTCCAAGAACTCGTCCGAGGTGAGGACCAGCTTTCCATCGACCTCCAGTCCCGGAAGGCTGCGCGGCACCGAGCCGGCGGCCAACACGACGTGGCGCCCGACGACCTCGGTGCCGGCATCTGGCCCATCGACCACCCGCACCCGGTGATCCGGGAGGAGGGTGCCGGTGCCGGCCAGCACCCGCACCTGGCGTCCCTTCAACAACCCCGACAGGCCGCGGAAGAGCTGGTCGACGACCGCGTTCTTGCGGGCCTGGCTGACGGAGAAGTCGATCTTTCGTTTCCCAGACGAGATCCCGAACTCCCCCGCCGAACCGACCGTCCGGAAGACCGACGCGGTCTCGAGGAACTCCTTGGCCGGAACGCAGCCCCGGTGCAGGCAGGTGCCGCCGACCTTGTCGCGTTCGACCATGGCGACCGAGAGGCCGGCGGCCGCGCCGTAGAGGGCGGCTGCATACCCGCCGGGGCCACCGCCGATGATGACGACGTCGTGCTGTTCAGCTTCAGTCACGATCCGTGGCCCCTTGCTGGTTCGTTCGTCAAATCTTGACTGCTGGCTCGCCCCCCGGTCACGTTGACGCGATCGAGCACCCAAGCCGTCTCGAGCGCGACGGGCCCACCCTACCGGCACGCTCCCGGTGCCCAGCGGCCCCGCCCCGGGGCCTTACCCTCCGGTGGGGATGCTCCAGCGGACGCCGTCGAATCGCTCGAAGTCGGTATCGAACGACACGATCTCGGCACCGTGTTCCACGGCCAGGGCGGCTAGGTGCGCGTCGTTCACCAGGTTGCCACCGGACCCGGTCGACTCGAGCAGGCCGCGCAGGATGGCGGCATGGCGCCCGGTTGGCTCCACCACGACCGCCGGTGGCTGCGCCAACCACTCCTCGATCATGGCGATCCCTTGGGCCACCCCGAGCGGGCGAGGGAACAGTCCGCGCCTCGTGCTGAGTCGGAGGAACGCGAGCAGCACCGTCCAGGAGAATCCGACCGCTTCCTCGCCATTCAGCGCGTCTTCCAGCCAGCCCTTGGCCCCTAGGTGCAACGCGGCATCCTGGTTCACGGCGTACAACAAGACGTTGGCGTCGACGACCTTCATCGGAGCCCCGACGCCCCAACCGTCACTTCCGGACGGCCAGGCGGTCGATGAGCCGCTCGTCCTCCAGTTCGCCGGCCAGGCGGAGCGCCTTGTCGAGCGGCACCGCGGGCTCCCCCATGCCAACCGTGGCGACCCGGAAGACCGGCCTCGGCGCACCGGCCAGGCCGGCGCGGATGGCGTAGTTCACCGCGGCCTTGAACGTCATCTCGCGGTCGCGCATCAGCTGCGCCAGGAGCGCCTGTGTATCGGGGTCGAGCGTCAGGGTCGTCCGCATGGCTGCATCTTAGCATCAGACCTTCTGATGCCTTGATGCCCTCACCCCGTCGGACGCGCCGGTCGGACGGGGGTCGCTAGGCGCGAAGGCCCCCGCGAACGGCGCGCAATCGGTCGAGGCCCCGGCGGGCCACCTGTTGGCCGAGCGCGGAGGCCGCCTGGGCGCCGGCCATCGGGCGGTAGTCCTTGGCGGCCGCCGTGAGAGCTTCGTCGTCCGCGTCGCTCAGGTCGAGGTCGGCGGCCGCGGCGTTGGACTCGGCCTGGGCCACCGACGACGCCCCCGGAATGGCGATGACGTTGGGGCGGCGGATCAACCAGGCCAACGCCACCTGGGCGCAGCTGGCGTCGTGGGCGTCGGCGATCTCTCGGAGCACGGCGAGCAGCGGCTGGCTGCGGACGAGGTTCTCGGGCAGGAACGCCGACGAAGCCGCCCGGAACCCGCTCGGGCGCGCGTCGACCCCGTAGTGCCCGGAGAGGAGGCCCTGGCCGAGGGGGCTGTAGGCGATGACGATCCGGTCGTGCTCCTGGGCCCACGGCACCAGGTCGAGCATGGGCTGGTAGCGCACGAGGCTGCACTGGACCTGGTTGGAGAGGACCGGCCCGCCGAGCGCCGCGTCCGCCGCCTGCCAGCGGTCGAGGGTGAAGTTGGACACGCCCACGTGACGCACGAGGCCGCGGCGTTGGAGGGCGCCCATCGCGGCCATCGTTGGACCCAAGGGAAACATGGGGTTCTTCCAGTGGACCTGATAGAGGTCGAGCGCGTCGAGGCCCAGGCGCCGCAAGCTGCCCCGGGCCCGGCGCGACACGATCGGGTCGACCGGGGCCAATGGGAAGAGCTTGGTCGCCACGAACGGCATCGGGTCGCGACCCGCGATCGCCGCTCCGAGGATTCGCTCGGAACGGCCGAAGCCGTAGATCTCGGCGGTGTCGAGGAGGTTCACGCCGAGCTCCAAGGAGCGGGCCACGATCTCGGGCGCCACCACCTCGGCGTACCCAGCCCCGTAGCCCCACTCCCCGGACCCGAACTGCCAGGTCCCGAGGCCGATGGCCGAGAGCCTGACCCCGCCGACCTCCACGTATTTCATGGGTGACCGCTCACTTGGGGGGCATCCGGATGCCCCCGTCGAGCCGGATCACCTCGGCGTTCAGATAGCGGTTGCCGACGATCTCGACCACCAGCCGCCCGTACTGCTCGGGCATGCCGAGGCGCTTCGGGAAGAGCACCGAGTCGCCGAGCGCTTTGCGCTGCTCCTCGGGCAGCATGGCGAGCAGCGGCGTGTCGAAGAGCCCCGGGGCGATCGTGAGCACCCGGATGCCGACCACCGAGAGATCCCGGGCGGCCGGCAGGGTCATCCCCACGACCGCCCCCTTGGAGGCCGAGTAGGCCAGCTGGCCGATCTGGCCGTCGAAGGCCGCCACCGATGCGGTGTTGATGATGACGCCGCGCTCGTCGTCCTCGCCCACGGGAGTCTTCGCGATCGCCGCCGCGGCCTTCGTCATCACGTTGAAGGTGCCGAAGACGTTCAACCGCTGGATGAACTCGAACGGACCGAGCTCGTGCGGCGACCCGTCGCGGTTGATGACTCGGCCCGCCCAGCCGGTGCCGGCGCAGTTGACCGCGATCCGCAGGGTCCCCCCCTCGGCCGCGTGGTTGACCGCCCGCTGGCAGTCTTCGGGGTCGGTCACGTCGCCGGCGGCGAACTCCCCGCCGATCTCGGCCGCCACGGACTTCGCCCCCTCCTCGTTGCGGTCGAACACGACGACGCGTGCCCCCTTGGCGGCCAGCGCCCGGGCCGTCGCCGCACCGAGGCCCGAGGCGCCGCCGGTCACGATGGCCGAACTCCCGTTGATCTCCATGGCCAGATGGTACGGCCGGTGCCACCGGGCCACCAACGTGGCGTCAGGCCATGGAGCCGGTCGCCCCCCGGCCGGTGGTGGCCGCGGCGAGCGCCAGGGCGTCGACGTACTCGTTCATCGGGTCGGCGCTGTGCCCCTTCACCCAGCGGAACCGGACCCGCCCACCGGCGCCGCGCACGAGGTCGACCAGCGGCTCCCAGAGATCCCGGTTGGCGACCGGCTTGTTCTGGGAGTTCTTCCAGCCCCGCCGCAGCCATCCCTCCCACCAGCCGTCGCGGAAGCAATTGACCACGTAGGTCGAGTCGCTCACGACCTCGATCTCGTGGCCCGGCGTCCAGAGGGTCCGCAGCGACTCGAGGGCCGCCGTGATCTCCATGCGCTGGTTCGTCGTGTGCGTCTCGGCCCCGCTCGCGAACGGCCCGCCGGGCACGGCCCAGGCCCACCCGCCGCGCCCGGGGTTCCCCAGGCACGAGCCGTCGGAGTAGACGACGGATACGGGGGCCTCGGGCACCGCGCAATGTGTACTACGCGGCGCCGCCACGCCTCGGCCGGGGCGGGTGCTCGGCAATCGGGCCGCCTGCGATGGGCATGACCTTTCGCCGCCAGGGTGCGAATGCCACGATGGGGTGTGCTCTTCGACGGGATCTCGCACCAGGTCCCCGACATCGACCCGGCCGAGACCGCCGAGTGGCTGGACTCCTTCGACGCGCTGGTCGAGGCACACGGCCGGCCGCGGGCGCGCTTCTTGCTCATGAAGCTGCTCCAGCGGGCCCGGACGCTCCAGGTCGACTTCCCGGCCACGGTGTCGACGCCCTATGTGAACACCATCCCGGCCGACGCCGAGCCCTGGTTCCCCGGCAACGAGTACGTGGAGCGGCGCATCCGGGCCTACATCCGCTGGAACGCGGCGGCGATGGTGACGCGGGCCAACTCGCGCAGCGAGGGCATCGGCGGCCACCTCTCGACCTACGCCAGCTCGGCCGCGCTCTACGAGGTCGGCTTCAACCATTTCTTCCGGGGCAAGTCCGACGGCGGCGCCGGCGACCAGGTCTACATCCAGGGCCACGCCTCGCCGGGCATCTACGCCCGCGCCTACGTCGAGGGCCGCCTGAGCGAGGAGCAGCTCGACAACTTCCGCCACGAGGCGGCCGGCAACGGGCTGCCCAGCTACCCCCACCCGCGGCTCCTCCCCCAGTTCTGGGAGTTTCCCACCGTGTCGATGGGCCTCGGCCCCATCAACGCCATCTACCAGGCCCACGTCAGCCGGTACCTGCACTCCCGCCAGCTCGTCGACACCAGCCGGAGCCGCGTCTGGTGCTTCGTGGGCGACGGGGAGATGGACGAGCCCGAGTCGATCGGCGCCCTGGGCGTGGCCGGGCGCGAGCACCTCGACAACCTGATCTTCGTCGTCAACTGCAACCTGCAGCGGCTCGACGGCCCGGTGCGCGGCAACGGCAAGATCATCCAGGAGCTCGAGGCCGTCTTCCGGGGGGCGGGCTGGAACGTGATCAAGGTGCTGTGGGGGTCGCGTTGGGACGAGCTCCTGGCCGCCGACCGCGACGGCGTGCTCCTCGACCGCATGAACACGACGGTCGACGGCGAGTTCCAGAAGTACGCGACCGAGTCCGGCGCCTACATCCGGGAGCACTTCTTCGGGCCGGACCCCCGGCTCCGCAAACTGGTCGAGCACCTGAGCGACGACGAGCTGCAGTCGCTGCCGCGCGGCGGCCACGACTACCGGAAGCTCTACGCCGCCTACAAGCTGGCGACCGAGCAGCGCGACGCGCCGACCGCCATCTTGGCCAAGACGATCAAGGGCTGGACCTTGGGGCCCGAGATCGAGGCCCGGAACGCCACCCACCAGATCAAGAAGATGAACAAGGCCCAGCTGAGGGCGCTGCGGAACCGCCTCTACCTGGCCGAGGAGATCCCCGACGAGGCACTCGAGGGGCCGCTGCCCCCCTACTTCCGTCCCCACGAGCACTCCGAGGAGCACCAGTACCTGGTGGCGCGCCAGAGCATCCTGGCCGGGCCGGTCCCCACCCGCCGCGTGCGCGTGAGCGAGCCGGCCACGCCCGACCCCAAGGCCTACGCGGAGCTGCTGGCGGGGTCCGGCAACCAGGCCGTCTCGACCACCATGGCCTTCGCCCGCCTGCTCCGGAACCTGGCGCGCGACCCGCGGACGGGACCCCTGGTGGCGCCGATCGTGGCCGACGAGGCGCGCACGTTCGGCCTCGAGTCCTTCATCGCCGAGTCGAAGATCTACGCGCCGGAGGGTCAGCGCTACGTGCCCGTGGACGCGGACCTCCCCCTCCACTACGCCGAGAGCACCTCGGGCCAGCTGCTCCAGGAGGGGATCAGCGAAGCCGGCGCGCTGGCCACCTTCTCCGCCCTGGCCACGTCGTACGCGACCTGGGGCAAGCCGATGCTGCCGGTCTTCCTCTTCTACTCGATGTTCGGCTTCCAGCGGGTGGGCGACCTCGCCTGGGCCCTCGGGGACATGCGGGGCCGGGGGATCCTGGCCGGGTGCACGGCCGGGCGCACCACGCTGCAGGGGGAAGGGCTCCAGCACGACGACGGGCACTCGCCGCTGCTCGCCTCGACGAACCCGGCGGCCGCCATCTACGACCCGGCGTTCGCCTACGAGCTGGCGATCATCGTGGAGCACGCGGTGGACAAGATCCTGGGGGAGGACCCCGAGGACCGCTTCTACTACCTGACCCTGTACAACGAGCCGTACCCGATGCCCCCGCTGCCCGAGGGCCCGGCCGGCGAGGCGGTGCGGGCCGGCGTCCTGGCCGGCATCTACCGCTTCGCGGCCGCGCCCGAGGAAGTCGGCCGCCACGTCACGATCCTGTTCTCCGGACCCATGTGGCAGGCGGCCACCGAGGCGCGCCAACTGCTGGCCGAGCACTGGGGGGTCTCGAGCGACACCTGGTCGGTCACGTCGTGGGCCGCCCTGCGCGCGGACGCCCTGGCGGCCGAGCGCCACCATCGCCTGCACCCGCTCGACCCCCCCCGGGTCCCCGTCGTCACCGCCTCGCTCCGCGGCTACCGGTCTCCGGTGGTCGCCGTGACCGACTACATGCGGGCCGTCCCGGACCAGCTGGCCCGCTGGGTCGGGCGGCCGTTCGTCTCGCTCGGCACCGACGGCTTCGGGCTCTCCGACGCGCGCCCGGCGCTGCGCCGCCACTTCGAGGTCGACACTGCGCACGTCGTGGTCGCGGCGCTCTCGGCGCTGGCCGATCAGGGCCAGGCCACGCCGGAGGAGATCGCGGGCGCCATCGCCCGGTTCGGGATCGATCCCGAGCGCGCGGCGCCGTTCGTCGTCTGACCCGAGCCGCCGACCACGGCTCGATCCAGCCACGGGGACGAGCGCGATACCGGAGAGACGTTCGAACGCTTTACTGATCGGGGACGACGGGTGCTGGTGCTGCCCCTCGACTTCACACCGGCTCTATGTGCACCGCCAGCTCGGTGCCCATGCGGTGGAGTGCCTCACCCACCTTCCGTACGGAATCGGACCCCTCGAATGGCCCGATGGTCTCGGCGAAGGCCGCGAGCTCGTCCAGGCGTTCGACGAAACGGATCCACGCGGAGCGCCGGTGCGGCAACAGGAAATTGGACCGATAGGGGAGCTGGAAGTTGGCACCCGCGGTGAAACCGGGATGCTCCGGGCCGATCTCAAGTTGCGCGAGCAGGAGACCGAGGGGGTCGATCGCCTCGAACATCAGGTGCACCGCGACGCGAGCGAGCTCAGCGCGTTGTGCGGCCCGCTCGTGCCCGAAGGCGAAGTATCGGGCGATGAGCTGGAGCAGGAGCTCGTAGATGGCGTTGAACAGGTCGGACGTCATCCCGGTGGCCCGATCGCTGATGTAGAACTCGGGCTCGATGCCCTCTACCGCCCGCATGCCCGCCGCGACGACGGGGTGGGCCGGCTCGAACCCCGGGTCGCCCTCGCGCATCGACTGGTACTCCCGTAGCACGTCGAGGAACCGGCCGAAGTGCGCCTCGGTCCAATCGCCCCGGGTGCCCTCCCCGTTCTCGACGATGCGCTGCAAGGCGCGACTCGCCCCGTCGAGATCAACGATCGGGGACAAGTCGGGCCAGCGAAATGTCTCCTCGTCGGTCTGGTGGAACACCGGGCCGATGAAGAGCTTGTCCTCGCCCAGCTTGTTCGCCAGATCAATCAGCCCGGTCTCGATCGAGCGGTAGAGGTGGCCCTGGGTCGTGAAGTCCTGCCCCCTCGGCACGATCTCGTCGGCACCCATCGGAGCCGACACCGGACCCTCGTGCTCGAAGATGGCCGCATCGGAGAGCTCCATGCCGTCGGGCCGTTCGAGGTACACGAAGTGCTGCAACGCGGCCTCCCCGAACGGCAGCAACCGGAGCTGCACGCCTGGCGGGTACCCCTTGGCCTGGTGCGGCATGTGCGGCCGAGCGACGAACGGGGCCGAACCGACCGCGGTGAGCAGGTTCTGCACCATCGACCAGTGGAGCATCTCCTCGCGCGAGATCGAGAGGATCACCTTTCGCCAGCGCTCGATCGCCTCGAGCTGGTCGGGGCGCACGCCGGGTCCGGGTCTCGTCTTCAGGCTGAAGGCGGCATAGAGGTATTGGCACATGAGGGCGTGCTCAAGCTCAGCCCCCTGGCAGAGAAGGTAGGTCAACTCCTTGCGGCGCTCGACAATGATCGTCGGTTCGGCTTGCATGCGAAACACTAACGTCTGACGACCGAATCGGTCCGGTGGCATCGACACTCGTCTGTCGCTGTTTCCTGTCCGAAGTGGCTGTTCGTTGATCAGCCCACGCACGACTCACTCGGAGGGCCGCATGGCACGAGTTCACGCCGATGCGGCGCTGATGCATGGGGACCGCCCGGTCAGTGGGGTTGCCAGGCGTCCGGGTTGGAGGTCAGGCGCACGACTGAGGGGGGGAGCTTGCCCGCTGCCACCTCAGCCAGCGTGACGTGTTCGAGAACGTCTCGCAGGCTCGCCCGCACGGCCACCCACACGAGCTGCAGGTGCTCCGCCGCGCCTTCGTAGTGGGTGGCTTCGGGCCGGTGGCCGCGGACCTCCGCCAGGGGGCCGTCGAGCGCGCGGATGACCTCTGCCACCGTGATGTCCTCGGCGGCCCGGGCCAGGCGGTAGCCGCCCTCCGAGCCGCGCTGGCTGGCGACCAGTCCCGCCCGGCGCAGATCGGCCAGGATCGCCCCGAGGAAGCGCGGCGGCAGGGACTGCTCGGCGGCCAGCGCCTCGGCGGTCTGGGCGGTCCCGGTGGCGGCCAGCGCCAACAGCGCGCGCAGGCCGTAGTCGACCTTGGCCGGGATGTGCACGGAGCGATTCTGCCGCCTCGGACGGCGAGTCGTTGGCGAGGGGGGCCGGCAGGCCCGCTATGGCTCAGGTGGTGGCGGTGATCGACCCGCACTGCGTGGCCACGTAAGAGCTGATCGTCTGGCTCTCCGACGTGAACTTGGGGAGCCTGGTGAGCGCGGTGAGCGCCGCCTCGAGCGCGGTGAGGCTCGTCGCCTTCCCGACGGCCGTCTTCCGCTGCTGGTAGACGGTCAAGAAGTACCGGAGGGCCGACTGGATGGGCGCCGGAATCTTGCCCGCGGCCAGCGCCTGGGAGATGTACTGGGTGCCGAAGTTGAACTCGGAGAGAACGGCCGCCTTGGCCTTGGCCAGGTTGCCCGAGGCGAAGGCGGACTCGATCTTGGTCGAGTACCGCTGGCCGGCGGAGTCCTCGCTGATCAAGAGCTTGCAGAAGCTGCTGCCCCGGTTCACCCCGGTCGGCTTCGTCTTGGCCGACGCCGCCGTGAGGGGGGCCAGGGCCATCAGGATGCCGAGTCCCAGTGCGGCGACCCGCAGCAGTGCCCGACTCCGCCTCATCGCCAAGCGCCTCCGTTCTGCCCCGAACGGCTCGGGATGCGCCAGGCACCGTAGCGCACCCCTCGGAGCGCCCGAGGGAGACGGTTGGCCCAGCCCTCTCACCGAGGCGCCTGGCCCAAGCCCCTGACCAGCCCTCAGGGGATGCTGGCGGCCTGGGCCTCCGCCAGCACCTCCTCGGCCTGCTCGGGGAAGATCCATCGTTCGCGCACCATCGACTCGAGACAGGTCTTCACCTTGGCCACATAGTCGTCGTGGCTGGGGTAGAGAGTGGCGAGCTTCTGGTTCGAGAACGGAACCTGGAGCCCGATCATCCGCCGGAAGGGATCATCGCCCTGCGAACTCGCAACGTAGGCGGCGAACGGAACATCGACATAGCTGGAGCGCACCCCACCACAGGCATTCCCGTGCTCGTCCCGCACGATCTCACCGTTGGCACCGGTCTGGATACGTTCGCTCCGTGGGGGGGCAATGCCCCTGGTCACCCACTGGATCAGATTGTCCATCGCGGCGAAGTAGAGCATGGCGCTCGGAAATTGGCTGAGCTGATCATCCGCGCTGGACGCGTGTGCCAACAGCGGGAAGATGTCGGCAGCCGATTTGACCCCCCTCGTCGGGACGTGGGAGGCCGCGACGATCTCGTACAGGCGGTAGCGATCGTCCGATTCGTCACTGTCGGGACGGCGGTATCCGAGCGGCCGACCGCCCATGATGTCGCCCTCTCCCAGGGCATGGACGACGGCAGCGTCCCGCCGACCGACGGGCTCCGTCCCGCCCGCCAGTATCGGGAAGTAGCCGTCATACACCGGAGCACCATCGGCCATACGTGCGGTGGCGTGTGCATCGCGGATGTAGCGGAGCGTGGCTCCTCCGGTCTGGGAAGCCCCGCCCATGATCAGGTGCTGGACCTGCCTGCCGGCAAAGGGTCCAGCAGGAGAGTTGCTCTTCATCAGCACCCCGACCTGGCTCAGGATCGCATTGGAGGTGGGCGCCAGGCGCTCGACCTCACGCATCTGTGCTGCCAGAGCAGCCGGCACCGCAGGATTCGGCGGTGTGGTTCCGGCGGCTGCCGATCCCCCAGGATCCGGTATCTCCAGCGACGCGTACCGGGTGGGGTTGGAAGGCTTCACGTGATCATCGAGCGCGCCCTTCTGCGATCCGACCATGGCGTACCCATGACCCTTGGACGCGAGCGCAATGTGCTGCGCAGACAACGGGACGGCACCGGCCGCATGGATCGTTTCTACGAGCACCACCCCACTGAAAGCCTCTGGACTCGCCGGCTTTCGAACCAGAAGGGACGTGCGGTACGGGCCACCGTCAGTGTCCCCTGAGACGAAGTACTCCTCCTCCACGTACCCGGCTGCGGCCAGTGGCAACGGAGGCAATCCGGGACCAGGGATCGGTTCTCGCCCGACGCCATGGAATGCTCCTGACTCCGCGGTGATCGGAATCGGGCCCTCGAGGTTCGCTGGAAGCGTCAAGACCCTTCCCCTCTGCGCTATGGCTCTGGGCCGACCGAGTGCAGACGACCCCCGATTCGTCCGGCACCCGACGCCCTCGCGGCGCAAGAGAACCTACAGAGCGTGCATAGCTCGGTCAATCCATGACGCGCTCCATCAAGAGATGACTTACGGCAGGTCACCGGCGGCTGAGCCGGGTGTCCCGCGCGTACGGTGGTCGCGCTTGGCCAAGGCGCAACACTGAGACTCGGGGCTGCTGGTGGCCGTCCACCGATCACGGTGCAACCAGGCCGTGGCGGTGAGGGACAGCTGAGCTTGACCGGAAGGATGATGTGAAAGCAGCGTATTTGTTGAACAGCCAGATACTGGTCGGCGAGGTGCCCGACCCCGTTCCGGCCGAGGGCCAGGCGCTGGTGCGCACCCTGTCCTGCGGACTGTGCGCGTCCGACGCGCACCTCTTGCATTCGGGCCCCGCAGCGGTGGCAACCTCCCAGAAGTTCGGCGGGCCCTATTCGGATCTCGATCTCAACCGGGTGATCGTCCTCGGTCACGAATATGTCGGCGAGATCGTCGACTACGGGCCCGGTAGTCGGCGGCCCCTCCAGACCGGCGCCCGCGTCACCTCAGCCCCCATCGTTCGCTATGCCGGCGGCCGCTCGATCGTGGGGCAGAGCCACGATTGTCCGGGCGGCTTCGGCGAGTACATGGTGCTGGACGAAAACATCCTGATGGAGATCCCCGCCAGCATGGACGACGACCAGGCGGCCATGATCGAGCCGCTCGCCGTAGGGCTCGAACATGCCCGGGCCGGTGAGCCCGGACCCGACGACATACCCCTCGTGATCGGCTGCGGGGCCATCGGGCTCGGCGTGATCGCCGGCCTCAAGCTCTTGGGCCGCGGACCGGTCATCGCCGCGGACTTCGACCCGAACCGGCGCGATATTGCGATCCGGATGGGAGCCGACGCGGCGATCGATCCGCGGGAACGCTCGCCGTACGGGCCGATCGCCGAGGCCGGAATGCGCCAGCCGAATCTGTTCTACGAGTGCGTCGGTGCGCAGGGCCTGCTCAACCAGATCATCGGCTCGGTCGGATTCGGGGCGCGGATCGTCATCGGCGGGTTCTGCCTGGAGCCCGAGCAGCTGTACATCCCTGCAGCCCAGATGCGGCGCCTCAAGATCAACTTCGCCGCCGGCGAGGAGCAGCAGGATCTCGACCTGGCGCTGCGGTCGATCGCCGACGGCCGGATCGACATTTCGTCGTGGCTCGGCGGGAGCGTCGGCCTCGGCGGAGTGGCGGGTGCGTTGGACCGGATGACCGACCCCTCCTCCCCGGTGCGGACCGTCGTCGACCCCCGACGGCTGTAGCGACTGGCGGAACGATGGCCGCGGCCATGGATCGGCTGGGGATCGAGCAACTGAGCGTCTTCGGGCTGCCGCCGGTGGAGTTCGTCAACCTGGCGGCCGATCTCGGCTGCCGGTACATCTCGACCGCGCTGACCGCCATTCCGTACAACCCGCATGGCTACGAGCCGTTCTCCCTCAGGGACGACCCTGCCCTCCGGCGAGCGATGCTGTCCGCGATGGACGATCGGGGCGTTTCGATCTCGCTCGGCGAAGGGTTCACCATCCGCGCCGAACGCGACATCAGAGAGGCAGGCGCCGATCTGGACTGCATGGCGGAGCTCGGCGTCGGGCGCATCAACACCGTGAGCATGGATCCCGACCGGAGCCGGAGCTTTGACCAGTTCGCCCGGCTGGCGGAGATGGCGGGCGCGCACGGCATGGAAGCGACGGTCGAGCTGGCTCCCGGGCTGACGGTCAGCGACCTGGACACGGCGCTGGCCGCGCTGACCCATGTGCAGCGTCCGAACTTCCGTCTCCTCATCGATACCATGCATTTCGTGCGGTCGGGCTCTCGAGCCGCGGACCTGGCGGCAGTCGATCCCGAGCTCATCGGGTATGTGCAGCTCAGCGACGCGCCCCTCCAGCCGATCGTGGCGAACTACATGGAAGAGGCGATGTTCGAGCGGATGGTGCCCGGTGAGGGCGAGCTGCCGTTGCGCGAGATCCTGGGTGGCCTGCCCGCCGGCGTGGTCATCGGCCTGGAGGTGCCGATGCGTCGCTCGGCCGAGGCCGGGGTCGGCCCGCACGATCGACTTCGACGCTGCCTGGAGGGAGCACGCGGCCTGCTGGCTGGCTAGAGCCGAGGTGGCGGAATTGAGCGGACAGCGATCATTGGGCGATCGAAGGAGGAACGGCATGGCGGATGAGGAAGAGACGCTGGCGGCCAAGCAGGCCATCACCGAGGTGCTCTACCGCTACTGCCATGCGGTCGACCGGATCGACCCCGATCTCGGGTCCCGGATCTGGCACTCGGACGGCCTGGCCCACTACGAGGGGATATTCGAGGGAACCGGTGCGGGCTTCATGGAGTTCGTGCTGGAAAGCCACCGGAAGACCGATGCCACGTCACACCAGCTCACGAACGTGCTCATCGACCTCGAGGGTGAGCGGGCGACCAGTGAGAGTTACGTCACCGCGTGCGTCCGGGCCGGCGGCACCGACATCGTCGTCCGCGGTCGCTACTCGGACACCTGGTCTCAGCGGGCCGGCGAGTGGCGGATCGACGAGCGCCGCTACCGCCACGACATCGTGCAGATGCTCCCGGTGGCCGATCAGGTGCTCCCGGTGACCGACGCACCGGCGTGACGGAGACCGGCGGCCGGGGCTACTTGAAGGCCGGCAGCACCTCGTTCTCGAAGAGGTGCAGGCTCGACCAGGCCAACTCGATCGGCATGCCCCCGCAGAGCGGATGGAACATCGCGTAGGGGAACGGCGCGGCCTTCTGCTCCTCCACGAACTGCTCGGGCGCCAGCACCCGGTACTGGCCGGTGGTCCGCAGCTCGTCGACGTCGACCACGCTGTGATAGGGGCTGGCGATGTCGTCTTGGGCCTGCCAGATGCCGTAGGCGTTGGTCTCGTGGAGGAAGAACGGCGCCATCTGCTCCCATCCCCGGTCGGGGTCCTCGGCCAGCGCCACGAGCTGATTGGCGCCGATCGAGCTCGGACCGGGGTCCGGCCGGCCCAGCTTCTGCACCGCCTCGCGATAGAACGCCCACACGTCGGGGGTGGTCGGGACGAATCCGTCGGCGATGCGGGCGGCTCGCTCCGCCGCCGGCTGGCTGCTCCCACCGAGCAAGATGGAGGGACCGCCCGGTCGGAACGGCGCCGGCGTGATGTGCACGGTGCGGCCGCGGTAGTCGAACGCTTGGCCGACAAAGGCCGCCCGCAAGACGGTCACGGCCTCGGTCACCCGCCGGCCCCGCTCCCTCATCGGCACATCGAACATCTCGAACTCCTCGTGCACGTACCCACCGGCCACGATGAGATCGACCCGACCCCGGCTCAGGTTGTCGAGCACGATCAGGTCCTCGGCCAAACGGAGCGGGTCGTGGAACGGGGCGATCAGCGCCGCGATCATGAAGCGGACGTTCGAGGTCCGAGCGGCCATGGCGGCGAGCATCGGGATGGGGCTCGGGAGATAGCCGTCCGGAGAACCGTGGTGCTCGGAGACCGCGACGCTGGTGCAGCCGAGGGCGTCGGCCCACTCCACCATGTCGAGGGCCGCGGCGTAGCGGTCCGCCATGGTCGTGCCCGCGATCTGCGGGTTGCGAAGGTCGAAGCGCAGTCCGAAGTGCATGGCCGGAGCCTAAACCGGGCCGTCCGGTGGGTTCCTCCAGCAGCCGCTCAGTCGTGCAAGAACGCCGCGCCCTGGGTCATGAGCTCGACCGCCTGGCGCCGAGGCAGCCCGCTGAACGGAGTGGGATCGGGAGGGAACGTTGGACCCTCGGCCAGGTGATCGAGCATGTCGCGGGCAACGTCGTCGGGGTTGGCCAGACCCTGGACCTCCCGGCCGTTCAGCACCCGACGGAACGCGGGCGTGTCGGTCTGGCCCAAGATCATGGCCAGCACGTCGACGCCCCTCGGTCCCAGTTCCGCCCACAGCGACTCCGCCAACGCGAGATCGAAGGCCTTTGACGCACCGTAGACCGCGAGGTGTGAGCCACCCGCCCAGGCCGCACCCGAGGTGACGAGGACGATCCCCCCGCGGCCTCGCTCTGCCATCGAGCCACCGAAGTGGTGCGCCACGCCGACCACCGTGGCGCAGTTGCGGGCGACCATCGCCTGCCATATGTCAACCGGCTTGTCGACGAACCGAGACATGTTCGGGTCGGCGCCCGCGTTGTAAACGACCAGCCCGACCTCGAGGTCGGCCACCGCGCTGGCCAGCGTGGCGGTGGCGTCCGACTCGCTCAGGTCGAGCACAAGGGTCCTCGTCTCGCCGGGAACCGTCGCCGCGACGTCGTCGAGCGCCCCTTGGCGACGGGCCACGAGCACGACGCGCACCCCCCGCGCTCCAAGCAGGCGGGCGACGGAGGCCCCGACCCCCTCGGACGCACCGGCGACCACCGCCCACGGCCCGTATCGTTCGGCAAAGTCCATGGGCCGCATGCTACGCGGAAGGCCGAGCGGCCATCCTTGGCTGCCAGGGCGTCGCGGGTGGCCGCCCACCCTGCGACCGCCTCCGACAGAGAGGTCACCAGCCGCGACCCCGAGCAAACGGTGACCGTGAGTTGCACCACTGGCTCGCTGGAGTCACACCTGATCGACGCTCTCAGCGCGATGAGCTCCACGCGTGTTCCTGGCAAGACGGTCAGACCAACGCCAAACTGCCGGGATGCAGTTTGCCGCCCTGGCCAACGCCTTGGACGCCACTCGCCTGTCCCTCCATGTCTTGGCCGCGGCCGTCTGGGTGGGCGGTCAGCTCGTCGTAGCTGGCCTTCTCCCGACGGTGAGGTCCCTCGGCGGTGATGCACCCAAGCGGATCGCACGGGCCTTCGGACGCATTCAATGGCCGGCCTACGCCGTCCTTCTGGTGACGGGGGTCTGGAACGCCCTGGCCACCAGGGGCGGACAACCATCTGCGTGGAACACGGTGCTCGATGTCAAAATTGGCGTCGTCGTGTTGGCCGGTGGGGGGGCGTACCTCCACCAGCGCTCCAAGTCCACCTTGGGCCTGGCCGCTTGGGGAGCCGTGACCGCACTCGCTTCCATTGGGGCGTTGGTGCTGGGCGTAGTGCTCGCCGGCTGAGCGTCCCCTGCCCGGGGACCCGGCCAGAGGGTGCCGCCGAAGCGCCCGGGTCCTCCGATCCGAGGTATCAGTCTTGGCGAAGGAACTCGATGCCGCGCCGGCCCCCGAGGCGGGGCGGCGGAGCCCCCACGAACAACCTGATGGACGCAGTGATGGTGGCCCGGTACGGTGCAGGGCAGGGTCCCCTACTCCCGGGGAGCCTGAGTTGGAGGGGGAGCATGGTCAAGCGTCTGCTCACATTGGGCGCCGTGGCGGTAATGGTTCTTTTTCTTGCCGGCTGCGAAATCTTTGGGGACGGGAACTTCGTGGTCGGAGACGGCGTCACCCAGGCGTCGCCCGGGACCTACCGGAGTAGCGGCGGCCAAGACTGCCAGTGGCAGCGAACCGGCAACTTCGGCGGTTACGTCGCCGGGGACTTCCTGTCGGGTCCCGACGTGGTGACGATCCTGCCCACCGACTCAGGCTTCTCGAGCCTGGGCTGTGGGCTCTGGGCCCGCTTGCCCAGCACCGGGCCCGAGGTCACCAGTTTCGGCGATGGCGGGTATGCGATCGGCATCGACATCGAGCCCGGGACCTACTACGCGCCGGGTGGGAACGGCTGTTACTGGGAGCAGGACGACAACTTCCTCTGGAACGCCAATAGCCTCGTCGCCAACGGCTCGCCGATCGGTCCGGTGACCGTGACGCTCTTGCCCAACGCGGCCGCCTTCAAGGTGCAGCGCTGCGGCACCTGGACCCTGGTCGGCTTTGGGCCGACCGGGAGCAACTGCTTCCTCAACCAGCAAGGCAACTGCTACTCGGCCGGGGAGTCGTGCCCCCCCGGTTGGCAGGGCCTGACGGTGCAGGGCGTGAACGGGGCGCTCACCTGCGAGGACATACACGGCGTCTTCCTGTGGGAGAGCACCCCGGGCCATGGCAGCTGCCTGCTCAGCCCCCAAGACACCTGTTACCAGGCCGGGGAGGCGTGTCCCCCTGATCTGCAGGGCCTGACGGTAGAAGGACTGTACGGGCCGATCATCTGCGTCGACGTCGGCAGCGACGTGTTCCTGTGGGAGAACACCACGGGAACGGTGACCAACTGCTTCCCCAACCCGGAAGGAGGCTGCTACGTGGCGGGCGAGACGTGCCCCGTTTCTCTCGCTGGCCAGACCGTGGTGGGACAGGATGGGCTAATCACCTGCGTCCAGATCGGCTATCTCTGGGTGTGGCAGAACGCGGGGTCGTTGACCGGCTGTTACCTCAGCCCGCAAGACACCTGTTACCAGGCCGGCGAGTCCTGTCCGTTGAACCTCCATGGGGACACGGTGGAAGGAGCGGTCGGCCTGATCACCTGCATTGACATCGGCAGCAACGTCTGGGTGTGGGAGAACACCGTCTAGCGGCCGAACGAGGGTTGGGAGGCCACATCGCCCGGCTGGTCGTTGGTCAAGCGGCCAGAGGTTTGCGGCTCGCGGGCACACCGGAACACTGGGATCCGTTGTAAAACCCCTGGCAGTGAGGTTGGCGCGGGTGTGGGACTGCGGCCCGACCCGCTGGGCGCGATCGTCAGAACTCTTGGTTACATCGTCGTGGAGCCGTACCGGAAGGTCTGTCGTGCGGTTGCCCCGGTCCACCGGGAAGAGTCACTCGCCTCAGGGGCGACCCTGGTTCATCCACTTGGTCGGTGAAGCCAAAGGGGGGGGAGTCGCTTCCAGCCTGTGCGCCACGGGTGACATCATCTTCACCTACTCCCGCGACGGTTGCCCGACCACCAGGCACTGCCCGTTCGCCAAGAAAGGCACGCTGACGCCATGGCATTGAACGAGGCAGGGGGGCAGGGCGTCGTGCAGATCGGTGGCGTCCGGTTGCCCCTCCTGGGCACCGGTCGCATCTACATCTGCGGCATCACTCCGTACGACACCACACACCTGGGTCACGCCGCCACCTTCATATGGGCCGACATGGCCGCTCGGGTGCTCCGCCTGACCGGGCACCCCGTGGAGGTGTGCCGCAACATCACCGACGTCGACGACCACTTGCTCCTCGAGGCCAGGGAGCGACAGGTGCCGTGGAAGTCTCTGGCCACCCAACAGTCCTACCGCTTCGAGCGGGACATGGACCTCTTAGGTATGGCTCGACCGGCGTTCGAACCTCGCAGCCATGACCATGTCGACGGCGTCATCGCCTTGGCCGTCGAACTTCTGGCCAGAGACATTGCCTACGAGCGCAACGGATCCGTCTACTTCCGCGGTGGAACGGTCCACGAGACGATGGGACTCAGCCGCGAGGAGGCAACGGCGCTGGCCGCCGAACGCGGCGGCCAGCCCGACGACTCGAACAAGGACGATCCGCTCGATGCGGCGCTGTGGGTGCGCTCGATCGGCGATGAGCCGGCCTGGCCGAGCCCGTGGGGTCCGGGACGTCCCGGCTGGCACGCGGAGTGCACGGCCATGGCGCTCACGACCTTCGGGGCCACGGTGGACCTGCACGCCGGAGGAGCGGACCTGGCGTTTCCGCACCACGCCTATGAAGCGGCCCAGGCCGAGGCCTTCACCGGGGTGCGGCCCTTCGCCCGGTCCTGGATGCACGTCGGCACCGTGATGGCGGGAGGCGAGAAGATGGCCAAGTCCACCGGCAACCTGGTGTTCGTTCATGACCTGCTCGAACGCTGGTCGGCGGCCGCCATCCGATTCCTCATCTTGTCGCGGCCCTGGCACGAACACTGGGAGTTCGCCGAGGCGGACCTCGACCGGGCCGAGCGCGAGCTCGAAGGACTTCGGGCAGTGAAGGCGACACCGGGTAGTTCTGCCGCCACGGCGGAGGTCCGACGGGCTCTCTTCGAGAACCTCGACGTCCCACGGGCCCTGGCCATCGCCCAGGAGGCGGACGGTGCGGTACTGCACGATCTCACCCTCCTCCTCGGACTGCAGCACGTTGAGCAACCCCCGTGGTGAGCCGTGGAACATGAGTCCTGTGTGGCATGTGACTTTGACGGGTCACTCTTTGACGCGAGTCGGCTCTTGGTGGCGATCCGGGCCCTCGGACCCGAATGGAGCACTCTGCTGCTCAACGCCGGGGATGATCTTCGGGCACGACCAGCTCCCGAAACGTGGTCGGCGATCGAGTACGCAGCGCACAGTCGAGATATCACTGCACTCCATGTCTTTGGTGTCGACCAGGCGCTGAGGCTGGATGAGCCGGTGATTCCGGAGATCGCCGCCGATGAACTCATTGAGGAAGCTTCCGCAACTTATGCAACAGCTGACCCAGGCCTCGTCGCCTCGGAACTCGGAGATCAAGCTCGACTACTTGCCGATCTGGCCGAAGCTGCGGGAACCGCTTCGTGGGCACGAGGCATCACGATCGGTGACTCGAGGCGCGACGTTCGTTCGCTCCTCGAACATGCGCTCCATGACTCGCATCATCACCTGGTCGACGTGGAAAATGGCCTCTCCGTCTTGAGGTCAAGGACGCGCTGAGCGACCGGGAGATTGTCCATCATGTGTTCCCGTGCGCAGGCGACGATCAGTGGGTGGCCATAGCCTGCACGACGGACGACGAGTGGTTCTCGCTCTGCCGAGTTCTCAGTCGCCCCGACTGGACCTCGGACCCGCGACTTTGCGCTGGCGACGGCCGAGTCCAATTTCTATCCGAGGTACTCGATGGAATTGCGGCGTGGACCTGTCGCACGGACAAGCACTCTGTTGCCGGCACGTTGCAAGCGGCAGGCGTGCGGGCTGCTCCAGTAAACAACGGCAAGGATCTCGCGCGGGATCCGCACATGTGGGCGCGGGGCTTCTTTGCAAAACTCACCCATCCGATGGCAGGTACGCATTGGTACCCAACTCTGCCCTACCGATTCTCGAAAACAGGCTGTTTCACTACCTGGTGCTCCTCGTGTCGTTCGATTTGATCGGTCGGCCGCACCGATCACCCAATCATTGACCCTCCGGCCCAAGCTCGCGCCGCCTAGGTCAGGCCGAGCTCCTTCACCATCTGTGTGTCGTAGTAGTCCCGCCAGAGTACGAGCTTGCCGTCCACAACGCGGCTGACATTCATGACCGGTAACGGCATACGACGGTCTCCCTCGACATGGATGTCAAGGCGCTCGCTCAACACCCACTCGCCATCGCACGCGAGGTGGAGTACCGCGGCCTCGACGCCCAGCCGTTCACACACCTTCCGCAAATAGGCACGAACTGCCTCGCGTCCCTCCATCGGCGGATTCGGAACATTGTGATAGACGCCGTGCTCAGCGAACAAGTCCGCCATTGCGTCGGCATTGCGGGTGGCCCACAGTTCGCACATCCGACGGACGACCGCTCCCTCTGCTACGCCCACCCCGCCCCGCAATTCCTCTGCTCGGCGATCCGCTACTTCGCAGAACCTATATCACGTCCGCCGATGTGCCAGCGTCCAGGTCCGGGATCGGGACCTGTTCATTCTGCCGAAGACAGGTCGATGAACTAGGCGTTGGCACCGGTCTCACACGCGGCGGACAAACCGTCGGGCATTGCAAACTTTCCATGTTTGATGGTCGCGAAGAACCAACAATCCACCGGATTCGCCTTGCCGGCGATAAATCGGAGAGGCGGCGCGAGACCGTTGAGGGTCGTGCCGTTCAAGGAATCGAGACCATTGATGAGCTGGCCGGTCGTCGGAGCGGCGCCGCGCGCACCAAGATGACCGGCTACCGCCGCCGCCTGGAACAGCTTGCCTGAGATCCATGCCATCACGGGATCCTCGCCATAGGTCGAGTTGCTCTGAACCCCATGGGCGTACTTGTCCAGGGCTGCATTCATTTGTTTGATTGCAGGTGTCTTGGCGAACCACGGAAGGTCCGGGAAGGGCGCGTAAGTGGCATTCTTGAGTCCGGGAGCCGATCGCATGGCCGGCGCCAGGACCTGGCCGGAGGTGACGTACGTGGCGACGTAGCCCTGCGTGGTGCAGTCAGCGGCGATCTTTTCCGCCACGGTTGGCCCGTCAGCGATGAAGAGCGCCTGCGCCCCAGCTTGCTTTGCCGCCAAACACTCCGCTGTGTAGTTGGGGGCGCTTGCCGATACCTCAAGGGAAGCGACGACCTGCACATTCGCTGACGCTGCCGCTGTCTTGAGCAAAGGAATGGCCTCCTGGCACGTCGCCGATTCGGCGCAATAGAACAAGGCCATCTTGGTCGCCTTCGCCTTCTTCACCGCGCCGACGATCGAGGGGAGGAGAGCGAGGATGGTCTGCCCCTCCGCGTAGAAATCGGGGTTCGTGATAAAGGCTAGGTCTGGCGCGAGGACCCCGACAACCGGAACGCCCTGCTGCTGGACGTAAGAGGCCCACACACTGTCATTCGTGGTGGCATCGACGACCGCGACGACATGATCTGACTGGACGAAGTTCTGGACGATGGACGTCGAGGTGCCCGGATTGCTCTGGTCGTCCTTCGAGATGACCTTGATCCGATGACCATTGATGCCACCGCTCGCATTGACGGACGAAGCCCATGCGTTGTAGACGACCGGAACGTCGACCAGACCGGATGCGAATGCACCTGTGCATGAGCACACAAGGCCGATGTTGATAGGCGATCCCTTCGGCGTGCTTGCGCCAACGCTATTCGCACTGCCGAACGCGACTCCGGTGCAGAGCCCCATGCCCATCAACATGGTCACGAGTACCTTGACGATGGCGTTCCAATTGCGACGCACGCGCCCCCCTTCCCTTTGCGGGTTGTGTCCGCCGTCAAACTACTCGATGTCCCCCCATTAGATCAAGTACTTGATGTCGACCACTAGATCAAGTACTTGATCGTGGACTAGGCGGCCGGTATCATGGCGATGGACACGATTCTCCCCATGGCGGACGCGCCAATGGCTAGCGACCGCACGCAGGGTTTCCGGTTCATCAGCGACGCTGGCGAGGTATTCCAAGGGATGGAACGGCACGGTGGGTGCTGACGAGTAGAGGCCGTGCGCTTCGTTCGACGCCACCTGAATTTCGCGCCATCGCAGACGACGCCGATCTCGGATCCCATCGGAGCCTTTCTCGACTCCTCATGGCGGCATTCCACTATTCACGCAGAGCCTTCGACGAGGCGGTGCGTCCCCACGGTGTGAGCGCCTCGCAGTTGGTTGTCCTGAATCGGATCGCGGAGCATCCCGGGATTTCCGGCGTCGAACTCTGCCGTCAGTTGTTCACGACGCCACAGTCGGTGCAACAGATGCTCGCGTCACTCGAGCGCAAGGGTCTCGTTGAGCGCAAGCGGGACCCGACTTCCGGCCGGATTGTCCGTTCCGTCCTCACAGAGGACGGCCAACGGGTCGTGCGCGACTGCCGTGCCAACGTGTTTGAGGTCGAACGGCAACTCAGCTCAGTTCTCCAGCCCGAGGAACGACAGGCCCTCATTGACGGTCTCCAGCGCTACATACCTCATTCGCCGCCAATGGCCGACTAAGTGCGGCGCCCGCAGCTACCTTCCTGGCACACGAGTCCTGTCCACTCAATGGCGAGGTCCTGCATGCCGGATTTCCAGGCTGGCGGTCGTGCACACCCAGCGCCTGATGAAACAGTTGATCACCTCCGAGGACATCGCTGCCAGCCTCGACCAGATCTTGGAGGTTACCGACGCTCACGTGACCGACTTGAGCCGACTTCAGTTCCTTTCATGACATGCATCGGCCCTCTGATTGATCGGGGCTTGGTGGCACTGTACGGGCGACTCTATTCCTTGTATCCACGTGGGCGCGTGGGGCGTGTCGCGTCGGCTGGGTGGTCTTCAACTGGCACTGACGGAACACGACTGGTGACCATGACACGATCCATCCGGCACGGATCGACGCGGTTCAGTTCTGTACTGCCTCCGGTTCCAAGAGCCAATACCGCGAGTGCGCCAGTGCGGAGGCCTTCATGAGGCTTGCAGCCGTTGGCATTGAGAGGGAAGGGAACTAGAGGTGGAGAACTTCCTGCCATTCATCGTCATCGGCATCACCACGGGCTCGGTCTACGGCTTGGCGGGAACCGGACTGGTGCTGACCTACAAGACCTCGGGCATCTTCAATTTCGCTTATGGATCTTTGGCGGCGCTGGCAGTCTTCGTCTTCTATTTCCTCCACACAGAGCACGGGATGCCGTGGCCCCTGGCCGCCGTGCTGGTCCTGTTCGTGATGTCGCCAATCGAAGGGCTCGCTCTCGAGCTCTTTGCCCGCGCCCTCGAACCGACGGGGGCAACGCTCAAGGTTGTCGCCACGGTCGGACTGCTGCTGATCGTGCTCGGCATCGGAACCCTCTGGTATGGCAACAACACGGTCAACTTCCCGTCGTTCTTGCCGACATCCACGTTCCGCATGCTCGGTGTGAATGTGGGTTATGACCAGCTGACGGTCATGATCGTCTCCGTCTTGGCTGCGGGGATCCTTTACTACTTCTTCCGCTTTGTCCGTCTGGGTGTTGCCATGCGAGGCGTGGTGGACAATCCCGACCTGGTCTCAATCACCGGCGAGAACCCGGTGCGGATCCGGCGCTGGGCATGGGTGATCGGCATGATTTTCGCCTCGTTGGCCGGTCTGCTCCTGGCGCCCAGCCTCAGCCTCAATGCCCTGATCATCACGATGCTCGTCGTCCAAGCCTTCGGCGCTGCGGCGATCGGCTACTTCTCCAGTCTCCCCCTGACCTTCATGGGTGGCCTGATCATCGGGATCGCCGGGTCGTTGGCCACCAAGTACGTCGTCTCGATCTCCTGGTTGAGCGGCCTGCCCGCCGGGCTCCCTTTCATCATTCTCTTCATCGCCCTGATCCTGACGCCGAAGGCGAGACTGGCCGAGAGGCGGGTGGTCACGAGTCTGCCGGTCCGGGCGTCTTGGTACGCGCCGAGGCGAGTCCGCA
>Ga0209415_10004693_pt1 | contig 24938 bp, 19 predicted proteins | sample PeaSoiSIISIP2007_FD_187696 | JGI IMG/M metagenome (GOLD analysis project Ga0209415, IMG submission 187696) | Peat soil microbial communities from Weissenstadt, Germany - SII-SIP-2007 (SPAdes) (version 2) | ecosystem: Environmental > Terrestrial > Soil > Wetlands > Peat | place: Germany... | reverse complement strand
CGGGGACGAGAAACACATTCTCTCTTTCCTCAAGCCGCTGGAGAAGGGAATCTATCGGATCTCGGGGATCGATTCGAGCCAGGAGATGAACTGGAAGCAGTACGCCTCGGCGCTGCTCGCGCTGAACATCCTGGGCTTCCTGTTCCTCTCCCTGCTCCTGGTGACCCAGAAATGGCTGCCGCTGAACCCCGCAAAGATCGACAACATGTCCTGGCACCTGGCGCTGAACACCGCGGTCAGCTTCATGACGAACACGAACTGGCAGAACTACGGCGGGGAGAATGCCGCCAGCTACCTCTCCCAGATGGCGGGGCTGGCAGTGCAGAACTTCCTGAGCGCCGCCACGGGCATGGCGGCCCTCCTGGTCCTCGTCCGAGGGATCGCAAACAGGCCGAAAAACGGCACCACCAGGCTGGCAATGAACAATGTGCAGCTTGGCAACTTCTGGGTCGACCTGACTCGCTCCACTCTGTACATCCTCCTGCCCCTGTCGCTGATTCTCGCCGTCCTGCTCATGTCGCAGGGAGTCATCCAGACCTTTGCCGGCCCGGTCCATGCGGTGACCCTGGAAGGGAAGGACCAGGTCATCCCCCTGGGACCTGCCGCTTCGCAGATAGCGATCAAGCAGCTGGGAACGAATGGCGGAGGGTTCTTCAACGCGAACTCGGCGCATCCTTTCGAGAATCCAACGCCGCTGACATGGTTGTTCGAGATGCTCGCGATCCTTCTGATCCCCGTGGCAACCCCGTTTGCTTACGGACGGATGGTGAGGGACAGGAGCCAGGGATACTCGCTCTTTGCGGCCAAGACTGTTCTCTTCGCCATCGGGCTGATCGTGATCCTCTTTGCCGAATACGGCTTCAACGGCATGACGGGAGGTCACGGTACCATGGAGGGAAGGGAAACGCGATTCGGTATTGCAGGAAGCGCAATGTGGGCCGAAGCCACCACGGTGACCTCCAACGGATCGGTGAACTCCATGCATGACAGCTTCTCGCCCCTCGGCGGGATGGTCCCGCTCACGAATATCCTGCTCGGCGAGATCATCTACGGCGGCGTGGGCTGCGGCATGTACGGGATGCTGGTCTTCCTGTTCGTCACGGTGTTCATCGCCGGGCTGATGGTGGGCAGAACGCCGGAGTACATGGGAAAGAAGATCGAGTCGCGCGAAATGCAGCTGTCGGTCCTCGCAATCATCGGGCAGACCTGCACCGTCCTTTTCCTGGCCGCAGCCGGGGTTGCCACGAAGGCGGGTCTCTCCGGCCTCAACAACCAGGGACCGCACGGGTTGACCGAAATCCTGTACGTGTTCGGCTCCAGCGTCGGGAACAACGGCAGCGCCTTTGCCGGCCTGAACGGCAACACGATCTTCTACAATACCCTGGGAGCGTTCGCGATGCTCGTGGGCAGGTTCGTGCTCGTGATCCCGGTCTTCGCAATCTCGGGAAGCCTGGGCGCCAAGACTCCCATCCCCGCCAGCGTCGGGACATTTGCGACCAACAACACGATCTTCGTGGTCCTGCTCGTGATCACCATCATCATCATAGCAGGGTTGAACTTCTTCCCCGCCCTGACCCTCGGGCCGATCGTTGAGCACTACCTGGCCCTCAAGGGCATGGTCTTCTAGAGGACACGCACATGAGACAGGAAATTCGTCTTTCAAGCCTTCCCGTCCTGGCCCGCGCCACGGGAATGGCTTTCCGGAAGCTCGACCCCCGGGGGGAGATCAGGAACCCGGTCATGTTCATGGTCTGGATCGGCTCCGTCTTCATCTCGCTCGTGTTCATCCTCGACGCATTCCGAGGCCTGTACAACGGCTTCAACCTCCAGATCGCCATCTGGCTGTGGTTCACGGTCCTGTTCGCGAACTTCTCCGAATCCCTGGCCGAGATCCAGGGAAAGGCGCGGGCGGACTCGCTTCGGGCCATGCGCACAAAGACCATTGCCCGCCGGCTCCTGAACGGCAGCGGCCGGGAGGAGAAGGTCCCCTCCATCGAGCTGCGCCTCGGAGACCGCGTGGTGTGCGAGACCGGGGACACCATCCCCGGAGACGGGGAGGTGGTGGAGGGGATCGCGAGCGTCGACGAGTCCGCGATAACGGGAGAATCCGCTCCGGTCATACGGGAGTCCGGCGGCGACCGCAGCGCCGTCACGGGAGGGACGAAGGTCATCAGCGACCGCATCGTCGTGAGGATCACCGCGGAGCAAGGCAAGACCTTCGTGGACAGGTTGATCGGGCTGGTTGAAAACGCGACGCGGCAGAAAACACCCGGAGAGATAGCGCTCCTCATTCTCCTCTCCGCCTTTTCCATCATCTTCCTGGCGGCGGTCGGGACCCTGTGGTTCTTTTCCGATTACAGCGCAAAACAATCCGGCAGCACCGTCTTCATTACAACGGCTGTCCTCTTCGCCCTCCTGGTCTGCCTGATCCCGACGACAATCGGCGGGCTCCTCTCCGCCATCGGCATCTCCAGCGTCAGCCGGCTCATCAAGAAGAACGTGCTCGCCCTCAGCGGCCGCGCGGTTGATGCCGCCGGCGACATCGACGTGATGCTCCTGGACAAGACGGGCACCGTGACGATGGGAAACCGGATGGCCTCTTCCTTTTTCCCGGCCAAGGGAGTGACGCAGGCCGCGGTGGCGGAAGCGGCCCTCCTTGCCTCGCTCGCGGATGAGACGCCCGAGGGCAGGTCAATCGTCAACCTGGCCAGGCGTGATTACGCGGTGAAGGCCGCGAGCGTGCAGGAAATCGGAGGACGGTTCGTCCCGTTCTCCGCAAAGACGCGCATGAGCGGGCTGGACTTCGAGGATGAGCGCAGGCACATCAGGAAGGGCGCCGCGGAGGCCGTCAAGGAATGGGTGCTTGCCGCGGGCGGCAGATTTCCGCCGGAAGTGGACACCGAGGTGAAGAGGATTTCCGCGGAGGGAGGGACGCCGCTGGTCGTTGCCCGCGGCAGGGAGGTCCTCGGGGCAGTCTACCTCAAGGACGTGGTCAAGGGCGGCATCAAGGACCGCCTGTCTCACCTGCGGCAGATGGGGATCCGCTCCATCATGATCACGGGAGACAACCCCCTGACTGCGGCCACTATCGCCGCGGAAGCGGGAGTGGACGACTTCATTGCGGAGGCCACTCCGCAAGCCAAGCTGGAGCGCATCCGCGCGGAGCAGAAGAACGGCCACCTGGTGGCCATGATCGGGGACGGCACGAACGACGCCCCTGCCCTCGCCCAGGCCGACGTGGGAGTGGCGATGAGCTCGGGCACGCAGGTGGCTCGCGAAGCGGGCAACATGGTGGACCTGGACTCCAACCCGACCAAGCTCATCGACATCGTGGAGGTGGGCAAGGAGCAGCTGATCACCCGCGGGGCGCTCACGACGTTCAGCATCGCGAATGACGTGGCGAAGTTCTTCGCCATCCTGCCCGCCATGTTCGTTACGCTGTACGCCGCGAAAGGCGCAGTCGGACCGCTGTGGGCGTTGAACGTCATGCGGCTGGCCTCTCCGCAAAGCGCCGTGCTCTCCGCGGTGATCTTCAACGCGCTCATCATCGTGGCGCTCATTCCCCTGGCTCTGCGCGGGGTGCGCTACCGGGCCATCGGGGCGAACCGGATCCTGAGGCGAAACCTTCTCATCTACGGCCTGGGAGGAATCATCGCGCCGTTCATCGGGATCAAGGCGATCGACCTCCTGGTCCACCTCATCGGCCTTGCGTGACGGGAGGAATGACATGAAACCCATCAGGACGGCCATCATCGTGTTCGTGTTCTGGACCATCGTTGTCGGCGGGATCTATCCCCTGCTGATGACCGGGATCGCAGCCGCGCTGTTCCCCAAGGAAGCCCAGGGAAGCCTGGTCGCAAAAGACGGAAAAGTGGTCGGCTCGGCGCTGCTCGCGCAGGATTTTTCCACGGACGTCTACTTCCATCCCCGGCCCTCGGCCGCGAAGTATGATCCCACCAACTCGGGAGCCAGCAACTGGGGCTGGACGAGCTCGGACTTGAAAAAGGCCTACGACCAGCGCAAGAGCGACTGGCAGAAAGCGTATGGTCCAGCGGAGCCCCCCATGGATATGATGTTCGCCTCTGCAAGCGGCCTTGACCCCGATATCAGCCCGACGGCCGCCGAGGCGCAGGTGAAGAGAGTCGCTTCCGCCCGGCAGCTGGGAACGGACAAGGAGGCGCAGCTCCTTTCCCTGGTGCGCTCATTCGAGGAGGGACCCCAGCTCGGCTTCCTGGGGGAACCGAGGGTCAACGTCCTGGCACTGAACCTTGAGGTGGACAAGCGGTTCCCTAAGTAGCCCGTCGGTGCGATACTCCTCCGTGATGCAGAGCGGAGCCCTGGATGTCTGACGATCTCAGGCCTGATCCCGACGCCCTGCTGCGCGCCGTGGAAAAGGAGTGGGAGGGGAAAGGCAAGCTCAAGATTTTCTTCGGCATGGCCGCGGGGGTGGGCAAGACCTACTCCATGCTCAAGGAAGCGCGGCAGAAGCAGGTGGAGGGGGTGGATGTCGTCATCGGCTACCTGGAGAGCCACCAGCGAAAAGAGACCGAAGAGCTCGCCACGGTTTTCGAGACCATCCCCCGAAAGACCCTGGACTACCGGGGGAGGACGCTGGAAGAGATGGACGTTGATGCCGTCCTTGCCCGCAAGCCCGCCCTCGTGCTGGTGGATGAGCTGGCCCACACCAACGTGCCGGGCACGCGAAACGAAAAACGCTACCAGGACGTGCTGGAGATCACGGCCCGCGGGATCGACGTCTTCACCACGGTGAACGTCCAGCACCTGGAAAGCTTCGCGGACACGGTGGAGGAGATTGCCGGGATCCAGGTCCACGAGCGCATCCCGGATTCCATTTTCGACACCGCGGACCAGGTTGTCCTCATCGACATCTCTCCCGAGGAGCTTCTGAAGCGGCTGGCGGAGGGGAAGGTCTACCTGGGAGACGCCGCGCGCTCGGCCATGGAAAACTTCTTCAAGAAGAGCACGCTGACCGCGCTGCGCGAGATGTCTTTGCGGCATACCGCGCTCCTCGTGGACCACCAGCTTGCAAGCTACGCGCGGGAAGGCGGGCGGGAGAGCCCCGCCAAGTCCGGGGACCGTCTCCTGGTTGCCATCAGCCCCAGCCCGAACTCGGCGCACCTGATCCGATGGACGCGCCAGAGGGCGTTCAGCCTGAAGGCGGAATGGACCGCGCTCTTCATCGAGACGGGCAATCCGCTCAGCGAGACCGCGCAGGAATCCCTGAGAAAGAACATGAACCTGGCGCGGCAGCTCGGCGCGGCCGTTGTGAGCATCCCCTCGGAGGATGTCGCGGACACGGTGCTGCGTTTTGCGCGCACCAACAACGTTTCCCAGATCGTCCTTGGCAAGTCCGGTCTCAGCACACACGCGCGGCTGTTTGCAAAGCGCTCGGTGACAGACCGGATCCTGGCGGCAAGCGGCGACATCGACGTTGCGGTCGTCCAGGAAAAGGGAACAACGGTCGTCCACAGGCCCACGAGCGTCGCCGCCGCGGCGAAGTCTCAGGCGGGCACATTCTCCCTGTCCGTGCTGCTCGTGGCAGCGGTCACGGTCATCAACCTCCTGGCCCTCCCCGAGGTCGGCTATCACACCGTGTCCATTCTCTACCTTCTTTCGGTGATCGCCACGGCCTTTTTCGCCAGCCGCGCGGCCGTCATGGTCTGTGCGGCGCTGAGCGCCGTCCTCTGGGACTACTTCTTCATTCCGCCGCGCTTCACCTTCGTGATCGGCAAGCTCGAAGACGCGCTCATGATCATCCTCTACTTCGTGACCGCCGCTGCCCTGGCATTCCTCATGTCCCGGCTCCGGAGCAACCAGCGGATGCTCGCCGTGCGGGAACGGCGGGTGACGCTCCTGTACAACTTCTCCCAGGAGCTTTCCATCACGCGCAGCATTCCCGAGATCGTGCAGAAGAGCCTGGGGCGCATTACGCGATACTTCGAGGCGGAGTGTCTCCTGTTCCTGCGGGAGTCGGAGGCTTCCATAGAAAGGAGCGCGCGGTCGCTCACCGGCATCCAGGTCGATGACAAGGAGTTCGGCGTGGCGCAGTGGTGCTTCGCCAACAAGACCCCCTGCGGTAAGTACACAGACACCCTTGCCTTCGCGAGCTACCACTACATCCCGCTTCTGACCCCGGACTCGACGGTCGGCGTCATGGCCATCCGCCTCCCGGAGGGACGCGCGTGGCCCCATGACCAGGACGCATTCCTTCAGACCCTGGGGCGCAACCTCTCCCTTTCCATCGAGAGGGAGCTCCTGGCGGATGAGAACCGCAGGAACCTCATGGCGCGCGAATCCGAGAGGCTGGGCAGGGTGCTCCTGAACACGATCTCCCACGAGCTGCGGACCCCTCTCACGACAATCAAGGGCTCGGTGACGGCCCTCCTGGACGCCTCCACGGTGGAAGACCCCGAGGCGCGCTCCGCGCTGCTTTCCGAGACCCTGATGGCAACGGACCGCCTGAACTCCATCGTGGAGAACCTCCTCAGCATGAGCAGGCTGGAATCCGGGATGCTGCGGCTGAAGAAGTCCGACAACGACATCTTCGATCTCGTCTCCGTGGTGGCTGACGCAATGAGGCGCCAGTCCCGGGACCACCCCCTTTCCATCAGGATCGATGAGGATGTGCCGCTCGTGTCCCTTGACTTCATCCTGATGGTGCAGGTCCTCACCAATGTCCTGGTCAACGCGGTGCGGCATACCCCGTCGGGGACGCCCGTGGAAATAAGCGTGGAGAGAAAGGGCAGGGGGGCGCGGATCACGGTTATGGACGCCGGCCCGGGCGTGGACCCCGAGGAGCTTCCTCATCTGTTCGACAGGTTCTTCCGCGGGAAGAAAGCCGCCGCGGGAGGGGTCGGCCTGGGGCTCTCCATCTGCAAGGGGATCGTTGAAGCGCACGGCGGAAAGATCACCGCGTACATCAACCGCAAGGGAGGGCTGTCGGTTTCCATATTCCTTCCGGACAGCATCGTCGAGGTGCCTGCAGAGGAGAAGGCGGCCACATGACATCCGTGCTGGTGATCGACGACGAGATCCAGATCAGGAGACTTCTTCGCGTGAGCCTGGAAAAGCAGGGGTACGCCGTGCACGAGGCAGGCACCGCGGCTGATGGCCTCCAGCTGGTGCTGGGGAAGAAGCCTGACATCGTCCTCCTGGACCTGGGGCTCCCGGACAAGGACGGCGCCGAGGCGCTTTCCGAGCTGCGCACGTGGTCATCCGTGCCCGTGATCGTCCTTTCCGTTCGAAACTCCGAGGAGGAGATCGTTCGCCTGCTCGACACCGGCGCGGATGACTACCTGATCAAGCCCTTCCATACCGGAGAGCTGGTGGCGCGCATCAAGGTTGCCATCCGTCATCGGGCCCCGCAGGAGAGCCAGGAGCCCTTCACGTCCGGCCGGCTCAGCGTCGACCTCATCACGCGCGAGGTCCGGGTGGAGGGGCAGCTGATCCGGCTGACCCCCACCGAGTACGGTCTTCTGCGGACGCTCGTGCAGCATGCGGGTCGGGTAGTGACCCATGGCCAGATCCTGCGCGAGCTGTGGGGGCCGAATGTCGACCAGGACACCAACTACCTGCGCGTGTACATCACGGGACTCAGGAAGAAGATAGAGGAAAACCCGCACATGCCCCGGCTCCTGATCACCGAGCCGGGCGTCGGCTACCGGCTCGTGTCCCAGTAGGTGCTCACACGACCTCGGCGCCGCTCTCGGAAAGAAGCTTCAGCCCCATCTCCCGCAGCCGGTATTTCTGAATCTTGCCGCTGCCGGTCATGGGGAAAGATTCCACGAAGAACACGTACCGGGGGATCTTGAACCGCGATATCTGCCCGCGGCAGAAGTCCCGCACGTCCTCCTCACCGAGGGAAGCCCCGCCAGCAGGGACGACGAAAGCGCCCACCTCTTCTCCGTACTTCTCGCTGGCAATCCCGACCACTTGCACGTCCCTGATGCCGGGCATCCGCAGGAGGAACTCCTCGATCTCGCGGGGATAGACGTTCTCCCCGCCGCGAATGATCATGTCCTTGATCCTTCCCGTGATCTTGAAGTACCCGGCCTCGTCAACGGTGCCCAGGTCTCCGGAGTGCAGCCAGCCCTGGGCGTCCACCGCCTCCGCGGTGGCCTGCGGCATGTTGTAGTAGCCCTTCATGACGTTGTACCCCCGGCAGACAACCTCGCCCTGGCACCCCGGGGCAAGCTCGTTGTTGTTCGCCGGATCCTGGATCCTCACCTCGATGCCGGGCAGGGCCTGCCCCACGGTGGAAACTCGAAGATCCACCGGATCATCCGTCGATGTCTGCGTCATGACGGGCGAGCCTTCGGTCAGGCCATAGGCGATGGTGATCTGCGAGGCGTGCATGTCGCTGATGACCCGGTTCATGATCTCCACGGGGCAGGGAGACCCCGCCATGATGCCCGTCCTGAGGCTTCCCGTGTCGAACATGCGGAACATCGGGTGGGAGAGCTCCGCAATGAACATCGTGGGGACGCCGTACAGTGCCGTGCATCGCTCCTTCTGGACAGAGGCCAGGACGAGGAGCGGATCGAAGCTCTCCGCGATCACGGCGGTGGCGCCATGAGTCAGGATTGCCATGATCCCCAGCACGAGCCCGAAACAGTGAAAGAGCGGGACCGGGAGGCAGACTTTCTCCGCAGAGGTGAACTTCTGCCGCTCCCCGATGTGAAAGCCGTTGTTCAGGATGTTCAGGTGGGTAAGCATCACGCCCTTGGGGAACCCGGTGGTCCCCGACGTGTACTGCATGTTGATCACTTCGTCGCAGCTCAGGGCGCGCGAGGCGCTTTCAAGGGCATCCCCGGTCTCGTGGCTGCCCCGCAGAAGGAGCTCCTGCGTGTTGTACATCCCCCGGTGCTTCTCGGGGCCGATGAATATCACGGTCTTGAGACAGGGGAACCGGGGGCTGGAAAGCCTGCCTCTCTGGCAGGAGCGCAGCTCGGGGACCAGCTCGTTCACCATGCCCACGTAATCGCTGTCTCGAAAGCCCGAAATGAGGCAGAGGGTCTTCATGTCCGACTGGCGCAGGAGGTACTCCAGCTCCGCCAGCCGGTAGGCCGTGTTCACCGTGACGGTGATGGCGCCAATTCTGCCAAGGGCGAAAAGGTATGTGAGCCAGTCCGGCACGTTGGTTGCCCATATGCCGACATGGTCCCCCTTGGCGATGCCGATTGCCAGAAGCCCGCGCGCCAGGGTGTTCACCCGTTCATCGAACTGGGCATACGTGAACCGGAGGTTGCGGTCCGGGTAAACGATGAAATCCTTGCCCGGACTGACTGCCGCCTGCCTGGCAAGCACTTCCCCGAGCGTCTCGGCAATGGTTGTAGAGTCCATCAGTCCGACTTTCAATTACGGCGCGTAGACCACGCCAATGACCTTGGCTTCCTGGTCCCCGGCGCTATGCACATGGTGAGGGACAATGCTGTCATAGTAGATGCTGTCCCCGGGGCGCAGACGGTAGGTGTCCTTTCCGTATTCGATCTCCACTTCGCCGGAAAGGACGTAGACGAACTCCTCCCCCTCGTGCGTCGACGCCTGTGCATCCTGGGCAGAGGCGGGATGGATATCGATCAGGAAAGGCTCCATGTGCCTTCCCGTCTTGTTTGCGGCCAGGGAGAAGAAGTCCAGGTCGCTGCGGTTCGGCCGCTCCCGCCCGGAGAAGCGCACAACTGCCTCGTGGGCCCCGGCCCGGGAGATCACCGGCCCCACCTGCTCCTGGTCATCCAGGAACGTGCCGAGGCGCACGCCCAGCGCGCGCGCTATCCTGATGAGCGGGCTGAGGGATGGAATGAGCGCCCCGGACTCGATCTGGCGCACGTGCTCCGCGTCCAGGTCGGCCCGGTCGGCAAGCTGTTCCGCGGTCATGCTCCTCGACTCCCGAATGGAGCGGACTTTCTCCCCAAGAGTGTTCCTGTCAACCACGACCTTACCTCCCAACCATGGGCGCCACGAGGAGCCCTATCCCGTACGTTATGGCGGCCTCGCCAAGCCCGATCAGCATCATCTCCAGCCCGCTCCTCCACCAGCTTCGCCCCGTGACCACCACCTTTGCAGCCCCTACTCCGAAATGGGCAAGCGTGCTGATTACGAATGAAATGACAAGCGCCGGCATCCCTGCGGTGAAAACGTACGGCAGCACGGGGACCGCGGCGCCGATGGCCGTGGCGACAGTGGCGCTGACCGCGGATTTCCACGGGTTGGGAAATGCCTGCTCGGAGAGTCCCAGCTCCTCGTGGGCGAGGGTCTTCAGCATCTCCTCGGGGTTCTGGGCCATGCGGGCGGCCATGGCGTCGGCCTCTGCCTCTGTAAACCCTTTCAGCTGGTAGAACAGTGACAACTCCTGCTGCTCCTCCTCAGGGTTGTCCTCTATCTCCATGCGCTCGCGGTTCATCTCCGCCTCGTGCACCTCTTTCTGCGACTTCTCCGCGAGGTAAGCGCCGCTTCCCATGGAAAGAGCCGAGGCCACCATGGAGGCGAAACCGCTGAGGAGGACGAAGGAGCTGTTGACATGGGTGGCGCCGGCGACGCCGCTCACGATCCCGAACGCCGCGCCCAGGCCGTCGTTGATGCCATAAATGGCCTGGCCGATCCAGCCTCCGCCGCGAACGTGACGCTCCTTGCCCAGGATGCCTTCCAGCACGCGAAGCGGGCGGGGCGATTCTCCCACCATCTCCGTGAGGGCCCGATCATGGGCGCGTTCCATGCGGCCGGTCTCCTCGAACGCCAGCCGATCCTCCTCCGTGGGAGAAAGTGCAGCAAGCGTCTCATACCCGCCGTTGGCGTTGTCCTCCGCGGCCTCCATGACCTTCACGACCGCTTCCGGCCCCTTCTCTACGAGGGCCTTTCTGCGGGCCGTTTCCGCGGCGGTCTCGGTGTATGCCCCCGGGTCCGCCCCCAGCTCGCGCAGGCGCTTCTCCCATCTTTGGGCGTGCTTCACTTCCTCCGCCGCCATGCGCAGAAAGATGTCCCTCCGCTTCGGGTCCTTCTCCTTCTCAGCGGCCGCCGAATACGTGAGGGCGCTGGACTTCTCGTCCCTCCACGCCTTGCGAAGCTCGTCGACGAATCGATCCCGGTCGGGCATACGGCATCACCTCCGAGTCAGAAGCTGAAAAGAGCTACTCCCGCGAGGATCAGCCCCGTGCCGGCCCATGCCATGGGGGGAATCTTCTCACGGAAAACGACCAGCCCGCCAACCACCTGCACGCCGATGGCCGTCAGCCCCTCGGTGAGGGGGTAGGCGACGTGCAGGGATAGTCCGCGCAACAGGGCGGTAAAGGCAAGGACCCCGAGGAATCCCCCGAGGTTGCCGAGCACCTGCCACAGGAGAAACGCTTTCGCGCCCGCGGCGGCCGCCGAACGTTTGAGGCAGATGTGCGCCCCCGTGTTTGCGCCAAGGTTCGCCAGGAGAAACAGGAGCGTCCTCACGAACCGCCGCCCCCTCCCGCGGGACTCTTCCTGTTCTCCTGCCTCCCCGCCCCCACCAGGATGATGCCGGCCGCCACAACGGCCGCACCGACAGCTTCAGTCGGTTTGAACGCCTCGTGAAAGACCAGGAGGGAGGCGGCAAGCTGGACGCCAAGCACCCCGACGCCCCTGCTCAGCGGGAAGGCGGTGTGCAGCGGCATTTCGCGAAGCAGTCCCGTGTACAGAAGAACGCCCGCCAACCCCGCGAGGTTGCCTCCCGCCTGGAATGCGAGGAACGGCCACACCCCGTCTGCATCCGCCGAGAGCTTGAGAAGAACGTTTGCCGCGGTCACCACCACGGCATAGCAGGCCAGGAAGAGGACGGTCTTCACGGCTGCCTGCAGCATGCGTGCGAGCATAGCGTCGCGATGCTGCGACGTCAACGATCTGTGACGCAGCGGACGGCGGCGCCCCACGGCCTGACACGGCTGACGGACACACGCGGCCGGGCCTGTTGCGCGCACGCCCGCGGGATGGTATAATTGATTGAACGTTCAGTCATTTTTGGAGAGGGACATGGCTCGGCCGCGTGACAGGGACAAACCCGCCCAGATCATCAGCGCAGCGTTCTCGGTTTTCGGCGAGGTCGGCTACGAGGCCACCAGCATTTCCCATATCGCAAGGCGGGCGGGAATCTCCTCGGGCACCGTCTATACCTATTTCAAGGACAAGAAGGACCTCTTCCGCGCGACCGCCCAGGATCGGTGGGACCGCTTCCTGGCACAGATCGAGGCGCTTGCGGATTCCCGGGAACCGACGCGGACCCGTCTCCAGGGACTGAACGAGATCGGGTTTGCGAGCCTGAAAAGCGCTCGTCCTCTCCTGCGCGGCATGCTGTTCGAATCGAGCCAGATGAACCTGCTCCAGGGAAACCTGGACAGGCTGTACGCGCTCATCGAAAGGATCCTGACCGAGCCGGAGACGCCGGCGCGCCAGTCCGCCCAGGACGCGCGTCAGAGGCGGGCCCTGATTCGGATCACCGTGATAGGAGTCATCTTTTCCGTTGCCCTGGCGGGGCCGGCGCGGGTGGACCGCGAGATACGGATTCTGCAGAGGGCCATGGCGCTTCGCCTCCAGGAGGCTGGACCGTGACGCGCATCGTCCCGGCCGCACTCGCGGCTTTTCTCTTTCTTGCCGGCGGGGTTGCCGCAGGGGCGGAGCCGTCCCCCGTAACCCTGGACCAGGCGCTTGCCCTTGCCCGCAAGAGCTCCGAGGCCATCCGCCTCTCCGAGCTTGCGCTTCAGAAATCCCAGGCGGCGCTGGGAGAAGCGCGCGGCAGGGGGTTTCCGCACGTTGACCTGGAGGCCTCCGGCTCGTACCTGGTGAACCCGCCGCCAGGGTACACGGTGGCTGCGGGAGCCCTGGGCTCGCCGGCAATTCCGGCAGGCTCACCCCTTGGCAATCCAACCGCGATCTCTCTTGGCCCCATTCCGCAGAGCCCGTTCAACGTTGGCGCCTCCCTGCACAACTACTTCAGCCTCGGCGCCACGGTGAACCAGCCCCTTTTCACCTGGGGAAAGATCAGGAGCGCAATCGACCTGGCCGCCCTCCAGGTGGACGCGGCGGGAACGGACATGAGCGCCCGACAGAGAGACATCGACCGGCAGGTGGCAAGGTCGTATTTCAGCGCGCTCCTGGCTCACCGCTCGCTGGAAGCGCTGCAACGGATGAGAGACACGGCCGCCGAGATCGCCACGGACCGACAAAAGGGCTTCGACGAAGGGACCATCAACAGGGAGTCGCTCCTGGAGGTGAAGGCGACATTTGCGGCCCTGGATGCGAGGCTCGTCGAAGCCGCGCAAAGCGAAACAACCGCCCTCGCCGGGCTGGCCGTGCTGACGGGACAGGAGACGACCGCCTCCTCTCTTGCAACCGACTTCCCGGCTTCCCTTCCTCAGCTTGACGAGCAGGCTCTCCTCTCGCGAGCCCTCCAGGGCTCCACCGACATGGGGGGGGCCCGCACGCGCGTGCAGGAGGCGCGCCGCAAGCTTTCCATTGAGCAGGGAGGCGCCATCCTCCACCCGGACGTGAACCTCGGGATCTCCCTGGACGTCTCGGGCCAGGAGGACTTCCCCTATTCCGGCGCCTGGACCTTCAGCAACAACACCTGGAACGTCGACCTGCTTCTGACTCTCGGCGTGAAAATGAGCGCCTTCGATGGAATGGAGTCCCTGAACCGCATCCGCCAGGCGGAGAAAGACCTGGACATGGCTGACGTGGCCCTCACCCAGCAGGCGAAGGGCGTGCGCATCCAGCTGCGACAGGCAGTCGAAGCCGCGGTAAAAGCCGACGCTGACACGCAGGCTGCCCGGGCCCGCCTCGAATACCTGGAGGAAAAACTCCGCAATGCCGGGGTGGCCCTTGCCAACGGGCAGGCGAGCCGGGAGGACCAGCACAACGCGGCAATCCAGGCGGGCTCCGCGGAGCTCGATCTCCTCCTTGCGCAGTACACCCGGGAGGAGGCACTTGCCGACATCCAGCGGATAACCGGAGAGCGCCCATGAACATCACAGAGCTTTCCGTCAGGCGTCCCACTGCCATCCTCATGGGCATGCTCCTCATTGCAGGCCTGGGTCTTGTCGGGTACATGAACCTGGGGGCGGACCTTTTCCCCGCCGTGGACACGCCCATCATCGTCATCCGCTCCACCTACGCGGGGGCGGGCGCGCAGCAGATCGACACGGACATCGTCAAGCCCATCGAGGATGCGGTCTCGGTGGTCAACGGGATCGACACGATGCGCTCCACCTCGGGTGTGGGTTTCGGCTACACGATCATCCAGTTCACCATGGCAACGGACCTCAACGCCGCCCAGGTGGACGTGCAGAAGGCCATCAACGGGGTTGTCGACAAGCTTCCCCGGGACGCCACCCGGCCCGTCATCCTCACCTTCGACGTCAACGCGCAACCCATCCTGATCCTTGCAATCACGGGGGACGTCACCCCGGAGCAGCTCTACAACCAGGCAGACACGGTGACGCGCGCAATCGAAGCGCTCCCCGGCGTGGGAAGCGTGACAATTGACGGAGGCCGGAAGAAAGAGCTCCTGGTCACCCTGGACAGGGAGAAGCTGGACTACTACTCGGTGAGCACGCAGACTCTCCTTGCGACTCTCCAGGCGGACAACATGAACGTGCCGGCGGGGGAGATCAAGCAGAGGTCGCGCGACCTCACGGTCCGCATGCTCGGGGAGTTCGCAAGCGAGCAGGACGTGAGCAACCTCCGGATCCCCACGGCCACGGGATCCGCGGTGCCCCTGTCCGAGATCGCGCAGGTGAAGCTGGATTATCCGGATCCCGTCCGTTCTGTCCGCCTGGACGGAAAGCCGGCCATTGGCATCGTGGTGCGCAAGCAGAGCAACGCGAACCTCATGGACACCGCGAACCGGGTCAAGCAGACACTCCCCTCCCTGCGGGGCTCTCTGCTGCCGGACACGCGACTCACCGTTGCAAGCGATGCGACGCTGTTCGTGACCTCTTCCCTGGATGAGACCCGGCTGAACCTGCTGGAAGGCATCATCACGACCTCCCTTGTGCTTTTCCTCTTCCTCCGCCGGTGGCGCTCTTCCCTCATCGTTCTCATTGCCATTCCTTTTTCCCTGGTCGGCACGTTCTTCGCCATGTACACGTTTCATTTCACGCTGAACATCGTGAGCCTCATGGCCCTGGGACTGTGCATCGGAATCCTCGTGGATGACTCCATCGTGATACTGGAAAACGTGGACAGGCACATCCTGCTCGGGGAAGACTCCCGGACGGCGGCCGTGCGCGGGAGGATGGAGATTGGCCTTGCGGCCGTGGCCATCACGCTGTGCGACGTGGTGGTCTTCGCCCCCATTGCGTTCCTGTCGGACATCGTCGGCCAGTTTTTCCGCCAGTTCGGGGTGACCGTGGTGGCGGCAACGCTGCTCTCCCTGCTCGTCTCTTTCACGATAACGCCCATGATGGCATCACGCATGCTCGGCGCGGGAAAGCGCGCCGGCCCCGCCCCGGCAGGCGAGCAGGCAGGCGGGGGCGCCTTCGGCAGGTTCTTCGAGACGGGGATCAAGGGCGGCTACCGCGCGTTTCTCCAGTGGTGCCTGGCAAACCGCTGGAAGGTGATCATTTCCGTGGCTGTGCTCGTGGCAGCCAGCATCGCCCTCCTTCCCCTGAGAGTCATCCAGAGCGAGTTCCTCCCGACCTTTGATCAGAGCAGGCTCATCGTGGACCTGGACCTGGGCCCGGGCGCAACGTTTTCCCAGGTGGATGAAAAGACCGCAATTGTTGAGCGACACCTGCTTTCCCTGCCGGAGCTCGAGACGATGTACGCCGGAGTCGGAGGCGCCACGGCGGGTTCCAAGTCTGAGATCCTCGTGAAGCTGAAGGACAAGTCGGCGCGGCGAAAGAGCCAGTCCGTGCTGGCGCGGGAGCTGCGGGAGTGGGGCCGGGCGCTGCCCGGCGTGGACTTCTCCGTCACCGAGCCCGGGGTCCTGGACCGCACGTCCATCGAGGGCACCAAGCCTTTCATCGTCAACGTGACAGGGCCAAGCCCTGACGTGCTGCAGGACCTGGCGCGCGTTGTGGAGAGGGAGGTGAGGGCCGTGCGAGGCACTGCCGACGTGGACAACACGATGCGCGCCACGCAGGGCGAGGTGAATGTCATCGTGGACCGGCTTGCCGCCTCGGACTACGGCCTCACCGCCTCCGACATTGCAAGCGTCATGCGCGCGGCGCTCGCAGGGGCTGACGCGGGAGTCTACCGGCACGGCGGAGACGAGTTTGACGTGACGGTCCGCTACCGGGAGGACCAGATCCGGACCCCCGACGACCTGGCAACGCTGTCCATCACGAATCGCCTGGGCCAGCGGGTCCCGCTCACCCAGGTGGCCCGCGTCGTCAGGAGCGACAGCCCGCAGCAGGTCCTGCGTCGAAACAGGCAGAACGTGGCGACCATTACGGCGAATATCCAGGGGAGGCCCCTGGGCGCAATCACCGCCGAGGTGAAGCAGAGGCTGGGAAGCCTTTCCCTGCCCCTCGGGTACCAGATCACCTACGGCGGGGACACGCAGTACATGGCGACATCCTTCCGCTCGCTGGCGTGGGCCCTGCTCGCCTCCATCCTGCTCGTGTACATGATCCTGGTCGTTCTCTACGAGTCGTTCCTCACGCCAATGATCCGCATGCTCTCCATTCCCTGCGGAGTCATTGGGGCTTTCGCCGCGCTTGCCATCACGGGCAAGGCCATCAACATCTTTGCATTCATCGGGCTCATCATGCTCGACGGGCTGATCTCCAAGAACGGCACACTTCTCATCGACTACACGAACACCCTCGTGAAGAGGGGGATGCCGCTGCGCAAGGCCCTCCTGGAAGCCGGCGTCACAAGACTGCGCCCCATCCTGATGACCTCGGCGACAATGATCGTGGGCATGATGCCGCTTGCCCTGTCTCTCGGGGCCTCCAGTGAGATACGGTCCGGGATGGCAGTGGTCCTGATCGGCGGCCTTGTCACCTCCACCATCTTCACCCCGCTCCTGCTGCCTGTCGTCTACACGCTGATTGACGAGGCTCGCGCGGCAGTGCGCGGGAGGAAAGCCGGAGAAAAAGGACCATGAAAAACGCGATCGTCATCTCCGCCCTCGCCCTTGGCGCCCTGCTGCTGAACGGGTGCGCGCCGGCGCGCCAGGCAGCCCCGGAAACGCCGCGCAGTGTGACGGTTGCACCCGCTCGTCGCCAGTCCATGACCATCTCCCGGGAGTACGCTGCCAGGATACGGGCGCAAAAGGAGATCATGGTCAGCGCCAAGATCTCGGGCAGGGTCGCAAGCACGCGCGCCGACGTGGGCCAGCAGGTCAGGAAGGGCCAGGTGCTCTTTACGCTGGAGGCCAGGGATTTCGACGCGCAGTATCGCCAGGCAAAGGCCGCCCTGGAAAGCGCCCGGGCCAGCCTGACCCGTACCAGCGATTCCTCTCTTTCGTCCCAGGTCCTGCAGGCGCAGGCCTCCGTCCGCCAGGCCCAGGTGCAGTACGACGAGACCAGGGACCTCTTCGAGCGCACGAAGAAGATGTTCGACAACGGGACTGTCGCGCAGCAGCAGCTGGATTCGGCGCAGGCGCGATACCAGAGCGCGGAGATCGCGCTGAGCACGGCAAAAGACACCCTGTCCCTGATCCAGGAAAAAGGAGGACCGCAATCCACGGGGGTCGCATCCACCCAGGTGGAGCAGGCCCAGGCGGCGCTGGACCTGGCGCAGTCACAGCTTGACAGCACGGTTGTCGCCTCTCCCATCACCGGAACCGTGTCCACGCGAAACGTCGATGCGGGGGAGCTCGTTGCAAGCGGCGTGCCGGCGTTCGTCGTCATTGACTCAAGCTCCGTGACGGCAGAAGCGAGCGTGTCGCAGGACACCGTGGAAAAAATCCGCAGGGGAGAGAGAATCAGCGTTGCAGTGGATACCGCAAACGGATCCAGCCGCATGCAGGGAGTAGTGGACACCATCAGCCCCGCCGCTGATCCGCGCTCCCAGGGATACCTCATCAAGGTGTCCGTCAGCAACAACGACGGCCTGCTCAGGCCGGGCATGTTTGCCAGGGTCTCCTTTCCCGTGGAGGACAGGGCGAACGTCCTGGTTGTCCCCAATGGGGCCATTGTCACGGAAACGGGCATCGACTACGTGTACGAGGTGACGGATGGCGTGGTGAAAAAGACAGCGGTGGAAACCGGAGTGTCCACCGATGCGGTGACGGAGATCACCTCCGGGCTCGCCGAGGGGGCGCTTGTCGTGACGGAGGGGCAGACCTTCCTGACCGACGGGCAGAAAGTCACCCCGGTCCAATGATAAGATCCCCGGCATGAAACGAAACGCCCTTGTCGCTCAGTCAGGCGGACCGTCGCCCGTCATCAACTCATCCCTCCAGGGGGTCATCGAGGCCTGCCGGGAGCATCCCGATCACATCGGGACCCTGTACGCGGCATGGCACGGGATCGAGGGGGTGCTCCTGGAAGAGCTCTTCGACGCCGGCAGGCAGCGGCGCGCGGAAGTTGAGCTTCTGGGCACAACGCCAGCGGCGGGAGTGGTTGGCACCTGCCGGTACAAGCTGACACCCGAGCAGGCGGAGGACTTCGAGCGGATCATCGATGTCATCCGGGCTCACGACATCGGCTACTTCTTTTACATCGGGGGAAACGACTCCATGGACACCGCGGCAAAGGTGTCACGGCTGGCCCGGGAGCGCGGCGTGGAGCTGGTGGTGGCAGGCGTGCCAAAGACCATCGACAACGACATCGGAGACCCTGAGTTCAAGATCATCGACCACACGCCCGGTTATGGCAGCGCGGCTCGGTACTGGGCCTCCCTCATCCAGAACATCGAAGAAGAGAACCGCGGCATGTGCGTCTCCGAGCCGGTTGCCGTGCTGCAGGCCATGGGCAGGAAGTCCGGCTTCATCACCGCCGCCTCCCGCCTGGGCGATCCCGAGCGCCGCATGCCGCTGCAGCTTTACATGGCGGAGACCGGGCACAGCCTTGCATCACTCCATGAGAACGTGAACAGGGAGCTTGCAAAGACCGGCCGCTGCATTGTCGTGGTCAACGAGGGTTTCGACGTTGGCGGAGTCGGGGAAAGACACGACGGGTTCGGCCATGTCGAGTACGGGGCCAGCCGAACCACGGCGGCCCAGGCGGTGGTCAACTACCTGAACGAGAAGGGGCTTGCGGTTCGCGGCCAGGCCACCGGGCAGCTGCCCGGCGTCATCCAGAGGTCCGTCTCCATCCACGCGTCCACGGTGGACATTTGCGAGGCGCGAGAAGTGGGCCGGGAGGCTGTCGCCGTTGCACTGCGGGACGGCACGGGCTGGATGGCCACCATCCTGCGAAAACCGGGCAGCTCCTACGGCGTGCGATACGACAAGGTGGCGCTGGAAAAGGTTGCCAATTCGTCCCGGTTCATGCCTCCGCAGTGGATCACGAAGGACGGGCTGGATGTCACCGACGATTTTCTGCGCTACGCCGCGCCGCTGATCGGGGAGACGGATCCGCTGATCCCGCGGGAGAACGGCTTGCAGAGGTTCGCGCGGTTTGAGATCACGTTCATCGAGAAGGAGCTTCCCGCATACGTTCCGGTGAGGTTCCGCGTCTGAGAGCGGCCCCCGTCACCACACGCAGTAGCCGCCGTCAATGACGATATCCGAGCCGGTCATGTAGTCCGACGCCTCGCTTGCCAGGTACACCACCGCTCCCTGGAGGTCGGACACCTCGGCCATGCGATGCATGGGGATCAACGGCATCCACGTCTCCATCATCTTCTTTCCCTCCGGAGTGGACACCAGCTTCTCCACGAGGGCGGTTCTCGTGTAGCCCGGGCTGATGGAGTTCACCCGTATCCCATCCCCCGCCCACTCCGCGGCAAGGCTCCTGGTCATATGAATGACGCCTGCCTTGGAGACGTTGTAAGGGGTCTGGTTCTGGGGCGTGTTGACGATGTGGCCGGACATGGAGGCGGTGTTGATGATCTTCCCGTAGCGGGTCTTCCTCATTTCCCCGGCCTCCACCTGCGAGCAGTACAGGACGGCATCCAGGTTCAGGCGCATCACTTTCTGCCAGATCTCCTCTGTGATGTCGGCCGCATCCACCCACTGTCCGATTCCCGCATTGTTGACCCCGATGGTGAGCTTTCCCCACTTCTTCACCACGGCATCCACGACTCGCTGCACCTCGGCCTTCTGCGTCACGTCCGCCGTCAGGGCAAGGGCATCCATGCCTTTCGCTGAGAGCTCTGCGGTCACCTCATGGGCGTGCTTCTCCGATACGTCCACAACGGCCACCGCCGCCCCTGCCTCGCCAAGCGCGTGGGCGTATCCACGTCCAATGCCCTGGCCGGCCCCCGTGACCAGCGCCACCCGGCCCGTGAGCCCGAACCTGTCCAGGATTGCCATGCCCCGCCTCCTTCAGACTTTCTCATCGTTGGGAAAAATCATGACCTTCATGGCGTTCTCCCCCCTGTCCTCGATCTTCCTGATCCCCGCCTCCAGGCTGTCCAGGGGCATGCGGTGCGACACGAGGTCATCGACGCGCACCTTGCCGGAGCCGATGAGGGCAAGCGCCTGCAGGCTGTTCCTGCGGGACGTGTACGAGGCGAATATCGACAGCCCTTTGCGGAAGACCTGGAACGGCTCTATTGTCGCCGCTTTCCCCTGGGGTGAGACGCCGAACATCAACACCCGGCCGCCGGGGCGCGCCATTCGGATGGCCTGGGAAAGCATGGGGGGAGCGCCGGTTGCGTCGATCACGATGTCGAACCTGTCAGAGGGAAGGGACGCAACGTCCCTGGTTGCTTCCGCCACGCCGTCACGACGCGCCGCTGCAAGTCTTTCCTCGCTCAGGTCCGCCACGGTGAACCGGGTCGCCCCCCCGGCGCGCGCGGTCCTGATCAGGAGCATCCCGATGGGACCGGTTCCGATGACAGCCACGTTGTCCCCGAGCCGGATGCCGGCGGATTCTATGCCGTGCAGGACGCAGGAAAGGGGCTCCATGAAGGCGGCCTGGTCGAACGGGATGTCTCCCGCGTCGAAGACCACTTTTTCAGGAGCAAGGACGAACTGCGCCATGGCGCCCGGGCGGGTGACGCCGACAGCCTGCCAGTTCTCGCAGAAGTTCTGCCTGTTGTTCAGGCACGCAGTGCAGTTGTCGCAGGAGATGTTGGGCTCAACGGAAACACGGGAGCCGGGAGCGAAACGGCTGACCTTGTCCCCGACGGCAACCACCACTCCGGAGAACTCGTGCCCCGGGGTCATGGGATAGGACCCCAGGTATTCGCCGTGGAAGATATGGACGTCAGTGCCGCAAATGCCGCTGGCCATGACCTTCACCACCAGCTCGTCCGGCCGCGTCGGCCGGGGGACCTCCACGTCCCGCACGCTGATGGAAAGCGGCTTTTCGATGATCGCTGCCTTCATGATTCCTCCTATCCTTTCACGGCCCCCATGGTCAGGCCTTTCACCAGGGACCTCTGGGCCAGCCAGCCCAGGATCATCGGCGGAAGGACGACGAGGGTCGAGATTGCGCACAGCTTGGCCCAGAAGAGTCCCTGCTGGGTCATGAAGCTCGCCATGTAGACGGGCACCGGAGCGGCATTCACATAGGTCAGGTTGATGGAGAAGAAGAACTCGTTCCACACGAAGATGAACACGAGGAGCCCCGTGGAGACGATCCCCTGGCGCGCCAGGGGCAGGATGATGCTGAAGAAGGAGCGCAGGCGCGAGGAGCCGTCCATGTCGGATGACTCCAGGATCTCCCGCGGCACGTCCAGGAGGAATGACCTGGTCATCCAGATGACAATGGGGACGTTGACGCCCGTGTAGATGAGGATCATGCCGCCCAGGGTGTCCAGGAGGCCGGTGACCCGAAACAGCAGAAAAACGGGGACAATCACCGCAACCGGCGGGAGCAGAGTCGTCGAGAGGAACCAGAAGTAGAGGTTGTCGGAGTTGCGCAGCCCTCCGAACACCAGCGCGTAGGCAACGGGCACGCCGAAAACCAGGCACGCGGCCACGGCGGTGACGGAGATGACGGCGGAGTCCAGGATATAACGCACGATCTCGTGCTGGAGGACCGTTGCGTAGTTTTCCAGCGTCGGGTGGGCAATCCACAACGAGGGGGGAAGAACGTCCGCCTCCCCCTTGAAGCTCGTGATGAGCATGTACAGGAGCGGGAAGCACCACAGGATGGCCGCCAGCCAGATGAGCGCGATTCCTGGAGCCCGACGCAGTGCCCGTGATCCACGGCTCATCAGGCGGCCTCCGTGACCCGACGGCGGAACCAGCGGAACAACGCCATGATGGCCAGCAGCGTGACGACAACGGTCACCACGGCAACCGCGGCCGCGTGGCCGACGTCCCATCCGAGGAACGCGGTCCTGTACACGTAATAGGGCAGATTCGACGATGAGTACCCCGGCCCTCCCCTGGTTGTCACGAAAATGAGACCGAACACCTTCAGCACGAAGATGAGCCCCAGGAGGACGGCCACCTCGATGTGGTTCATGATCACGGGGAGCCTGATGAAGAGCAATTCGCGAAGCCAGCCCGTCCCGTCCACCCGGGCGCTGTCCATGATCTCCGGCTCGATGTTCTGGAACCCCGCCAGGATGATCAGCACGAAGAACGGCGTCCACTGCCAGACAATCAGGATGACGATGGTGAGGAGGGAATGGACGCCGAAGAAGTCGAACGGCTTGACGCCGAACAGGGTGGCAAAGTAGCCGTTCCAGCCGAAGGAGGAATTGAGGATGATGGTGCGCCACACGATCCCCGCCACGGCATCCATCACGAAGAACGGAGAGATGATCAGGGTGCGCACGATATTCACCCCCGGGAAATCACGGTTCAGCATGAGACCGAAGAGGATCCCCAGGACGGTGCAGATGGCAAGGGAGGCGACCGTGATCACCACCGTGTTGAGAACGACCTCGTAGAAGTCCCGGGAGGTGAAGATATCCGCGTAGTTGTCCAGGCCGATGAAGGTGATGCCGAGGTCCGGCCGCACCACGATCCAGCGCACAAGGGACAAACCCAGCGTGGCCAGAATGGGAGCCTGGGTGACAACCGCCACGACGATGATTGCCGGAAGCGAGAGGAGCCTCGATCTGCGTCGTCTCAACTCGTCGTGCATTGCTGTCCTCGGGGACCACGGCAGGCGGTCACTGGGTGTGCGACGCGGGCGGCCGTTCCTTGAGGTAGCCGCCGTCGCGGGCCACCTTCAGCGCCGCCGCCTGGGAATCAGCCAGGGCCTGCTCCAGGGGCTTTTGCCCGGAGATGTATGCGGCAAGCTGCTGGGACACCGCCTCCCCCAGGCTCTGGAACTCGGGAATGGACACGTATTGTATTCCCTTGTACGGCACGGGCAGGAGCGTCGGCCGCTCGTAGTCGGCATCCTGGATGGAGCGGAGCACCATGCCGGCAAAGGGAGCGGCCGCCTGGTAGTCGGGGTTGCTGTACGTGGAGGCCCTGGTCCCGGGAGGCACCTGGGCCCACCCGACCCTCCTGCCCACGAGGGTGATGTACTTCCTGTCCGTTGCCCACGTGATGAAGCGGAAGGCCTCGGCCGGGTGCCGTGAGGATGACTCGATGCCCAGGGACCACGCCCAGAGCCAGCCCGTGTTGCCCCGGCGCGCGGAAGGGGCGAGAGCGTAGCCGATGCGGCCGGCCACTTTCGAGTCGGGTGCCTCCAGCGCGCTTGCCGACACGGTTGCGTCGTACCAGAGCGCGGCCTTGCCGCTCTGCATGATGGCGAGGCATTCGGTGTATCCGTCCGTGGTCGGGTTGGGCTCCCCCGCGTCGTTCAGAAGCCGCTTGTAGAACCGCCATGCCTCAGCCATGGCGGGCTCACCGAATGCCGGTCTCCAGCTCTCGTCGAACCAGCGGCCGCCGAAAGCATTGACGACCGTATTGAACGGAGCGAGCGCCTCCCCCCACCCCGGCAGCCCGCGCAGCACGATGCCGTAGCAGCCGTCAAGACCCCGCAGCTTCACCGCAAAATCATGGATCTGCTTCCATGTCGGTTCCCGCGGCATCGTGAGCCCCGCCCTGGCGAAAAGATCCTTGCGGTAGAACACCATGCTGCTCTCCCCGTAGAAGGGCAGCGCGAACTGCTCCCCGTTGTACGACAGGGCGGCCCGAATGGTCGGCAGGATGTCCTCCCGCGCATAGGCATCCCGGTTCGCCGCGCTCATGCGGGCAAACAGCGGCTCCAGGGAAATGAGCCAACGGTTCTTCCCCCAGATCGGCGTGTCATAGGTGCCGATTGTCACCACGTCATACCTGCCCGAGCCCAGGCCCACGTCCTCGGTGACCTTCTGACGCAGCTCGTTTTCCGGCAGGACCACGAAGCTGAGCTGGATGCCCGTGGCGGCGGTGAACTCCCCTGACAGTCTCTGCATGATCCCCATGTCGGGATTGTTCACCGTGGCCACGGTGAGCCGCACTGGCGTGGCGCCCTCCCGCGCGCCGGCGGCAAATGCGCCGCGGTGCGTCGCGAGAGAGCAGGCGAGCAGGAGAACTGCTTTGCACACGGCTGACCTTGTCATTTCGGCTGGCTCATCCTACCGCGTGGGCGACGCCGTAAGGAAGTTACCCCGGTACTACCGGGTGAAGGAATAGTACTAGTACGAGAGTACTCGTTCGGCGAGTACGCCGTACAAGAGTACTTGTTCGAACGGCGGGGTGCGCTTCGCGGGTAGGGACCGTTCGTACTTTTCAGGTGTCGGTCCCGAAGTATTCCTTCAGGGAGTTCGCGAGCTTCATTGCCTGCATGCGGTTATGGACATGAAGCTTGGAGTAGATGACGCTCACGTGGTTCTTGACCGTCTGCTCCGCTATGGAAAGTTTTCTGGCGATATGGGCATTGTCAGCTCCCGTGCCGATGAGCCGCAGAATCTCGATTTCCCGCCTGCTCAGGTAGCGAAGGAAAGAG
>Ga0209415_10004692_pt1 | contig 24941 bp, 22 predicted proteins | sample PeaSoiSIISIP2007_FD_187696 | JGI IMG/M metagenome (GOLD analysis project Ga0209415, IMG submission 187696) | Peat soil microbial communities from Weissenstadt, Germany - SII-SIP-2007 (SPAdes) (version 2) | ecosystem: Environmental > Terrestrial > Soil > Wetlands > Peat | place: Germany... | reverse complement strand
CGATCTCGTGCGGCGCGTTATCGCCGCCCATCGACCCGCCGTATTTCGGCTGGAAATGAAGGTAGGCCGTGAAAGCCCCGGCCAACGCGATCAGCGTCACCAGGAAGAGAAGGATTTTTCTCATCTCGACGCCTTAGACTTCGCCCACGTCCAGCATGCGCAGGACCACCAGGTCCTGAACGTCGATCAGGCCCACCGGCCGGTCCTGGTCGTCCACGACCGGCAATTCGTCGATGCGGTGCTGGCGCATGACCGCCATCGCCTCGCTGGCCAGCGCGTTCTCCGCGATACGCTTGGGCGAGCGCGTCATGACTTGGCCGATCGGCCGGCTTAGGGCCGTGCCGTCGTTGTCCGTCACCAACCTGCGAAGATCGCCGTCGGAGAAAATGCCCGAAAGTTTTCCCTTGGCATCGACCAGGACCACCGCGCCGCTGCGCCGCTTGATGTTGCTGACCTCGCGCAGCACCTGCGCGACCGTCAGGTGATCCGACGCCAGGGCAAGGTTTTCGCCCCGGCGGAAGGTCATCGCTTCCTTGACCCGCATGAGTTTGCGTCCCAACTGGCCGGCGGGGTGGAACAACGCGAAATCCTCGGCGCTGAATCTTCGCAGCTTCATGACCGTCAGCGCCAGCGCATCCCCCAGCGCCATCATGGCGGTGGTGCTGGCGCTGGGCGCCAGGCCGAGCGGGCAGGCCTCCTCGATCTTGCCGATCGCCAGCACGACCTCCGCCCCTCGCCCCAAGCCGCTGGTGCGCGACGCGGTCATGGCAATCACCGGATGATCCAGCTTCTTCACCAGACTCAGCAGCCGCAGGATTTCATCGCTTTCCCCGCTGGCGGAAAGAATCAGCACGATATCGCCCCGGCGGATGGAGCCCAGGTCGCCGTGGGCGGCGTCGGACACGGAGAGGAAATGGCTCGGCGTTCCCGTGCTGGCCAGGGTTGCCGACAACTTCCTGGCCACGTGGCCGGCCTTGCCCACCCCGGTGGTCAGCACCGAGCCGGGACATTCCAGGATCAGCCGGGCCGCCCGCTCGAACGCTTCGTCGATCGCCGCCGCTATCGCCCGCACCGCCGTAGCTTCCGCTTCGATCACCTGCCGCGCGAATTTCAGGGCCTCGTCATTTGCCATTGAAACGACCCACCTTGGATTATCGGTCGGCGCACACTAAAATCAATCAACCGCCAATCAAGGACGAAGCGTGGAATATCGCGTAGAACTGGATGTTTATAACGGCCCCCTGGACCTCCTGCTCTATCTCATCAAGCGCGATGAGCTGGACATCTACGACATTCCCATCTCGCGCATTCTCGATTCCTACGTGGGTTACGTCGAGATGCTCAAGCAAATGCGGCGGGAAAACGGGCTGGACATCAACGTTGCAGGCGATTTCCTGGTGATGGCCGCCACGCTGATGGAGATCAAGAGCGCGATGCTTCTGCCCAAACCCCCGCCGGTCAGCGGCGAGGATTCCGCCGCCGCGGATTTGGCCGACCCGCGCTATGAGTTGGTTCAGCAACTTCTGGAATACAAGCGGATCAAGGATTCGGCTGCCTTGCTGGAGAAACGGCAAAAAGAACACGAGCAACGTTTCCCCCGCGTTCCCGCCGCGCCCCCCGGCGCCCCGGACGAGCCGCCGCCCATCGATCTCGACGAAGTGCAGATTTGGGACCTCCTGACCGCCTTCAGCCGGCTGATGAAAGAGGTCGGCACCCGCGGACCGAGAATTCACGAGATCATCTACGACGACACGCCGATCGATCTCCACGCCGCCGATATCGAGGACCGCCTGATGCGCGAGGGCAAGCTGTCGTTGCGGGCGTTGATCATCGGCCGCAAGAGCCGTAGCGAGATGATCGGGATATTCCTGGCCCTGCTGGAACTGATCCGGCAGAAGAAAATCCTGGTTTTCCAGGGGGATGACCAGGTGGACATGGAAATCGCCCCAGCGCCGGAGGAACATCGCAGGACGTTCGTGGAAGCAGCGCCACCCGACCCGGTTTCCCGCCAAGACGATGAAATGTAGGGTGTACTCGCCCGCCATTCCGCGCTAAACTTCTAAGCCATGATCCGACCGGCCACCATCCATGATGTTCCCCGCATTCAGGAGATCATCAATAGCCACGCCGAGCTGGGCAGGATGCTCTTCCGGAGCCTGGCCCAGCTCTACGAATCGCTGCGCGATTTCGCGGTGTACGAAATCGATGCCGATTTGAATGACAGCCGGGTCGCGCCGGGACGGGTGGTGGGCTGCACGGCACTGTCGGTCATCTGGGCCGATCTGGCTGAAATCCGCTCGCTGGCCGTGGACGAGGAACATCGCGGCCGGGGCATCGGTCGGCGATTGGTGGAATGGGCCGCCGACGAGGCCCGCCGGCTGCAAATCCGCAGGCTGATGAGCCTCACCTACGAACGGGCATTTTTCGAGAAGCTCGGCTTCGAGATCGTCGCCAAGGACAATCTTCCCTTGAAGGTCTGGAGCGATTGCGTCCGCTGCCCGAAGCGCGACGACTGCGACGAGATCGCCATGGTCCGCGTCCTGCGCGACGTTCCCATGATCGTCATGCCCAAAGCCCCGCCGACGCCGAGGGGCATCGTGATCCCTGTGCTGCAGGATTCGGTCGAGGATTGACGCGGCAGTACCTGTACCTGCCTGCTGCTTGTGCGAAAACCCCGGTAATTGATAATCCCGTCATGCGCAAACATTTCACGCTTTTCGTGTTGGTCGTCGTCGGATTGATTTGTGCCAGCAGGTGTCGCGCCGACGACGCGCTGACGGTCGCCTGCGAAAAACCCGACGGCGTTTACAACGTCGGTCAAACCATTCGTTGGAACGTCCGGTGGACCGGCCCGGGCGCCATTGCATCGGCCGAGTATTCGCTAAAGCTCGGCGGCCGCACCGAAGTGGAAAAGGGCAAGTTGTCGTTTACCAACGGCGACTGCACGATTACGGCCACGCTCGATCGGCCCGACACCATCCTGGCCGTGATTACCGCCGATTCCGCCGATGGCACGCACCATCGAGCCGTTGGCGGCGCCGTGGCCGCGCCGGACAAAATCTTCCCGGCCGCGGCTTGCCCGCCGGATTTCGACGCGTTTTGGGATGCCAAGCTTCGGGAACTTCACGCCATTCCACCCAACCCCCAGCTCCAGACTGTCGATAGCGAAAAACCCGGCGTCGATTATTGGAAGATTACCATGGACAACATCCGTGGAATTCACATCCAGGGCCAGATCGCCCGTCCAAAAAATGGCGAGAAATTTCCCGCCCTCCTGATCCCTCAATGGGCCGGCGTTTATCCACTCGACAAAACATGGGTGACCGATCGTGCCGCCGAAGGCTGGCTTGCGCTCGATATCAGCGCGCACGATATCCCATCGATCAGCCCAAGGCGTTCTACACATCACAGTTCGACGGCCGGCTGAAAAATTACTGGGCCATCGGCAACGACGACCGCGATAAGAGCTATTTTTTGCACATGTATCTTTCCTGCTATCGCGCCGCCGAGTATCTCGTCGGACGCCCGGACTGGGACGGAAAAACCCTCGTCGTCAGCGGCGGCAGCCAGGGCGGACAGCAGGCGATCATGATTGCCGGCCTCTATCCCCATTTCACCGCGGTTTTGGCGATTCGTCCCGCCGGCGGCGACATGCTCGCCCCCGAGGCCGGCCGCGCCCCCGGCTGGCCCATGTGGTACGACTGGACCGAAGGCAAAGACCCCGAAAAAGTCCATCACGCCAGCGAGTATTACGACCCGGCCAATTTCGCCCCCCGCATCAACTGCCCCGTTCTGGTCAGCCTTGGCCTGCTCGACGAGGTTGCCCCACCGTCCAGCGTTTTTGCCGTGTTCAACCGGATCGTGTCCCCCAAGGAAATTGTCATCATGCCCAATGCAACCCATCAAAGCGAAGGCGAAACCAGCAAACCGTACTACGCGCGCTGGGGCCTCTGGATGTGGAACCTGCGGCAAGGCAAGCCGGCGCCATCTCCCTAAACCAGCACCGCATGTGCATGCGGTGCTTCCACGCCGATTGGCAATCGTCAATCAGCAACGCTATAGTCCTCCACCATGATTCACGAAAACCTGTCCCAGTCGATCGAAGACCTTTCATCCCGGATGATTGCCATCCGGGACTCTCTTTGACTTACCCGCCAAACTTGCCCGCAGAAAAGAACTTGAAAACAAGATGGGCCAAGAGGGATTCTGGAACAACCAGGATGCCGCCAAGGGCGTTGTCGCCGAGGTCAAGGTTCTGAAGGCGACAATCGAACCGGTCGAGGCGATGCTGCGCGGAATCGACGACGTGCGGGCGCTCTGCCAATTGGCCCAGGAAGCCGGCGACGCCCCGTCCATGGACGAAGCCGACCGGACGCTGGCCGACCTGGAAAAAAAGGCCGGGAAAGTCGAGCTTCAATCCCTTCTCGACGGCAAGAATGACTCGAAGAACTGCTTCGTGCAGATTCACGCCGGCGCCGGCGGCACCGAGGCCCAGGACTGGGCCGAGATGCTCCTCCGCATGTATCTCTACCATTTCCAGCGCCGCGGCTGGGACGTCGCCGAGGTCGATCGCACCTGGGGCGAACAAGCCGGTATCAAGAACGTCACCCTACTGGTCAAGGGCGAATATGCCTACGGATACATGCGCGCCGAGGCGGGCGTGCATCGCCTGGTCCGGCCCAGCCCGTTCAACGCCCAGAACAAGCGGCAAACCAGCTTCGCCTCCGTCGATGTCGTCCCCGATTTCGAGGAGGACGATTCCGACATGGTAATTCCCGAAACGGACATGGACATCGTTGCCTTCGTCCGCGCCAGCGGCCCGGGCGGCCAGAACGTCAACAAAGTCGCCAGCGCCGTCCGCATCACCCACAAGCCCACCGGCATCCAGGTCACCTGCTCCGTCGAACGCAGCCAGCAACAAAACAAACGCCTGGCCCTGGCCCTACTGAAAGGCCGCCTCGAACAGATCGAGCAGGCCAAGCGCGACGACGAACTGAAAGCCCTGTATGGCGAGAAAGGCTCCATCGCCTGGGGCAATCAGATTCGCAGTTATGTCCTGGACGATCGCCGCGTGAAAGACCATCGCACCAGCGTCGAAACGACCAACGTCGAAAGCGTTCTGGACCGCGGGGAACTGGACGCGTTTATCGATGCGGAATTGCGGAGGAAGAAGAAGGCGAAAGCGGAGAAGAAGTAAGCGTCGGTGAACGGCCTATTGCGAGACGAGATTAATCGTGCTTACGCTATACGCCGGCATCGGGTAGCTGAAGTTCGTCGGATCCTTCAGCGATATTCGTCCGGCAATTACGGGCCTGGGGCTTGATCGCGTCAATTGGTAAACATCGCCGATCGCGAAGGGCTTGCTGTTGTCCAATCGCAGATCGGCCGTGATCGGGTGGTCGGTTTTGTTGATCGCGACAATCACCATGCGATTGGGATCGGAAGAATCGAGGCTGGCGTAAACGGACGTGCCGGGCACGTCGTCCGTGGCGGCGGAAATGGAGGTGTCGCCGAACGAGCCGTTCTTGCCGTCGAAATTCCGGTACATTTCAAATCCGCCGGCGACGTAGGGCTCGGCCGAAGGCCCTGGCCATTCATTGGCGGAGAAAACGCCGGTGCGGCCGAAGATGCCGAGTACGTCGGCTTCGGCGATTCCGCCGGAGATGTCGCGCCCGCCGCCGTAGTTGTATTCGCTGATCGCCAGCTTGGTGCCGGGATAGTTCTCGGCGATTTTCTTTTGCAATGTTGGGATCGCGTCCAGGGGCATACCCCACTTTTTCGTGATCCAACTGGTCTCGACGTAGGTGGAATCCCAGAGCGACCTGGGCGCTTGCAGCCGGGCGGTCACGATGTCAGGGTTGGACTTTTCCGTGATGACCCGCACGCCGCCGCCGGTTGCTTCCGGATAAAAATGCACGTCGAGCACGTCGAGCAGCCTTTTGCCCGCGGCCGCGCCCGCATGGGCCAATTGCTGCAAATAAAAGGCCTGAAAATCGCGGCCATCGGCGTCCGGAGCGTTCTGCAAGCTGACGTATCCATTCCACCCATAATTCGCCGGCCCGAAAATCAGCGCCTTCGGCTCGACGTTCTTGATGGCTGTCGCGTGGGCGATGGTTCTTTGAATCAACTCGGCATACGTGGTTTTCGCGGGATGCACCTCGGCATGCGTTTCCGCCCAAATGTCCGGCTCATTGTCCAACACGAAAAAGATGGGCCGATTCGGGTCTGTTTGGCCGTAGGGATAATTGGTCCTGACCCAATTGACGAATTCATCCTGATAGACCACCGGCGCGTTGGGATCGGGCGTCAGCGTGAACGTCGCCCCCTTTTTCGGCGCCTCGCGATGAAAGCGGGTCTGAAGATAATCCGGCCCGCTCTTGCGTACGTCGCCGTCCATTTTTTCGTCGGCCGAGACATAGCCGACGATCGGAATCGTAATCAGTGCCGCGGCGTTATGGTCGTAGGCGTTCTTGAGTAATGCGGCGACGGGCGCGCCCGGCGTCGTGCCCGGAAAATAATCGTCGTTTTGGAAGTGGAAGTCGTTGCCGGCGTTGGACGCATTGGTGATCCAGTTGTACGTCGTCGTGCGGTTTCCGCCGAACCGCACCAACGTGGCGTTTGCCCAAGCCGCGTCGATCGGCTGGTTCACGCCATAAATCAATCGCGAAATCGGCTTCACGTCTTTCCCGGCGTCGATCGTGAAGTGAACGACGCTCTGCGCCCAAGCCGGTCCGCTCAGCAAAGACGATAGGAGCACAGAAATGAACAGGTGACGCATACGCCGGTGTAATATACATGAAATCGCATTCGCGTCACGCAATGCTCATCATTGGAACCAGGTTCATTTCGCCAGTTTCGCCACCAGCCGCCAAACGAGATGCGGCGAAAGCGGGCGCGGCTGCGTTTTGTTGAAATCGTCCACCAGCTTCTCGAATCGCTCCGTATACGGCAGCCGATCTCGCTTGCCGATGTCCTTCCCCAGCAGATCGCGGATGATTTGCTCGGCATCCGCCGCCACGTCGGGCGACGGGCTGCGGGCCTCGCCCAATTTCGGCAGCTTGCCGCCTTTCCGCAGGTTCAGCAGATGCCTCCAAACCTCGCGGCGCGTCGGCTTGGGCTGGGCGTGCTGAGCCGAGTAAAGATCGTACAGTTTCTCAAACTGCGGCGTGTACGGAAGATCGTCGGCCGTCCGCCCGACCTCCTGGTATAACCGGACCAGAAGCTCTCGTTTTGCCGGCACCGACGCCTCCACGCCGGAAAACAACATCGTGGGAGCGGCCGCGTCCTCGGTGGCATTGCCGCCGGACGATTCCGTCGTTCGATCCAGGAGCAACAGCACGTTTCCAAACGGGTCCTTCACCGTCGCCCGGTATCCGCGCGTCGCCTGCCGTGGCGGCTGGACGAATTTCAACTGAAGCTGCTCGCGCCGGTTGTAGAGATCACGAACGTCGTCCACGAGATAATAAATTTCCTCGGCCGGCTGATCGGGATCGGCTCGAAGCACCAGTTCGGTCGCCCCGTCGCCCATGAGAAGGCTGGCCGCTTGGTTGTCCTGCCGGAGCAGTTTCATCCCCAGAACATCGCGGTAATAGTGGACCGCGCCCGCCAGGGCGGGAACGCGCAGGAGGATTCGGTCGATTCTCCGAAGCATGGCGGCAAAACCCGAAATCCGAATAACGAATCAAGCCAGAATGACGAATGTCCGAACGCATTGCTCCGTCATTTGGTCATTCGGATTTGATTCGTCATTCGGATTTCGGATTTCGGATTTTGGGTTTCGGATTTCTCGTTCTCCTCTTCCTCCTCCGCCTGATCCTGTTCGATCTGGCTCGGCTTATGGTAGCCGCCGCGGAGGACGAAAATCCCGCCCGTCAGGTTCCAGAAAATCTGCGTGAGGCGGATGGACATCGTGAGCGCAAAGGCTTGGCCGACCGTGACGCCCTGGGGTTCCAGCAGCTTGACGGCGAAGTATTCCATGACTCCCGCCCCCTGCGGGCTGATGGGAAGCGCGCTGGCCAGGACGATCACGGGCACGGCCGTCCAGTAATAGAACCCGCTGAGATGCAAGCCGAACGCGATGCCGCACAACTGCGCGGCCGTGATGACCACCATGTGAACGGGAAAGCTCACGATCAATGCGCCCAGCACCAACCACGGCCGGCCCGCGTAAATGTGCATCGTTTCAATCGCATGGCCCACTTGCTTCTGTAGCGGGAGTTTCTTGAGGATGAATTCCAAACCGCTGAGGCGCCTCAGCCTCGGGACGTAAAAGACAATCATCGCGGTGGCCGTGCAGACGAGGATCCCGGCTGACGCGATGGCTACCTGCCGGCAGCGGGGAATTTGCCGCTGTAGCGCGGCCATCGTGCCGCCCAAGACGATCAGGGCCAGCAACCCGATCACGCGGTCCACCGCCACCGACATCACCGCCCGCGTGCCATGGTGCGTCTGCTTGCGAACGTAGTACGCCTTCAGAAGGTCCCCCCCGGTCGAGCCCAGCGGCATGATGGTGTTGTAAAACATTCCCACCATGTTCAGGACAAACGTGCGCCCAAGTTTGAGGCGAATGTCCAGCGGCTTGAGCAATTCGTGCCAGCGCAGGCTGGTGATGAGGATCGTCACCGGGAAAATCGCCAGCGCCCCCAGGAAGTAACGGAGGTCCGCCTCGCGGAGCATCCGCAGCACGCCGATCTGCACGCGCGGATGCGGCACCGTGATCTGGTAATTGGGGAAATCGGACCTTGGCTCCCACCTGGCGACCGGCCCGTCGGCGTTGTCGGCCACCAGCAGCCGCCTGGCCTGCTTCAGGTCCGGCGAAAGGTCCACGCCCAAGACGAATTGCACCTTCTCGCTGCGCTTGTCGAATTCGCGGAGGTTGTCGCGGTCCGGCTGGCTGATCACCTCATCGTGGAGCAACGTGACCGGTTTGCCCGAAAGGATGACGTGGTAAACGCCGCTGGATTCATCGGCCGCAAAATCCGTCAGGGTCAGGTCCTTCGTGGGCATGGTCTGGCCGGGCAAAAGGGCCCAGACGTGGTCGTGCCAGGACATCTTGCTGATGACCCACCAGATGCCGACGACAGCGATGCCCCAGCGGACGAGGAACCGGCCGAACTTTAAGGCCTGCTTTCTATTCATTCAGATGCCGGATTCTTATTATCGGCAAGAGCTTGGCAACTGCGGTATCCGTCCTGTATTGTTTGCCCCACATGTTTGGCCGAAAAATCGTGATAGTAGCCCTCGCCTTGTATGCCGCCGTCGTGGGTTGCGCCATCTCCATGACGGAATCCTCGACCACGACCACGTCCGCCGGAGGGCCGGACAAGGCCGCCACCACCGAGCCGCCCGTTTCAGGATTGGTTCATATTGCCAACCAGCGGCCCTTCTGCGGCATGGCCATGCAACTCCAACGCGTCGATTGGCTGCAGGAGTATGAGAAAACCATCGACGACATCGCCGCCGACGGCGCCGACACCGTCTCGCTCGTCGTCGATGCCCGCCAGGAGAACGCCGAAAGCACCTGCATGTACGTCGATATGCGAAAGACGATGACCGTCCAGCAATTGTCGGACATTATCGGTCACGCCAAAGCCAAGGGCCTTCGCGTCATCCTCATGCCCATCGTGCTGTTGGACCACCCCGCCAAGGATACGGAATGGCGCGGCACTCTGGACCCGACCGACTGGCACGATTGGTTCGACAACTACCGCGACATGATCGAGCACTACGCCCGCATCGCCCAGGACAACGGCGTCGACGTGCTCGTCGTCGGTTCGGAACTCGTCAGTTCCGAATCCGAGGAACATCTCGATGAATGGACCCAAACCATCCGCGAGGTCCGCAACCTCTACAAGGGACAACTCACCTACTCCTCCAATTGGGACCGGTACTGGAAAGTCCCGTTCTGGAAATATCTCGATTTCATCGGCATGAACAGCTATTGGACGCTGGGCAAGAACCGCGACGTGTCGGTCGAAAAGATCAACGACGAATGGCGCAGAATCCAAAAGCAGATGCTTGAAGTTCACGATCTCCACAAGCCGGTGATCCTGCTGGAGGCCGGCTGGTGCAGCCTGGCCAACGCCGCCAAGGACCCCTGGGATTACACGCAGGAACAACTCGCCGCCGACAACGATTTGCAGAAAAAATTGTACGAGGCGTTTTTCCAAAGCTGGTGGGGCAAGCCGCAGTTGGCCGGAATGATATTGTGGGAGATGCACCCCGGCGGCGATCCCAACGGCAAGGGATACACCCCCCAGGGCAAGCCCGCCGAGCAAGTCATGCGCCAATGGTTCGCCAAGCCGCGGTGGGATATAATGGAGAGCCAATGACTCTCAAAGTGATTATCGAACCCGGCGACGATCGTGGCTTCATTGCGCATGTGCCCGCATTGAGAGGGTGCTGGTCGCAAGGCATCACGCGAGCCGAAGCACTGGCGAATATTCGCGAGGCGATCGAAGCTTGGCTTGAGACGGAACAAGACAAATCTGAAACCCGTACCGGTTCGGCTGATGTTGAGTTGGTCACTGTTTAGTAGCTCAGGATGCTCCCAATTGCAGTGACCTGCGGGCGAAAGGCGCGCAAATTCCCCATGCGTAGCGCCTACTTAAGGCATGGCAAATAAACTTCCAGTAATTAGTGGTAGAGAAGCCCGTCGAGCCTTTGAGCGCGCGGGGTGGGTATTTAACCGGCAGAAGGGTAGCCACATGATCTTGATACGCGCGGGGACGCCCGTGAATCTTTCCATCCCGGATCATCGCGAATTGGATCGAGGACTGCTTCGGGGCCTCATCCGTGATTCCGGCATGACTGTGGATGAGTTTCTCGCATTGCTATGATGCATGAATCGTCCCGTTCTCTGCGGGTATTTATGCGGCGTTGCAGGATCGGGGATAATGCCGATATAATTGCATCAGTATGTACACCCTCCCCGAAAGCCAGGCCGAAATAAACCGCTAGGCGCGTCCCAGCGGCGGTCCCGATTCGTCGGAACTTCCGCGGCCGCGCCCCTCCCCATTTGACTCCCGTTCCGTTCCATCTAAGTTAGCTCGACCATCGAGGAACCGATTATGCAAGCCATTGAAACGCGCTATCGCACGCACACCTGCGGACAACTTCGGCAATCGGACGTCGGCAAGACGGTGAAACTCGCCGGCTGGGTTCACTCCTACCGCGATCACGGCGGACTAGTTTTCATAGACCTCCGCGACCGCGAAGGGCTGACCCAGCTTGTTTTCGACGCCGACACCTGCGGCCAGGCCCATCACGACGAATCAAGAAAACTTCGCTCCGAATGGGTCGTCAGCGTCGCCGGCGTCGTCACCGCTCGCGGCAAGGACCTGGTCAACCCCAAACTCCCCACCGGCGAAATCGAAATTCGCGTCAAGGATTTGGAAGTCCTCAGCATCGCCCAAACGCCGCCGTTTACGCCGGATGAACATGAATCCGTCGCCGAGGAAAAGCGGCTGGCCTTCCGCTATCTGGACCTTCGGCGATCCGAGATGCAGTTGAACCTGCAAACGCGCTACCGCGTGACCCGGATCATGCGCGATTACCTCGGCGATCTGGGGTTCTGGGAGATCGAGACGCCGTTCCTCACCAAATCTACGCCCGAGGGCGCCAGGGATTTCATCGTGCCCTCCCGGCTGATGCCGGGGAGTTTTTACGCCTTGCCGCAGTCCCCGCAACTTTTCAAGCAGCTTTTGATGGTCAGCGGATGCGACAAATACATGCAGATCGTCCGCTGTTTCCGCGATGAGGACCCGCGTGCCGACCGGCAGGCGGAATTCACCCAACTCGACGTGGAGATGTCCTTCATCGACCGCGAAAACATCATCTCAATCATGGAAGGATTGCTGCGAAAACTTTGGAAGGAAATTCTCGGCAAGGAGATTCCCAATCCGATTCCGCACATGCAATATGACGAGGCGATGAGCAAATACGGCTCCGACCGGCCGGATTTGCGCTTCGGAATGCCGCTGCATGATGTGACCGATCTGGGCCAGCAGACCGATTTCGGCGTCTTCAAGAACGCCGCCATGGTGAAAACCATTGCCGTTCCCGGCGGTGGAAAACTCAGCCGAAAGGAAACCGACGCCCTGGCCGAATGGGCCAAGGGCTTCGGCGCCAAGGGCCTGGCCGTCACCAAGGTAACAGCCACCGGCCTGGACACGGGCGTCGCCAAGTTCCTCGCCCCCATTGCCGCCAAACTCATCGAACGCACCGGCGCCAAAGACGGCGATCTCCTTTGCTTCGCCGCCGACAAACCGAAGATCGTTCACAAGGTCCTCGGCGAACTGCGATTGAAAATGGCCCGCGATCTGAAACTCAGCCCCTCGACGGAATTCGCCTGGATTTGGGTGGTCGATTTTCCCGCCTTCGAGTTCGACGAGGACGAAAAGCGCTTTTCCAGCACGCATCATCCCTTCACCGCCCCGCTGGACGCCGATTTGCCCAAGCTCGATTCCACCGACCGCGCGTGCGTCGAATCCATCAAAAGCAAAGCCTACGACATCGTGGTCAACGGCACCGAGATCGGCGGTGGGTCGATCCGTATCCATCGCATGGACGTGCAACAGAAGGTCTTTTCGCTCCTGGGCATCGACGCACCGGCCCAGAAGGCCAAGTTCGGATTCCTTTTGGATGCCCTGCATTTCGGCGCTCCCCCGCACGGCGGCATCGCCTTGGGCCTGGACCGGCTGATCATGATCCTCCGCGGCATCACCAACATCCGCGATGTGATCGCCTTCCCCAAGACCCAAAGCGGCGCCGACCTCATGTGCGGCTCCCCCAGCCCCATCGACGAAAAACAGCTACGGGAGGCGAATATCAGAATCGCAACGCCCGTGAAGGCGGATACGACGCGGTAAATAGATTGCCGATTGCCGATTGCCGATTGGAACAGGAGAGAATACAAACACCACTCTTTTCAATCGGCAATCGGCAATCCGTCCCCGTGGCGGCGGCGGCCTGGCCCGACTATGATCTCCCCAACAAACCGCCCCTGAGGCAGCCGTCATGATTCGCACCAAAATCGTCGCCACCATGGGTCCCGCGTGCGGCGACGTCGATACGCTTTATTCCCTCTTTCAGGCCGGCGTCGATGTGTGCCGGCTCAATTTCTCGCATGGCGATCTGGAGGGACATCTCCAGATGCTCCGCAATATCCGCGAGGCTGCCGCCAGGTGGAGCCAGCCCATCGCCGTCCTCGGCGACCTGTGCGGGCCGAAAATCCGCCTCGCCCAGGTCGCCGCCCACGACGGTGCCGACGGCATGCCCATCGCCGTCGGCGATGAACTCATCATCCAGCGTGCCCCCTGCCTCGGCCAGGATCGCCGCGTCAGCAGCATTTACCCGCACCTCGTGGACGACGTCCAGGTCGGACATCGCCTCCTCATCGAAGACGGGCTGCTCCGTTTCATCTGCACCGAGAAGAACTTTTCCGAGATTCGCTGCAACTGCACGATCGGCGGCGTGCTCAAAAGCTCCAAGGGCATCAATCTGCCCGACACCCGCGTGAACGTGCCGTCCCTCACCGACCGCGACTGGCAATGCGTCGATTGGGCCATCGAGAACGATCTGGATTATCTTGCCCTTTCCTTCGTGCGGTCGGCCCAGGACATGTTGCTCCTGCGCGAGCACCTGCGCAACAAGGTCGCCGACATCCACCTGATCGCCAAGATCGAAAAGGCCGAAGCGCTGGATCAAATCGACGAGATTCTGGAGGCGTCGGATGGCTTGATGATCGCGCGCGGCGATTTGGGAGTGGAGATGGACGTGGCCATGGTACCGATCATCCAGAAGGACCTGGTCCGGCGATGCCAGACCGCCGGCAAGCCCGTGATCGTGGCGACGCAGATGCTTCAGTCGATGATCGAGCAGGCCAGCCCCACCCGCGCCGAGGTCAGCGACGTCGCCAACGCCATTTTCGACGGCACCGACGCGGTCATGCTCAGCGGTGAAACCTCCGTCGGCAAATTCCCGCTGGGCACCGTTCATACCATGGCCCACGTCGCCGAGGTCACGGAGGACTACCTGATTCATTCCACCACTCCGCCGCCCCTGCCGGCCAAGACCGGATCGCCGACGCTGCGGTTTTCGTCGGCGATCGCGCGCGGCGTGCGCGACATCGTCGATGACCTGAACGTCAAGCTCGTCGTCGTCTGGAGCCAGACCGGCGCCACCGCGCGTATTTTCTCCAAAGGCCGCTTTCCCGTTCCCCTGGTGGCGCTATCCAGCGAACATGGGGTTCTGCGCAAAATGGCCCTTCATTTCGGCGTGATTCCCCACGAGATGGCGCCGCCCGAAACCATGCTTCTCCTCGTCCAAAGCGTTGACGCCCTCGTGCGGGAGCGCAAATTCGCCGCCTTCGGCGATCGAATCATCATCGTCGCCGGCGCCGCGCTCGGCACACCCGGCACCCTCAACGGCATCATCCTGCACACCGTCGGCGAGCAATGGACCGGCGAGATCGTCGTCCCCGCCGCCGGCGAACAACCAATCGTTGCACAATGAAGACGTCGCTCTTGATGTCATCCCGTCTTTGCTACGCTGGTCCGCCTCAAGCAGACCTTACCGCGAAGGAGCGAAGCAGCGAAGTTTCGCGAAGTCAGATTAATAATTCTTCGCGAAACTTCGCTGCTTCGCTCCTTCGCGGTAAAGGCCTTTGGTTGTCGCTATGCGGCGCTGTGCTCCTTCTCGCCGGGTGCGCCCATTCCAACGATGCTTCCCCGGCCACCCAGCCCGCCATCATGAGCGCCCCGGCAATGCAAGCGACCGCCGACTACTGGTTCAAACAGCCCGCCGTCGCCTCCGTCGTTTCCCGGGATTTTCCCAGCCTCTGGGATGCCTGCGCCCGCACGCTGATCAACGACCAGTTCGAAATTGACCGGCAGGATCGGCGCCTCGGTATCCTGACAACCACGCCGATGATTTCAAAACAATTTTTCGAGGTCTGGCGAAGCGACGCCGGCACTCCGCGCGAGATATTGCTGGATTCGCTTCAGACCATTCGCCGCACCATCCGATTCGACCTTACCCGCCGCCCGGACGGATCCTACCTCGCCTCTGCCAAGGTGCTGGTGGAGCAAATGGCCCACCCGGAGCGCCGGCTGACTATGGCGCCGCAGTTCACGGGTGCGTTCGCCGCCATCGCCGAAACCCCCTCGCGCACCACCGAGCAAGGCGTTGAAGTTCCCAACCGATACTGGTACGCCCTCGGCCGCGACCCGGCGATGGAAAAACAGTTGGCCAATTCCGTACGCAATAAATTGGGGGCAATGGCATTGGTCATTAGTCAGTAGTCATTTGTCATCGGCGGGCGTGCCTTGATAACGGCCTTATCCCAATGACAAATCTCCACCGCCGCGATAATAATGCACCATGACCTCCACCTATTTTGCCGCTAAATTCGCCGCCGCGCTTCCGTACGACCGTTACGTTCAGACCGGCACGGACGAGCAGCGCCGCCGCTGGCGGCTGGTCTACGATGCCGCCACTCTCACCGATGCGCAAAGGAAACTCCTCGCCGGCTTCGTCCGCCCAATGAACGTCCTGGTCATCAGCGGGATCTGGTGTGGGGATTGCGTCCAGCAGTGTCCGCTGATCGCCCGCATGGCCGAGGCCAATCCCGAAAGAATCTCGCTCCGGCTTTTGGATCGGGACCAGCATCGCGATCTGATCGAGGCGTTCCGTACCAACGCCGGCGACCGAGTGCCCATCGCGCTGTTTCTGGCCGAGGATTTCGAATTCTGCGCCGCCTACGGCGACCGCACCATCAACCGCTACCGCGCCATCGCCCGGCGGCAGCTTGGCTCGGCATGTCCCACCGGCATCGTCGCACCCGATCGGGATGAACTGAATGCCACGCTCGCGGATTGGCTCGTCGAAATCGAACGCGTTCAGCTAATGCTTCGATTAAGCCCCCGTTTTCGCCAGAAATACGGCGACTGATGGCCTGTCGCTTCCAATCCTCCGTCCGATAACTGACGGCTTGTCGATTCCCACTTCCCGGCGCTGACTGCCGGGGCGGGAAACGTTATCCTTGCCTCCGGGGCCTTGAGTCCCGATTGATGTCTGAGGCTGTGACAATCATTCTGGCCGGTGGCGGGACCGGCGGCCATCTCTATCCCGGCATTGCCGTCGCGGAGGAGTTGCAAACTGTTTTGCCCGAAGCTCGCTCGGTGTTTCTGTGCACCACGCGCGAAATCGACCGCGTTATTCTCCAGCCGACCGGCTTTGAATTCATTGCTCAACCCATCGTCCCTCCCCGCGGCGCGGACATTCTCAAATTCTTCTTCACCTATCGCGATACCCGCAAGGTGGTCAACCGCGTCTTGCGCCACCGCAGACCCGTCGCCGTCGTCGGACTCGGTGGATACGCCGCCGGCGTCGCCGTCAAGTTCGCCGCCCGAAGAAAAATCCCCACCGCCATCCTCAATCCCGACGTCATCCCCGGAAAGGCCAATCAATATCTGATGCGCCATAGCCGCGTCATCTGTTGCCAGTTCGAACAGTCCAAGCAATTCATTTCGTCCCAGTATCGTGGCAAGGTCAGGATCACCGGCTGTCCCATTCGCAGGGATGTCCGGAAATTTCCCCCGCACGATGACGCGGCGAACCGGCTCGAGATCGACCCGCGCCTCCACACCCTCGTCGTCACCGGCGCCAGCCAGGGCGCCGTCACCGTCAACCTAGCCATGCTCGCTCTTGCTGGAACCATTACCCTCAACGGCTGGCAAATCCTCCATCTCGCCGGGCGCGAACATGGCGAGGAGGTTCGCCGCGGTTATCGCGAGAAGAACATCACCGCTCGAGTGATCGACTTCACCCCCGAAATGGCCGATGTCTGGGCCGTCGCCGACCTCGCCGTCAGCCGGTCCGGAGCCAGCAGTTGCGCCGAGCTGACCGCCTGCGGCGTCCCGTCGATCCTGATGCCCTATCCGTTCCACAAGGACCTGCATCAGCGCGCCAACGCCAAGGTGCTGGCCGACGCCGGCGCGGCCGTGCTGATGGATGACATGAAGGACGCCCGGAAGAACGCCGACCAATTGCGGCCGATCCTGGAATCGTTGCTCTACGACGTTCCGCGCCGCCAGAAGATGTCGGAGTCCGCCAAGCGCCTCGGCCACCCCGATGCCGCCGCCGCCGTCGCCAACGCCGTGCGCGAACTCGTCAAATAGCGACTCCCTTCTTTCAATAGGCAATTGGCAATAGGCAATCTTGACCTGATGCTCTGGTTGCCTAACAATCCCTCGTTATGCCGCATCATCGAACGATCGTTCACCCGGCGTTGCAGCCGTTGAAGGAAAAATTCGCCGACGTGAAATTCCTCGTCGGCGAGCTGCGCGACATGGTCACCGTCGTCGTGCCGCGCGAGCATATCGCTCCCGTCTGCACCTGGCTCCGCGACGAGCCCAGCCTCCGCTACGACATGCTGGCCGAACTCAACGGCGTGGATTATCTCAATTACCCCGGCGCCGAACATCGCTTCGCGGTCAACTACGGCCTGGCCAGCGTCCCGCACAACAATCGCCTCTGGCTGAAGGTCTTTCTCGATCCCACGCTCCCGACGGCTCCCAAAACCGCGCCGCGCGACGAGGACGTTCTGGAAAAGGGCGACCCCGGATTGAAGGTTGCCACCGTCACCGGCGTCTGGCCCGGCGCCGAATGGATGGAACGCGAAGTCTACGACATGTTCGGGATCATCTTCCTCGGACATCCCGACCTTCGCCGAATCCTCACCTGGAGCGGATTCGGAAGTTATCCGTTGCGGAAGGATTACCCGCTGCGCGGCGTCGGCGAACGCGAGGACTTCAAGATCGTGACGCGCGAAGGGGCCTGAGTTGTCCAATCCCACGCCGATGCCCGATCCCACGCAGCGGTTCTCCGATCGGGTTGAATATTACGTTCGCTCCAGGCCCCGGTATCCGCGGGAGATCCTGGATTTCTGCCGGAGCGAACTGCATTTGGCGCCGGCCGATCAAATTGCCGACATCGGCTCGGGCACGGGGTTTCTCAGCGAACTCTTCCTGCAAAACGGCAATCCGGTCTTCGCCGTCGAGCCGAACGATGCCATGCGTCTGGCGGCCGAGAAAAGCCTGGGCCGTATTTCCAACTTTCACAGCATCAAAGGCACGGCCGAGCAAACCGGTTTGCCGGCCGGCGGCTTCGGGTTTGTCGTTGCCGGCCAGGCGTTTCACTGGTTCGATCGCGCCCGGGCAAGACTGGAATTCCAACGCCTCCTTCGGCCCGACGGCTGGGTTTTGCTGGTCTGGAACGACCGGGAAAATGATCCTTCGGCGGAGTCGTTTTCCGCGGCCTATGACGCCATGGTCAGGGAATTCCAGATCGACTGGCACAAGGTGCGCCATGAAAGCATCACCGCTCAGGACTCGCGGGTTCTGGCCGATTTCTTTGCTCCCGGCGGCTATCAACACAAGACGTTCGCCAACCCGCAAACGCTCGATCTCGACGGTGTGCTGGCGCGGGCGTTGTCATCGTCCTATCTCCCGCTTCCCGGCCACCCGAGATGCAATCTCATGCTCGATCGCCTCCGCGAAATTTACCGGCGCCACGCCGAAGACGGGTTCGTCGTGCAACCCTACAATACCCAAGTGTATTATGGCCGCCTAAGTTGAGGCGTTTGGCGATCCCCATGTTTGAACCGCTCACCCAACGTCGCTATTTGATTTCCTTCAAGGCCTCGCGTCTGGCGCAGCAATTGGCGGACGTGCTGGTGATCGGCGGGGGGGTCGCGGGGCTGCGCGCCGCCATCGCCGCCGCACACGAGGGCGCCGACGTTCTCCTGCTCGCCAAGGATACGCTCCCCCAATCCAACACCTGGTACGCCCAGGGCGGCATCGCCACCGTGCTTCAGCCGACCGACTCCATCGAATCCCACGTTCAGGATACGCTGGCGTGCGGCGCGGGATTGTGCCAGGAAAAGGCGGTCCGCATCGTCGTCGAAGAAGGGCCTCAACGCGTGCTGGAATTGCTCTCCTGGGGCGCGAATTTCGACAAACAGGCGGGCAATCCCAGCCAGCTTTCTTTTGGATTGGAGGGCGGCCACAGCATCGCCCGCATCGTTCACGCCTACGGCGACGCCACCGGCAAGGAACTGGCGCAAACGCTCATCAATGCCGTCAAGAGCCGCGAAACCATTCGGGTTTCGGAAATGTCCTTCGTGATCGATCTGCTCACCGACCAGGGGCAATGCATGGGAGCCCTGGCGATGGTCAAGGGCGAGATCAACCTGATCTGGGCGAAGCGCACGATCATCGCCAGCGGCGGGGCGGGACAGCTTTTCCGCGAATCGACCAATCCCAAAGTCGCCACCGCCGATGGTCACGCCATGGCCTATCGCGCCGGCGCAGCGCTCCAGGACATGGAGATGGTCCAGTTTCATCCCACCACGCTTTATGTCGCCGGCGCCAGCCGCGCCCTTATTACCGAGGCCGTTCGCGGCGAAGGAGCGCATCTGGTCGATCGCAACGGATACCGGTTTATGAAGGATTATGACGCGGCCGCGGAATTGGCGCCCCGCGACGTTGTCAGCCGGGCCATCGTCCAGCAAATCCGCAAGACGAATTTCACCCACGTCTATCTGGACGTGCGGCATCTGGCGAGCGAGCCGTTCAAAGGCCGATTCCCGCAACTGACGCAGTTGCTCGAACAATTCGACATCAATCCCGCCCGCGATCTGATCCCCATCCATCCCGCGACGCACTACATGATCGGCGGCGTCGATTGCGACGAGCATGGCAAGACCTCCCTGCCGGGCCTTTACGCCGTGGGCGAAGCCGGTTGCAGCGGCCTGCACGGCGCCAACCGCCTGGCGAGCAATTCGCTGGTCGAGGGCCTGGTATTCGGCGCCCGCGCGGGAACCGATGCCGCGAATTGGGCCATGTCGCATGAGGTCAAGTTCCCCCATCACCTGGAATATCGAATCGCCCGCTCGACCCGAACGGAATTGGATTTGACCGACGTCAAAAGCTCGCTCCGCAGCATCATGTGGCGAAACTGCGCCATCGAACGCACCGGCGACCGCCTGTCCGAGACGCGCGAAATCATCGCCTTCTGGAGCCGCTACGTGATGGACAAAACCTTTACTCCCTCCGACATGGGCCAGGACGCCATCCCTGGCTGGGAGTTGCAGAACATGCTGACGGTCTGTTTTTTAATCGCCACCGCCGCCTACACGCGCACCGAGAGCCGCGGAGCGCACTTTCGCCTCGACTATCCCGACCGCGACGACGAGCACTGGCGGCTGCATCTATTGTGGAAAAGGCCGATGGAGACGCCGATCCCCAAGCCGGTGGATTAACCCAGTTGTATAAACACCCGTCACTTGCCTGCACGGGCGATTTCGGGCATATCATCGCTATGCGCAAATCCCGTGACCGCCAATTTACAGTGCTTATCGAGCGCGACGGCGCCGGTTGGTACGTGGCGAGCGTTCCGGAGTTTCCAGGCTGCCATACGCAGGCACGGTCCCTCGATAAGCTGATGACGCGTATTCGCGAGGCCATCGCATTGTGCCTGGAGGTGGAGCAGGGGGGGCCTCCATCGTCTGAATTCATCGGCGTCCAACGCATCGCCATATAAACATGTCCCGGCTACCCCGATTGCGAGGGCGTGATGTGCTTGCGGCGCTCCAATGCGCGGGATTTGTTGTCGTGCGAGTCAAGGGAAGTCATCACTTCTTGCGCCATGGCGACGGACGGGTAACAGTCGTGCCGCTGCATGCCGGCGAAACCATCGGGCCTGGATTATTCGGCAAAATCCTGCGGGATGCAGAGATGACCCGCGATGAATTTATTGAGTGGTTGCGCATCGCCTGACTATCGCTCTCATTGCCGAGTTTGCATCCTGCTTCTAGAATCCCTCCACACCAATGCCGCTTTCCATCGATCAACAGATTCAACTCCTCTCGCGCCGCTGCGAGCAAATCCTGAGCGAAGAGGATTTACGCCGCAAATTGCAGAACGGCGCCAAGACCGGCAAGCCGCTGCGGATCAAGTTCGGCATGGATCCCACCGCTCCCGATGTCACGCTCGGACACGCCGTTCCGCTCACCGTCATCCGCCAATTTCAGGAGTGGGGACACAAGGCGGTCCTGATCATCGGCGATTACACCGCCCGCGTCGGCGATCCTTCCGGCCGAAACGCCACCCGCCCCATCCTCAGCGGCCAGCAGATCGACGCCAACGCCAAAACCTATCTCTCCCAGGTCGGCAAAATCCTTCGGACCGATCCGGACCATCTGGAAGTCCGCTGGAATGGCGAATGGCTGGGGGCCATGAACCTGATCGACTTGATCAAGCTGGCCAGCAGAAAATCGGTCGCCCAAATGCTCGACCGCGACACTTTCAAGGAGCGATTCCAGTCCGGCGGCGACATCCGCATTCACGAATTCCTCTATCCGCTCCTGCAAGGCTGGGACAGCGTCGTCATCGACGCCGACGTCGAGATGGGCGGCAGCGATCAACTTTTCAATAACCTGGTCGGACGCGAATTCCAGAAAGAGGAAGGCAAGGAGCCGCAGGTGGTCATGGTCACGCCATTGCTCGTCGGCACCGACGGGCAAATGAAAATGTCCAAGAGCAAGGGGAACTACATCGCCGTGACCGATCCCCCGTCCGGGCCTGATGGAATGTTCGGAAAGATCATGAAACTGCCCGACCATCTTTTGGAGAACTATTACACGCTTCTAACCGACTTGCCCCCGGAGGAATTCAAGCCCGCCATTGCTGCCAACCCGCGCGATGCCAAGGCGAAACTCGCCAAGACGATCATCGCCTGGCTGCACGACGCCGCTTCCGCCGACGCCGCCGAGGCCCAATTCGTCAAGACCACGCACGGCGGCGTGCCCGATGAAATGCCGGAATTGTCCATTAAGCCCGGCCCGCTCAGGCTCCCGCCGATATTAGTGCAGGCCGGTTTTGCCTCCTCCAACAGCGAAGCTATACGCAAGATGAAGGAAGGCGCGGTGAAGATCGACGGTCAGAAAGTCACCGATTCCGCCAGGGAATATTCGTTCCAAAAACCGGCCGTGTTGCAATTGGGAAATCGAAAGTTTGTCAAGATTGTGCCCTTGGTCCCTTCTTCCGGTACGCTGGGAGACGGATCAACTTAGAAGGATGGATACATGTCTCGACAATGGCGTGTCGCGATCATCGGTACTGGCGTCGTCGGCACTTTGCACCTGCGGGCTATGGGGCAGTTGCCAAACTGTCAGGTCGTCGCGATCTGCGATCTGGACTGCGGCAAGGGCCGCCAAGCCCTGGACAAGACCAAGGTCTCCGTCCCCATCTACACCGATCTCAAGGAGATGCTCCACAAGGAAAAGTTGGATTCCGCTCACATCTGCACGCCCAGCGGCGATCACCTGATCCCGGCCATCACAACGATGGAGCGCGGATTGAACGTCCTGGTCGAAAAGCCGATGGAAATCCTGCCCGAGCGCGTTGACGAGATGATCGCGGCGGCGAAAAAATTCGGCGTCAGGCTTGCCGGCATATTCCAGAACCGCTGGGACGACGCCAACGCCGTTTTGCACGACGCCGTCAAGCAGGGACGATTTGGAAAAATCGCCTGGGCCGGCGCCATCACGCCCTGGTATCGCACCGATCAGTATTACGAGGAGGGCGGCTGGCGGGGAACGTGGAGATTCGACGGCGGCGGGGCGGTTATGAACCAGGGCGTTCACCAGGTCGATCTCATCCAGTGGATCGTAGGCCCCGTCAAAACCGTCAGCGCCTTCGCCTCCAGCCGAATCCATCCCAAAATCGAAGTTGAGGACACCCTCACCTGCGCATTGCAATTCGAGAGCGGCGCCTACGGAACGTTTGTCAGCACCACCGCCATGTGGCCCGGCGGGCACGTGCGCCTTGAAATCGGCGGCGAACTCGGCTCGGCCCTCAGCGAAAACGGGCTCAAACGGTTCGAGTTCAAAAACCCGCTTCCCGAGGACCAGCAACTGCTCGAACGCTATGGGCCCAACCGCGACAAAACCAGCGGCGGCGGTAAGGCGGCGACCGATATCGCCCTCGACCTCCATACGAAGAACATTCAGGCCGTCTATCAGGCTTGGGATCGCGGCCAGGACGCCGAAACCTCCGGCCCCGAAGCACGCAAGGCCGTCGCCATCATTCGCGCCATGTACGAATCCGCCCGAAAGAACGGCACGCCGGTCGATGTGAAGTAAAGGCGGGACAATTGCCGATTGCCGATTACCAATTGAAATGCGGAATGGATGAGTTTTCCTCTTACAATTGGCAATCGGCAATCGGCAATGAGATTCCTTGCCTCTTCGCGCCCGCATGCCGGAAGCGATAACCTATGCCCACCCTGCCCGTCATCGCCATCGTCGGCCGGCCCAACGTCGGAAAGAGCAGCCTGCTCAACAGCTTGGCGGGCAGACGCATCAGCATCGTCCAGGATACGCCCGGCGTCACCCGCGACCGCGTGTCCTATCCGCTTTTCGTCGATGGCCGATATGTCGAACTCGTGGACACTGGCGGATACGGTTTCGTCGATCCCAATCAATTGACGGAACACATCCAGCAGCAGATCGAGCTGGCGATGGCGCAGGCCAGCCTCGTCCTGCTGCTCGTGGACTGCCAGGCCGGTCTGACCGGCGGGGATGAGGAGATCGCCGCTCTGCTCCGCCGCCGGGGGATCAAAACCCTGCTCGTTGCCAACAAAGCCGACGGTCCCAAGGCGGATGCGGCGCTCGGCGAGTTCGCTCGCCTGGGATTTGGCACACCCATCGGAGTCTCCGCCCTGAACAATCGCAATCTCGACCAACTCCTGGCCGCCATCCGCCAGAACGTCGATCTTTCCAACGCTCCCACCGAAATGCCCGCCCCACAAATGATGCTGGCGATCGTCGGCAAACGAAACGCCGGCAAAAGCACCCTGGTCAACTCCATCGCCCAACTCTACGAAGGCGACCCGCAGCGCGTCATCGTTTCCGAAATCCCCGGCACCACGCGCGACAGCATCGACGTGCGCTTCGAAAAAGATGGCAAGACCCTCGTCGTCATCGATACTGCCGGCGTGCGAAAAAAACGCCGCATGGCCACCAACGACATCGAGTTCTACAGCTTCCACCGCGCCCAGCGTTCCATCCGCCGCGCCGACGTCGTCGTCATGCTCATCGACGGCCCCGAGCCGGTCAGCGACCCGGATAAAAAACTCTCGCAATACCTCGCTGAGCAGTTCAAGCCCGTGCTCCTGGTCATCAACAAGTGGGACCTGACGCTGCAGAAACTTCGCGAAAGCCGGAAAGACGTCGGCGACGCCTCCTTCGATGAGTCCCAGTTCATGGAGGAATTCCGCGAATATCTCGATCAGGAACTCAAGCAGATCGATTACGCCCCGATTGCGTTCATCACCGCCAAGGATGGTAAGAACGTCCAAATCGTCATCGACGCAGCCCAGCATTTATTCAAGCAGGCCAACACGCGCCTGACGACCGGGCAGCTCAACCGGGTCGTCCGCCAGATTTTGCAGGAAAAACACCCCAGCACTCCCAGCGGCCGCAAGGCGCGGATCTATTACGCCACCCAATCCGCCGTCGCCCCGCCCACCATCGTTCTCTTTGTGAATAATCCGAAGTTTCTCGATCAGGCCTATCAGCGCTTCATGATCAACCGTTTCCGCGAGTTGCTTCCCTATCCAGAAGTTCCCATCCGTCTAGTCATCCGCGGCCGCCAATCCCGCAAGGCCGCTCCATCCCTGGACGAGGCCAGCGACGAGCAGATCGAAAAACTTTCCTGACGATTGGGCGTCTTACCTTGTCGAGCATTCCCGAAAAGATTACCGCGAAGAAGCGAAGCAGCGAAGTTGCGCGAAGAAAAACTAGAGCATCTTCACCTCATTCGTAGCGCATTTGCAGAACCTTGCGCTTGCGCGATGCGCTGCACGGTCATATTCTC
>Ga0209415_10004691_pt1 | contig 24942 bp, 21 predicted proteins | sample PeaSoiSIISIP2007_FD_187696 | JGI IMG/M metagenome (GOLD analysis project Ga0209415, IMG submission 187696) | Peat soil microbial communities from Weissenstadt, Germany - SII-SIP-2007 (SPAdes) (version 2) | ecosystem: Environmental > Terrestrial > Soil > Wetlands > Peat | place: Germany... | reverse complement strand
TCGTCATCGGCAGCCAGAAGCTGGCGCTGGCCGCCGACCCGTCGGGCATCGCCGAAGCCGTGTCCCGGCTCGGGATGCCGGTCTATCTGTCCGGCATGGCGCGCGGGCTGCTCGGGCGAGATCACCCGCTGCAGATGCACCATCAGCGCCGGCAGGCGCTGCGCGAGGCCGACTGCGTTCTCCTCGCCGGCGTACCGTGCGACTTCCGCCTCGACTACGGCCGGCACGTCCGGCGCTCCAGCACCTTGATCGCCGCCAATCGCAGCGCCCGGGACGCGCGCCTAAACCGCCGCCCCGACATCGCGGCGATCGGCGATGCCGGAGATGTCCTGGTGCGTCTCGCCGCCCGATGCGGAGGCGCCGGCGCACGCCTCGACGAGTGGATCGCCGGGCTGCGCGCCCGCGATCGTGTGCGCGAGGCCGAGATCGAGCGACAGGCCAACGCCGCGGGCGAGCACGTCAACCCGATCGCGCTGCTGCGCGCCGTCGATCGCGCGGCGAGCGACAGCGCGGTATTCGTTGCCGACGGCGGCGATTTCGTCGCCACCGCGTCCTATATCGTGCAGCCGCGCGGCCCGCGCGCCTGGCTCGATCCCGGCGTCTTCGGCACCCTCGGGGTCGGCGCCGGCTTTGCGCTCGGGGCGGCGCTCTGCCGCCCCGACGCCGAGGTCTGGGTGCTCTATGGCGATGGCGCCTGCGGCTGGAGCCTCGCAGAGTTCGATACCTTCGTGCGCCACCGCATCCCGGTGATCGCGATCGTCGGCAATGACGCGTCGTGGACCCAGATCGCCCGCGAGCAGGTCAAGATGCTGCACGACGACGTCGGCACCGTGCTCGCCCGCACCGCCTACCACGAGGTCGCGGCGGGCTTCGGAGCCGAAGGCATCCTGGTGAGGACGACCGCCGAGGTTCCCGACGCGCTTACCCGCGCCCGCGCCGCCGCCCGGGCGGGCAAGCCGGTCCTCGTCAACGTCTGGCTCGACCGCACCGACTTTCGCGAGGGCTCGCTTTCGATGTGAGTCGGCTCAGGCCGCGCTTGCGGCGAACGGCTTGAGATGGTCCGCCAGCGCCTTCTGAAAGGCGGGCCGCGCCTCGCAGCGCTCCTGGTACGCCTTCAGCGCCGGTCGCTCGGACACGATGTCGGTGTGGCGCAGGATGCGCAGCACGGTGGTCATCAGCAGGTCGCCGGCGGTGAACCGGTCCTCGAGATAGTCGCGGCCGCCGAGCCAGTCCTGCAGTGCCCCGAGCCGCTTGTGCACGGCCGCCAGCGCCGTCGGCCGGCGCGCCGCCGCCCACTCCGCGCCGGCATGGAAGAGGTCGAGCTCGGTGAGGACCTGGATCGCGGGTTCGACCGAGTTCAACGCAGCGAACATCCACGCGGTGGTGCGTGACCGTCCGTTCGGCTCGGACGGCATCAGCGATTCGGACCGTTCGGCGATGTGGAGCACGATGGCGCCCGACTCGAACAGCTTGAGCTCGTCGGTCTCGATGGCGGGGACCTGGCCGAACGGTTGCAGCACGCGATAGGCGGCTGTCGTCAGATCCTCACGTCCGATCAAGCTCTCCCGATAGGGGATGCCCGCCTCCTCGAGCGCCCAGCGCACGCGAAGGTCGCGCACCAGGCCCTGCGCAAAGGGCGGCACCTTGCGGAATGCACTCAACGTGACCATCGCGGTTCTCCTTGTCTTTGCAAAGCAATTCTCAGGACGCGGCCGCGTCCACCAGGCTCGCCCGCCGGGTCCGCCCGTCGTCCTCGTAGCGGTCGTGGCGCTTCACCCAGTCGGTAAGGTTGCCATTCTTCGTCTCGTTGCGCCCTTTGGGCACCACATCGAGCCAGAGAGAAAATGACGTTCCAGCTTGTCGAGCGCCCCGTTCCAGCCCTGCTCGTGGCTGCGGCGGCTGTCCTCGTCGTGCAGACGCGAATGGGTGAAGATGAGCTCGGTGCCTCCCGCAATGGGGCGAAGATCGATCTCGACGAGGGACTCGCCGGGATCCTCTGCGCCTGCCCAGCGCCAGCTCATCGCCAGCCGCTCGGGCCTCGCGACCTCGAGATATTCGCCGCTACTCTCGTGCTGGCTGCCGTCGAGCATGCGGAAGCGGACCCGGAAGCGGCCGCCGATGCGCACATCGGTCTCGGCCAGCACCACCGGGCCGCCGTCGGGACCCCACCAGGAGGCGATTCCCTCCGGCGTGGTGAGCGCGTCGAAGACGATCGACGGGCGCGCCGCGATCCGGCGGACGAGGGTGAGGCTGGTCACCGTTCGGCCTCCCTCGCCTTGGCTTCCCGGCTCTCGGCGTAGGCGGCGAGCCGATCGAGGCTGGCCGACCAGAAGCGCTCATAGCGGCGCAGCCAATCCATCGCTTCCCTCATGGGTTCCGGGGCGAGCCGCACCGTCACGGTCCGCCCCACCTTCGATCGCGTGACGAGCGCGGCATCCTCGAGCACGTCGAGATGCTTCATCACCGTCGGCAGCTTGATCGCGAACGGCTTCGCCAGCTCGCTCACCGAAGCGCTTTCGCGCTCGAGCCGCGCGAGGATCGCTCGCCGCGTCGGATCGACGAGCGCTGCAAAGGTCCGGTCGAGCTGTTCGCGATGGTTCACCATGTGGTGAAGTATTGGCCCCGATCGCCGGTTTGTCAACCCCGTGCGGCCCGGGATCTGCCCGGGATCCGGCATTCCTGGGGGACGCCGGCGAGTGCCGCAACTCGACTGCCCCGTGCTGCGCTGCGCCGCGAGAATGCGGCTCTGCCGTAATGGGTCGATCCAGGCTAAGCTCGAGGACATGGATGTCGGAGCCTGGCTCGAAGCGTTGGGACTCGGGCAATACGCCAGCGCGTTTGCCGAGCACGACATCGATGTTGCCGTTCTCTCCCAATTGTCCGATTCGGACCTGAGAGAGCTCGGCGTCGCCTCGCTCGGCCACCGCAAGAAATTGCTGGCCGCGATCGCCGCATCCGGAACGACTGCCGCGCTGCCGCCGTCGACCGCCGCCACGCCGTCCGGCGACCGGCGTCAGGTCACCATCCTGTTTGCCGATCTGTGCGGCTTTACCGCCCTGTCTCGATCGCTCGACCCGGAGGAGCTGCGCGACCTGGTGGGCCGCTACACCGAGCTCGTAGACGGTCTCGTCAGCGCGTTCGGCGGCACCGTCGACAAGCACATCGGCGATGCCGTCATGGCGCTGTTCGGGGCGCCCGTGGCGCATGACGACGATCCCCTGCGGGCGGCGCGGGCCGCCCTCGATATTCACGCAGCGCTCGGCCGGTTGAGCGAGACCGTGGGGCGCCCGCTGCAGGCGCATGTCGGGATTGCGAGCGGCGAGGTGGTGGCCGGCGCCTTCGCCCGCGCCGGCTTTCGGGACTATTCGGTGCTCGGAGATTCGGTGAACCTCGCGGCGCGCCTGGTGGGCGCCGCCGGTCCCGGGCAGACCCTGATCTCCGACGGCGTGTACCGCGCACTTTCGGGGCGCGCGCTCTGCGATGCGCTCGGTGACATGCCGTTCAAGGGGATCGAGGGGCCGGTGCGCGTCTGGCGCTTGCGTGACATTCTTGGCGAGCCGGCGGCAGGCAGCCGGAGCCCGTTCGTCGGGCGTCAGTCGGAGCTCGGGCAGTTCAAGGAGCTCCTGGGCGCCTGTCTGAGCCGGCGCATCGGACAGGTCGTCTACGTGCGCGGCGAGGCCGGGATCGGAAAGACACGGCTGGTCGAGGAGATGCGCCGGGCGGCCGAGGCGCAGGGCTTCGCAGTGCATCGTGTCCTGGTGCTGGACTTCGGCGTGGGCAAAGGCCAGGACCCGATCGGCGCGATCACGCGCAGCCTGCTCGACCTGCCCGCCGGCTGCGCGGACGACGAGCGCCGGGCGGCGGCCGAGCGTGCGGCGCAGGCGGGAGTCGTTGCCGCCGACCGGCTGGTGTTCCTCTACGATCTTCTCGACCTGCCTCTGTCCGGCGAATGGCGTGCGCTCTACGACGCCATGGACAACGCCGCCCGCAACCGGGGCAAGCGGGCGCTCGTGGGCACGCTCACGGAAAATGCCTGCCGCCGTGCGCCCGTCATGATCATCATCGAGGACGTGCACTGGGCGGATCCGCAGGTCGTCGGCTATCTGGCGGTGGTCGCCACGGCCATCACCAACGGGCCGGCCCTGGTCACGATGACGTCGCGTGTGGAGGGCGATCCGCTCGACGCCGCATGGCGTGCGAGCTGCCGCGGTACGCCCTTCGTCACCATTGATCTCGGGCCGCTGCGTCAGGAGGAGGCGCTGAGCCTCGCCGGCAGCTTCATCGATGCGACGCAGCGCCTGGCGCTGGCTTGCGTCGCCCGGGCGGGCGGCAACCCGCTCTTTCTGGAACAGCTCCTGCACAACGCCGAGGAGGGCAGCGGGGATGCGGTTCCGGCATCGATCCAGAGCCTGGTGCTCGCCCGCATGGATCGGCTGGCCCCGGCTGACCGGCAGGCGCTTCAGGCCGCGTCGATCATCGGACAGCGCTTCGCCTTGCCGCTTCTCCGGCGCATGATCGGCGCACCGGACTACGCCTGCGGCGGACTCGTCGGCCATGCGCTGGTCCTGCCGGAAGGCGACGAATTCCTGTTCGCCCACGCCCTCATACAGGAGGGAGTCTACTCCTCGGTGCTCAAGGCGCGGCGCCGCGAGCTGCACCTCATCGCGGCCGAGTGGTTTGCCGCCACCGATCCGATGCTGCGCGCGCAGCATCTCGATCGTGCGCAGGATGGGCGCGCGCCGGGCGCCTATCTCACAGCGGCGACCGCGCAGCGTTCGTCCCATCAGGCCGAGGTTGCGCTGCGCCTGATCGAGCGGGGTCTCGAGATCGTGCGGGACGACGCCGAGCGCCACGCCATGATGCTTCTGAAGGGTGAGCTGCAGAGTGATCTCGGCGACATCGGCGCGTCGACTGCGATCTACCGGGAGGCGGTTGCGGCCGCGCCCGACGACGTCGCTCTGTGCCGGGCGCAGCTCGGTCTCGCCGAAGGTCTGCGGGTTTCCGAAGGGCTCACCGAGGCGCTCGCGCTGCTCGAGCCGGCGCAGGAGAAGGCCGAGCGCCACGATCTCGTGGCGGAGCTCGCGCGCCTCCATCATCTGCGCGGCAATATTCTTTTTCCCATCGGGGACATCGATGGCTGCCGGAAGGAGCACGAGCTCGGCCTCATGTACGCCCAGCGCTCCGGCTCGCCCGAGGCGGAGGCGCGCGCCCTCGGCGGACTGGCCGATGCCGCCTACGCGCAGGGCCGCATGCGGACCGCGTTTGCGAATTTCAGCCGCTGCGTCGAGCTCAGTCGCGAGCACGGATTTGGCCGCATCGAGGTGGCGAACCGGTCCATGGTCGGTTTCAGCCGCCTCTACCTCGACCAGCCGCGGCAGGCGCGCGACGACAGTGCCGCCACGGTGCGCGCCGCCGCGCTGGTCAGCCAGCCCCGCGCCGAGCTGCTCGGCGAGACGATCGGCGTTTTCGCCTGCTACGAGCTTGGGTCGTATGACGAGATGGAGCTTCATCTCCAACGTGAGATGCGGCTCATCAGCCAGCTCGGCGCGCGCCGGTTCGAGGCGCAGAACCTGGAGATGCAGGCTCGTCGCCTGCTCGACTGCGGCCGGCGCGCCGATGCGGTCGCGCGATTGCGCGAGGCGCTGGCGATCTGCCGTGACGTCGGAATGCAGTTCTGCGGGCCGAAGGTGCACAGCGCGCTGAGCCGTGCATCGGAGTCCGCAGTCGAGCGCGACCGCCTTCTCGCCGAGGGCGAACATCTGCTGCGTCGCGGCGCGGTCGGTCACAACCATCTGTGGTTCTATCGCGACGCCATCGAGGCGATGCTGACCGCCGGTGACGCGCCGGGCGCGCTGCGCCATGTCGATTTGCTCGAACAGTACGCCCGGGCCGAGCCCCTGCCGTGGTCGGACCTCTTTGCCCGCCCGCGGCCGCGCGTTGGCTCACGCGTTGGATGGATCCGCCGACGACGCCGCGCGGCGCGAGCTCGCCCGCGTCCGCGCCCGCCTGCTGGACGCCGGGCTCCGTGCATTCCTGTCTCCGGTCGAAGCGGCCCTTGCCCGCTGAACCTCGGCCGACCGTGGCCAGATGATCCTCGCTGCCCGCGTTGAAGTCGCTGCACTGAAACCGACCTGGTTCCGCGTGGTCACTGTCGTCGGTTGCCGAGGACGACCATCATGCGCCGCCCGGATTCGGCCATCCACCTCGTTGATTTCCTTCAAGCTTCCGAGCGCGGATGCGCGGGTCGAGCCAAGCCGACGCCGCGCGCGAGCAGCCAGAGTTGTATCCGTCCAAGCCAGCTTTGTTGTGGCGTAGCGGATCCTGATGGATTATCGTGACACTTCTCGATGTGGTTGGAAATGGGCGAAGGCTCCTGACGGCGGCCACGACCCCGCCGGTCATGCGCCCGCTCGATCAAGAAGAAAAGGCCGCGCCGGAACGAACCGGATCGTTGGACCGACGCTTCATCGTCGATCCGACCGGACAACCAGGGGGACGAAACATGCTCGGGATTTTCCTGCGCTCGCTGCTCGCGTGCGCCGCCGCGGCGCTGTCCGCTCTTTCCGCCCAGGCCGCCGAGACCATCAAGATCGCCTATACGGATCCCCTGTCCGGGCCATTCGCCCAGGTCGGGGTGCAAAATCTCCAGCAGATGCAGTACATCATCGACTACATCAATGCCAAGGGAGGCGCGCTGGGCCGCAAGCTCGAGCTGGTCAGCTTCGACAACAAGTCGCAGCCCGCCGAGGAGCTGATCGCGCTCAAGACCATCACCGACCAGAATATTCCGGTGGTGATGCAGTGCTCCGGCTCGAACATCGCCGCCGCCCTGATCGACGCCATCGAGAAGCACAACGATCGCAATCCCGACAATCGCGTCGTCTATCTCAATTGCGGCGCGGTGGCGACCGAGCTGACCAACGAGAAATGCAGCTTCTGGCACTTCCGCTTCGATGCCCACGTCGGCATGAAGGCCGCCATGCTGGTGCGCGCGCTGGCGCCCGATGAGAAGAAGGTCTATCTGCTGAACCAGGACTATCTGTTCGGCCAGTCGGTGCAGCGCGACGTCAGGACATTCCTGGCGAAATACCGGCCCGACGCCCAGATCGTCGGCGATGAGCTGATCCCGCTCGGCAAGGTCAAGGATTTCTCGCCCTACATCTCCAAGATCAAGGCCTCCGGCGCGCAGGCCTTGATCACCGGCAACTGGGGCCCCGACATGTCGCTGCTCATCAGGGCCGGCATGGAGGCCGGGATCGACGTGAAGTACTACACGCTCTATGCGCATCTCGGCGGCGGGCCGACGGCGATCGGTCCGGCCGGCGACGGCAAGGTTTACGCGATCCAGGCGTTCAACGAGAACGTCGCCGTCGAGACCGGGAATGCCGAGCTGGAAAACTGGACCCGCGAGTTCCGCGCCACCCACGATTTCGACTTCTACGGCGCCGGCTTTCGCACCATCTTCGAGTTCATCCAGGCCGCCTTCAACAAGGCCGGCTCGACCGACCCGGTGAAACTCGCCGAGGCGCTGGAAGGCATGACGCTGACCGACATGGCCGGACACCAGGTCACGATGCGCAAGGATGACCACCAACTGCTGTCCGAATATTTCGCCGCGGTGTTCGCCAAGGGCGTCAAGTACGACTCCGAGAAGACCGGGCTCGGCTGGAAGACCGTCACCACGGCCGAAGGCAAGGACCTCGCCCAACCGACGACCTGCCAGATGCGGCGTCCATCGAGCTGAGCCGGTTGCCGTGCGAGCCCCGCCGGGGCTCCCCGGTCGGGACGAATGCAAGGCTGACCGGCCCGCCGCGGAGCGTGTGATTCGATGGAGCTGATCCTCGTCACCCTGCTCAACGGCCTCGTCTACGGCATGCTGCTGTTCATGCTTGCGAGCGGGCTGACGCTGATCTTCAGCATGATGGGCGTGCTCAATTTCGCGCACGCCAGCATGTACATGATCGGCGCCTACCTGGCCTTTCAAATCAGTCAGGCCATCGGCTTCTGGCCGGCGCTGATCATCGCCCCGGCGCTGTGCGGCGTCATCGGCGCCGCCATCGAGATGTACGGCCTGCGCAAGGCGCACCGCAACGGCCACGTCGCCGAGCTGCTGTTCACCTTCGGGATCGCCTTCCTCATCGAGAAGGGCGTTCAGATGATCTGGGGTCTGGCGCCGGTGCCATACCGGGTCCCCTCGGCGCTCGATTTCGCGCTGTTCACGATCTACGGAACCAATTTCCACGCCTACCGCGGCTTCATGCTGCTGATCTCGATGCTCATGTTCCTCGCGATCAGGCTGCTGCTCACGCGAACCCGCGTCGGCCTGATCATCCAGGCCTCCCTGACCAATCCCGAGATGGTCGGCGCGCTCGGCCACAACGTGCCGCGGGTGTTCACCACGGTCTTTGCCGGCGGCTCGGCGCTGGCTGGGCTCGCCGGCGTGATCGGCGGCAACTATCTGGTCACCGAGCCGGCGATGGCATTCACGATGGGACCGATCGTCTTCGTTGTCGTCGTGTTCGGCGGGCTCGGATCGCTGGCCGGCTGCTTCATCGCCTCCCTGGTCATGGGTCTGGTGCAATCGTTCGCCGTGGTCTTCGACGTATCGCTCGCCGATCTGCTGGCGCGTCTCGGCATCGTGGTGACCGCGCGAACGCCGTTGGCGGAGGTCCTCACGGTGCCGCTGCCGCGTATCGCGGCGCTGCTTCCGTTCCTGCTGCTGGTCCTGATCCTGGTGTTCAAGCCGCGGGGACTGATGGGGACGCGCGACACATGATCGCCGCGGTCGTTCGCCGGGTGGGCATCATGGCCGGCGATCCCGGGATTCGCGCCGCGGCCAGGCGCTGCTGGCCTTGGGTCGCCCTGCTCGCCTTCACGATCGTCCTGCCGTGGCTGTTCTATGACTGGAGCAAGGGCCGGCATGCGGGGTTTGTCGTCTCGCTGCTGAGCCAGATCGGCCTGATGATCATCTTCGCGCTGTCCTTCAACATGCAGATGGGTCAGGCCGGACTGCTGTCGTTCGGTCACGCCGTCTATCTCGGGCTCGGCGGCTACGTCACCATTCATGCGATCAACGCGGTCGGCGCCGGCCGGCTGTGGCTGCCGATGGAGCTGATGCCGCTGGTCGGCGGGTTCTCCGGCCTGCTGTTCGCCATCGTCTTCGGCTGGATGGCGACCAAGCAGCGCGGCACCGCCTACGCCATGATCACGCTCGGGCTGGGCGAGCTGGTCGGCGCCGCCGCCGTGATGTTCAACGGCTTTTTCGGCGGTGAAGGCGGCATCACCGCCAACCGCATCTTGAAGACCAGCCTGTTCGGCCTGAGCTACGGGCCGAGCATCCAGGTCTACTATCTGATCCTGGCCTGGACCGCGGTCTCCGTCGTGGCGATGCTGCTGCTGACCCAGGTTCCGCTCGGCCGCATGGCCAATGCGTGTCGGGACAATTTCGAGCGCGCGCAGTTCGTCGGCTACGACCCGCGGATGGTGCGTTTCTACCAGTGCGCACTGTCCGGCTTCTTTGCCGGCATCGCCGGCGCGCTCTATGCGGTCGACTACGAGATCGTGACGTTCGACGCGGTCGGCAGCATCCTGTCGGCCAATGCGCTGCTGATGACCTTCATCGGCGGCATCGGCGTGTTCTGGGGGCCGATCGTGGGCGCCGTCCTGATCACGCTGCTGCAGAGCTGGATGAGCCTGATATCGAATGCCTGGCTGATCTATGTCGCAGTCCTGTTCATCGTGATGGTGATCTACGCGCCGGGCGGCATCGCCGGATTGATCATGGCGCACGTGCCGATCTGGCGGGCCGGCCGGTTGCCGGCGCTCGCCCTCCCCTACCTGCGCATCGGCCCGCCGGCGCTCATCGGGGCGGCCGGCTTCGCCGGGCTGGTCGAGCTCACGTATTTCGTCACGATCGGCAGCGGCCAAGGCAAGTCGCTCAGCGTCTTGCACCAGGCGATCGACGCCGGCTCCGCCCGGCCATGGCTCCTGGCATCGACGTTGTTCGTTGCCGGCACCGGGATTGCACTGAGCCAGCGGCGCGCCTTTGCGGCGGCCTGGGACGCGGTCGGCGAGCAGATCCGGATGAAGGAACGGAGCCGATGACGACGCCTGCCGCCGTCGTCCTGCGCGACGTCCACAAGAGCTTCGGGCTCACCAAGATCATCCATGGCGTGAGCCTGGAGATCCCGCGCGGTCAACGCCATGCCATCATCGGTCCGAACGGCGCGGGCAAGACGACGTTGTTCAACATGATCTCCAACCGGGTGTCGGCGACCAGCGGCGAGATCGAGCTCAACGGACGCCCGGTGCACAACCTGCCACCGCACGAGATCAACCGGCTGGGTCTGTCGCGGAGCTTCCAGACCACCTCGCTGTTCCACCGGCTTTCGGTGTTCGAGAACGTCCGCTGTGCCCTGTTGTGGTCGCGCGGCTACGGATATTCGATCCGCCACCTGCTCTGGCGCCAGCACGACCTCAATGCGGCGGCGGAACGGCTGCTCGATCGCCTCAATCTCCGGGACCGGCGCGACGTCGCCGCGGGCCTGCTGTCCTATGCCGAGCAGCGCGCTCTCGAGATCGGCATCACCATCGCGGGCGGCGCCGACGTCATCCTGCTGGACGAGCCGACGGCCGGCATGAACCGCACCGAGGCCGATCGCGCGGTGGCGCTCATCCGCCAGATCACCGAGGGCAAGACGCTGGTGATGGTCGAGCACGACATGAACGTCGTGTTCGATCTCGCCGATGTGGTCAGCGTCCTGGTGTACGGCCGGATCATCGCCAGCGACGTTCCGGCGCGGGTTCGCGCCGATCCCCAGGTTCGGGAAGCCTATCTGGGCACCAAGGCGGCGTGATGCTCGAGCTCGCCGACGTGCACGCCTACTACGGCAAGAGCCACATCCTGCAGGGCGTCGATCTCGACGTGGCGGCCGGCGAGATCGTGAGCCTGCTGGGCCGCAACGGCGTCGGCCGGTCGACCACCTGCAAGGCCATCATGGGACTGGTTCCGGCGCACGGCTCGATCGCCTACCGCGGCCGCCAGATCGTCGGTCTGCGCGCCGACCAGATCGCCCACCTCGGGCTCGGCTATGTCCCCGAGGACCGGCAGATCTTCCCCACGCTCACGGTGCGCCAGAATCTCGAGCTCGGCCTCAAGCGGACCGGCCGCTGCGGACGCTGGACCTTCGACGACATGTTCGACCGGTTTCCCAACCTGCGTGAACGGCAGCACAATGCGGCCGGTGTGCTCTCGGGCGGCGAGCAGCAGATGCTGACCATCTGCCGGACGCTGATGGGCGATCCCGACCTCATCATCATCGACGAGCCGACCGAGGGGCTGGCACCGAAGCTGGTCGAGCAGGTGGGAGAGCTGCTGGGCGAGATCGCGAGCCGGAGCGTCGCCATTCTGCTGGTCGAGCAGAAGCTCACCATCGCGCTTCACGTCTCCCACCGGCTCTACATCATGGGCCACGGCCAGATCGTATTCGAAGGGACGCCCGCTCAATTCGCGGCAAGCGATTCCGTGCGGCAGCAGTGGCTGGAGGTCTGAGCCGTCCGCGGGCGGACCCGCTCACGGCTTGAGATGCTTCTCGAACCACTCCAATGCCAGCCTGTGCGCCTGAAGCTGTGACGTGCCGTAGATGCCGTAGTGCGTAATGTCGGGGATGACGACCATGTTCTTCTTCGTGCCCTTGAAGCTGTCGTAGGCGCTGATGACGGTGCGGTTGTCGAACAGCTCCTCGTTGCCGGCGAGCACGATCTGCATGGCGCAGTCGGGCGCGAGGCCCATGGCGTCGGCCGGCGAGTAGGTCAGAAACTGTTCGCTGATGGGAGCGCCGTGCAGATTGCCGACGACGACCTCGCCGGGCTTCGGATATCCGAGCTCGCCGCGCGCCCGCCGCGTGCCCTGGTCATGCGCGATCCGCTCGAAGCCATGGAATTCGAGCGGGCCGACCTGGCTGTGCACGGCCTTGACGCGATGGTCGTGCCCGGCGACGTAGACGACGAGGCCGCCGGCAAAGCTCGTGCCCCACAGGCCGAGGCGGCCGGGATCGCTCTGCGGTTCGCCTTGAACCCAATGAATGGCGTTGAACCAATCGGCCGCCTCGGCCAGCGGATCGACGATCTCGCGCAGTGCCGTGACTTCGGCGATGAAACGGTTGTCGGACTGCTACGCCGGCGCCGGTCCGGTGAGGATCACGCGCGCATCGCTGTCGCCCCAGCCGCGGTAATCGAAGGCCACGACGAGATAGCCGGCCTTGGCAAAGGCGAGCGCATCGGCACGCAACATGGCCGCGGTGCCGCCCCAGCCATGGGCCATGATGATGGTGGGGAGCTTCTGCTCCGCGGCCGCACGGGGCGAGAAGATCTGCGCCGCCATTCGCGTGCCTTCGCTCCAGATCGTGGCCTTGCGGACGCTGACGTCGTCCAACTCTTGCGCAAACGCAACGGCCGTGAGCGAGACGAGCACGACAACGGCCAGAGCGATGGTCCTCGAGCGCATTTTCATCGCACGTGATTCCTCGAGCTAATTCCGGACGCGGAATTGTAGCCCGGATGGAGCCACAAGGGCGTCACGCCCGTCTTCGACGGGCCATGGCGAAATCCGGGAGCGGCCGTGCCGCATGTCTGATGCCGCCCCCGCATTCCGCTACGCGCCGCTCCCTCCGCCGCCAAGCGAAGGGCGAGGTCCGAAACGGCGACATAGACATGATCCTGGTCGACCGCAGAGCCCCATTGCACGCCGGCCAGGGCCCCGCCACGGCCGACGCGTCGCTGCCAGAGGATCGCGCCTGCCGGTCGGGATCGATGGCGCGCACCATCCCGGACTTCTGGCCGGCGACCAGGGCGCGGCGGCCGTTCGCAAGATCGACCAGAACCGGCGACGAGCCGAAATCCAGATCCGGTCCCTGCGCCTGAGGACAGTTGGTCCGGTCGGCGCCGACGCAGGCGACCGTGTAGGCATCGCCCGCCGTCATCTGGCGCGACCATGCGAGCTCGCCCGTCTCCATGCGAAATGCCAGAAACGCGTCCGAAGTGTCCGCTCACTTCCTCATAGGAGGACACCGGCACGTAGAGGATCCCGGCGGCGAGTGCCGGCGCGCCGGTGACCATGGCGGCGCGGTGCGGCTCGACGCGGGTTGTCCAGCGCAGCTTGCCGGTCAGCGCGTCGACTGCGAATGCGTTGCCGCGCTGGTCGCCGAAATAGGCCGACCAGCCGCCTTTGTTCTCACCGATGGTGATCGCCGTGCGCACGCTGAAACCCGGACATTGTCGAGCGCACCCGGCGTCTGGCCATGGAACGCCGCCTCCCAGAATATCAGAATTCAACCTGCATGCGGTCGATCTGCCGAATCGCGCCAGGCAAGAGGCGCGGGAATTCGCCGACCAGTGTGGCGTTCGGCGCCAGCCGCGCGATCGTCGCGAGAGTCTCCTCCATTTCGGCCCGGGCGAGCGCTTCTCCGACGCAGCGGTGCGCACCCGCGCCGAAGATCGGATGCCATTTCGGATGATCGGTGCGGAAAATGTCGAAACGATCAGGATCCGCGTAGGCCTCCGGGTCCCGCAGCGCCGACAGAACCGATATGGCGACCGGCGTGCCCGGTGGAATGCGATACCCGTCGATGTCGAACTCCTTGACGGCGATCCGCGGGATGCCTGAAATCACCGGATCGAAGCGGAGCCCTTCGTCGACGACACCGCGCTTGCGTCCGTCCGGGTCCGCGCAGAATGCGCGCCACTGATCCTGATGGCGCAACAGATGCGCGAGCGTCATGCACAGAGAGCCGCGTGTCGTGTCGGAGCCCGCGAGGATCAAGCCGACGATCTGGGTACGGATTTCGACCTCGCTGAGCTCGCCCTGGCTCGCCGTCGCCTGGACGTAATCGGAGAGGAAGTCCTGTCGGGGTGATGCGCGCCGGTCGGCGAGCAGACCCGAGACGTAGGCGTTGAAGGCGACCAGGCTGGACTCGATTTTCTCGCGTTTTTCCAGATCGATGAAGCCCAGAGCCTCGGCGGTATCCGCTATCCACCGCATGAAGACCGGCAGGTCGGCGCGGGGGATCCCGAGGATGTCGGCGATGATGCGGGCCGGAAGCTGCGCCGCGATCTCGTTCACGAAATCGATCGGGCCCCGTCCGATCCGTTCCTGCACGAGCTCGGCGGCGAGCGCCGCCGCCTTGGGACGCATGGCATCCATCAGCTTGAATGCGAATGTCCGGGACACCGGCGCCCGGCGGCGCATATGGATGTCGCCATTGGAGAAGAGCATGCTGGCGCTGATGAAATCGAAGATCGGCCCGGAGGTGATGCCTTGCATCAACTTGGTTTCCGTCTCGATCTGCCGCGTGACGTCCCGGGTGATCAGATCGATATGCCGGTAGGCCAGAGCGAAGACGACCCCCATCTGGCTGCGGGCGATCGGCGCCCGGGCTCGAAGCTCGGCCAAGTAGGCGTGAGCGTCCCGACTCCCGTCCGGATCGGGCAGAAACTCCGGGGCGTCGGCAATCGAATGGCTTGACATCCTCAGCTCCTCCGAGCGCGCTGCCGCCCGATACTACAGCGAATTGACTCGGGACTGTAGATGGGCCCAAAGGCCGAATATATGAACTGGATGCGCTGTAGCGCGACGCGCGCCCGGCTGGATATTGCGATCCTGAATCGAAGCAATTGAGAAGGCCTCACGCAACCTCCGTCTTCACCACGCCCTCCGCATGCAGGCTGCGGATCTCGCCTTCGCCGCAGCCGATCTCGCGCAGCACCTGGTCCGTGTGCTCGCCGAGGAGCGGCGTCGGCAGGCCGGCCGAATCGTGCGTGTCGGCGAACCGGACCAGCCGCCAGGCGACCCGCAGCTCGCCGGCCTTGGCGTGCCGGCGGACCGCGACCATGTCGTTGGCGGTCGCGTGCGGATCGTCGAGGAAGATCTCGGCGGCGGCTGCCGGCACCTCGCTGCACGGAACGCCCGCCGCCTTCAGGGCCGCAAGGGTCTCGCCGAGGGAACGTCGGGCGATCACCGCCGCAAGCTCGAGCGCGAAGGGCGTCGTGTTGGGATGCCGCCCCTTGGCCGGCTGCAGCGCCGCCGGATCCGGCGTGGTGAACCCGGCAATCGCGCACATCGCGCGGCGGGCTTCGTCGCTCTCGGCCACCACGTAGACCCACCCGTCGCGCAACCGGTAGAGCCGGTGGAACGGTCCGAGACCGTGCTGCTCCTTGTCGGCCAGCGGCCGCTCGGCCCTCCCCGCGTGGCGCGTGAACCAGGCCGAGCTCAGCACGATGCCGCCGCCGAGCAGATCGCTCTCGACGCGCTGCCCAATCCCGGAGCGGCCGCGCACGAACAGCGCCAGGATGGTGCCCAGCGCGCCCATCGCGCCGGTGGTGATGTCGGTCGGCGCAAGCTGCGCGGGGAACACCGGCGGATTGTCCGGCCCCCCCTGCGCGCGCTCGAGACCCATCAGCGCCTGCGCCAGGGGATCGATGCCGGGACGCTTGGCGTAGGGTCCGGTCCAGCCGTAGCCGGTCAGATGCGTCTCGATGAGCCGCGGGTTGACGGCCGGCCCGATCCCCATGCGCCCAGTCGCGTGCGGACGCAGGTTGGCGACCAGCGCATCGGCGGAGGCGGCGATTCGCTGGACGATCCGCTTGCCGGCATCGATCCCGGTATCGACGCAGACCGAGCGTTTGTTGAAGTTCACGCTGTAGAAATAGGTCCGCCCGATCGGCCGCGACATGTCGCCGGCCGGCGGCTCGAGCTTGATCACATCGGCGCCGAGGTCGGCGAGGATGCGCCCCGTGGTCGGCCCGGCGATCAGATTGGTGATCTCGAGGATGCGGATGCCGGCGAGCGGCGGCGGATCGGTTGCGTCGGGCGGCATCGATGCGGCGGATGACGACGCCATGATTGGCATATCGATTGCGGCCAGCAGCGCCGCGGCCCGCGGGCCGGCGACACGGCCCGGTGTCCTTTCGAGACGGATCGGCACGCCCATCTGCATCACCGGCCCGACGGCAGGATCGTCCAGCGTCGTCACCATGCGGTTGTGCAGCACCTGAGGGTCGCTCAAGGCCTCATCGGTCAGCCGCGCCGGCGCGAAGGGAACATCCGCCGCCTCGAAGGCGGCCGCCCACTGGGCATAGGGTTTCGTTTGCAGAATGCCGGCGATGCTCGCACGCAGCTCGGCGTCGTCGTGCGGCGTCGTGCCCCCTCGTCCGCCATTGAAGCGGGCCTCGGCGACCAGATCGGCGACGCCCAGCAGCTTTGCGGCCGTCGTGATGAATCCGATGTGCACGCAGCCGAGCTGCACCCACTGGCCATCGCCGCAGCGGTAGACGCTGTAGAACGGAGCACTGCCCGCAGGGTGGGTCTGGAAGACGTGGCGCTCGAGCCGCTCTCCCGTGACCTTGGTCTGATAGAGCAGCGCGCCCGCCATCAGCGAGGTCTCGACCAGGCGACCCCGGCCGGTCGTCTCGCGCGCCAGCAGCGCGGCGGCGATCCCGATCGCGGCGAGCAGCGCCGCGCCCGTGCTCGGCAGCGGATGCACGACGTGCACCGGCGCCGGCCGGAACCCGGGCATGCCGGAGAGCAGGCCGGTGCGCGCCAGCACCAGATCCTCGATCGGCGGCTCGTCCTTCCACGGTCCGCGCTTGCCATAGGCCGTGATCGAGCAGCAGACGAGGCGCGGATTGACGCGCTTCAGTCGGGACCACTCCACGAGACGCTGCAGCGGTGAGCCGGGCACGAAGTCCTCGACGAGGACATCGGCGCCGCCAACGAGGCGCAGGAAATCCGCCGAAGGCGCGCCCGCCGGCATCGCGGCGTGAGCGGTGCCCGAGGCATCGAGGCCCGCCAGGGCCGCGTCCAGATCTAGCCTCACGCACGCCTTGCCGCGGTCCCACACGACGAACCCGCCCTCGCGCAGGTGCGGCGTTCCTGGCGCGACGAGTCGCACGACCCGCGCCCCCTGGTCGCCGAGGAACATCGTCGCCAGGGCCGCGGCCGGCCCGGTGCCCAGATCGAGCACCGTCAGTCCATCGAGTGCGCACGCCATGCGGGTTCCGGCCTCCCCGGGGAGCGCCGTCTCCGTTTGGAGATTGAATTGGACTTCAATTTTCTGCCTCGCAGGATACTGTCCCGGTCGGCTCTGGTCGATGACCGGGCTGATCCTGTTTCCGGTCTGCGCGTGACGCGCCGTTGTGCTGATCCGAAGACCCCGGACAGTCTCGCATGGGAGATCGCATGACAGGCCGGTTCATGATCTACGGCGCGACGGGCTATACCGGAAAGCTGGTGACGCGCCGGGCCAAGGCCCTGGGCCTGCGGCCGCTGCTCGCCGGCCGCAATGCGGCGCGGCTCGGCGCGGTTGCCGATGAGAGCGGGTTTGAGCATCGCATCGTCGATCTCGCCGATGGCGCGGCGCTGCGCCGGGCGGTGGCCGAGGTCGACGCCGTGCTGCACCTCGCCGGGCCGTTCTCGCGGACCTCGCCGCCGATGCTGGAGGCCTGTCTCGGCGCCCGCAAGCACTACCTCGACATCACCGGCGAGATCGACGTGTTCGAGGCCTGCGCGGCAAGCGGCGCCGCGGCGCTGCAGGCCGGGATCACGGTCATGCCGGGCTGCGGCTTCGACGTCGTGCCGAGCGATTGTCTCGCCGCCCACGTCAAGCGGCGGCTGCCCGATGCCGTGTCGCTGAGCCTCGCCATCGCCGGGCTCGGCAAGATGTCGCGCGGCACCGCCAAGACCGGCATCGAGAGCATCGGCCTGGGCGCGCGGGTCCGCCGCCAGGGTCGCATCGTCGAGCTCGCCTCGCCGCTGCGGCGACAGCTCGACGTCGGCCGCGGGCAGCGGCCGTTCGTCGCCATCGGCTGGGGCGATGTGGCAACCGCCTTCCATTCCACGGGCATTCCCGACATCACCGTCTATTTCGAGGCCAGCCGGCAGATCGAGCAGCTCGTCGGCCTGAGCGCGCCGATGCGCCGGCTGTTGAGCCGCGCGCCGGCGCAGAGGCTGCTGCAGTGGCTGGTCGACTGGCAGCAGGAAGGGCCGAGCGATTCCGAGCGCAAGGCGAGCGGCTCGGTGATCATGGCCGAGGCGGTGAACGCGGCCGGCATCACGGTGCGGTCGCGGCTGGAGACACCCGACGGCTACGCGCTGACGGCAGCGACCGCACTGGACATCGCGCGCCGCGCCGTCGCCGGCGAAACGCCGCCCGGGTTCCAGACGCCGTCGATGGCGTTCGGCGCCGATTTCATCCTCGGCTTCGAGAGCTGCCGGCGCGAGGATCTGAACCGCTGAGGCAGACGGACGTCAGTGCCGATCTCGGCGGCTGATGGTGAAGCCGACGACTTGCCGGGCCGCCGCGTCACGATCAAGGGCGACCGCCCGGTCTGAGCGCTACGGACCAGCAGCTCAGGCGTACCGCACCAATCGAGGACTATTGTAGCATATCCGACCAAACCCGATCGGGATATGCTCTCCCGTGATCGCCCATTGCCGATCGAGATGTCGCGCAGTTATGGTGCATCAAAGCGTCTTTGCGGTCCCGACACCCCGAGGCTGCCGCCGGTATGGACGCATCGGAAGGGTCCGATGACACAGCCCCTGTCACGTCGCGGCTTTGCCCTGGGTTCGGTTGCCGCCCTTGCGGCGCCGGCGCTCGTCCGGTCCGCCCGGGCCGCCGACGAGCCGCAGCGCCTGCGGCTGTCGCTCGATACCGCGCCCTCGCATCTGCGCAACGTCTCGCTGCGCGACTATCTCGCCAAGGTCGAGGCCGCCTCGGGTGGCGCGATCAGGACCGAGGTGTTCGAGAGCGGCCAGCTCTATCCCGACCTCGAGGTCGGCAAGGCGCTCATCCAGGGCCAGGTCGAGATGGCGGCGCCCGGCAGCTGGACCATCACCGGAATCGTCTCCGACGCCGACTGCTTCCAGCTGCCCGTGCTCTATGGCCAGCCGATCGATCTCATCCACCGCGTCATCGACGGCAAACCCGGCCAGTTCCTCAACGCCCAGATCCAGCACAAGCTGCGCTCGCACGTCCTCGGGCCTTACCTCGATCTCGGCTTTCAGAACTGGTACAGCGCCAACAAGCCGATCACCTCCCTCGCCGACCTCAAGGGCATGAAGATCCGCAATTCCGGCGGCGCCGGCCAGGCGTGGCGCGCCCGCTTCCTCGGCGCGATCCCCACCACCACCGCATGGCCCAACGTGCCGCTGGCGCTGTCGCAGGGCACGTTCGACGGACTGGTCAGCTCCAACGAAAGCCTGGTCAGCGCCAAGCTCTGGGATGCCGGCGTCAAATACGCTCTGGAGGACCACCAGTTCACCGCCGAGTACATCCCGCTGCTCAGCCAGGCCTTCTGGGGCAGGCTGTCGCCCGGCGAGCAGCGGATGATGACCGATCTGTGGGCACAGAACATTCCGGCATACCGCGCCAACATGGCGGCCGCCCAGACCAGGGCGCGCGCCATCCTGGAGGAGCACGGCATCAGGTTCTCCGACCCGACCGCGGAGCAGACCGCCGCCGAGCGCAAGCGGATGATGGCGGAGCAGGATCAGGCGGCGAGGGAGATCAAGGTCTCGCCCGAGATGGTCAAGCTCATCATGGCCGAAGCCGGGACCGGCAGCTGAGCGTGCGCCGGTTCCGGGCTTCGGTCGCGCTCAGAGCATTTCCCGGAAAATTGGACACCGGTTTTCCGAAAGGAAATGCGACAAATATCGAATCTCGCCGCCGCCATCATGCTGATGGTCGCCACCGCGCTCGCCTTCGGCCATTGGATGACCGAGTCCGGCATCCCCAACCAGATCGTGGGCTTCGTCGTCGGTCACGGTTTCGCCACCTGGCAGTTCCTGCTCATCATCAACGGGCTGCTGAGGCGGCGCACACCGGCACTCGCCCGGCTCGGCCACCATCCGCACGGCGCCTCCCAAGGCCCTTGCGGCCGTTGCGTCACCTTGTACGGACTTGTCGAAATCCCCGGTGCGCGGCGGCCGCGGCGCTGGGCGGCCGCGCCGCGGTGCCATAGACTGCCGGCATGACCGCCGACACCATCGCCCGCCTCAAGATCACCCTCGATCGCGTCAAGCCAACGGTGCTGCGCCGCGTCGAGGTGCCGCTCTCGATCCGGCTCGATCGTCTGCACGCGACGATCCAGGCCGCGATGGGCTGGACGAACAGCCATCTCTACGAGATCCTCGCCGGCAAGGTCGGATGGGGCATCCCGGACCCCGACGGCGGCGATGGTCCGCTCGACGCCAGCAAGGCGCGGCTGAGCGACGTGCTCGCTGATGTCGGCACGAAGACGCTGAAATATCTCTACGATTTCGGCGACGGCTGGGAGCACACGGTCAAGGTCGAGCGGATCACCGACCCGGAGCCGGGCGTCGCCTATCCACGTATGATCGAGGCGGTCGGCCGCTGTCCACCGGAGGATGTCGGCGGACCCTGGGGCTACGCCGAGTTCCTCGCTGCCATCAGAGACCCCCAACACGACCGTCACGTCGAGTTCAGCGATTGGATCGATGACGACTTCGATCCCCATTCGGTCGATGCCAAGAGGCTCGCCGAAAGGGTGGCCAGTCTGGCAAAATCCCCGTCGCGAAAGCCTGCTGCAAGGCGGCGAGGTTGCTGACCCGGGGTGCGGAACCTGACCATCTTCGGCACCGGGCCAACGCTCGATGAGCGGATCATCCGGACGTCATTCGGCGCCGGCCCGCGTGGCGCTCAAATGACGGAGGTGGGGCTGAGGCCGAGCCTCTCATCCAATCCGACGGGGTCCGCAGATGGATCAGGCATACATCTCGACGATTGCGGCGCTCGCCGGCACCATCATCGGTGGTCTGACCTCGTTCGCAACGGCGTGGGTGACGCAGAACGTCCAGGCCCGCAACGCGCGCATCATGGCCGAGACCGCCAAGCGCCAGGAGCTCTACGGAAGCTTCATGGACGAGCTGGCGCTGCTGTACAGCCATGCCCTGCGTGGCGAGGAGGTGGATTTTGGCAGGCTGGTCACCGCCTTCGCATTGAAGGGCCGCATCACCTTGATGTCGACGCCCGCCGTGATCGACAGCGCGGATCGCGCCGTGAAGTTTCTCGTCGATCTCCAGTTGGGCGCCAGGCGCAGCGCCCGGGAGGTCCGCGAGATGATGGACCAGCAGAGCGCGGACGCGATCGGCGACTTCGCCAAGACATGCCGCGAGGAGTTCCAGAGCCTGGGACTGGCGTAGGCGTCCCGGGGCGCGGCAGGACCCGGCCGGATCGACTGGCGCCGCCCCTTCACGATCCTGCTCGACGGCTGTATCGACGACTTGCGGAGGACATCCGAAAGGGATTGCGACCGGGACAGTGGGAGCGAGGCGATAATGAGACCAGTGGTCGGCGTGATCGGGAACGCACATCTCGTCGAGAATCGATTCGCCGTGCAGCTCGTCGGAGAAAAGAATCTTCGTGCGGTCGCCGAGGTCGCCGGCGCGCTGCCGGTGATGTTCGCGGGCGCGCCGGACCTCACGGATATCGGCGCGCTGCTGGAGGTGGTCGACGGCGTGCTGCTGACAGGCGCCCGCGCCAATGTCCATCCGGCCCGGTTCGCCACCGAGCCGCATCCCGGGCACGAGCCCTACGACGAACGTCGCGACGCCCTGGCGCTGGCGCTCATCGAGACCTGCGTCGCCCGCGGCGTGCCGGTGTTCGGCGTCTGCCGCGGCTTCCAGGAGATGAACGTCGCCTTCGGTGGCTCGCTGCATCCCGAGATCCGCGATCTGCCCGGGCGCATGAACCATCGGATGCCAAGGCTGGAGACCGGGGAGATTCATCCCGATCCGGCCGTCGTCTTCGCCGAGCGCCACGAGGTCCGCCTGGTTCCCGGCGGCGCCTTCGCGCGGATCCTCGGCCGCGACACCATCCGGGTGAACTCTCTTCACGGCCAGGGCATTCTCGACCCCGGACAGCGGGTCGTCGTCGAGGGAGTGGCGGAGGACGGCACGATCGAGGCGATCCGGATCGCCGAGGCGCCCGGCTTCGCGCTCGGCGTTCAGTGGCACGCGGAGCACGACGCGGACAGCAACCCGGTGAGCCGGGCGCTGTTCCAGGCATTCGGCGAGGCGGTCTCGGCGCACAAGCACGCCACGTAGCCGCCGGCCTTCATCGAACAGCGGGCGAATAGTCGGGGCGCTTGTGGTCCACACGTGTCAAACCGCCGTGCTGGCGTTCTGGCGCCTGCTGCAGGGGCCGATGAGGCGGCCCGCCGGCCCGGTCCCGACAGGACCCCGACCACCAGGCGACGCCGATCCCGGATTTCGCTGACGCTCCATCCGGGCTACGATCGCGGCAAACGCCCGGCGGAGGACAACGATGAAGCTCGGCATTTCGCTGCCCCTGGTCGACATTCACGGAGCGCCGGAGACGGTGCGGGAATTCGCCCAGACCGCCGAAGCCATGGGGTACCATCACCTCGCGGCACCCGATCATGTGCTCGGCGTCAACGTCGCGAGCCGCCCGGATTGGGGCGCCCGCAACACGTCGAAGGATTTCTTCCACGATCCGTTCGTTCTGTTCGGATTCCTGAGCGCCTGCACCCGTACGATCGAGTTCTCCACCCAGGTCCTGATCCTGCCGCAGCGGCAGACCGTACTGGTCGCCAAGCAGGCGGCGTCGCTCGACGTGCTGTCGGGTGGACGCTTCCGATTCGGCATCGGCGTCGGCTGGAACCCGGTCGAGTTCGTCGGCCTGAACGAGAACTTCGGCGATCGCGGCAAGCGCTCGGAGGAGCAGGTGCAGGTCATGCAGGCGCTGTGGGCCGAGCCGCACGTCGCCTTCAAGGGCCAATGGCACACCATCGAGGACGCCGGCATCAACCCGCTCCCCACCCGGCGATCGATCCCGATCTGGTTCGGCGGACACGCCGACCAGACGCTGCGGCGCATCGCCAGATGGGGCGACGGCTGGATGATGCTGTCCCACGCCATGGGGAGCGAGGCGGAAACCGCGTTCGCCACGCTGCGCCACTACGTCGAGGAGGCGGGCCGCGATCCGGGAGGGATCGGCCTCGAGGTCTGGGTCTCCACCGGCGCCGGCGGCCCGGCCGACTGGCGCCGGGAGCTCCAGTACTGGAAATCCGTCGGCGTCACCCACGTCACCGTCAACAGCACCTTCAGCCGCGGACCGCACCAGCGGATCGCCGGGAGGACGATGGCCGACCACCTCGCCGCAATGAAGCACTATCACGCGGCGGTCGCCGACCTGCTGTGAGGCCGGCGGCGCGGCTTGGACGGGATTTCTTCAGCTGCTCCCCCACTCCGTCTTCTCCGCCAGCGGGCACTTCAACTGGGCGAGCGGCAGGAATGCCTGGTCGGCCGCGATCGTGGCGACCAGCTTGCAGTAGTCCCACGGCCCCGTCGATCCGACGGGCTGCTTCACCGCGAACGGATGGACGTCGCTAGCGTAAGGAGTGGCGCATGCAGAGCGACGACAATCTCCCGCGCATCGCGCTCACCGACCCGGCGACGTTCGCGCGCGCGGCGGAGCGCTTTCACGATGTCGACGTGGTCGACGCCCTCAACGCGGCGGACCCCGACGCTGCGGCGCGCGTGCTCGAGAGCATGCCGGTCGAGCGCGCGGCCGTCATCCTCGAGCACCCCGGCCTCGACCGCGTCGACGAGTTGATCGGACGGCTGCCGCTCGACCATGCGGCCGGCCTGCTGCGGCCGATGTCGGCGGACCGCCGCGCCGACGTCGTTCGCCGGCTGCGCGAGCCGTTGCGATCGAGCCTGCTGGCCCGGCTGGACCCTGCGATCCGCGCTTCGCTGGAGCAGTTGCTGAGCTATCCGCCGGAGAGCGCCGGCCGCATCATGACGACGGAATACGTCGCCGTGCCCGCCGACTGGACCGTCGAGCAGGCGCTGCGCCACATCCGAGCGGTCGGCGGCCGCATGGAGACGATCTATGCGATCTACATCCTCGATCCGGCGACGAGCCGGCTCGCGCGCGCCATCTCGCTGCGCGAGCTGATCCTCGCCGACGGAGCGGCGACGGTGATGAGCGTCGGACCGGCGCGCCGGCTGATCTCGGTGTCGCCGACGACCGACCGCGAGGAGGTGACCCGGCTGATCTCCAAATACGACCTGATCGCGGTTCCGGTGATCGACGAAACCGGCCGGATGCTCGGCATCGTCACGGTCGACGACGTGCTGGACGCGATCGTCGAGGAGGACACCGAGGACGCCCAGAAGTTCGGCGGCATGGAGGCGCTGGCGGAGCCCTACATGCGGATCGGGTTCGCCACCATGATCAAGAAGCGCGCCGGCTGGCTGTGCGCGCTCTTTCTCAGCGAGATGCTCACCGCGAGCGCCATGCAGTCGTTTCAGAACGAGCTCGAGCGCGCCGTCGTGCTGGCGCTGTTCATCCCGCTGATCATGAGCTCGGGCGGCAACTCCGGATCGCAGGCGACCTCGCTGGTGATCCGCGCGCTGGCGCTGCGCGAGCTCGAGCTCGGCGACTGGTGGCGCATCGCGCTGCGCGAGCTGCCCACCGGGGCGACGCTCGGCGCCATTCTCGGCCTGATCGGCATGGTGCGCATCGCGGTCTGGCAGGTCGCCGGCATCTACGATTACGGGCCGCACTGGCGGCTGGTCGCCGCAACAGTCGGAACGGCGCTGGTCGGCATCGTGACGTTCGGATCGCTCTCCGGATCGATGCTGCCGTTCGCCCTGAAGCGGATCGGGTTCGACCCCGCCAGCGCGTCGGCGCCGTTCGTCGCCACTCTGGTCGACGTGACCGGGCTGGTGATCTATTTCAGCGTCGCATATGCGATCCTGAAGGGCACCCTGCTGTGATCGGCGTCACCCGACAGCGGCGGCGATCGGCTAGTGCACCGATTCCGAAGTTCGCATCACTTCGCGACATCCTCCGTTGCGAACTTCGGAATCCAAAGGTGCACTAGCAAGTCGACGATTCT
>Ga0209415_10004690_pt1 | contig 24942 bp, 20 predicted proteins | sample PeaSoiSIISIP2007_FD_187696 | JGI IMG/M metagenome (GOLD analysis project Ga0209415, IMG submission 187696) | Peat soil microbial communities from Weissenstadt, Germany - SII-SIP-2007 (SPAdes) (version 2) | ecosystem: Environmental > Terrestrial > Soil > Wetlands > Peat | place: Germany... | reverse complement strand
ACCAATGGATCGGCGATGTCCCCGCTCACGTTCATGGGGACGCTCGTCAAGCTTCCTCCAACCAGATAGCCGATGATCGGGACCATGCGCACCAGCTGGTCAATACGGCTGTAGGGCGCGAACAATGCCGTCAACTGCGTGTCACGGTCGAGAAGTCCGATAGAACCCGTGGCTGCCAGTCCAAATGCGCTGCTGTCGAAGAGGAGATCCTCGACCTGAAAGCGACGATCGCGGAAGTGCCCCTCGACCGACAGCGCGCGGTAGGCAAATCCCTCGGCACCTGCGTCCGGTGAATTTCCGTGCAACAAGCCGATGAGGTCGGTCATCGCGAGGATGTTCCCGATCAGTGCGAACTTTCTTACCTCGCCGTCGCGCGACGCAAACTGCAGGGTCCCTTCCAAGTTCTTCAGGAGCTCGTCGCCCCGACCTTTCGTGGTCAGGTTGGCGCGAAGGTCGAATTCTCCGGTGAGCAGTACCCGCTCGTCGGTCAGGCAGCGGGTGAGGGTTCCCAGTTGCTGCTTTTGCGCAAGCAATTGCCCAGATACCAGCCAGCCGGCCGGTGTTGCCGCGACCGTCATGGGCAGGGAAATTCCGCACAACTGGGCGTCTTGAACGCGCAGCTCCGCGGATTGCTCCCTGATGGCGAGTACGGCGGTAACGGGCGCGAAGCGGTAACGCCGGTACTGCACGAAGCCCGAACGCACGCTGATCTCCCCCCGAACCGGTAGCGTCCAGGGATGGGAAATTTTCGCAGCGCCCGGCGCATCACCCGGCCCATTTTGCGCAGTCGCGGCGGGCGGCCCGGTGCTTCCCAGCCCCTGCAGCAGCTCGTCGACGACAACGCCGGGCGAATCGAGCTCGCCGTGGACGATGAGGTTGCGTTCGCCGCGCGTAATTTCGCCGCGGAATGTGGCCGGCTGCTGCGCCCAGCTCCCGGAGGCCTCGCGTACGCGCAGGCTCGACCCGCTGACCGACAAGTCGAGTCGATCGATGCGGACCGGCGCCGGGAAGAAGTGCTCCCATTGCAGGGCCCCCGCCACGAGGTACCCGCGCGCGGAGCTGCGCCCCGAACGCGCCAGATCGAGCGTTAGCTGAAGATCGCCCGCCACACGCCCACGAAAGTCGCCCGGGCGCTTGAGCATGGCGGCAATGCTCTCGGCAAAGAGAGTTCCCGAGAAGGTCGCGTCGATCAGACGGTCCTCAAGCCGCAATCCGATCGTGGCGTCGCTATCGTGGTCTCGAATCACAACACGCCGCAGATTCAGCGCATTGGGCTGCCAATCTAGCTCAGCGGTCACATTGGGTCCGCCCGGGAACATCAGCTCTCCCTGCGCTTGCACCGCCTCGCCCGGACTCCAGGTGACCTGTTCGGCAGCGATGCGCAAAGGTGTCTTGGGTTCGAAGTGCGCCGGGGCACCGACCTGCTGCCAGAGCCAGTGTCCAGAAATCTCTCCCATCGTGGCATCCGCGACCTTGGCTCGGACGCGCAAGTGTTGGCCGCGATAATCATTGATCGCGCCGGAGAGCAGCGCCCGCGCATCGAGCATCGCTGTCGCAACATGATCCAATTCGACCGTGTCGGGATCGACGTGCACGGAACCGCCCGAGACGTGGATCGGACCGGGCAATTGCTTCATTTGCACCTGCGCCTGATCGGGTTGGACGATGGCGTCAAAGCCGAGCACCCGTGGCTCACGAAGCGCGACGGCGAGGTCCTGCAGCGTAATCCGGGCGGTCCCGGAGACCGAGTCGATATCGCGCAGCAGGTGCTCCAGCGGTTGCCGAGTTCGCAACCACGGGTAGATTTCCGCTAAGGCGAGCCACGCGCGTCCGTGTCCGTCGCGAATGCGTGGTTCACCTCCAAGCGAAAGCGCGGCCCCGAACCCGGCAAAGGTCGACAGCCCGACCGCGCCGTCCAGGGCGCTTATGCGGGCCTCCCGTGGCGAGACTTCCACGTGGATGGCGGTCAGCGCCAGCGGCCAGGGCAGCGACGGCAGGCGCAGGGATGCACTGGACTGCGTGACGTCTATGGTCGAAGTCCAAGCGCCGCTCGCCGATGCGAGGCGCGCGCCCCCCTGCAGTCGTCCGGCTGGGGATTGGACGTCCTGCAACGCGCGCGCCAGAGAAGGCGACAGCACCTTGCGTGCGGCCGCGACGCCTTGCGCCAGATCGACGTCAAAGGCGAAGCTGGCGGAGACGGACTGCTCGCGCATCGAATATCGCAGACTTGCCTCGCGCAACTCGCTGTCGCCGAGCCGTGCTCTGGCGGCCGCAAGTTCGAAGTTTGCATCGCTGAGCGCCATTTGGCCGCTGAGCGCCCTAGCCTCTTGCTCGATCGCTGGCACAATGAGGGAGACATCAGCGAGCTTCGCGCTGAGGGTAAGGTGGCCGGAGTCGAAAAGCTCTTGCCAGGTCTTGCCCTCGGTGCGAAGCGTCGCATGCACGATGTCCCCACCCAGCAGGCGCGGGACATGGCGGCGCACCAGGGCGTTATCGCTCGCCAAGGTCAGCACGGCATCGCGCAGTTCGCGCACGTCGAGCTTTGGTATCTCCAACTCGGCCTGGGCGCGTTGCGCACTGCTCGTAAGGCGCAGCGTTGCCCGAGCGTCCGGCACTAGGGAGCCGAGCCGCAGTTGCGTCACCTCCCACTGGCTGTCGTCGGCGTGCACCAGCGCGCCGGCCGCGAGGCTGCTGTTGGAGATCGCGAGGCCGTGTCCGTTGCGGGCGACGTTCATGGACGCAATCTCCAGCCGAAAATCGCCTTTGAGGGCGCTGCGGCCATCGGCGCTTAGCTCAGCGCGCAAGTTTGCCCGTGGAATGTCCAGGCGGATGGAGGTATCGGCGAAGGCGCGATCGAGCCAGGGTTGCGGATGCAAGCCGATGACCTCGAAGCTGAAATGACCGGAGACATCCGCGAAGTCCACCCGCCCGCGCACGCTCATTTTTTCCCAGGGTCCGCCATCCCCGCCGCTTGCTTGCAGATCAGCGCCGCTATCGTCGGTCCGAGCAAGAAGCCAAAGCCCGCGAATGGGAACCCTGGAAAGGGCGGGACCGCGCAGTTCGACGCTTGCATCCGAGAGTTCCAGGACAGTGCCCGGCGCGGCCTTATGAATGGCCTGCAGCGCTGGACCGAGCAGGTCCCGGTACATGGCCAGCGGATTGCCTGTCGACTGACTGTACTCGGGGCCAGGCGCCGAAACGTCGATCCAGACGGACGGGCGCACCAGCCGTATTGCGGTGAATTCAACATCGCCGCGCAACAGGGAAAGCAGCCGCAGCCGAGCTTCGGCAAGATCGGCTCGGCCGCCGGTCTGCCCCGGGATTTCGACGGCAAGGCCGCGCAGGACCACATGCGGGCTCGGCAGCAGCCGCACTTGCAACGCATCCCAGGAGATGTGGCCCTTTAGGGCAAGGGAAAGCTTGCGCTCTGCCTCCCTCTTTAGGGAAGGCAGGTCAAGCGGGGTAGGGCCGCCAAAAAGCGTTGACGCGATAAAAACGGCAACCGCGGCCAGGATGACGAGGCCGGTGCGACGCGGCCATCGATTGCCGAAGGATTTCAAGTTCCGCTTACATCAGGCTTCCCAAGACACGCCGGCAGCCAGCAGCAGGTTCTGCGAGCAAATTATTTCATTGCGGCGGGTGTGGCTTCCACAGCAATCGCCATGGCCTGTGTATAGGTGGCTTCGACCTGGTCGCCCACCTTCACCAGCTTGAACTGGGCCGGATCACGGACCGGAACTTCAACGACGTTATTCTTGGGTCCCTTGAGCGTGACGGTTTGCTTGGCGGGGTCGACCGCGGTGACGTCGGCCAGAACAGTGACTTCCCGCACCATGGCGCCGGCCGGACGCTCACCGAGCTTGGCCCGTCCTGCGGCTTTGGTTTCCGCGCCCTGGCGCATGCCCGAGTTGGTCGTCTTGAGTTCGAGGTACACGGATTCAACGTAGTGCGCGACAACCGTATCGCCCACGTTGATCTGGGCGAAGTTCTTGACTTCCGGTCCAGCGACAATGTCGACCTCGTTGCCTTTGGGGCCGCGCAGCGTCACGACCCGTTCCGCCTTGTCGATCGCAACAACCTTCGCAGACAGATCTACCGTCTGCGTCACGTGCACCTTGCCCGGTTCGCTCTTCATTTCGGTGGTCGCGTTTGGCGCCATCTGCGCCGCCGCGGGGAGTACCAGCGCCCCTGCGAGAAGCAGAGGAACGACGATTGGTTTTTGCATGGCAGTCTTCCGATTCAATTCGTACATCAAACAGCACTTGCTTGCAGCAATGCTGCGCCCGGTACCGCATTTCATTCACTGCAGAGCCTAACGCAACATCGTGGAAATCACTATCCGAAAACTGCAATCCGCCGATAGGAGCCTGCCGGCAGCACGAGAGGTCGGCTTGGGCACCATGGCGCGGGTGGGCAGATCCCTGGTGCAGCGCCCGATCGCGCGGTCATAATGGCGCAGTGACTAGCACCAGAAATCGGAAAATCCATGGCCGACACGACTTTGCGATACGTTTCCAACGCGCTGACGCATTTTCTCCGGCTCGAATCGGCAGGCGGCCTGCTGCTCATTGCTTCGGCCGCACTGGCTCTGCTTCTAAGTAATACCGATCTCAATGAGCTCTACCAATACATCGTCTACCTGCCTGTGGAGGTACGCGCCGGTCCGCTGGTTCTGGCAAAACCATTGCTGCTTTGGATCAACGATGGATTGATGTCGATCTTCTTCTTGCTGATCGGCCTGGAGGTCAAGCGGGAGATCATGGAGGGCGAACTCTCGAGCCCTTCCCAGGTTCTGCTGCCGGCGACCGCGGCGCTCGGCGGCATGGCGCTGCCAGCCTCCATCTTCTACTTCTTTAACCGTGCCGATCCCGTAACGTTGCACGGCTGGGCCATTCCAACGGCTACCGACATCGCGTTTGCATTGGGGATTCTCTCCTTGGTTGGCAGCAAGGTGCCCGGGTCCTTGAAGCTTTTTCTGACCGCGGTCGCGATCGCCGACGACCTGGGGGCGATCATCATCATTGCCGTCTTCTACACCTCCGGCCTGACCTTGCTGATGCTGGTACTGGCGGCGTTTGCCTTGGCCATCTTGCTGCTCTTGAATTACTTTCAGGTCAAGAGCCTCTCAGTCTACCTGGTCGTCGGCGTGCTGTTATGGTTTTTCATGCTCAAGTCCGGTGTTCATGCGACCCTGGCAGGCGTAGTGCTTGCGCTAACCATCCCCCTGAAAGTACAAGACGCGGACGGACACTCGATGCTGCGCGACCTCGAGCATCGACTGCACCCCTGGGTGGCATTCGTCATACTGCCGCTCTTTGCTTTCGCCAACGCCGGGGTTTCCTTCGCCGGCGTGGATCTGGCCGCGCTGCTGCAGCCCTTGCCGCTGGGAATTCTGATCGGCCTCTTTTTTGGCAAGTTCGCGGGCGTCTTTGGCGCAAGTTGGCTCATGATCGCCAGCGGCAAAGCCCAGTTGCCCGCCGACAGCAGCGCGGTGCAGTTCTTCGGGGTTGCCGTACTTTGCGGGATCGGATTCACGATGAGCCTTTTTATCGGCTCCTTGGCCTTTGACACCGCGCAACACCTCACGCCCGTGCGCCTGGGTGTCGTCCTGGGTTCGGCGCTCTCCGCCGTCGGTGGATATGTGTTGCTGCGCCTTGCGCCCGCCGCCGCCCCGGCCAGCGGGAGCTCCGCGGGCTAAAGGGGGTGTCCTAGCGCTGCGCTGGTGGCCGTGGCGGCACCGGCTCCCAGGCACCTTTGCACGTTCTGACGTACGGATAGTAGCCTTGCGGATCTCTGCAGTAATACCAGTAGCCCGCCGCCGCATTGTCCGGGGCTGGCTGCGTGTTTGGCATGTAGGCGGGCGCTGCCGGTGCGGTAACCGCGTAGTCCGGATCGTAGGCGTAGGGGTTGGATGCGTAGTAGGGAGGGTAGTAATACGGAGCGTAGTAGCCGGGCCATCCCCACCAGGGTCCGCCGAGGTAGATGCCAAATCCGTAGCCCGGGCCGCCATAGTAGTAGCCGCCACGGTATCCCCCGTAGTAGTAGCCACCACGGTAACCGCCGCCATAGTAGCCGCCGTGGGATCCGCCGCCATAATAGGCATGCCCACCGCCGCCCGAATATCCGGACCCGCCACCGCCGCCCGAATATCCGGACCCGCCACCACCGCCGCCGCCATGGGATCCTGCGGCGCGCGCCCAATCCGCGCTGCCGCCCAACGCCGCGGCAATTGCCGCAGCCAATAAAAAGTTGCTTGGTCGCATTCCGCCTCCGCGAGCACCGCAACGTCCAACGCGCTGCCGTAAGTCAAAGCACAACGTACGCATTGTATGCCTGTGGGACCCACTCGCCGGAAGCTCGTTTGACATGGCACAACCGGCCAACGCCGCCCGCGCGCCCGTATCGCAAAAGCCGAAGGGCGGGGCGCGGCATCAGGCTACGATCAACTTGCGATAACATTTTCGTTTCCCGACTTGCGCCTACCCTAGCGTGATCAACTTTCCTTCCCCCACGACGCGTGCGGCCCGCGCCGCGATGCTTCGGCAGCTCTGCCGGTGAGCAAGAAATCCAGGCAGGCAAACAAGATGCCGGCGCCGGGCTCGCGGGCCGTGCGAAGGTGGCTCGTGGCCGGTGCCACGCTGGCGCTGCTGCTGGCATTCGGCGTCTACCTGTTTGCCCAGCAAAGCGGCGGGGCGGCGGCCAATGCGGGCATCGTCCCAGGCGCCAGGGCCGGGGCGGGCCCCGGGCCGGCCTACGCCGGTGGCGCGTCCTGCGCACCTTGTCACGCGAAGGAGCACGCCGCGTGGCGCGGCACGCACCACGATCTGGCGATGCAAGTGGCCAGCGACTCGAGCGTCCTCGGGAATTTCGCCGACGCGAAATTCCGTCAAGCCGGCGTAAGCTCGTCATTCTTCAAGCGGGACGGGAAATTCTTCGTCAACACCGACGGACCGGACGGCAAGCTCGCCGACTTCGAGATCCGGTACACGTTCGGCGTCCTGCCGCTGCAGCAATACCTGATCGAGCTACCGGGCGGCCGTCTGCAGGCGCTCGGCATCGCTTGGGACTCCCGCCCGAAGTCGGCGGGCGGGCAGCGCTGGTTCCACCTATACCCGGACCGCGTCCTGAAGGCGGGCGATCCGCTGCACTGGACCGGGATCGACCAGAATTGGAACTACCAGTGCGCCGACTGCCACTCGACCAATCTGCGAAAGAACTACGACGCCAAGGGCCGGCGCTTCAACACGAGTTGGTCGGACATCAACGTTTCGTGCGAGGCTTGTCACGGTCCCGCATCGGAGCACTTCGCGTGGGCGACGAAGCAGGGCGACTGGCAGCGCTTCGACGGGCCGGGCAAGGGCCTGACGATGGCGCTCGACGAGCGCCGCGGCGTGGTGTGGAACATGAATGCGGCCAGCGGCAACGCGGCCCGCAGCGTGCCTCGGGGCGCCGCGCGCGAGATCGAGGTCTGCGCACGCTGCCACGCGCGCCGCGGCCAGTTCAGCGACGATGTCATCCACGGCCGGCCCTTTGGCGACGCGTTCCGCCTGGCGCTGCTCGAAGAGACGCTGTATTGGGACGATGGCCAGCAGCGTGCCGAGGACTACGAGATCGGCTCGTTCCTGCAAAGCAAGATGTTTGTCAAGGGGGTCACCTGCGCCGACTGTCATGACCCCCATACGCTCAAGCTGCGCGCACCCGGCGCCGCCGTGTGCGCGCAGTGCCACTTGGCGGCAAAATACGACGCCCCCGCTCACACGCATCACGCGCAGGGCTCCAAGGGCGCCGAATGCGCCGCTTGCCACATGCCGACCAAACCGTACATGATCGTCGACCCGCGGCGCGATCATTCGATGCGCATTCCCCGGCCGGACCTCTCGGTGGCGCTGGGCGTGCCCAATGCCTGCAACAACTGCCACACGAACCAGACACCGCGGTGGGCGGCCGCTTCCGTGGTGCGCTGGTACGGCAAGGCGCCGGTCGGCTACCAGCATTTCGAGCACGCCTTTGCTGCTGCCTCGAGCGGGTCTCCCGAGGCGCGCGGCGCCCTGCTTGCCGTGATCGAGGACCAGGAACAACCGGCCATCGTCCGCGCCAGTGCGATCGAGCGCTTCGGGCGCTGGGTCTCGCCCGGGACGCTGAGCGGAGTAACGCAGCCGCTGAGCGACGCCGAAGCGCTGGTGCGTGCAGCCGCCGTCGACGTGCTCGCCGGTCTGGACCCCGTGGTTCGGGGGCAATACTTGCCGCGCATGCTCGAGGATCCCGTGCGGCTGGTACGGATGGATGCCGCGCGCGCCCTTGCCGGGGTGCCCGCGAAAGACTGGCCCGCGGGAAAGCCGCCATCGCTGGCGAAGGCCACGGACGAGTACCTTGCGGCGCAGACATATCTGGCCGATCGTCCGGAGAGTCACACGAATCTGGGCAATATGTACGCCGATCTGGGGCAGAGCGAAAATGCCATCACGGCGTACCGCGAGGCCATCGAGATCGACCCGACGTTCGCCGAGGCGTATGCCAACCTAGCCGACCTGTACCGGGCCCGCGGGACGGAAGACCAGGCCGACAAGGTGCTGCGCGAGGGCCTGGCACGTAACCCGCGGGCCGCGGTACTGCAGCACGCGCTGGGCCTGTCGCTGGCGCGGCAACAGCAGACCGTGGCGAGCCTGCGTGCTTTGCGCGAAGCCACGCGGCTCGCGCCGGGAGAACCGCGCTTTGCGTACGTCTACGCGGTCGCGCTCAACGATTCAGGACAAGTGCGCGAGGCACTCGCGGTGCTCGGGCAAGCGCTCAAGCAAAGTCCCTACAACGGCGACCTGCTCGTCGCGCTCACCTACTACAGCGCTGCTGCCGGCGAGCGGGGTGCGGCCCGCGGGTACGTCCAGCGCCTGCTTGCGCTCGATCCGGAGAACCGCGAATACGCCCAACTCGCCGCGCGCATCGATGCGCCGGCCGGCCCCTAGCATGACAGGCACGCGACGAGTCCACGGGAAGATTGCATGAAGCCAGCTTGGACCGCCGACTGGGTGTGGGGCCTGCCGCTGATCGCGCTGACAACCGTGATCCATGTTGCCGCGGTCATCGGCATCACGATGCTGTTAGCGCGCACAAGGACGCTGGTGGAAAGGCGGGGGGCGACTGGGTCCTCGACGGCGGTGCTCGCCATCGCGTTCATCGGCGCAGTGGGGCTGACGCTGGCGGTTCTGAACGGCTTCGAGGTGTCGATCCGGGCCGGTGCGTACCTGTTGCTGGGCGCCATCGACAACCCGGCCGACGCCATGCTGTATTCCATGAACGCCATGACGGCGTATGGCTCATCGGGGCTCGACTTACAGCCTCACTGGAAGATGATGGGGGCGCTGGAAGCGGCCAACGGCCTGCTCCTGTTTGGCATCAGTACCGCGTTCCTGGCCACCGTCATCACCGAGCTCTGGACGTGGCTGCGCAAGATGGGCCACGGACCGTAGCAAGAAGATGGGCGGCCTATTTGGGGAACATCAGCTGCACCTGGGCGCGGATCTGCCAGTTGGGTCCGAAATCGGGCTTGACCACGTCGTAGTAGGCAGATAACTGCGTATTCACCGGTAGCCGACCCAGGTGGAAGATCTTGCCCGCCCCGCCGCCCAGCGGCACGGTCCAGCGCTGCGAGCCATCGGCCTTCCAGTTGGCGGTCACGATCGGGGAACTCGTGAAATAGAGGCCGCCGGGCAAGTTGTAATTGACGAACGGCTGGATCAGGCCGTTGTTGTAGGACGGCTCACTGCTGCTGTTGCCAAGCGACCAGACGTTGTTGGCCAGCACCCCGTACACCCAAGGGTCGCCATGCGAGAGGTGCAAGAACACGGCGGTCGGGCCCAGTCCCGCGTTGGTGTTGCCCAGGGCCGAGTCGCTGTGGGTCGGTAGTTGCACGATGCCGCCGGCGCCCCAGATCCAACCGCCCGGGTTGGCCGGCGACAGGAACGCCGAGAACTGCACGTCGCCGATGCCGCTCGTGGTGCTCTGGTTCGGATAAAAGCCCGGCTGCGAGATGACCGGCACGATCGTGCGCGTGATGACGTTCCACTGGCTGTTGACGCTGATCGGAATCACCGGCTGGATGTTGAGCACGCTTTGCGTTCGGTCGGCCGCACCGGTATTGAGATACAGGTTCTCCTGGAAGGGTACGCTGATCAGGTTGCCGACCGGGTTTTGCGCGATCTTCGCCAGTTCCTCCTCGCTCAATTCCGCGTGCCCCGGCACGGCGGCCAAAAGCATGACGGCAAGCAGACACCACGCCCGGGAGGTTCGACCGCCTAGCATCTTCGGGTCCTCGAAACGTCGGTGGTGCAGTTAGAAGCTGCTGCGCACGTAGGCGGAAAGGAAAACCATGTATTCGCTGTTGTAGGAACCCGAGAAGCTGCCGCGTCCACCCAAAGTCGCCCGCACCCCTTGCTGGTTCACGTCGGGCGAACCGCCGTTGAGGTACTCCCCGCAAAAACCCCACACGAGCTTGCCACTTAGCGCCTGCTCCGCTCCCACGCCGATGCGCAAGGCAGCATTGGTGGGCAGGCTCGGCGAGACGGCTCCTTGCTGGAACGCCGAGTCATAGGCCAGCCCTGCGTTGATCGTCCAGGGCGTGTTCAGCTTGTACTGCACGCCCACGGCCTCGTGCCAGGTATTCTTGTAGGGAATGGTGGTCGAGAGCGACCGCGGATTGGTGGAGTCAATGTTGATCTCCACGGCGCCGAATTGGGTCCAGTTCTGCCAGCCCAAATTCCCCATAAGGGCCACCTTGTCGTTGAGCTGGTGGAATCCGCCCAGCATGACCTGCTGCGGGACGTTCTCGTGAATGTCGACGGGCTTGCTAGTCAGGCCCAAGGCCCGGAGGGTGTTGGCCAAAGGGCCCGTCAAGCCCGTAAACGTCGGCTGGTCCGTGAACGTGAGCCTGACCTCGGAGTTGTAGGTAAGACCCACGCGGGTCGCGGGAGAGAGTTCGTAGAGAACCCCCACGTTGCCCCCGTAGCCCACCGTGGTGTGCTTGATTTCCACCTGACCATCGGCTCCCCCGATGATGTTGATGGCGCTCTTCTGGTCCAGGATCATCGGCTGCACGTTGAGGCTAAGTCCGACGGACCACTTGTCGTCCACACGGTAGGCGATCGAGGGCAAAATGGAGCCGCCCTCCAGGGTTGACTCCCTTGTGTAGTAACGCCCGATCCACCCATCGTTGTACTTCACTACGCCGCCGAAGTTTCCGGCAATGCCGATTCCCAGCTTGAGGTCTTGCGAGTAGCTATAGGTGTAAAAGGCGCTGCCATTGGGAAAAAACGAGATCGCGTTGCCCCCGTCGTCGGTGCCCAGACCCGGTCCCACGGTAGCCGGGGAAACCTTGACGTTCGAGTACACGCCCTCCAGCGCGGCCTCCCATTGCTGACCGTCCAGCCGCGTCATGCCGGCCACGTTGGTGTAGACGGTCGACGGGTCCTGCGCGCGAGCGCCATAGCCCGCCGACGCAAGTCCAACGTCGGCCGTGCCGATCTCGTAGCCAAAAAGTCCGCCGGCCAGGGCCCCCTGGCTTAGCAGCGTGCCGGCAGCCAGCATAACGCTCACGAAAGCACCACGAGCCTCGTGCCCAAATCGCTTTGCCACCGGTTGCATGTTCCTGTTCATTTGCCTTCTCCTGTGTGCTGGCGCAGGCCCACGAATCCGAAGCGTTTCGGCAGACCCCTGCGCGAGCGCGCGCGCGCTCGAAAATGACCACAACACAGCTTCTGGCTGTGGCCGGACGCAAAGTAGCCGATCCGGGCACGCTTGCCTATCCGAAAACGGCAAACCACCGTTGCGCGGCGCCAAGTGTGGGATAGAACCCACACTGCGCGTCGGTAGCGCCGCCAACCCCGCAGATTCAGGGTGGTGCAGGCTCCGTTCCCGTCGAGGCCGTCAAGACGTGAGGCGGAACATGACCTGCACGTATAGCGCCGCCATCGCGAGCTGGCAGATCGTGATGGGTACCCCGTAGCGCAGGAACCCGGCGAAGGTAATCCGGCGGCCATTGGCGGCACAGATGCCGGCGGCCACGACATTGGCCGCTGCACCGATCAAGGTTGAGTTGCCGCCCAGCGTCGCGCCGAACATCATGCCGATGAAGAGCGGAAGCGTGGTATCCGGCCACGCAGCAAACGTCGGCCCCAGCGCCTGCTCGGGCACCAGTTCGGCGATCACGAGGTAGCCCTTGATCAGGAAGATCGACGCCGCGACTACGGGGGTATTGGCCAGGAGGCTCGAAGCGAGCGCAATGCCCGCCAGCATCACCATCGCGACCAGCTGCAGATCGTTGCCGAACAAAAGGTAGATCTGCTGTGACAGGGACTGGATCACGCCGGTCTTCGTGACCGCCTCGACCAGCCAAAACATACACAGCAGGAAGATCAGCGTCTTCCAGTCGACATCCTGCAACACCTTGTCGCTAGTGTCGATCTTGGTGACGTAGACCAGCAGCAGCGCGAGCGAGGCGCCGATCAACGCCACCAGAGGCGGCTTCACGGGAGAGGGCAAGTGCTCACCGAACGCGAACATCGCGATCATAAGGGCTAGCACCGCGAGGGCCACCGCGCAAAGCCCGGGCCGGGCCAGCGGGGCGGGTTGCAGGTCGGCAGGCAAGAGGCGACGCACGTTCCAGACCTCGGGCATCAACTTTGGCAATATCGGAACGATGACGAGTATCGACAGCAGCCCGCCGAGGCTGACCTTGGAAAGGTACTGCGTGAACGTCATGCCGATCGAGCTACCGACCAGGAAGGTCGCGGGATCGCCAACGAGCGTGAGCAGTCCCGCGGAATTGCTGACGATGGCGGTCAACACCATCGGGCCGACGATGTCGACCTCCAAGGCGAGCGCTACCCGGATGATGATGGGCGCCACCAAGATGACGGTGGTGGCGTTGGGCAAGAAGGCGCATATCGGCGCCACCAGGGCGATGAGTAACAGCAAGAAACGCTTACCGCTGCCGCGCGTCGCGCGCAAAAACCGGACACCGACATAGTCGAAGATGCCCGTTGGCTTGAGCATGCGTGCCACGACCATGCCGCCGAAGAGCAGCGCGAGCATGGACTCGGAAGTCTGGAGCGACTTGAGCGTGTCCTGAAGCGTCAGTATTCCCAACGCCATCAGAATGCTCGTCCCCAGCATCACGGCCAGCGTCATGTCGACCACGTTGAGGGCGATTGCCAGGATCACGCCGGCGAACACCGCCAGGGTGATGTAGGTCTGCAGACCGCTCATGAGCCAGTTTCGGACATCTCAGGGCATGGGCGGGGCATACATAAGGCCGCCCTGGGTCCAGAGTTGATTGAGGCCGCGCTTGATCTTGAGCGGGCTGTCCTGCCCTAGGTTGCGCTCAAAGATCTCGCCGTAGTTGCCCACGCTCTGAACGATGCGAAGCCCCGCACCGCCGTCGATGCCCAAGGCCTTGCAGTACTGATCCCCGGCAAGCAACATTCGCTGCAAACCCGGATCCTTAATGCGCTCGCCTGCGTTATCCCGCGTGATGCCGGCTTCTTCGAGCCCGACCAGCGCAAACAGCACCAGGCGCACGAGCGTGAACCAGTCGTCGTCGCCCGCGCGCACCGCCGGCCCGAGAGGCTCTTTCGAGATGCGTTCGGCCAGGATCGTGTATGCCTGTGGCCCGCCCGGCGCGCGCAGTCGGTCCGCCTCGAGCTGCGAAGCGTCGGCGGTAATGGCGGCGCACTTGCCGGCAAAGAAGGCGTCGGCGGCCTCGACCAAGGAACCAATGGCCAGCGGCTGCAGGGCGAGCTGGCGTGTTGCAGCATACTCGGTGAGGTTCTGCTCAGACGTCGTACCCTTGTGGACGCAGATCGTCGCGCCCTTGAGTCCGGCCGGGCTCTTGATCCTGCTTTTTGCCGGGACCATGAACCCCTGGCCGTCAAAGTAGAGCACGCCGGCAAACTGCACTTTGAGTGTTGCTTCGCGCGCAATCGTCCAGGTCGCACTGGCGGCGAGCAGGTCGATCGCGCCGCCCCGCAGGGTGGGAAAGCGGGCCGAGGCCAGCAAGGGGACAAATGTCACCTTGTTCGCGTCGCCCAGCGCCGCCGCGGCAACCGCTCGGCAAAAATCCGCGTCCATTCCCGTCCAGTGTCCGGCGGCGTCCCGGACGGAAAATCCGGCGATGCCTTCGCTCACGCCGCAGCGCAGCGTGCGTCGCGACTTAATCTGCGCGAGCGTGTCGCCGGCGGCAGCCCAGGCAGGAGTGGCCGCAAGGGCCAACAACACGCTCGCCGCCAGGAGCAAGCCAGCAATGGGCCCCGCCCGAGCCCTGGGTCTGATTTTCGTCACATTCGCTCCTGCGCCGCGCGGGGGCAATGGATTGCGGAGGAGTCGATTGCACAACCGCGGTCGAACCGCTCCCCGTCAATATGCCGATGTTTGCGGTTTCCGGATAGTCAAGCCAAGGGAGTTCAGATAGCGTAGTGGCAGATCGTATCGTAGCGCGTCCGCCTTGTGCGGTTGGAGCGGGTCGTGGCCCGCGCATTATCAACTGCGCGTTCCGCCAACGGGTGGGCAGTCGCTGCACGTTGGTCATCTAGCACTGCATGAGCCGTTGATGTGGAGGGACCTTGCGCGGGACTCGATTGCACCGTCTACCGGCGGAATCGCTTTGAGAGAGAGACATGCATACTAGGTACGTGCGGAGTGTTTGCGTAGGCGTTGTCGCTGTGCTGACGGGGTGTGCATCGGCGCCGTATGAGGGGCCGCGCTCCGGCTTTCTCACCGACAATGAATATTCGATGCTCAAGAAGGAGCAGGCGCCCGGGGGCGGCGACCGCTACGTGCACCTGAGCGAGTCCTTTACTCCGGCCAATTACCACGCCCTGCTGCTCGAGCCGCTGCAGTACTTCCCCGCGCCCGAACCGAGCAACGACGTCACCATGGACGCGCTGATGCAGATTCGAGACTACGCGGACAAGTCGCTGCGTCAGAAGCTCGGGCAAAGAGTGCGCCTGGTAGAGCAGCCGGGGCCGGGCGTGGCGCGGGAGAGAATTGCGCTCACGGCCGTCGGAATAGAGACCCGGTCGCTGAAGGCCTACCAGTACATTCCCATTGCCCTCGTGGTCACCGGTGCGAAAGCGGCCGCGCAAGGCGGGTTGCCCAAGGACTCTAACGTCGCGCTGGAAAACGAAGTTACCGACAGCATGACGCGCGAGCCGCTCCTGGTGGCGGTGCGGGGCGGGACGGGGGAACGCATCGAGGGCGACGCGCAGGGCATGAAGACGGTCACCCTGGAGGACTTCAAGCCGCTGATCGACAAGTGGAGCGATGCGGCGGCGGTGGATGTGACCCGTTATATTCAGGCGAAATAGGGGCCGCGAGCGGTACGCGCGAAGCGTCGAGGCGATGGGGGCGAGTCAGGGCATGAGCGCAAGCGAGATCATCGCCTGTCACGAATGCGACGTACTGCAGCGTGCGCCCGAAGGCTACGGCGTCGCACGCTGCGTGCGCTGTGGCGCCGTGCTCTTTAAGAGGTCGCCGGGCGCCCTGGAGCGCACGCTGGCATACGCGCTGACGAGTGCGACGTTGTTCATCATCGCCAACGCCTTTCCCATCGTCCGCCTGGAGCTCCAAGGCACCCGTGTCACGACGACCTTGATCGGGGCGGCGCGAACCCTCTCGCAACAGGGAATGCCCGAGATTGGGATTCTCGTCTTCCTGACGACCGTGCTGATACCGGCCACCCAGTTGTCCGCCATAATCTACTTGGTGTTGCCCTTGAAGTGGGGACGAGTGCCTCGCGGGGTGGCGGAGGTTCTGCGCTTTATCGAAGGTATCGAGCCCTGGGGCATGGTCGAGGTCTTTATGCTCGGCGTGCTGGTTTCGCTGGTGAAGCTTGCCGCCCTGGCCCACGTGGTGCCCGGCATCGCCCTGTGGGCTTTCTCGGGACTTATTGTCGCTATGCCGGCGATGGCCTCGGCGTTCAATCCGCGCGATCTTTGGCGCCTCGTCCCGGTGCCGCAATGAGAGGCCGCTGGCTCACCACCGCCGACGCAGGGCTGCTCGCGTGTCATGCCTGCGACCTGGTGAGTCGACCGGCAAAGGGCGCCGCGCATGTGCATTGCCCGCGCTGTGGCGCCCCGCTGCACGTGCGCAAGCAAAGCAGCGTTGTGCGCACCTGGGCCCTGCTGATCGCCGCCATGATCATGTATATCCCGGCAAACGCCTTGCCGGTCATGAATACCGACACGGTGTTTGGCCTCGAGCGCGACACGATCTTGAGCGGTGTCGTGTACCTTTGGACGAGCGGTTCCTGGCCCTTGGCGGCGCTGGTGTTCTTCGCCAGCATCATGGTGCCGCTGCTCAAGATGCTCGCTTTGACGGTGCTGCTCGTGTCGGTGCAGCGGCGCTCGACCTGGGATCCGCCGCAGCGGGCCAGACTGTACCGGCTGGTGGAGTTCGTTGGCCGCTGGTCGATGCTCGATATCTACGTGGTGACCCTCATGGCGGCGCTGGTGCAGATCGGCTCGCTCGCGTCGATCCGCCCGGGCTTCGGCGCGGTGGCCTTTGGCACGGTGGTGGTGCTCACCATGTTCTCGGCGTTGTCCTTCGACCCGCGACTTATTTGGGATCCTCTGCGAGCCAAGCATGGTTGAACCTTCGAAATCCCCTCCGACCGACGACTTGCCGGAAGCGGTCCTGGAAGCGCCTTCCGGGCGCCGCAAACTGCCGCTCGTCTGGATCATCCCCATCGTTGCCGCGCTGCTAGGAGCGTGGGTCGCGGTCAAGACCATCCTGGAAAAGGGGCCGACGGCGACCATCACTTTCAGCACTGCCGAGGGCATCGAGGTCGGAAAGACCAAAATCCGCTACAAGGACGTCGAAATCGGCGATGTCAAGGAAATCGCCATCGCGGACGATAAATCGCACGTCATCGCCACCGCCGAGTTCATCAAGGGGGCGGCCAGTTTCCTAGTGAAGGACACGCGCTTCTGGGTTGTGCGTCCGCGGGTGGGCGCAGGCGGCGTATCGGGCTTGGGCACGCTATTCTCGGGCGCCTATCTCGGAGTGGACGTGGGCAAGTCCACCGAGCCGCAGCACGCGTTCACCGGATTGGAAGCGCCGCCGATCGTCACGGCCGATCTCCCCGGCAGGGAGTTCATTTTGCACAGCGCCGATGGCATCGGTTCGCTCGAGGTCGGGTCGCCCCTGTACTTCCGCCGCATCTCGGTCGGGCGGGTCGCCGCCTTTGAGCTTGACCGCGACGGCAAGGGCGTGAAGCTCTGGGTGTTCGTCTTTTCCCCCTATGAGCGCTATGTCACCACCAACACTCGGTTCTGGAACGCAAGCGGCTTGGACATGAGCGTCGACGCGCAGGGACTGCAAGTGCACACCCAATCGATCGCATCCATTATCGCCGGCGGCATCGCCTTCGAAGAGCCGCCCGATGCGCCGGGCGCAGTCCCTGCCGAGGTCGATGCGAAGTTCGATCTGGCCGCGGACCGGGTGCAGGCGATGAAGCGGCCGGATCGGGACATCATGCATTTCATGGCGTACTTCGACAGCACGCTGCGCGGACTCTCGATCGGCGCGCCCGTGGACTTCGGCGGGTTGATCGTCGGCGAAGTCAAGGCGATCGAACTCGAGTACGACCCCAAGACCAAGCGGCTGCGCTTTCCTGTCTTTATCGACCTGTATCCCGACCGCCTGCGAGCGCACTACCGCAAGGGCGCGGCCACGATCGAATCGACACCGGGAGCCACCGGGCATGTCCTCGAGTATATGGTCGCGCAGGGCTACCGGATTCAGCTGCGCAGCGGGAACCTGCTCACCGGGCAGCTCTACCTGGCGTTCGACCGGTTTCCCAATGCGCCGAAGGCCAAGGTAAACCGCAACTCCTCTCCCCCCGAGCTTCCCACCACGCCCGGGACTATGGCGGAATTGACGGATGCGCTAACGAACATCGCGAGCAAGATCGATAAGCTGCCGATGGAGGAACTCGCCAACGACGCCCGGCAGGCGCTGCAAACGCTCAATCGAACCCTGGAGAGTACCGATCAGCTGGTAAAGAAGATTGATGGCGAGATCACGCCCGAGGTTCGCACCGTGCTGCTGGACGCGCACCAGGCGCTGGAGAGCGCGGGACACACGCTCGCATCCGACTCGCCCACGCTCATCGATCTGCGCCAAACTATGCGCGAGCTGACGCGGGCCGCCGAGGCCTTGCGCGTGCTCGCGGAGACCCTGGAGAGGCACCCCGAGTCCTTACTCCGCGGCAAGAAGGGGGATGAGCCATGATGCGAATACCCGTGACCATGAAGCACAGCGCCGCTGTCGTCGCGCTGCTGCTGGCGACGGGCTGCGGTTCGTCGCCACCGCAGCGCTATTACACCCTCGCAGCGGACCAGGGCACGGAGAAGCCCCAGATGACGGGCGGCGCCGCCGCGTACACCGTTGCCGTGGGCCCCGTGGCGGTTTCGCCCATGGTCGACCGCCCGCAATTGGTGATCCAGGTCGCGCCCAACCGCGTGGCCCTGCTCGACGATCAACGCTGGGCCGAGCCCCTGAGCAGTGCAATCCCGCGCGTGGTGGCCGCCGATCTTGCCAAGCTGCTCGACGTTACCGCGGTCGTCTACCCCCAGGAATCGCTCGTCAACGTCAAGTATCGCGTGGCGATCGAGATCAGCAACTTCATCTCGGTACCAGGAGAAGCGGCAACCGTCGAGGCCTCGTGGACCGTGTATGGACCCCACGATTCGGCCAAGCGCGGTCACTCGCTCGCGACCGAGCCGATCAAGGAGACCGGCTACGACGCCCTTGCGGCAGCGCATGGACGCGCCCTGATGAGCGTCAGTCGTGACGTGGCAGCCGAGATCCGCAGCGAGGAAGCGGGCAACTGACGAAGGTGCACGACCCAATTCGGTCGTCGTGGCGGCTCGGGAGCGTACAGCGAAATGACGTGGTTGCAGCGGCACCGGTATCTTGTCCTGGTCGCCGCATTGGGTTGCACGTTTATCGTGCAGTCAACGGGGCAGGGCTTCACGGCAGGACGGATCTTCTCCGACGTCCTGATATCCCTCAACCTGCTCGCAGTCCTGATCGTCGTCTTCGAGCGACACCGGGATCGAATGGTGGCCCTGTCCATCGTGGTTGCCGGCATCGCAAGCCGCGGGGCCCTTAGGGTTCTCTCGGCGGAGCAATTCCAGCTGCCGCTCACCGTGGTGCACTATGTCCTGCTCATCGTTTTTCTGGGCTACGCGGTTGTGCTAATTCTAGGGAATATCTTTCGCAAGACCTCTGTGAGCGCTGATGACATCCTAGGCGCCGTCAGCGGCTACCTCATCGCCGGGGCCGCATGGTCGAGTCTGTACGCACTGACGGATAGTTTGGTGGCAAGCTCGTTCACGATCGCGCCGGGGCTCGATGCAAAACTCTCCGACTGGCCCGGAAGGACCGCATTGTTCAACTACTTCAGCATCGTGACGCTCACCACCATGGGATACGGCGATGTCACGCCCAACCGCGCCCCGGCGACGGCATTCGCGATGCTCGAAGCGGTCTTCGGACAGTTCTACATCGCCGTCGTTGTAGCGCAACTCGTCAGTGCGAGGATGACAAGCGGCGGGCGCCCGGAATCCGGCGCATAGGAAGCTGGCGCACGCAATCGAAGGGGCGGCATTTGCCGCAACAAACGGAGGAAACAGTGATGAACAGGACAATGGTGGTGCTCGGAATTGCGCTCGCGGGCCTGGCCGGCTGCGCGACCGACCAGCAGACGCTCGACAGCAAGCAGTCGGCGGCGCTCGAATCCGCGGTCAACCGCGGCCGCTTCGAATTGTCTTGCCCCGAGGCAACCGGGTCGGTGTTGTCGCGGCAGCTGATCGAGCCGCTGCGCTTTGGCGGGGTCGAGCGCGCCGAATACACGATTGGCATCGAGGGCTGCGGCCAGCGCAAGACCTCGATCGTGGTCTGCGCCGTGGACGGCAGCGGCTGCTTCGCGGCCGAATCGATCCGATGATCGCGGTGCACCATCGCGAGCGTCCTTCCAGCGGGTCGCGGAACCGAGGATTGCCGTTAGCGGATAGTCAGAGCGCTTGCAGTTAGGCATGCTGCAAGTACAGGAGGCAACAAAGAGCTTTGTTGCTGGTGGTCCGCAATGCTGCAAGGGAGTGACCTTGAATATTACTTTGGTGCCGCGGCACCTGGTCCTTGCGGTGGGGGCGTCGTGGTAACGCGCGCTCGCGGGCCGCGGGTCCGGACGGACGCCGACCGCCTGCGCATCGTTCTCGAGTCGTTTCAGGACCAGGCGCTTGTTTCCGACGTTGCCAAGCGATACGGCATCGACGCACGGCAGCTGTCGCGCTGGCGCAGCAACTACCGGTCGGGCAAGCTCGGTGGGGTTGACGCAGGCGTGCCTACCGTGCCGGTGTCGGAGCTGGCGGTTGCACGCCAGCGCATCCGTGAACTGGAGCGGGAACTGGGGCGCAAGGCGCTGGAAAACGCGATGCTGCTGGAAGCCGTCCAATTCGGCGCCCTGGCGGTGTCCCCCAGGGCGCGGGCCAGCGTCAAGAGGCGCAAGGCCTAGTCGCCGCTCCGGTGCGCTGCGTCGCTCTGGAAATCTCTCCGACGTGCGCCGACGGCCGCGTCAGGATGTGGCCTCGCCCCGGTAGAAGCGATGCAGCAGGTCGTACCAAAGCGGAAACGCGGCGCTGATCCGATCGGGCCGCATAAAATACGCCTCGCTCGAGACGGCGAAGAATTCCGCATGGTCGGTGCAGGCATAGGGGTCGAGCGGCAGGCGCGCGAAGTAGCGGTCGGCCTGGGCCGATTCGGGGTCCACATCGCCCGGGATTTCGCTTTCGACCAGGTCGACTTCCGCGCAAAAACGCTCATAGGCGTCCTCCAGAACGCTTTGCCAACGCTGGCGATGGAGCGAGGCGTGCAAGCGCGGATCAAAAGGCGGCGTGCCGTCGGCCTCGCCGTCGAGCAGGTCGATCTTGTGGGCAAACTCGTGAATGACGACGTTTGCGGCGTGGCTGCTCTGCTGCGGCACGCCAGGAATTGGCATTGCGGCATCCTGCCACGATAGAACGACCGGACCGCCTTCCCACGCTTCGCCGCTGAGTTCCGCGTCGATCTCGTGAACCAAGCCGCTCGCATCATGCTGATTGCGCCGCACCCGAAAGGCTGCCGGGTACACCACGATTCCGCTCCAGCCGCGGTACCAGTGCAGTCCCAACCGAAGAATCGGCAAGCATGCCTGCGTGGCGATGTGCAGTGCCATCGGCGCCGATAGCTGCAGCCCCGCCACTCCAATCATGGTCTTTTGCGCCAGGAATTGCGCGCACAACGCACGCAACAGTTCGCGCTCGGCCCGGCCAAGCTGCTGCAGCAAGGGAAGGGCGCGCAGCTGCCGATCCCAGAGCGGCTGTGAAATCTCGGGGGCTCGGCGCGATAGCAGGCGTCGCAGGGCGGCAAGCATGATCGAATTTTGCCGCAGGAAGCCGCGTGGCGGGCGCGGGCAAGGCGTTGCTGATCCATAATCCTTGGTGCAATCGACCGGCACCGCCGAACCGCGCGTCGGCGGGCGAGCCCACCAACGAGCACCCGCGACCTGCGATGGCGACTTTGCCTGCCCAACCCGTCCCGCCGAGCCCGGTGATTGACCCCGAGCAAGCGCGCGCGTTGGCTTTTCCACTCTATGGGGACCGGGTACTCGAGACTGGCGAGCTCTACACCGAACACGCCCAGGCCATGGCGCATATCGTGCGCAGCGTACGTTCCGATCAGGACCTGCTGGCCGCGGCGTACCTGTTCGCTGCCTACGAGGTGGTGCGCGATGCCGATCGCTGGTTGCGCAGCCACTTTGGCGCAACGGTGGCGCAGCTCGTTGCCGACCTGCGCCAGCTGCGCTACTTGTCCGAATCGGTGCGCAGCCGCATGCGCATCGGCGCACCGGCCGGCCCCGCGTCGCCGGATGGCCAAGAGGAAGCGCTGCGGCGCATGCTGCTGGCGATGGCCAACGACATGCGCGTTGTGCTGCTGCGCCTGGCTTCGCGCTTGCAGACGCTGCGCTACCTCGCGGCGCACCGCAAGAGCGCGGTGCAGGCCTACGCTCGCGAGACGCGCTCGCTGTATGCGCCGCTCGCCAATCGCCTGGGCATCTGGCAGATCAAGTGGGAGCTGGAGGATTTGGCGCTGCGGTTTCTCGAGCCGGAAGTATATCAGCGGGTCGCGCGCCTGCTGGAGGAGAAACGGGGTCAGCGCGAGCAGCGTGTGGCAGCTGCGGTGGCCGAACTCGAAACGCTGTTGCGCGACGCCGGAATCCGGGCTTCGGTCAGCGGGCGCCCCAAGCACATTGCCAGCATTTCCAGCAAGATGAGTGCAAAGGAACTCTCCTTTGATCGAGTCTTGGACCAGCGCGCCCTGCGCGTCGTGGTCGACCGTGTCGAGCAGTGCTATGAAGTCCTCGCTCTGGCGCACCAGCGCTGGCGTCCCGTGGCGGGCGAGTACGACGATTACATTGCCAAGCCCAAGGCCAATGGCTACCGGTCGCTGCACACGGTGGTCGAGGATGACGATGGCAAGCCCATTGAAATCCAAATACGCACCCGCGCCATGCACGAGGAGGCCGAGCTCGGGGTTGCGGCGCACTGGCGCTACAAGGAGGGCGGCGGCGACGATCGCTCGGAAACCGAGAAGATCGCGTGGTTACGGCGCCTGCTCGATTGGCAGCGCGACGTCGAGCCGGCGCGCGGCGTTGCGGGTGCGGACCGCGTCTATGCGCTGACGCCGCAGGGGCGCGTGATCGAGCTGCCCCACGGCGCAACGGCCATCGACTTTGCCTACCACGTCCATACCGAGCTTGGTCACCGTTGCCGCGGGGCGCGGGTCGACGGCGCATTGGTTTCCCTGAACACGGCGCTGCGGACCGGCCAAACGGTCGAGATCATGAGCGCGCGCAGTGGTGGCCCCAGCAGGGACTGGCTCAACCCCGAGCTGGGTTTTCTGGCCAGCCCCCGTTCCAAGGCCAAGGTGCGCCAGTGGTTCCATGCCCAGGAACATGCGCAGTCGGTGGCCGCCGGCCGGGAACTGATTACCCGGGAGTTGCAGCGGCTGGGTCGCACCGCGATCGGACTCGAGGAGCTTGCGCGGCGCTTGGGGTTTTCCTCCGCCGAGGAGCTTTGCGCCGCCGCCACGAAGGACGAATTCAGCCTTCGTAGCATCGAGCAGGCGCTGCAGGAGCAAGGCGCTGCCGCCGAGGAACCGATCGTACTGCCCGAGCAGCCGCGGCGGGCGGCCAGCGGCCGCGGTTCCGTGCTCGTGGTCGGCGTCGATTCTCTGCTCACCAGCCTGGCCCGGTGCTGCCGGCCGATTCCGCCCGACCCCATCGTCGGCTTCATCACGCGTGGCCGCGGCATCTCGGTCCACCGTGCCGGCTGTGCCAATGCACGCACGCTGATGGCGCGTCAACCCGAGCGCGTGATCGAAGTGCAGTGGCAGGGCAACGCCGCCGGCAACGAAGCGGCCTACCCGGTGGAAGTGGTTGTGCTGGCCAATGACCGCCAGGGGCTACTGCGCGACATCACCGAGGTGTTCGCACGCGAGAAGCTCAACCTCATCGGGGTCAACACGGTTTCCCAGCACGACCAGGCGCGGATGCACTTCACCGTCGAAGTGCCGGATGGCGGCGCACTGCGTCGCTCCCTGGCGCAGCTGGCCGAGATCAAGGGGGTCACGATAGCGCGCCGGAAATAGGCCGCCTGGCCCCCTGGTCAGAACGGCGCCAGGTAGATCCGTTCCTCGTTCCCACCCCGGCGCCGCGGCTTTCGGGCGGGCGCGAACAGCCAGCGCAGCACCCAGGTCCATGCGCCCGCGCTCTTGCGCGGCCGCTCGCGCCGCTCAGACCGTTGCCGCTTCACCTTGTGCCGCCAGCAGGTCGAAGTGGCGCGCGTAACGCGGCGAAATGTTGTCCAGAGACAGCCAGATCAGGAAATCGGCGCTATTGAAATCCGGATCCCAGGCCGGTTCGCCGCACACCTTGGCGCCCAAGCGCAGATAGCCCTTGATTAGCGGGGGCATTTCTACCGCAGGCGCCCGGGCCAAGCGCTCGTGGGGAAAGGCCAGGTGCGGGAACACCCGGTACTCGGGTTCGGCCAGGTGCGCTTGGAGCTTGTCGCGCAGGGCCGCAGCCTGCAAGCCGCCGTCGGCAAGCGAGGCGCTGGCGCAGCCGATCAGGTGCCGGTATTGGCCCTTGCGCATGTATTGCGCCAGGCCGGCCCAAAGCATGAGAATCGCCGCGCCGGTGCGATGGTCGGGGTGCACGCACGAGCGCCCGACCTCAATCAACGACGGCCGCAGATGCGCGAGGCGCGCCAAGTCGAATTCCGACTCCGAATACAAGCGGCCGATCTGCTCGCGTCGGTGCGGCGGCAGGATCCGGTAGGTCCCGACCACGCGACCCGATTCGCGCTCACGTACGAGCAGGTGATCGCAATACATGTCGAATTCGTCCTGGTCGATCGACTCCCGGACGTCGCCGAGGTTTGCGCCCATCTCCTGGGCAAATACCCGGTAACGCAGGCGCTGGGCCTCCTCCAGATCGGCTGGGCTGCGTGCCAGTCCCATGACCAGGGCGGCCGATTGTCCACCGCGGGTTTCGCGTGCCGCAAGGATTGCATTGCCGGTGTCGTGTTTGCGCATCGTCGTCATCTCGGAATCCGCGATGCCCGGCAGAGTATTTCCACTGCTTTACACGATTATGTAGCGCGCATTACGCAGCCATGACACGGGTGCTTTTCCGGCGATCGCCGACGATGCCGATGCGGGCGAGCAGGCCGGCAGCGACAGGGTCCATTAGCGCGCATCGTGTATCATCTCCGCTTTGCAGGAGGCGCGTAGCTCAGCTGGTTAGAGCACCACCTTGACATGGTGGGGGTCGTTGGTTCGAGTCCAATCGCG